>WNFJ01176623.1_pt2 | contig 37765 bp, 40 predicted proteins | sample 5400461 | NCBI WGS metagenome assembly WNFJ01 (sample SAMN13153349, study PRJNA577476) | soil metagenome | isolation source: 115 cm saprolite on Douglas fir-dominated hillslope | place: USA:California | collected 2013-09-17
GATTGACACCGGAAAGTTCCAGGGCGTTAAGCACACCGCCACTCCGGCGCCACTTGCCGTGGTCATGTGACGGCGATCGGCCGCCTCATGCGGGATCACCTTGCCGATCGGCCGGCGTGCCTCTTCTGCAAACCAGCGGAAGTACTCTGCGGCGAATCGCACTTCGGCGACCGCTTCCGGCAGCCGCTTGCCGGTTTCTCGAGCGAGGAGAAGGCCGATCCTGCTCGCATCGTTGAGCAGGCTCTCGTAGACCTTCAGGAGGAGATCTGCGCGGTGCCGAGCCGTGGTGGCCGACCAGGACGGCAGCGCCTCGGCGGCAGCGTCGATCGCCGACAACGCGTCGCGGCGATCGCCGTATCCAATTTCCGCCAACGTCCTACCGGTAGCCGGATTGTTGACCGCGAGCCCGCGGGTGGATTTCGGCGCGGCCCACACGCCGCCGACCAGAATGCTCTCGCGCTGCTCGAGCATGGAGGCCTTGGTCACAACGCTCCGACCGCCGACTGAACCACGCCGAGATCGACCATCTCCGCTTCGAGCACGTCACGTTCGGTGGCCGTCAGCCGGCGCTTCGGCGATGCAGGCGTGTCCTCACAGAGTCCCAATCGTGCAAGTACAGTCTTCGCCGCCGCCGGAAAGTCGCCGATTCGGAGCGCGACCGAGATCCTCGTGAGTCGGTGCTGGAGATCCCTGGCTTCCTCCAGCTTGCCTTGTTGGACCGCGTCATAGATCTCGACACACAGTCGCGGCACCAGGTTGGCGCCGATGGTCAGACCTCCACAGCCTCCGGCGAGCAGCGCCGGCATCAGCAAGCTGTCTGTCCCGGTGAAAGCCCAGAAGTCCGGATCCTCGCGCAGCGCGGAAAGCACTTGTTGGAAATAGTCGAAATCGCGGCTGCTGTCCTTGATTCCACTGATTGCGCCGCGCTCGGCGAGTCGCCTGACGGTGTCGGGAGGGATTGTGTGGTGTGTAAACGCCGGGATGTTGTAGACCACGATCGGAACCACGGAAGTCGTGCCAAGCCTCGCGTAGAAGTCTTCCAGCGCTTGCCCACTCAGCGGTCCGTAGAAGGGTGGCGCCGCGAGCAGAGCAACGGCTCCAACCGATCGAGCCAGCTCCGCGTCTTCGATCACGGCGTCGAGGTTGCACTGCGCGCTTCCGACCATGAGCGGCACGTCGCCGTTCACCTCTTCGGCGACCGTTTCAACCATCTCCCTTCGCACACGGGGCCTCAGGCTGGCGCCTTCTCCAGACGATCCCAGCACGAGGATGCCGTGAACGCCGGCGTCCACGAGACGCCGGGCCATGTGGCGCGCCGCGGGCACGTCGACTTTGTCGCCTTCCAGGAGCGGCGTGATGAGGGCCGGCCAGATGCCTTTGATGCGGTCTGTGATCAAGCCTGGCCTTGCCTGAGCAGCGATCGAGAGATGATGTTGCGCTGGATTTCAGATGTGCCCTCGTAGATGCGGGTGATCCGGGCGTCTCGATAAAGCCTCTCCACCGGGTGATCTCGCATGTAGCCCATCCCGCCGTGGATCTGCACGGCTTTGTCAACCACGTTTTGGAGAGCTTCGGTGGCAAACAGTTTGGTCTCGGCGGCCTCTCTCTCGGCCCGCGCTCCATCGTCCAGCAATCGGGCCGCGTTGTAGGCCATCAACCGCGACGCTGAAAGGCTTACTTGCATGTCGGCGAGCATCCACTGGATTCCCTGGTTGTCGGCGATGGGACGGCCGAACTGAATCCGCGTCCGCGCATGCTCGATTGAAAGCTCGATCGCTCTGGACATCATGCCGACGCACCGTCCAGCGAGTGTCGCGCGTCCTTTGGTGAGAATGCGGAGGGCCGAGCGCAATCCCTTGCCAGGCTCTCCGAGCATCTGCGCCGCGGGCACAAAGCAATCGACGAACGCGACCGTGCATGTGTGTGCGCCTCGCATGCCCATCTTGTGCTCGTTCGCTCCGACGGTGAGGCCCTGGGAATCCCGGTCCACCAGGAAGGCGGAGATCTCCGGTGAGTCATCGGCTCCCCGGGTGACCGCCATCACCGTGAAGACGGAGGCCTCCATCGCATTCGTGACGAAGATCTTTTCGCCGTTGAGGATCCATCCTCCTTCGACACGTCGCCCATTCGTTCGGATCGCCGCCGCGTCTGATCCGGCGCCGGCCTCGCTGAGGGCAAATGACCCGATCAGCTCACCGTGCGCCATTCGAGGCAGGTATCGCTGCCTCTGCTCGTCATTGCCCATTTCGACGATCCCGGTGCTGCTGATGCCGGTGTGGTTTCCGATCAGGGTTGCGAAGCCGAAGCTGCTGCGCCCCAATTCCTCTTCCATGAGCGTTTTGCCGAATGTATTGAGGCCGAGACCGCCATAGGCTTCCGGGATCGTCAAACCGAAGAGGCCCAGCTCGCGCGCCTTCTCGCGCAGCCGTGGAGGGATCTCATCGGTTGCCTCGATCGCGTCCCAGGCCGGGTCGACCTCTTGCCTCACGAAATCGCGCACGGTGCCGCGCAGTGCCTCCAGGTCGTCGGAGATGCCCGAGGTCGCGGTCACGTCAAGATCGCTCGAAGTGCGGGATCAGCATGCCGTCACGGCTTTCCGCTCTCACCCGAACCCTGTCTCCGATGCGCAGTTGAGTCAGGTCTGGTGCCGAGATCCCGGCCATCATGCGGATGCCCTCATCCAGGTCGATGAGCCCGACTGCATAAGGGGTGTCGCTGAATTCTTTCGACGGACCTCGGTGGACCACGGAGAACGTGTACACCGTGCCCGTGCCCGCGAGCTCGCGCCACTCGAGCTCGCCGGTCCAGCAGCTCGCGCACACTGGCTTCGGATAGTGCTGGAACCGATGGCACTCCGGACAGTACTGGGCGACCAGGCGTCCCTCCTGGAACTCGTCCCAGAACCTGCGCGAGACCTCGGTCGGCTGGGGCAGTGGTTTGCTCGCAACGATCGCCGGTGAGTCCATCACGATGGGCTCGACGCCAGGATCGCGGTCGACTGGAAGGACAGCACCCCGCCGTTGCCATGCACGAGGGCGACCTCCGCGCCGCCGACCTGTCGTTCACCCGCCTCGCCGCGCAGCTGACGGACGGCTTCGACCACGAGGAATGCGCCGTGCATGCCGGGCATCGCGTAGGAGAGCGCTCCGCCATGCGTGTTCAATGGCAGGCTCCCGTCAAGGTTGCAGGCCCCACTCCGCACCATGGCCCCAGCCTCACCTTTGGCGGCGAAGCCGAGGTCTTCGAGAAAGAGGAGGGGCAGGTAGGTGAAGGCGTCGTAGATCTCGGCGAGGTCGACAGCGGCCCGGTCGATGCCGGCCATTTCGAACGCACGCCTTCCAGACTCGACGGCCGCGGAGGTGGTCAGGTCGGGCATCTGCGAGATGAGGTTGTGCGTCATGGCCTCACCTCCACCGAGGAAATATGCAGCTGGGCGGCGGCTGCGTGCGGCGCGCTCTCGACCCACCACGACAAAGGCTGCACCCCCGTCGTGGACGCTGCAGCAGTCGAGCAGGTGCAGCGGTTCGGCGATCATCCTCGAGGCAAGCACGTCATCGATCGAGATCGGTTCGCGCAGCACCGCCGTCGGATTCCTGGCGGCGTTCGCTCTCGCAAGAACCGCGACTGAGGCGAGATCTTCTGGAGTCGTTCCGTAATGGTGCATGTGCCTGCGGGTCGCCATCGCATACGACGCGATCAAAAAGTTTCCGAATACGTCTTCGAATTCGAGGCGCTCGGGCACGAGTGCGTGCTGTCCGCCGTAGAGCCCGCCTTTGCGCTGAAGGTTCGCCCATGAGGATTCGCCATAGACGACCAACGCGCACGAGCACGCACCGCCCGTGATCAGGGCAGCGGCGCGCGACAGGTACGAAACGAACGACGCACCGCCCAGCAAGGTGCTGTCCACGACGTTCGGCCGCAGGCCGAGCTTCTCCGCCAGGTCGATGGCGGGGAATCCGTTTCCGGCGGTGGTGAAGATCGCGTCGACGTCACCGGGCTCGAGGCCCGCATCCTCGAGGGCGCGGGCGGCGGCCTGCGCACGCAGAGCCGGGCCGCTTGCGTCAGGCAGCTTGCCGAGGTCAGATTCGCCCACGCCGATCACGGCCGCGCCGCGCGCCCCGCTCATTGGGCCGCGAACATCAGCTGCGAGATCCCTTCGGCAACGCAAACCGGTCGGTCGCCGCCCTCGCGCTCGAACGTGTAGTCGATCGTGGCTCGGGCTCCTCCGGTCACGTTCGACACTTCGCGGATCACGATCTTCAGCCGCACTCGCGACCCGACCGGCGTCGGCGCGGGAAAGCGCACGCGATTGAGGCCGTAGTTGATGCCCGCATGAACCTGCGAGAGGTCGAGGACCTCGCGGAGCAAATGCGGAGCGAGGGACAGAACCAGGAATCCGTGTGCGACCGTCGTCCCGTACGGACCAGCCGCGGCGCGGTCGCGATCCAGGTGAATCCACTGCCGGTCAAGTGTTGCGTCGGCGAAATCGTTGACCATTTGCTGCGTCACCTCGAGCCAGCCCGACGGGTCGACCTCCTCTCCCGCCAGGCGGTGCAGGTCCGTGACTGAAGCGATGCGAGGCTTTGTCACATCAGCCTCCCACCGCTCACCTCGAGCACGATGCCCGTGATGTAAGAGGCCTCGTCCGAGGCGAGAAAAGCCACAGCCTTGGCTACGTCCTCCACCGTGCCGGCGCGGCCCAGCGGGATCTCACTCAGCCGTTGCTTCTGCGCCTCGGTCGGCATCGCACGCGTCATGGCGGTGTCGATGAAGCCTGGCTGTACAGCATTGACCCTGACGCCGAATCTGGCGAGCTCGCGAGCCGAAGTCTTGGTCATGCCGACCATGCCCGACTTGGCCGCAACATAGTTGATCTGACCCATGTTGCCGCCCTTCGCCGCGATCGAGGAGATGTTGACGATGGAGCCGCCCGCGTTTTTCTCGCGGAAATGCCTGGTTGCGGAGCGTGTGACCAGAAACGTTCCCTTGAGGTGGACGTCGATCACCAGGTCCCAGTCCTCTTCGGAAAGTTTGTGGAGCATCGCATCCCGAGTGATGCCCGCGTTGTTGACGACGATGTCGAGCTGGCCGAGCTTTGCAATCGTGGCCTCAACCGCGGCGTCGACGTCGGAGGCCTTGGTTACGTCGCACGCCAGGCCGAGTGCGGCCAGCCCGAGCGCCTCGGCTGTGGATTGTGCGGCTCCGCCATCGATATCGGCGATCGCGACTTGCGCTCCCCGCTGTATGAAGAGCTCGGCGATTGCTCGTCCGATGCCCATCGCAGCCCCAGTGACGAAAGCCACGCGTCCTTCAAGCGAGCCAACCGGCTGGACGCTCAAGCCTCTACGCGTGCCTCGTGCGATGCATCAAGCTGGCACTGAATCCTCAAACCACCGCCCAACTGTTGTCAAGGGGGACTAACTATTGGACACGCTTGACGGAATGGTTTCAGCCATTCGTGGCGTCATGACGGCGACGGTCACCCCGTTTCGAGCACCCGACCTGGCCGTCGACTACCAGGGCATCCGGTCGAACGCAGCAACGCTCGCGAGCCGCGGTGCAACCGTGTTTGTCGTCAACGGGACGATCGGTGAGGCAAGCTCCCTGTCAGCGGCAGAACGGCGCGAGGCTGTCGCCGCGACGGCGGCGGCGATACCGGACGCGCCCTCCTCATCGCGGGGTGCAGCGACTCCGACCCGGCGGAGACCGTCCGCTTCGCGCACGAAGCGGTGGAAGCCGGGGCGGACGCGGTTCTCGTCCAGCCGCCGTACCACTTCCGGCTTCGGCAGGAGGAGTGCGTCGAATTCTTCACCTGGTTGGATCGCGAGATCGATTGCCCTTTTATCGTCTACAACAACCCGTCGACCATCCGCACCGACCTCGACCCGGAGACCATCGACCGCGTTGCAAAACTGCGCCAATTTCTAGCGCTCAAAGAGGGCAAGCTCGGACATGGTTCGGTTCGGCGAGCTCCTCCACCGATTCGGCGATCGATTCCCTGTCGTGGCCGCCTCAGAGGATTCCGTCCTCTACGCGCTGCTCGCGGGCGCTCCCGCGTGCATGACCGCGTCCGCGACTTTTGCACCGGAGATCCTGGTCGAGCTGCTTGAAGCGGTCGAGTCAAGCGACCTTTATCGCGCCCGCATGATCTTCTCCAGGATCCAGGCCTTCCGGCGACTGTTCATGGCACGCACCCGCGCCGGCGAGCCGGCCTATCTGCCGTTTACCAAAGCCGCGGTAGAGCTGGTGGGAGGTCATGCATGTCCACCGCGCCGACCGCTTGGCGCCATCACCCAGGCCGAGCGCGATGCACTGGCGGTCGTACTCACCGAAGACATGGGCCTGGCGGTCGCGAGGCGAGGCGAGCGGGACGATCAGTCGATCGCCCTCGACACGAGCTCGATGCGGACACCGCCCGGAAGCCGGAAGTAGCCGAAGGCGTTGATGTCGAATGGGCCCTCGGCGCGCGTCCATTCCAGCTCGAGCCCCAGCGCGGTCATCCGCCGCGCCTCTGCCTGCAGGTCGGGGACGCTGTAGCCGAGGTGATGGAAGTAGTCGGCGCCGCCAGGCGGCCAGATCGTGTCCACCACCGCCTGGATCAGCTCGACCCGCAGCGGTCCACGCTCGCCCCACGCCGACCGCAAATGGACTGTGGTGATGCTGCTTCCGCTACGAAAGGGGATCCCGACCGTCCCGTCGCGCCCCGCAGTCCATGATGTCCGCCACACGGCGCCGAGCTCACGCATGGCGACGTCGAGGTCGGCCGCGACGATGCATATGTGCGACGGGCCGAACAGGTCCAGGCCCAAGTCAGCGACCGTGGATCGTTCCCCCGTTGACGTGGATGGTCTGGCCCGTGACAAAGCCGCCGGCCTCGGAGCAAAGCCAGACGGCGCACGCGCCGACCCAGCGCGGCTCGCACAGCTTGCCCATCGGAACTGACCCCAGGGTGCCGGGTCGGGTGTCGTTGGGATCCTGGCGGTAGGCGGCGTTCATCATCAAGCCCGGCGCGATCGAGTTGATGCTGACGCCGTGCCTTGCCTCCTCGATCGCGATGTGCCGCAGCGCTCCTTCGATACCCGCCTTGCTCCCGCCGTAGATCGAGTTACCGCCGAGGATCCCTCGCGAGCCGACGCCAGATGAGATCTGGATGATCCGGCCCCATTTCCGCTGCACCATTCGCGGCAGCAAGGTCCAGACCATGTTCAACGAGCCGTACAGGTTGAGGTCGATCCAGAGGTGCCAGATGGCGGGATCGGAGTCCTTGAAGTCGCCCATCTCGATTCCGCCGTCAGGGAGTCCGGCATTGTTGACGAGGATGTCGATCGGCCCGAGCGCCTTCTCTGCCTGGTCGACTCCGGCGCGGACCGAGTCGAGGTCCGTGATGTCAAATGCGGCTGCCACCGCTCTAACCCCTTGACCCCGGATCTCCGCGGCGCCCGACTCCGCGCGTTCAGCGTGAAGATCGTTGATCACGAGGTCCGCACCGGCATCGGCCAGCTCTTGCGCGATGCCGAGGCCGACGCCTCTGCCCGACCCGGTGACGAGTGCGACCTTGCCTTCCAGGGTATTCATTCAGCTGCATTCCTCCAGGACTCGAGCTTGGTTTTGACCAGGTTCTGAAAACGCGATGAGGTCGATCCGTCAAGGATTCGGTGGTCGAACGCGAGGCTGGCGTTGGAGACGTATCGAATCGCGATCCGGTCTTCGATGACTCGAGCCACCTTTCGTACGGCACCGAAGTGGTAGATGCCGGCCTGTCCGTCGTGCAGCAGCGGCCTGGACAGTGTTGAGCCGTGCTGGCCCGCGAAGCCCACGGTGAACGTCCCTCCCTCGCATTCGCCAGGCGAGAGGTAGCCGCCCAGGGCGCGCTGCGATGCATTCGCCAAAGTAGCCGCGAGCACTGGCAACGCCAGGATTGCTGCATCCCTGATGACCGGAACCACCCGACCATGGCCGGTCGGTACCTCGAGCCCGAGGTTGATGAAGTTGAAAACGCGGATTCCGTCGTCCGTCCAGCGGGAGTTCAACATCGGCACCTCGCCCAGGGCCTCGCAAACAACCCGGACCCAGACCACGAATGCCGGTGGGATGCCTGACGGAAGCTGGGGTCTTTCAGCCATCAGGCGCGTGAGGTCGATCTCCCGCGAGCCCCATGCCCTTGCCTTGTTGTGCAACGCCAGGTTGTAAGCGTCCGCCACGCGCGATGGGGTCATCGGCTCGGCCAGGTCCTCACGACTGGTCATCTCTCGACCGCGCTTTTGGCCTTCAGCGAGCGTGCTCGGCGGCCAGGCAGATCAAGACGTTCTCGAGCCCGGCCACTGCCTGCGCGGCCGCCGCCGCGCGATCGCCGGTCTCGATCTGTCGCGCGAACTCGGCATGTGCGAGGTCGAATCCGAGGTGCTGGTGCGGGCCGCTGCTGTACGCACGTTCGGGATTGATCGTGAAAGTTGTCCGATTCTGGCCTGGACCCGAGAACATGACGTAGCTTCCGCCGCGGTCCGTGTCACCGCGGATCTTGCCATCGGTCCCCTGGAGCCCGAACGTGTTGAACTCCGGCTGGTCCGTGAAGTACGTGAAGTTGAGGCTCGCCCTGATGCCGCCTTCGTAGTCGATGATCGTCACCGCATTGTCCGCGAGGTCGACATGGGTGTTTGGAACGTCCAGGCCACCGAACGCGGCGACTCGCATGAAGCGAAGGCCGCCCGACAGGTAGTCGATCACGTCGAACCAGTGGCAGCACTCGGCGAAGTACGCGCCTCCGCTCAACGAGCGCCGGCTGAACGCCGGGCGCAGAGGCAGACGAGTCATGTTCCACCAGTACTGCCTGACGTCACCGAGATGCCCGTCCGTGACCGACTTGCGGATCTCTTGAAAGAGTGGCGCGTAGCGAAACTGAAAGCCATTGGAGAATGCGAGGCCGCTGCTGAGCACCGTTCGCTGGAGCTCCTCAGCTTGCTCGATCGTCAGCGCGAAGGGCTTGGACGTGTACGTGTGCTTGCCCGCGCGCAACGCTTTGACGGCCAGGCTAGCGTTGAGTTGAACCGGCAGCGCGATGATCACCGCGTCGACGTCGTCCATCTCGAGCAGTCGATCGAAGTCTGTGACCAACCGCGCCCGCTGAAGCTGCGGATACGCGCGAGCCTGCTCCAGCAGGCTCGCTCGATGTGCGGCGAACCAGGGCTGCTCGTCCGAGTGGTCGACGTGCTCACCCCTTATCTGGGCAAGCTTCTTCTCGTTGCGGTCGCAGATTGCGATCAGCTCAAACCGCGGATTGCGCAACACCTCGAGCACATGAGACAGTCCATGGTTGGTGCCTGCCACCGCGGTCCTTATGAGGCGTTGAGTCATCGGCGACTCCGTCTAACTATTGATCATCGGAAACGACATGTGTCAGGCGTTAGCTTAAGACCCCAGTGACTCGCGTCCTCATCGCCGAAAGCGTCAACGCGTCTCTGGCTCCTCTCGCAGGCCTCGACGTTGACGAACGCGCCGGCATATGGCGCGACCGAGACAAGCTACTGGCAGCAGTTCGCGAGTGCGAAGGTCTGATCGTGCGCAACGAGACCAGGGTTGACGAAGCGCTCGTGGACGCGGCGGGAGCGCTGCGCGTCGTCGGCCGGCTCGGGGCGGGACTGGACAACATAGACCAGGACGCGCTGCGCCGCCGGTCCATCGAGCTGGTGCATGGTGGCGGGCTGAATGCGAGGGCCGTCGCCGAGTACGTTCTCGGCGCTTGCTTCACGCTCGCTCGGCGCATCGTCTTGTCGGACCGGGAGGTTCGCGAGGGCAAATGGGTCCGCCACGTTGGTTTTGAGCTGCGCGGGCAGACGCTCGGGGTCATCGGCCTGGGGGCAACCGGGGCGGAGACGGCGCGCCTCGCGCTCAGGGTGGGCCTCGAGGTGCTTGGCTACGACCCGTTCCTGCCAGCCCCACCTGGGGTTGCCCAGGTCGACCTCCCCGACCTGCTGAGCCGATCGCGCATCATCACCATTCACGTTCCGCTCACCGACTCGACACGCCACCTGGTTTCCGCGGAAGCGTTGGCTCAGCTACCGAAAGGTGCGTTGGTCGTCAACGCCGCCCGTGGCGGGGTGCTGGACGAGGACGCGCTTCTTGCTGCCCTCGAGTCCGGCCACATTGGCGGGGCCGCGCTCGACGTTCGGGTGCAGGAACCATCGAGTCGGTCTGACCCGTTGGCGCGCCGGGACGACGTGTTGCTTACCGCACACATCGCGGGGCTGACATCCGAGTCACAGGAGGCCGTAGCGGCCCACGTGCTCAGCGGCGTGCGCGATGCACTCACTCGCTAGGCGCTTCGGTACAGCTTTGTTATGACGAACTCGCGGTGGCCGAGCGCCTCCGCGCACGTGATCCTTCCGTTGGCGGTTCGATCGAGCACCGCCAGGAGTCGCCTGCCGGCCTCGTCCAGGTCGTAGTCGCGGCGAAGCAGACCCGAAACGTCGAGATCGATGTGCTCGCTCATGGTGCGAGCGGTGAGCGGGTTCGCTGTGAGCTTGATCACAGGCACGATCGGGTTGCCGATGATGTTGCCCTGACCCGTCGGAAAGAGATGCACGACTGCCCCCGCCGCTCCCATCAGGGTGATGAACTCGGCGGCCGCGCTGGATGAGTCCATGAAGTTGAGACCCTGTTTGGTCGGTCTCATTGCAGGCTCGAGAGCGTCGACTACGGCAACGGTACCCGTCTTCGCGATGTTGCCAAGCGCCTTCTCCTCGATGGTCGAAAGCCCGCCCCTGATGTTGCCCTCAGTCGGCTGCGAGCCCATGAGGTTCGCGTTCGACCGCTCGATCTCCGCGATGTACCCGTCATACATGCGCTGGAAGTTCTTCCGGACCTCGCCGTCAGCGCAGCGCCTGGCGATTATGTCCTCGCCGCCGGTCAGTTCCGTGGTTTCGCCGAAGATCACGGATCCGCCGTCATGGACATGGCGGTCGACGACCCGGCTCACGGTCGGGCATGATCCAAGACCTGTGGTGGTGTCGGACTCGCCACACTTGATCGAGACCAGTAGCTCGCGTCGTTCCACTGGCTCTCGCGATATCTCGGAGGCGTCCTGCAAGAGCTGCTGAGCTGCACGGCCGGCGACCGCAGCGGTCTTCAGGTCGCCTGAGCGTTCGATCGAGAAGGCTTCTACGGGCTTGCCGCTCGCGGCGATGCCGTCCGCGACCTTTCGCGCCCAGTTCGGCTCGATGCAGACGACGACCGCTGCCGCCACGTTTGGATTGGTTCCGTTGCCGATCAGGGTCCGGAAGGTCAGCTCGAGGTCCTCGCCGTACTGAAGGCGGCCGTAGTGGTGGGGAAGGGCGATCGTCCCCGGGACTTCCCTCGCCACGACTTCGCAAACCGCGTTCGAGAGGTCATCCACCGGAAGGATGACGACGTGGTTCCGGATTCCGACGCGACCTTCGCTCCGCCGGTAGCCGAAAAGAGACGTCACTGGCTAGTCTGCCACCGAGCGCTTCGCACGTTGTGGACATGGACGAGCTGTCCCCTGCTGATCTGGCTGCGCGTCAACCCGATCCGAAGGCCGTACTCGATGACGTCGGCGCCGGACGCCAGGTCTTTCAGCGCAATCTTGTGGCCAAGTGGGATCCTGTCGCGCACGTCGACCTCCAGTTGTCGATTGCTGTCCATGTAGACGACGACGGCGTGGCCTGGCTCGATGTCGTCGACCGCGACAGCAACGTCGTCGCCCTCGTTATGGGCGAGAAAACCTGGCGGTTGATCGTTCGTTGCTTTGACCATCGAGTGTCGCTGCGAAAAGTTAGCAGGGCCGCGCTTCAAACGAGAAACGACTAAATATTGGTCCCAGTCGCATGCTCGAGCTCTGCGACCAGGTCGTTCGCCAGCTCGACACCATCTGTGCGGCGCTCGTTCGCTTCGCGGAGTCGCTTGTCGCCCGATACCCGCACCTCTTGGCGCGCGTCGATCGGCTCGAGCGAGCGGATGGCTGCGGCAAGCGCCGTCATCCGGCCCGCGAATCCAGGTGCGATTGCCTCGGCGTCGATCGCGATGAAGCAATGACCCACATCACTCTCCTTGTCGCTGTTCAAGTATGTCCCGCCAACTTGCGGTCCGACAGCTGCGCCCGCGAGCACGCCGGTCAACGCCTCGACCATCGTCGCCAGCGCAAAACCCTTCGCGCCGCCGAGCGGGGCCAGAGAGCCATTGATCGCCTCCGCCGGATCTGTGGTGCTCCGGCCCTTGGCGTCGAGGCCCCATCCCGAGGGGATCGCTTCCCCGAGGCGCGCTGCTTTCAGGATGCGCCCACGGGCGACCTGGCTCGTCGCCAGGTCGACCACGACCGGCGAATCCAGGGTGGGGAAGGCTGCCGCGATCGGGTTCGTTCCAAGGAACGGCAGGCTTGCTCCCGGCGCTGCCATTGCCGGCGGGGTATTGCTGAACCCGAGCGCGATCAACCCCTCCCGTGCGGCCCTGTCGACGTAGAAGCCCATGGCGCCGAGGTGATTGCTCCTCTTGACGGCGCAGAGGCCGGCGCCTGAACGGCGCGCCTTCGTGATGGCGATGGCCATGGCTTTGGTGCCCACCACCGGTCCGAGACCGTTGCCGCCATCAAGGAGCGCTGAAGAAGATGTCTCTTGGACCAGCAGCATCGTGGGACGAGGTTGGATCAAGCCCGCCCTCAAGCGAGACAGGAGGAATGGCAGGCGGATCAAGCCGTGGCCCGATTGGCCGGTCGCCTCGGCGTCGACCAGGCTGTCGGCGACCACGGACGCGTCCGCCTCCGGAACGTCGAGCTGCGCGAGCGACCGGACGACAAAGGCGTGGAGGCGGTCAAGCTGAACTTTCATCCCCAAGCTCCGGTGCTACGTTCTCATGTCTTGACGCATCCGTCGGGAGAGCAGTGGGAGATCCGGCGCGGGGCCCAGCTCGCGGTCGTCGTGGAGGTCGGCGGCGGACTCCGGGCATACGAAGCCGGCGGCGTGCCCATTCTCGACGGCTACGGAGTCGAGGAGATGTGCACGGGCGGTCGGGGCCAGAACTTGATCCCATGGCCGAACCGGCTTGCCGGCGGCCGCTACCAGTTCGGTGGGCGATCTCTGCAGCTGCCGATCACCGAGGTCAGCAGCCAGAGCGCCATCCACGGGCTCGTGCGGTGGGCGAACTGGACGCTTTCGACCGTGGCGGCAGATCGCGTACGCGTCGCCTACGTGCTGCACCCGCAGCCCGGCTACCCGTTCACGCTCGGACTCGAAGTCGAGTACAGGCTTGATGGATCGGGGCTCGAGGTCACCGTGGTGGCGGCCAACCTCGGCAGGGATCCGCTGCCCTACGCGGCCGGCCACCACCCCTACCTGACGGTGGGAGAGTCGACGATCGACACCGCCCGGCTTCGCATTGCGGCGACCTCGCCGCGAACGATCGGTGCAGAACACCTGGACACCGCCTTTACCGACCTCGACCGAGACGATCTCGGGCGGGCCTGGGTCGAGATGCGGGCAGGTCACTCCGACCGGGCCGTCCGGCTCTGGATGGACCGCTCCTACACGCACGTACTGTTGTTTTCCGGCGACACGTTGCAGGACATTGCCCGGCGACGGCGTGGGCTGGCGGTGGAGCCGATGACATGCGGGCTGGGCGCTTTGGCGACGGGCGAGGGAGTCATCACCCTGGCGCCCGGGGCGACGCATGAAAGCTCGTGGGGAATCGTTCCCGGCTGATCAGCTCTGGACCGTGCGGCGAACCGCGTCGACGATGCGCGGGATCGACGGCAGGAACAGGTCCTCCAGGGCACCGGGTGGATACGGCGTGTCATGTCCCGTGACACGTGCGATCGGCGCGTCCAGCGAATAGAAAGTCTCTTCCTGGATCGTGGCGATCACCTCGGCACCGAAGCCCCCGGTGCGCGCTGCCTCGTGGACGATGACGCAGCGGCCAGTCGCCTGGACCGCCTTCACGATGCCTTCGACGTCCAGCGGCACCAGGGTGCGCAGGTCCAGCACCGCGGCCGAGATGCCCTGTCCTTGCAACCGCTCCGCAGCCTCGAGGCACAGCTCGACGGCAGCGCTCCAGGCGATCAGCGTCACGTTCGTGCCGTCGCGAACCAGCTTCGCCTGCCCGAACGGGATCGTGAATTCGTCCTCCGGCACTTCGGCACGGCCCTTCCTGTACAGGCGTTGAGGCTCGAGGAACAGCACTGGATCCGGGTCCCTGATCGCCTCCAGTAGCAGGCCCTTCGCGTCGTATGGATTCGACGGACAGACGATCTTGACGCCGGGCGCCTGTGCCAGCTGCGCCTCTATCGCGTCGGCATGGAACTCCGGCGTCCTCACCCCGCCGCCGAAAGGCGCACGAATCGTGACCTGGGTGTTGAAGCGTCCCCGTGACCTGTACCGGTATCGGCCCAGCTGCGGTCCGATCTGATGGAACGCCTGGTGCGTGAAGCCCAGGAACTGGATCTCGGGCACCGGGATGAGTCCCGACACGGCAAGGCCAAGGGAAGCGCCGACGATTGCTCCCTCGGCCAGTGGAGTGTTGATCACGCGGCGCTCGCCGAAGCGTTCGAGCAATCCGCTGGAGGCCCTGAACACGCCTCCAAGGGCCCCCACGTCGAGGCCCAGCACGATCACCCTTTCGTCGCGCTCCATCTCGGAGGCGAGCGTGTGCCGGATCGCCTCAACCATGTTCATCTGGGCCATCAGGGGGTCGCTCCGTCATCTGGCTCACCGCCGGCGAAGTCGCGCATCGACTCCCACTCCATTCGCACGCGGGCGGGCGGTTCCGCGTAGACGTTGTCGAAGACGTCGTCGAGGCCGGGCTTTTCCGCCGACATGGCTTCTTCGAGCGCGGCGTCGATCTCACGAGCAATCGACTCCTGCAACCGAGCTGCCACCTCGTCGTCGAAGGCCCCCCGCGCCCCGAGAAAGCGCTGCAGGCGTGCGATGGGATCCTTGGTCCGAGCGGCGTCTTCCTGGGCGAGCTCGCGGTATTGACGCGGGTTGTCGGTCGTGTTGTGGAAGCCCATGCGGTACGTTCGGGCCTCGATAAGCGTCGCCCCACCACCGCCGCGTGCCCTGGCGACGGCGTCGCGAGCCGCCTGGTAGACGGCAAAGAGGTCGTTGCCGTCGACCAGCGAGCCCGCGATGCCATAGCCGCTGGCTCGCGACGCCAGTGTCGCAGCCGCGGTCTGGCGATTGTATGGAGTCGAGATCGCCCAGCCGTTGTTCTGGATCACCAGGACGAGCGGCGCTGCCATCACACCGGCGAGGTTGCACGCCTCGTGGAAATCGCCCTCAGAAGTGGCGCCCTCCCCGAGGTAAACCATCACCACGCCGTCTTTGGCCTGCAGCCGGAGACCCCACGCCAGGCCCGCGGCGTGCGGCAGCTGCGCCCCGACGGAAACCTGGCGCGGCAGCATGTTGACGCCATCCGGGATTCGCGCCGCGCCGAAGCGGCCGAGATAACCCGCGAAAAGGCTGGCGAGCGGAAGGCCGTGCCGGACTAGCGCGGGCTGCTCGCGGTATGCGGGGACCAGCCAATCGCGGTGCGGATCGAGTGCCCAGCACGAGCCGACGACCGTCGCCTCCTGACCGTCGACCGGGCTGTAGATGCCGATGCTTCCCGTGCGGTTGAGCTTGATCGCCCTGTCGTCGATCGCCCGCGACAACATCATCAAGCGCAGCGCACGGAGCGCCTCGTCGTCGCTCATCGGCGGACTTTCGCGCAGCGACCCGTCGACGTCAAGGATGCAAACCAGATCGTCGACGTCACGGACGTCGTTGGTTCGGGCGGGCGCCGCGTTGTTGGCCAGAGCCTCAGCTCTTTGAGTCTTTCTGGCCATGGATGGAGGCATTCTCCAGTGCGTCAATCAAGAGTGTCAAGAAGACAACAGTTGCACGAAGTCGACGACGCTCGAGGACGCGTGTACGATGTGGCGGCTATGGCATCCGTCACATATGAGGGCGTAACGAAGCGTTTCACCGCCACCACCGCGGCTGTCGACAACCTCACTCTCGACGTCAAGGACACCGAATTCATGGTTCTGGTCGGGCCATCGGGCTGCGGGAAATCGACGGCGCTTCGCATGCTCGCCGGCCTGGAAGACGTCACCGAAGGAACCATCAAGATCGGCGATCGAGTCGTCAACGATCTTCCTCCGCAGGATCGCGATATCGCGATGGTCTTCCAGTCATACGCGCTCTATCCCCACATGAGCGTGTACGACAACCTCGCTTTCGGTCTCAAGATGCGGCGCATGGCAGGGGGCGATATCGCCAGGCGCGTCAACGATGCGGCCAAGATCCTCGGGCTGGGCACGCTGCTGCAGCGCAAGCCGCGCCAGCTTTCCGGGGGCCAGCGACAGCGGGTCGCGCTGGGCCGCGCAATCGTTCGCGAGCCTCAAGTCTTCTTGCTCGACGAGCCGCTGTCCAACCTGGATGCCAAGCTCAGGGTGCAAACGCGAATCGAGCTTCAGAAGCAGCACCAGACGCTGGGCGCGACCTTCATTTACGTCACGCACGACCAGGTTGAAGCGATGACGATGGGGGACAGGATCGCGGTCATCAAAGACGGTCTGCTCCAGCAGGTGGCGCCGCCTCGCGAGATCTACGACCACCCGACCAACATGTACGTGGCCGGCTTCATCGGCAGTCCCACCATGAACTTCGTCCCCGTCCACATCGAGGGAAAGACGGCCAGGGCCAGTGGCTTTGCGGTTGACCTTCCGAGAGCGATAGGCGTGGAAGCCGCGATGCTGGGCATCCGGCCCGAAGGCCTGACCGAACGGCCGATCGATGGCAATCCGACCCTTGACATGAAGATCGAGGTCGTCGAGATCCTGGGCTCGGACCAGTTTGTGTTCGGCATGGTCGGGGGCGATTCGATCACCGCCCGCGTCGACCCGAACTTGAAGGTTGCACCCGGAGATCAGATCCGGCTCAGCCTTGACACCCGCCGGCTGCACGCATTCGACCCGACCACTGAGAAAGCGCTTCTCTGATCGCCGGCGGAGACGCGTCCGGCGGCGGAAGGGACATCTCGCTTGCCGCTGTCACGCTGCGGGGGACTCCTGCGACCGAGCTCATCGAGGCAGCCGCGGCCGCCCAGTTTGACGCCGTCGGAGTCCGTCTTTCGCCATGGGATCCGGCGAGCCGCGAACGCCCGACGGTGCAGGCTCTTCGCGAGATCGCGGAGCTCAGCTCGGCGCTCGGAGTGCCAGTGCACGACGTGGAGCAGATCAGGCTTTTGCCGGACAGCAACCCTCGCGACCAGGAGTACCTGTTTGAAGCTGCAGCGATGCTGGGAGCCGGATACGCGCTCATCTTCGCCGACGACCCGGATCAAGATCGGCTGGCCGAACGGCTCCACCTGCTCGATCAGCTCGGCCGCCCCTACCGGGTTCGCCCGGTGATGGAGCTCATGCCCTTCACCGCCGTCAAGACGCTCACCCAGATGCTCGACCTCCTGGGTCGCGCCGACCTCGAGCATCCCGCGTTGCTCATCGACACGCTCCACCTCGCCCGAAGCGGCGCACAGCCCAGCGACCTGGATGCAATCGATCCGGCGCTCTTGCCGTTCGTGCACCTTGCCGACGGCCCGATTCCAGGACCTGAGACGCCGCAAGGCTTGCGGGAGGAGGCGACGTTCTCCCGCCTGCTGCCTGGACACGGCAATCTGCCGCTAGAGGCGTATCTCGAGCGGCTGCCCGACTCGATTCCGCTCGCGCTGGAGGTGCCTGGAGCTTCCATGGGCACGACATTCGAGCGCGCCGCGGCGGCGGCCGCCGCCACCAGGGAGCTTCTTGCAGCCATGGGGGGATGACATGAACGATTCGCTTGCCGGGAAAACAGCTCTCGTCACCGGGGGCACCCGCGGGATAGGCCTCGCGGTCGGGCAGGATCTCAAGGCTCACGGCGCAGAGGTCGTGCTTCTGGCCAGGCACGCTGAACCGGTGGACGGCTTTCGGGTGGTTGCATGTGACGTGCGGGATCGAGCCCAGCTCGAGGAGGCGAGAGCTTCGCTGGAATCACTCGACATCCTGGTCGCGAACGCCGGAATGAACAAACGGGCAGACGCGATCGATCTCGGCGACGCGGACCTGCGGGAGATCATCGACACAAATTTCTACGGCGCGTTCGTGACATGCCAGCTTTTTGCGCCCCTGATGCTCCGCAAGCCAGGCGGTCGGTGCATCGTCACCTCATCGATAGCCGCAGTTCACGGCCAAAAGCTGAGGGCGGCCTACGGCGGGGCGAAGGCTGCGCTCGAGGGGATGGTTCGCGCTCTCGCGGTGGAATGGGGGCCGCAGGGCTGTACGGTCAACGCGATCGCGCCCGGCTTCATCAAGACGCCCTTTGCGCAGCCGTATCGCGACGCCAATCCTGATCGCGTTGCGGCTGTCATCGCGCACACACCTCTGCGCAGGCTCGGCGAGCCGGAAGAGGTCGCGTCGGTTGTGACCTTTCTCGCCTCGGACGCCGCGCGCTTCATCACCGGCCAGGTCATCCACATCGACGGAGGCGTCACGGCAGGAAGCGACTGGTGGTGAAGCGGTTCGCCGGCTGACCCTGCTTGCCGGGGCGGCATCTGTACACAGAGCCGCCCGCGGCCGCCGCACCCGGCGGAACGTTTTGATCCCGCGCGCTGGTCACGTAGAGCTCGTCGAGCTCCGCTCCGCCAAAACAGCAGCTGGTCACCCTGCGCACGGGGAACTCGATCACCCCGTCCAGCTTGCCCGTCGGCGAATAGCGGCGGACCTGGCCGTGACTCGGAAAGGCGACCCAGAGCCAGCCTTCCCGGTCGACCGTCATCCCATCGGGCCTGGCCGCTTCCGTCTGGATGAACGGTCTGCGGTTGCCCAGCACACCGGTAACGAGGTCGAAGTCGATTTGGTCGACGCGATGTGTCGCGGTATCGATGTAGTACATCGAGGCTTGATCGAGGCTCCATCCGATGCCGTTCGAGATCCCCACCGAATCGAGCATCCGGCGCACAGTCGGCGTGCCATCGTTCCACTCGAGCCGGTAGAGCGCACCTTCGGCGCCGGTCGCGTCGCGGCGCATGGTCCCCGCCCAGAGGCGGCCCGCGGCGTCGATTGCAGAATCGTTGAGCCGGTTCTCTCGTCGATCGGCCTCGACGCCCGCTACGAGCTCCGAGGTCGAGGACCCGGCCAGGTACACGTTGCCACCGCGGCCAAGCACGAGGCGCCCGTCATCAGCCAGGCGGACAAAGCCCAGCGGCGCGCCGTAGCGCCGACGGGTTCGATGTCTGGTTCGGGGGTCGAACGTGTGCACGTCGCCGGCGTCGATGTCCACCCAGAGCATCCGTTGACGAACCCCGTCCCAAACCGGTGACTCGCCAAGCGTGGCGTCGGCGTCGGTGATCGCCTCGACTTCGGAGTCGCCCACCGGCTAGAGCCCCCGGTCAGTCGTCGAAAAAGCCGGTGCCCGGGACCAGGTGCGCCCTGACCACTTCCTCGTTGAGCTCGATTCCGAGGCCCGGGCCCTGGGGGACTGCAAGAACGCCGTCGACGATATGGGCGGCGTCGCCGGTGACGATCGACGGCCACCACTCGACGTCGATCGCGTGGTACTCGACGGCCAGGAAGTTGGGTACCGCCGCACCCATTTGGACCGCGGCGATCGTGGCCACCGGGCTGCCGACGTTGTGCGGGGCGACTGGCACGTAGTAGTGGTCCGCGAGGTCACAGATTCTTTTGAACTCGAGCATGCCGGCGCTGCGGGGCAGATCCGGCTCGATGATGTCTGCGCCACCCGCTGCGAGCAGCCGCACGAATGGATCGCGCAGGTACAGGTTTTCGCCGGTGCAGATCGGTGTCGAGGTCGACCTGCGGAGCTGCACGAGGGCCTCGACATTCTCGGGTGGGAGCGGGTCTTCGAGCCACCAGAGCTTGAAGGGCTCGAGGGCGCGGGCCAGCCGGATGGCGTCCCCGACGTTGTAGGACCAGTGGCAGTCGAAAGCGAGGTCGATGTGCGGTCCGACCTCGTTCCGGACCGTCCTGACGAGCTCGACCATGTACTCGAGGTGAGCCGCCGAGATGACTCGATTGTGCGGATCCGCCTGCAGCGCGGTAGGCACGTCGAGGTCGAACTTGATAGCCGAAAAACCGAGGTCGAGCGCGGCTCGCGCGCGTTCCGCGTAGGCGGCGGAACGATAGTCGGCCTGCGGATCGTACGCGGCATGCCAGCTGCCGCTCGACGCCGCGCCCTTGTCACCGTCCCCGGCCTGGTCGCCGTCCGACCCTTTGCCCGCGTGGCAGTCGGCATAGATCCTGACGTGGTCCCGATAGCGCCCGCCCAGCAGCTGGTACATCGGCGCGTTGAACAGCTTGCCGACCGCATCCAGGAGCGCCATCTCGATGCCATTCGCCGCGCACAGGACGGCGCCGGACCACGGCGCCCCGCTCGTGACGCGGTACACCTTGCGCCACAGCCGGTCGACGTCCCGAGCATCCTCGCCGATGAGGTACTTGCGAAGAAACTGGACCGAGGCGCGAACTCCTGAGCCCCAGTGCGCCTCTCCAAGGCCGGTGATCCCGGCGTCGGTCTCGACACGAATCAAGAGCCATTCGAAGTTGCCCTGCATCACTGCGGTCGAGATCCGAGTGATCCTCAAGGGCTTCGTCACGCCCGGAATCACGGGGTCAGCGGTTCGCAAGGACGAGCCGCCAGTCGGCCGACGCGAGCTCCTGACGGTCCACCACGCGATTCTCGGCCACCGCGATCTGCGCGGCGTAGGCGGTCAGCATGTTTTCGAGAGCCGTCTCCCAGTTGGAGTAAGGCTCCTTGCCGTCGAGGACCATCCTGGCGAACTCATCGTGCATGTCCTCGTACCCGACCAGCCATTGCAGAGGCATCCTGAATGGCGGGATCGCGATCGTGCGTTCACCCTGGTCATTCTCCAGGAACAGCTCCCAGAAGGTCCCGCGCAGCGTGCCTCGATCGCCGACGACCAACAGATCCTCAGGACGCCTCGACGACCTGAAGTAGCTGAAGCCGTGGTACACGCGGAAATCGCCGTAGTCGATGATCGTGACCCCGTTGTCCTCGAAGTCGGTCTTGTCGATATTGACGTCGATCCCGCCGAAGGCGGCAACCCGAGTGAAAGGCCGGCGGGCGGCGATGCGGTAGATCATGTCGATCCAGTGCACGCCTTCCTTGAGGAAGGTGCCGTCGATCTTGGCGTGCTTGAACGCATGCACTGGGCGCCATGGCTGGCGGTGGTAGTCGAAGCGCAGCTGGTGGACATTGCCCAGCTCGCCATCGTCGATCAACTTGCGAATCGTGGTGACGAGCGGGCTGTAGCCCATCTGGAGCGAAAGCATGTAGTGCCCAGGATGCCGCTGTGCGACGCGGGCGATGTTGAGCGCGGCTTCCATCGAGCCTGCCATCGGCTTCGTGCAGAGGACGAACTTCCCAGCCTCCAGACCGCGGATCGAAAAGTCTTCGTGCAGCGCGTCGTGCACGACGATGACGACCGCATCTATGTCGTCTTGCTTCAGGAGCTCTTCGTACGAAGGCTCGTACCGGACGCTCTTGATGTCGGGCCGGTCGCGCAGGCTCTGCACGAGCGCCCGATAGCCAGGCTGTTGAGCGAGGTCGCTGGTCGCATCCTCGATGGGCCTCGCTCCGGTCAGCCACTCGTAGCGTTCGATGTCCGTGTCGCACACTGCGACCAGGGACATGCGCGGGTGATGCGTGATGACGTTGACGTCATGCATCCCCTGACCCAGACCGACCACCGCGCAGCGCACCAACTTAGATTCCAAGTCCGACCCTCCCATACGCTCGGCTTGACAACGTCGCCGTTGGATGTTATCCATTTGTCACCCCGACGGCTAGGTATTGGTCATCAGGTACAACTGTTAGACAGGGGAGGAGTCGCGGGAGTCTCGTGGGAAGCACAAGACAGCGTTTCCGGATCCCTTCGCGGGTTGTGGTCGAGTAGCCATGGTTTCGGGGCGGTGAACCGGCGGATTCGAGGAGGGCTGAATATGCCGCAACTTGGGACAGACTTTCGCACGGTGAGAGGGCCGGCGCCGAGCAGGCGGCGAGGCGCTTCTATGTTCAAGCGAGGTGGCTGGGCTTTGATCGCCGTCGCCTCGCTGCTGGTGGGCGCTTGTGCAAGCGGATCATCGTCCACCAATACGACCGCAAAGGCGACGATCACTTTTGCTCAGTTTGAGTCAAGCGGCGATGACCTCAAGGCTCAGTACGCCGCGATGATCGCCGACTTCGAGTCGAAGAACCCGAACATCACAGTCAACCTCGAAGCCATTCCAATCGACCAGTACGACCACCAGCTCATCACCGAGTGCGCGGGGGGCAACTGCCCAGACGTGTCGATCGCCATCGGCAACGACATCGCGCTGTTGACGGAAGCGCATCTGACCGTGGACCTGACGTCGTATGCGAAGGACGTCCTCCCAACCTTCGCGAGCGGCCCTGTCAAGGCAGCGCAGTACAACGGGAAGCAGTACGCACTGCCGTGGGCCGCGGCGGACATCGTCCTGCTCTACAACCGCGACATCATGTCGAAGGTCGGACTTGACCCGACAAAGCCCCCGTCTTCGATCACCGAGCTCATGGCAGACGTAGCGGCGGCGAAGGCGAAGATTCCCGGGGTGGTAGGTCTCGGCGTCGACACGAGCAAGCGCACCATCAGCCTTGACTTCCAGCTTCCTTTCCTGAGCGCATTCGGAGCCATTCCGATCAAAGATGGAAAGCCAAACGCGAACACACCGCAGATGGCCGCCTACCTCGACTGGATCCGCACCATCATGGGACAGCACGTGTCGCTGCCGGGCAAGAACATGGGTGGGTTCAGGGCGCTCGATGCGCAAGGCAACGTTCTGTTCGCCGAAGATGGGCCGTGGTTCAAGGCAGTCTTGCAGAGCCAGAACAAGCAGACCGACGACCAGCTTTATGCGACATGGGGCTTCGCGCCCATCCCGGGCAGTCCCGCGCCGGGCGTCAACGACGGCGCGACGCACAACGGGTCAGCTGTCGGCGGCGATCACCAGCTCGTGATGATGGCCCCGTCCAAGAACAAGCAGGCGGCCTGGGCGTTCATCAAGTACCTCACGACCGACCCCGTCGCGATCGCGCAGTACGACGTCTCTGGCGGCCAGGGCATTCCTCCGACCGGAAAGGTCGTGCAGGGAATGAACGAAGGCGCGACCAAGGCGTTCCTCGACCTCTACAAGGTGGCTCTCGTTCCACCATACGGTCCGCACTACGCGGCTGCAGGCCTGGCGTTCGCGCAGAACATCCAGAAGGCATACTCCACCTCCGAAAGCTCGACCCAGATCGCCCAGGAGATGCAGCAGGACATGCAGGCCGCGTTCAGCAGCTAAGAGACAAGAGAATATTTTCACTCGCGACCACGGGGTGCGTACCCAGGCTGTAGGTGCATCCAATGGCCGTCTGGGCAGTCTGGCCGGATTCAGACTGTCCAGGCGGCGCCTCCGGGGGTTGGGCGGCCTGGTGTGGCTCATCCCCGCTTTGGCCCTGGTCTCATTCAGCGCCGTCTATCCTTTGCTGCGGTCGATCTACATAGCGTTCTTCAAGTATCAGATCACCGACTTCGGGGGCGGCACGTTCGCCGGGCTGAAGAATTTCGCGAAGATACCCCAGGACCACGTATTCCGGGTCGCGATCGTCAACACGGTCGTTTTCGCGCTGTCAAGCGTGGCCATCGCTTTTGTGGGGGGGCTCCTGCTCGCGATGGTCGTCGCGAGCTTCCCGCGTCGGTTTGAGGTCCTGCGGGTCATCTTCCTCATCCCGTGGGTCCTGCCTGGGGCGGTCGTAGGTCTGTTCTCGGTCTTTTTCTTCGATCAGGAGGTTGGGTTGCTGAACCTGACCCTGGCGCATCTGCACATCGGACCGTCCCACTTCGCCTGGCTGTCGAATGCATCGACGGCGATGCCCGCCGCCATCGCCGTCAACGTTTGGGCCCAAATCCCGTTCTTCGTCCTCATTTTCACCGCTGCTCTCACGTCGATTCCATTCGAGCTCCGCGAGGCGATGCGCATCGACGGCGCGCACTGGTGGCAGGAGCTCCGGTATCTGACCTTGCCCTACCTGCGCAACGTGATGGTCATCGTTTCGCTGGTGGCGTTCATCGGCAACATCAACAACTTCGGCTTGATCTACACGATGACGCAGGGCGGCCCGGCCTTCGCCACGACGACTGTTGCGATCTACATCTATCAGCTCGCATTTCAGCTGTTTGATTTCGGCTACAGCTCGGCAATCGGCGTGGTCTGGCTGATCGCGATCATGATCATCGCTGCGCTTTACATCCGGCTGCTGCGACGAGAAGCGCTCAACTGATGGTCGCCAGGAGGCCGGCTCGACGGTGGAGGTGGGGATCCTATCTCGGCCTCGCCCTCAAGGTCATCCTGGTCCTGTTCGGCCTGGTCTGGACGCTGTTCCCGATGTACTGGATGCTCGCGGGATCGCTGACGCACAACTACGTGATCTTCAACTACGACTACAGAATCTGGCCGCAACATCCGACACTCGAGAACTTCACGTATCTGTTCGAGCCGGGGAGCCTGCCGCTGGGAAGCTATTTGAGGAACTCGCTGATCACGGGAGTCGGCACCGGCGTCCTCACGACGGCTGTGTCGCTCCTGGCCGCGTACTCACTCTCCAGGTACAAGTACCGATTCAAGAACTCGATCCAGCTGGGGCTCCTCACAACGCAGATGTTCCCGCTGGTCGTGCTGCTGGTCCCCCTCTATCTTGTCTTCGCCAGGGCGGACCTCCTGAACAGCAACGTGGGACTGACCATCGCCTTCTGTTCGTTTTCTGTGCCCATCGGCGTCTTCTTCATGAAGGGGTTCATCGATTCGATTCCAATGGCACTCGACGAGTCGGCCTGGATCGATGGCTGCACCGGTCTGCGGACCCTGTGGTACATCGTGCTGCCTCTGGCGTGGCCGGGCGTGATCGCAGTGGGCATATTCGCGTTTCTGGGCGCGTGGAACGACCTCTTGTTTCCGCTGGTGATGACTTCGAACGACGCGGCGCGAACTCTTCCGCCGGGACTGGCAGTGTCGATCCAGCAAGAGCTGCGCAACGACTTCGGGGGAATGATGGCGGCCTGCGTCGTGGCCGGTGTGCCGCCGATCGCCGCTCTCATAGCCGTCCAGCGCCACATAGTCGGCGGACTCGCCTCGGGCGCGTTGAAAGGTTGAGCGCGCCCTTCGCGGGACAGGTGGTGCTCGTCACGGGCGCGGTGCAGGGCATCGGGGCTGGCATCGCCGAGCACTTCGCATCTTGCGGCGCAACCACGGCGATCGTCGACATCGACTCCTCACGCGGCCGGCAGCTTGAGGGCCGGCTTCGAAAACGCGGCTTGAAAGTGATGTTCTGGGAATGTGACCTCCGCCAACCGACCGCCATCGCCGAGTTGGTCGAGGGGGTCTGGAGCAAGGAAGGCCGCGTCGACGTGCTGGTCAACAACGCCGCCGATCACGGCCCGAGGCATTCGATGCTCGACTACTCCCTCGAGGACTGGCAGAACGTCCTGTCGGCCAACCTCACCGGCACGTTCCTCTTGACGCGTGACGTCGTCCGCCGAATGGTCGCTACCGGAATCCGCGGCAACATCGTTAACACCCTCGCCATCCAGTCCCAGATCCCGATACCCACCTACTCGGCATACGTCGCGAGCAAGGGCGGGCTCGAAGCGCTGACCCGCGCTATGGCAGTTGAATTCGCGCAACATGGCATTCGGGCCAACGCGGTGATGCTCGGCGCAATCTACAGCGGCTCGACCAGCGGCGTCGACGATCCGGGCGTCCGGTCGGAGGTCGACTACGAGCAGGTGCCCACGAGCATGGACAGCAACGTGCCCAACCTCGTCGGGCGTATGGGCCGGCCCTCGGATGTGGCTAGGATCGTCGGGATGCTTGCGTCGCCCGAGAGCAGCTACCTGACCGGCAGCGTCATCGTCGTCGACGGCGGACGCCTCCTGAATCGTGGCGCCGACGCCTTCAGCAAGGCCGCCCAGCGCAGAAAAGAGGCCTCCCGATGACCGCAAAACAGGAAGCCCGCCCGAAGACGGCGGTCGTGGAACAGGTGGGCAGGGGGCCGCGGGTGTCGGCTGCCGACCCGTCTTCGACCGCGCGCAAGACCGTCGAGATCCTGGAGGCGCTCGCCAACTCGTCCGGAAGCCTGGCCCTCAACGAGCTCGCCCGACACCTCCACAGCAGCCGCTCCAGCGTCGTGAGGATCATCTCCTCGCTCGAGAAGGCGGGGCTGATCCGCCGAGACGCGGAGACGCGGCGCTTGTCGCTGACATTCAGGCTGCTTGCGTTGGGCAGCGCCGCCCTCGATCAGCTGCCCTGGTACAGCCTCTGCAAGCCGCACGTCAACGCGCTGAGCAAAGACGTGGGGGAGATCGGTCATCTGGCGGTGCTGGACGGCCCCGACATCATCTACCTCGCCAAGTCCGAGCCGACCGATCCGGCTCCATTCGTGGCTCACGTCGGCGGCCGCGCCTCTGCGTACTGCACCGCCCTTGGCAAAGTCTTGCTTGCGGCCAAGAGCAAGTCGGATCTCGAGTCTCACATGCAGCGGTACCCGCTCGTGGCGCGGACGTCGCGAACCATCACTGACGCGCAGGCGATGAATCGAGAGCTCGACCTCGTGCGTCGGCGTGGTTTCGCCATCGATAACGAAGAGAATCGCGATGGGGTGAAGTGCGTCGCCGCCCCGATCGTCGACTACCGCGGGATGACGGTCGCCGCGATCAGCATCGCGGTTCCTGCATACCGTCTCCCAGACCGGGCGATTCCACCGATGGCAGTCAAAGTGAGGGACGCGGCCGCTCAAGCGTCGCGAGACCTGGGGTCGAGGCTGCCGATGTCGTCGCCGGCGGTCAAGTCAAGGCACGCGTCCTGATCCTGGCCGAGCCCGCTCGATGAGGCTTGCGGCGGAGCTGCCGACCGGGCCTATGCCCGAGAGCATCGATGCCTGCCGGCGGTTGGGGATCACCGGCATCGGATTCGACATCGATCAGAGCCTTGACCTGCCAACCGCCATGTCGATCTTCGCGCCGTTCACCGACGCTGGACTGGCCATCGTGCAGCTCGGCTGCTACCGAAACCTGATCTCGGTGGATCCCGAGGTCCGGTCGCAAGCGATCGAAGACGTCGCGGCGGCCATGGACGTAGCCGGGAACGCCGGCGTGCAGACGATTGTTTGCGGTGGCGGCCACCGGGACCCGGCCATCCCCAGGGCGCGAAGGTCGGTGCACCCCGACAACTGGTCAGATCGCGCCCTAGACGTGATGATCGAAAGCTGTCAAGAGATCGTTCGCAAGGTGAGCGATCATGCCGCGCCGCTGTGCTTCGAACCGTGGGTGATCACCTCGCTCAACACACCGGCGAGGATCGAGAGGGTCATCCGCGCGGTCGATCATCCAAAAGTCGGTGTCGAGCTGGACCTGGCCAACCTGGTGACCATCGAGCGATATTTCGACACCGCGGGTCTGATCACCGAATGCTTTGACCGCTTCGGCGAAAAGATTCATCTGGTTCACCTGAAGGACGCCGTGCTCAGGCCGGAGCCGTATCTCTACCACATCGGTGAAGCGCTCGTGGGCGATGGAATCATCGACTACCCGGTTCTGCTGACGCTCCTTGCCAAGCGGTCGCCAGGCGCCTCTTTGATGGTCGAGCACATCCGGTCAGAGGCGGACGCGGAGAAGGCTCTGGCTCATATGCGACGCATCGCCGACCAGGTCGGGATCACCCTGGCCTGACCGGACCTGGATCGAGGACGGCCGTGGTCCACTCAGTCACCGAGGTTCGGCGCGGCTTCAGTCGCGCGTGGCCCGGCGTCTTGCTTGCCGGCTGCATCGCGGTCGCTGCGCACCTTGTTGTGCGCCCGCTCCCGGTGATCCCGGACGTGGTGGCAGCGCTCACGCTAGGTGTCCTCGCGAGCAGGCTTGGCGCTGGTGAATGGGCCAGGACCGGGTCGACGCTCGTCGTGCGCTACGGGCTTCGCCTCGCGATCATTGCCCTGGGCGCAGGTCTCGATCTGGCTGTCGCCACGCAGCGCGGATGGGTGACTCTCCTGTTGATCGTCGGCCTCGTCACTGTCGCGCTGTCGCTCGGACTTCTCATCGGCCGGCTGGCGGGGCTGGACCGCGCGGTCTCGGTCCTGATCGGAGTCGGCACCGCCATCTGCGGCGCTTCAGCGATTCTGGCGGTGTCCCCGATCATCCGGGCGCGCGAGAGGGAGACCGCTTACGCGATCACGACGATATTCGCCTTCAACATCGTCGCGCTGCTTGGCCTGCCGTTCATTGGTCACGTCTTCGAGATGAGTCAGCTCAGATTTGGAACGTGGGTCGGCACCGCCGTCAACGACACCTCCGTCGTCGTGGCCACGGGTTACGTCTATGGGCCGATCGCGGGTGGAGTGGCCACGCTGGTCAAGTTGACTCGGACGATCCTCCTGGTTCCCGTCTGCGTTGTCGTCGGGCTTGCATTCGGTGCGCCTGGCGAGCGGGGATCAGTCCTCGTCCGTGCTACCCAGAGCATCCCGTGGTTCGTCCTGGGATTCCTCGCGTTGGCGGCGGTGAACACCAGCCACATCGCGCCGGCCGAGGCGACCCACTGGATCGCCCAGTTGGGGTCTCTGGCCCTCGTCGTGGTCATTGCCGCGGTTGGGCTCGGCGTTGACGTGGACGGGATGCTGCGGATGGGGCTGAAGCCTCTCGTGATCGGATTCGGGCTCGCCTCGGCGATGATGCTGATCAGCATCGCCGTGATCTCCGCACTGCGTATCGCCTAGCCTTCCGCGCGCGCGCGTCCTCTATATATGTTGTCCGCGGGCGGGAACTATCTCGCGACCCAGCCTCCATCGACGAGCAGGTCCGCGCCGGTGATGAATGAGGCGGTGGGGCCGGCAAGGAACCACACGGACTCCGCGATCTCGGCTGGCGTCGCCCAGCGTCCAAGGGCCTGCTCAGCTTCGCGGTTGGCCTTGACCTCGTCGAACGTGAGGCCGAGCTTGCGGGACTCAAGCTCGATGTCGCTCCGCAGCATAGGGGTGTCGACGGATCCGGGACTGATCGAGTTGACGCGGATGCCAGAGGGCGCGAGCTCCCAGGCCAGAGCACGTGTGAACGAGATGATCGCTCCTTTGGTCGCGCCGTAGAGAGCGTGATCGACCTGCCCGACGTGGCCGGATACGGAAGCCATGTTCACGATCGCACCGCCTCCGCGCTCCCTCATATGCGGGATTACGTGCTTGCATGTCAGCCACGTACCTCCCAGGTTGATGTTGACGATGCGCTGAAAGTCATCCCACGTGGTTTCGACAAGGGGCTTGACGAGAACCACTCCGGCCACGTTCGCGAGGGCGTCAATGCGGCCGTATGTTTCGACTATGTGCCCGACCAGCTCCTCGACCTGCTCCTCTTGCGAGACGTCGCAGTGCTTGAAATCGACGCCGGGGATCTCGGAGTCGAGCACGTCGGCGCCCACGACCGCGTACTGGCCGCTGGTCACGAACCGGGCGGCGGTTGCGGCACCGATGCCGCGTGCAACCCCAGTGACCAGCGCGACCGGCCGCTCTTCCGGGCTCACCGCGCCAACAGCTTTCGCGCATCCGCCGGCGTCGCCACCCGACGGCCGAGCGAGCGCGACAGCTCGGCGACCTCGCGGACCAGGCGGTGGGTGGATGAGTGCTTGCCCGATCGATCGTATGGGTGGTCTTCCGTGCCGACGCGCACGTGGTCCCCATTGACGATGGCGGCCGCCACCACGTTGCGCTGCTCCGGGCCCATCACGCTGACGGTCACGAAGGATCCCTCAGGAACATGCTCGCGCCGGTCGAGGTACTCGCGGACGGTCGGCGGCGACCACTGCCCGCCCGGCCAACCGAAGAACAGCGTCGTCACATATGGCTTCGCGATCGCGCGCCTCTCGATCAGCCAGCGCAGGTTCCACAGGTGCCCGGTGTTCCAGACCTCGAGCTCGAGAAGGACATCGTGCTTTCGCGACAGCTTGCAGTACTCCACGAGCTCGGCGCGGGGATGCAGCGCGTAGACGTCCAGGCCGGTGAAAGCTTCGTCGTGATGGCCGAGGATGATCGATATCTCGTCTGCCCGATGCAGGAACACCTCCATCCGGTCGGCTATCGGCAGGCTCGACATTCCACACTGGACCACCACGTCCGTCGCCGCCCTCACCGCCTTGATCGCCTCCGCCCACCGTCGCTCTGCATGCATGTGAAGGACCGACGCTCCGGCCTTCCGGCAGAGGACGGCTTCTCGTGCCATCGCCGCGGTGGTGCGCGGGTATCGCACCTCGGGTTCCAGCCAGCAGATGTTCGGGGTCGCTGTGATGACCAGCGGTTCCATCACATGGTCAGGCTCATAGGGCGGGAGAGCGCGGCAGCGGATTCATAAGCCCTCTCGCATACCTTGATCACATAGGCGCCATCTTCTGGGTCGACCTGGGTCGGACGATCGTCTCTCACTGCCGCGATGAAGTCGCGAACTCCATCGATGATCGAGGTGAATTTCCAGCGCATCGGGTCATAGGCGACGCTGGCGAGCGGCGAGCCGCGGTAGTCCTGGCCGCCCCGAAAGTGGATGGCGGGGGGATTGGCGATCTGATCGATGATCAACGAGCCCTTGCTGCCGAAGATCTCGAGCCGCTCACCCCACGGTATCTCGGCGGTGAACGTGTAGTCGGTTGAGAAAACGGCGCCGCTGGCCAGCTTTCCCACCACGAACGCGTTGTCCTCGACCTCGCTTTCCTGGACAAGCTTTCCGGTCACAGCCTGGACCTCGTCGATCTCGCCGAAGAGCCACTTCAGCAGGTAAAACGAGTGAGGACCGGCGTCCAGGATCGCCCCGCCGACCGTACCGTCCTTGCGTCCCTTCCACAGTGTCGGGTCGCTGAGCCGCCGGACCTCGCTGCCGTAGATGAGAGTCCTGACCATGCGGAGCGCACCCAGCTCGCCGGAATCCATCATGCGCCCAGCCTCCTGGTACGCCTTGACGAATCGCGTGTTCTCGGCCACGGTGAACTTGACCCTATTGCGGCGCGAGAGGTCGATGAGCTCGCGCGCCTCCCGGTAGGTCGGCACCATCGGCTTTTCGACGAGCACATGCTTGCCTGCCTCGAGCGCGGCCTTGCAGACGGCGAAGTGCGCGCTGTGGGGGAGGGTGACGTCGACAGCCTCGACGCGTGGATCTTGCAGCAAGTCCTGGTATCGCGTGTACGGAGTCGCGCCAAGCGTGGCGCCGCGCTCCTTCGCGCGCTCCTCGACGACGTCACATACGGCCACGACCTCGGCGTCCGAGCCCTCGTAGGCGAAGCCATGTGCGTACTGGATCCCGCCCATGCCGATGAGGCCGAAACCGATCTTCTTCATAGAGCCTGGATCTCGCGCGGGAGCTGCGATATGCGGGTTGAGCCACGGGAATCGACCACGAAGGTCTCTTCGTCGCCTATGTAGTCACCCGTCGACGCCTGTGAGTAGAGCTCGATGTTGATCACCATTCCCGGCTGGATCTCGATGTCGTCGCGATCCACGATCCATTCCTCCTCTGTTTCGAGACCGATGTGGTGACCGACGTGGGTGAGCCAGGCGGGCGGATTGCCCGCCACTTCGGTCAAGAGGTCACGTCCGCGGCGGAAGACGTCGGCGTACGTCGCACCCGGCGTGATCGCCGCGCCCACCTCGTCGACGACCTCGACCATGCGCAAGTAGTGGTCGATCAGCTCGGTCGGTGGCTTTCCCGAGAAGGCGTAGCGCCTCGTGTCCGACGCATAACCCTCGTGGACCGCCCCGATGTCCAGCGTGATGAGGTGGTCCAGCTCGAGCTTCTCATCGATGGCGAGCTCCGGATTTGCGGTCCCGAAGCTGATCGTGGCGTGGCCGATGCCAGTGGCTCCATGGCCGAACAGGTGGGCCTTGGCCTCGCTGATGAGCTGGACGCGACCGATTCCAACCCGCAGGACCTGGTACAGGTCGTGCATCGTCGCTTCCGCCGCGGCCAGGCTTCGCGCCAGGTGGTCGATCTCCGCCTCGCTCTTGATCGTGCGCGCCCTCACCATGACGTCGTCCGCCACAACGATCGAGGAGGAGCCTAGGAGCTGAGAAACGTAGTAGGGACAGGTGGACTCGATGCCGATCCTTTTGCCCTCCCGCTGCTTGAGGAAGGCGGCGAGCTTTTCAACCGCCGACGCGTAATCGGTGGACCCGATGACCTCATCCACCCCCAGCTCCACGCCGAAGGTCGAGAACAGCCAGCAGAAAAGGGTTGTGGCGCCTGACGCGTCGATGAAGGCGGCGAAGGGGAACCGATTCCGCAGCAGGTAAAGGATGGGATTACCCGCTGTGGGCAGGGTGGTGTAGCCCGTGACGTAGAAGACGTTCTCCGGCGACGTGAGGAGGATGCCGTCGAGCTGCCTCCCGGCCATCAGCCCGCCCACGCGCTTGCGGTCGAGCCCGATCGGCAGGAACTCGTTGATCAGCGTGGACATTTGTTCACGTCCTGCACCGGAGAACAGTAAGGGGTGCTGAGGGAGGACGTCAACGGAGGGCGTCTAGGACCGGTTTGAAGCGCCTCGGATAGGACCGGTCGAAGCCTCCGAACGGGTCGAGCGAGAGGTTGACGATGACCTCCTGGGCGCCGGCGGCCTCGTAGTCGCGAATTGCCCCCAGGATCCGGTCGACGCCTCCGATCACGGCCCGCTCCTCCATGGGCCGTTCGCCTTCACCTCCGGCCAGGCCCCTGGCTCGAAGGAGCGCCGTCTCTTGCTCCCGACCTTCGACCGGCAGGACATGAAATCCGGCGGTGATGGAGAACTTCGCCGCATCGCGATCGTTGGCGTCGAGCGACGCCCGGACCTTCTCCACGAGGCCCGCGAACCACGCCGGGTCAGGCGGCAGGAACGACGCGTGCCAGCCGTCTGCCAGGCGAGCAGCGAGGTCGATCATCCGCGGCCGGAACGCCGCGACCCAGATCGGCGGCGGAGGCGACGTCGTGACCACGCTGGCATCGTCGAGGTGGAGAAAATGACCGTCCTGGCTGACCCGCTCGCCGGACAGGAGGCCAGGCAGGACCGTGAGCGTCTCTTCGAGGCGGGAGACGCGTCGAGCGAACGGGATCCCGAACGCGTCGAACTCGCGCTCGTGCCACCCGGCTCCGATGCCGAGGATGAACCGGCCCCGCGAGCCGTCGGCCAGGGTCGCGGCTTCGCGCGCCAGCTGGCCGGGGTGTCGAAACGCGTCGCAGAGGACGAGCGTGCCGAGGCGGACCCGCCTGGTGGCCGCGGCGATGTAGGCCAGCATGATCAGCGGCTCGAGGGTGCCAACCCGGCGATGGTCGTCGTCTTGCTCCACCCAGTAGTGGTCGTTGACCCACACCGAGTCGAATCCCAGCTCTTCCGCTTCCTGGGCCTGCTCGCAAAGATCGCTGAGAGAGGACGGCTTTTCCGTCTCCATGTCGCCGGTGGCGAGGCACAGGCCGATGCGCATCTCAGCGGCCCAACGCGTAGCAGGAGCGGCGCGGGTCAGCTGCACTCGCCAGCACCCTGCCGGAGCTCGCCGGCGGTAGCAGGTCGCCCGCCATGCAGAAGGCCGCGTTCTCGAACTCGAAGTCAGGCAACCACGCGATGGTGTGCCCGCGCGCTTGCAAGTCGTCCGCCACCGAGAAGTCGATCCGTCTCTCGAGGCCGACGAGCCCGGGCATGCCTCGCCAGGGGAAGAAGGAGCTTGGGTTGCTGTAGCTTGCAAAGCGAGGGGCTTCAGTGGCCTGCTGCGGAGTCATCCCGCGCCGCAGGTTGAGCCAGGCCTGGAGCATCGCCTGGACGATCTGGTCCGCGCCAGGTGCGCCAAGGGCCACGGTCTCACCCGAGTCGCGCACCGCGATCGCGGGGCAGGGCGTGATCCGGGGCCGCCTTCCCGGGCCGAGCACGCTGGGATGGCCGGGGTCGAGACGGCTCTGGCTCCCGCGGGGCGAAACGAGGATGCCCAGGTCGGGCACGAGGGGCGCCGACTCGAGTGTGTCGCTGGGGGAGCAGCTGAATGCGTTGCCATCCTTGTCGATGACCGCGATGAACGTGGTGTCCAGGGCCGAGCCCTCACGCGACGGGCGTGAGACCACTGGTTCGGGAAGCCAGGCGCGATCACCGATTCGCGATCGAAGCTCCGCGGCGTGCGCATCCGAGAGCAGCCAGTCGAGGTCTATGTCGACGAATGCGGGGTCTCCGTAGTAGAGCTCGCGCTCCGCGAACACGACCTTCAACGACTCAACGAGCAGGTGGATGTATTCGGCCGTGTTGTGGCCGGCCGACCCGAGGTCGAGGCCTTCCACGACGGCGAGGACCTGAAGGAGCGAGGGACCCTGCGTCCACGGACCGGTGATGTGGATCGTCCAGTCTCCGAACCTTCGCGCCGTGGCCACCTCGACCCGGCTCCGATACTCGGCCAGGTCCTGGAGGGTCAGCCAGCCTCCCATCGACCGGCAGTGCTCAACCAACCTGCGGGCGATCTCCCCCTCGTAGAACGCGGCCCTTCCACCGGCGGCGAGCTGCTGCAGCACCGCTCCGAGGCCCGGCTGGCGCAGCGTCTCACCCGTGCGCGGGGGCCTGCCCTCCGGCCAGTACACGGAGCTCGTGGACTCCCACTTCGAGAAACGGCGTGTGCCCATCACGGTGAGCACGGCGGCCGCTCTCGTGTCCAGCGCGAAGCCGTGGGTCGCCAGCTCAATGGCGGGCGCCGCCAGGTCGGCAAGCGGACGCGTGCCGTGGCGCTCGACCGCGGTGATCCACGCCTCGGGGGCGGCCGGGACGATCCAGCAGGCCGCGCCCTCGGCGAGGTTTCCGCCGAAGCGGCGGTCCATCTCAGCGAGCGAGACCTCCCGACCCCACACGCCGACGCCCGAGATGGTCTCTACCAGATCCGATCCAGATCGCTTGATCGTCATCGGGGCGATGCCCCCGGCGTTGGCCATGTCGGGCTGGACGACCGTGCTGGCGATCGCTGCCGCCACTCCGGCGTCGATCGCATTTCCACCTTGCTCGAGGACCTGAGCCGCGACCAAGGTGATGAGGGGATGTCCCGTCACCACCATGTAGTGACTGCCGACAAGCATCGGCCGCAAGGAGTCCGGTGGCGGGATCGGGAGGTATTCGCTAGAGCTCATCATCGCCGCCCGAAGTGGCGAGAGACCCAGTCCGCCACCCCGTTCAGGGCCAGCACCACCATCAGGAGCAGGAACCCTGGAAAGACCCCAAACCAGGGATCCTGCCTCAGATAGGCCTTGGCTTCCTGCAGCATCCCGCCCCACGACGGGGTCGGCGGTCTGATGCCAAGTCCCAGGAACGTCAGCCCGGCCTCGAGGAGGATCGCACCCGCGGCCAGGAAGGCCGTCTGAACCGCAAGCGGCGCGAGGATGTTGGGCAGGATCGACCTGAACATCACGTACCCGCTCGAACCGCCGAGGGCCCTGGCCGCCTCCACGTACTGCAGCTGCTTCTGACCGAGCACGGCAGCACGGGTGACGCGAGTCAAGCCCGGCCAGAACACAAGGGCGATCGAGAGCGAGATGTTGACGATGCCCGAACCCAGCACGGTCGTCACGATCATCGCAAGCAGGATTTGCGGGAATGCAAGCCATGCATCCACGACGCGCATGATCAAGGCTGAAACACGGCCCGAGACATAGCCCGCATAGAGGCCCAACGGCAGACCTATCACCAATGTGATCAAAGTGCTGGTCAGGGCGACAAGCAATGAAACGCGTGAGCCGAAGATCAATCGGCTGACGACGTCACGGCCGAGCTCATCGGTGCCGAGGAGGAACAGCGCCGATGGCCCTTCGAGCCGGTGGTTGAAGTTCGGCACGTCCGGGTCGTGGGGAGCCAGGTACTGGGCGAGAAGCGCCAGCAGGACCAGGAAGACGATGAACGACACCGGGATGGCGAACTGGAGGACTCCGAGCCCGGTGAGGCCCCGTCGCGTGGGAGGTGCTGCCGCGGTTGCGGCAGCGACGGCGACGATCTCGTCCGCAGGTGCGTTCGCCGTCGCATTTCGGCTCATGCGGCGATCGTGGCCCGCAGCCTTGGATCTACGAACGCGTAGACGATGTCGGTGATGAGGTTGATGAACAGGAACGCCGCCAGGACGATCACGGTGATGGCCTGGATGGTCAGATAGTCCCGCTGGAGGAGCGCCGACCACAGCAGGCTTCCCATCCCGGGCACGTTGAAGATGGCCTCGGTGAGCACGGCGCCTCCGGCGAGCCTTCCGAGCGTGATGCCGAGGACGGTTATGGTCGGCAGGACCGCGTTGCGCAGGATGTGTTTCATGATCACCGTCAGGGGAGGAAGTCCCTTGGCACGTGCGGTGAGCACGTAGTCCTGCGACACGGCCTCGCGTACCCCGGCCGACAAGAACCGGGCGAGGATGGGCACCGTCCCGACCGCCAGGGTGAGCGACGGCAGGAGAAGTGACTGCAGGTGCGTGACAGGGTCTTCGTCCCAGTGCACATAGCCGACGGCGGGAAGCCAGCCGAGCTGGAGCGCGAAGACGATCTGCATCAGGAGTGCCAGCCAGAAGACGGGGATCGCGATCGCCGTGGCGTTGAACAGGTCGAACGCCCGCGCCAGCAGGCTCATCGGGCGCAAGCCCGTGTAGATGCCGGCCGGAGTCGCGATCAGAACCGCGATGACGATGGACCAGAGGCCCAGCTCAAGCGTGATCGGGAGGCGCTGCGATAGAAGATCGGCTACGGGCTGGTGGTAGATGAGGGAAACGCCGAAGTTGCCCTGGACCATGTGGACAAGCCACGAGAAGTACCGCACATACCAGGGAAGATCAAGTCCGAGCTGATGCCTGACGACAGCCAGCGCCTCTGGCGGCGCGCTGTCGCCAAGCACCACGACCGCGGGGTCTCCGGGCAGTATGTAGAGAAGCGCGAAGAGCACGATTGACCCGCCCAGGAAAACTGGGATCATCCCGGCGACGCGCCGAACTACGAATATGGCCACCTACAGGCTCGAGCTCAGGTCTTCTGTATGCCGTTGAAGACGAGGTGGGTCTTGGCGTCATACGCGACGCCTTTGATGTTCGGCTTCTGCGCAAACAGCGAGCCGCGCATGCAGATAGGGATCGCCCACGCTCCATCGTGCAGCGACTGCCACACCTGCTTGAAAGCCGCGATTCGCTGTGTCGGGTCTGTCGTCGCAGCCGCTGTGCTGTAGGCCGCGTTATAGCTCGTGAACGGCAGGGCGGCCGGGTTGAAGTTGTTGCCGCAATCCTCGAAGTCCTGCACCTCCGGTATTCCGATGTTGCAGAACATGAGCCACGACTCGTAAGCGCCCTGCGCGGCCTGGGTCACGGCGGTTGCCTGGTCCCGAAGGTCGATGTTGGCCGTGACATCGATCGTCGCCAGCGAGGCCTTGATGATCTGCGCCGCCTGGACGGTGTCCGGCTGGTTGCTCCGCGCCACCAGCTGGAACGAAGCCTTTGGAAAGCCGGACGTCCTGAAGAAGTCGGCCGCCTTGGTCAGGTCGAAGTTCCACTGGTCGGCGATCGATTTGTCGTACGTGGGGTGGCTCGGCAGGTCGGGGATCGTGATGGGAGCGGTCAGCCCGTCATAGGAGACCTTGGCGATGTTGACGCGGTCGACCGACCGCGCGAGGCCCTGGCGAAAGTCGTTGTTCAGCATCGGCTGGCTCTTGCCTTTGTAGTTGAGCATCCAGACGAGGTAGTCG
>WNFJ01211768.1_pt1 | contig 37724 bp, 33 predicted proteins | sample 5400461 | NCBI WGS metagenome assembly WNFJ01 (sample SAMN13153349, study PRJNA577476) | soil metagenome | isolation source: 115 cm saprolite on Douglas fir-dominated hillslope | place: USA:California | collected 2013-09-17
TCCCAGCAATTTCATTCCATAGATATTCGCGCGAAAGGGAACCTCTGTGGGCGTGAAGCGATGACCACGACCATGTCGCGGCAGAAAGGCAACCCGCTCGCCTTCGAGCGTGCCCAGAATAAATTTGTCCGATGGGCTGCCGAATGGAGTCTGGATCTCGATCTCGTCGATCTCCGTCAACTCCGGCATTTGATAAAGGCCGCTGCCGCCGATAATTCCAATTTTCGCCGCTGTCATCGTTTATGGGTAGAGCGATTTATGTTGAGTTATGATCTAACGGTGCTCTTTCTACAATTCACAGCTGTTATGTAAGGCGATATATGTAGGCATCTTCAATCAAAACCCCATTTATCATATTTCTCCCGAACCTTATCCCCCCTATGCCGTCACCAGTCCTAATGGCAACTTTCATAAGCGAAATGAAAGGGTCGTTGGAATCAACTACGCTGATATCCTTAAGCGAGATCTTCGACTGATCTTCCGGAATGGCCGCGACCACAGACTGAACCTTTTTGTAAGCGGCTTTCAGGCCTTGAGTTCGAACCTCTGGACTGCCAATAATGAATCGCCAGGCATTGGAATCAGGTTCGTACAACCAAAATGCAGCAGAAACAAGGAACCCAGATTCATCGACGCGTCGGGTCAACTCTGATCCCGCTGAAATCATTTCGTTGGATAACGACTCCTTTACCACCATCTCTGTAACCACGGTAAGATTTCTATCCTTTCTACTGACTACGGCAGAGTACAACGCTTCAGCCTTATCCTTCGTAATTTCCAAGGAATATCGTGCGTCCTCTTTCCAGTCCTTTACAATAGTCCAGTTCAGCTCAAAGTTAGCATTCTTTCTGCTCTTATCGCGATGTTTCTTTTCTAATCCAGAGAATTTAAGGAGAGTATTTAAGTCGTGAGTGTAAATACTGTTTGCTAAATTCCTATTAGGAAAATCGTAGAGTTTGGTTTGTTTAGCAATGCATGCTTTGAAGGCACATTCAACAGCGTAGCCTATCAAATAGTAAGCTCCTTCATGGCGCTCGTTGTCCAATAGAACCTTCGCTTCGCCAAGTCTCAATCTCGTAAGCTTTTGCAAATCAGAACGGTTCATATTCCAACAGCCCGTAACTTCCCGTCTTCTTCTACAATCTTCCCCAAAGGCTGATCTGGATCGTGATAGAACAGACAGGTCCATTCTTCCCGCGCCGCCTGCGGCAGTAACTTCTTCTTCGCTTCCAGAGTTTCTGCCGGATAAAGATCGAAACCCATGATCCAGGCAAACGGCACATGGGCGCGCATCGGAACCAGATCGGCAAATCCGAAAAGCGTCTTTCCCTCTCGCTCCAGCCGAGCGCACTGCATGGAACGATTGTGACCGGCGTGCGTCTCCATCCGGAGACCTGGCACCACTTCGTACTCAGCTTCCTTTAACTCCAGCCGGCCCGCTGCTTTCAAAGGTCGCCAATTTTCAGGAAGATAACTGGCTCGATCACGTTCAGTTGGACTTTCAGCATGTTCGTACTCGGCGCGAGAGACGAAGTAGCGGGCGTTTGGAAAAGCCGGGACCGTTTCCCCTGACTCATTGAAGATCGTATTTCCACCCGCGTGATCGAAATGGAGATGCGTATTGATGACGATCGAAATGTCCTCGGCGCCCAGGCCGGCAATGGAGCGTAGCGATTCAGCCAGTGAACTGCGGCGGTCGATGCGATACATGGCTCGATACTTTTCCGGCCACTTATTGCCAATGCCTGTGTCGATCAGAACGCGCTCGCTGCCGGCGTCGATGAACAGGCAGTTCATATTCATGCGAATACGGTTCTGTTCGTCGGGCGGACAGGCTTTCGACCAAAGATTGCGGGGCACCACGCCGAACATTGCGCCGCCATCAAGACGAAACTCACAATCGGGAATGACCTCAATGCGATAGTCACCAAACTGCATGTTCTCAGCGTTTTTTATTTGTCCCTTTCGGTGCGGGCGCGGGCTTTGGGTTTTTGTCAGTTGCCTCAGGCGCCACGGGCGGTCCCTCAGGCGGGCCTCCGGGAGCAAAAAGCGAAGTGGGCGGCTGCGCGGCCGGCGCCGTTACCGTGTAATTGTCCGCGACCGTAACGTGCGAGCGCTTGACGATATCCTCGACCCACTTCTTCCCTTTCTCCTGTTCGATCGTCTCGCGTGCCTGATTACGATCCTTCTCTCCCATGCGCCGCTCTTCGACCTTGATTATGTGAAAGCCAAATTGACTCTCGACGATGTCGCTGATCTGTCCGGGCTGTAAGGCGAAAGCAGCCTTGTCGAATTCCGGCACCATCTGACCGGCCGCGAACCAGCCCAGATCGCCCCCTTTGTCTTTGCTACCCGGATCGGACGAGAACTGTTTGGCCAGGGCCGCGAAATCCTCGCCGGCGCGGGCCCGCTTTAAGACCTGTTCAGCCTTGGTGCGGGCCTGGGCCTTATCACTCTCAGAAGGCACAGGGTTTGGCGCATCGGGCGATTCCGCTTTTCCGGCACTGATCAGAATATGTCGCGCGTGCACCTGGTCCTCGAGATGCGCCTTGAGGTACGCGTCAATCTCCGCGTCGGTGGCCTTCATGCTCGGATTTTTCTCGGGATTCAAATTCTCCTGCGCGTAAGCTTCGGCGAGCAGGCGCGATTGTTGCAGCAGGATCTGGAGTTCGACGTTACGCTTCTTGTCGACCCCGGCGGCGATACCACGTCGCTCTCCGAGCATCACCTGCGCCCATTGATGTTTCGCCTGTTTTATCTGCTCTTCAGGAATCTGTTGCGCACCCGTGGGGTCCTGGGCCTTCATTTCATTAATGAATTCCTGGAACCTGTTTTCCTGACCCGATTCCTTGAAAAAGGCGTCGATATCTGCGTCGGAAATCGCCGCCGTACTTCCCGCAGTTTTGAAGTAGTTCTGCGCGATGATCACCGTCCGAGTGAGTTCGAGCTGTCTTCGAATTTCGGGTTTATAAGCAAATCCCTTCAAGCGCGCTTCTTCGGCCACGGCCAGAAGCTCGCGGAGATTTTTCGCGAAGTCTTTGCGGGCTGGATCGCTGGCCGCCAGGCGCGCCCGTCCCTGTGCTCCCTGATCAGCAGCAATCGTCGCCATATCTTCAGCGCTCAGACTTACCGGCGTCGCCCGGCCGGCTTTCACTTGCCACACTATAAGTCCAAGGGAAAAAACTATTCCGATTGCCGCCGCAATCCACGCTTTAGTAGTTGAGTTCAAAACTAAAGTCTTCCTTTCATATCAAGTAATTCAGTCGGGGTTCTGCACCAATTCGAGCAGTACTCCACCCATCGATGATGGATGAACAAAGGCCACAAGGCAACCACCCGCGCCGCGTCGCGGCTCAGTATCAATTAAACGCGCGCCGTTGTGTTTTAGCAGCGCCAAAGCGCTTTGAATATTATCGACGTTAACGGCGAGATGATGAATCCCGGGGCCGCGCTTTTCAATAAACTTTGAAATCGGCGAGTCGTCAGAGGTTGCCTCGAGCAATTCGATCCGAGATTCGCCAATCGAGAGCATGGCGACGCGAACCTTTTGATCGGCTACTTCTTCTGTCTCGGTCACGCTGAGTCCCAAAGCGCTGCGCCAGAAGTTGGCGGCCTCGTCGATTCCAAGGGTCGCAATTCCGATGTGATCGATCTTCATGCCTTCATTAGTTCCTCAACCGCCGAATAGGGATCGCGCTGCTTCGTCGCGACTTCCGCAGCCAAACTATCCAGCCTTTCCGACGCCGAATCCGCCTTCAGTGCTTCCGAGACCAGTCGCTCGCGCAGCAACTCCAGGATTCGCCAGCGGGCAATCGCCCGGCGCCGCTCGTTTGAGGACGACCCTTTGCCAAACTCCCGACAGCGATCGATGGCGGCGGCCAGATCCTCAATGCCTTTGCTTTCGATGGCCACGGTCTTGACGATGGGTGGCTGCCATTCATCGGGACGAGTGGCGAACGTTAGCAAAGACTCCAGCTCTTTTTCGGTACGCAGAACACCTTCGCGATCGGCCTTGTTGATTACCAGCACGTCGCCGATCTCCATGATGCCCGCCTTCATCGTCTGGACATCGTCACCCATTCCGGGTACCAGCACCACCACGCAAACATCCGCCGCTTTCGCGATTTCAATTTCGTCCTGACCGACGCCTACAGTTTCTACGATGATTTTTTCAAAGCCGGCCGCGTCCAGGATGGCTACAGCTTCGACCGAGGCGCGCGCCAGTCCGCCGAGATTGCCGCGCGTGGCCATCGAGCGAATGAAAACGCCTTTATCGAGGGACAGCGTTTGCATTCTTATCCGATCGCCCAGGATCGCGCCGCCGGTAAAGGGGCTCGTAGGATCGACCGCAATAATGCCGACTCGATCACTCTGCCTCCGATAAAACGCTGCCAGTTTATCAACCAGAGTAGACTTCCCAGCTCCCGGCGCGCCGGTGATGCCGATAATCAACGCGCGGCCGGTGCGCGGGAATAGCTGCTTCATCAACTCAGCCACATCCGCCGCCCCGTCTTCGACCTTGGAAATCGCGCGCGCCACCGCGTTTGTTTCGCCGGCGGCAACACGATCAACCAGAGACGGATTACTCATCGCTGCCTCACGCCTGCTTCAGAATCTCTCTGGCGATAATGATTCGCTGAATCTCGGAAGTTCCTTCGCCAATCGTACAAAGCTTTGAATCGCGCCAAAACTTTTCGGCCGGGTAATCTTTGGTATAGCCATATCCGCCGTGAATCTGAATTGCTTCTTCACACACGCGGACGCTAATTTCCGAAGCGAACAGTTTGGCCATCGAAGATTCTTTGGTGGTCCGCTTGCCCTCGTCCTTCATCCAGGCCGCCCGGTACATCAACAGCCGCGCGGCGTCGATTTGGGTGGCCATGTCAGCCAACTTGAATTGAATGGCCTGGAACTCGCGAATCGGTTTCCCAAATTGTTCGCGTTCCCCGGAATAGCGGACCGCCGATTCGTAGGCGCCCTGCGCAATGCCCACCGCGAGCGCAGCAATCGAAATGCGGCCACCGTCCAGAATCTGCATCGCGTTAACAAAGCCCATGCCTTCTTCACCTAGGCGATTTTCATCCGGCACAAAACAGTCTTCGAATATCACGCTCGCGGTTTCTGACGCGCGCAGGCCCAGCTTGTTTTCCTTCTTCGCCGGGGCAAAGCCGGCCATGCCTTTTTCAAAGATGAAGCCAGTAATGCCCTTGCTGTGTTTCGCACGATCGCTCGAAGCAAAGGCCACGCACGTGTCGGCATGAATCGCGTGCGTAATAAAATTCTTGGTGCCGTTAATAACCCATCCGCCATCTTTTCGGACCGCAGTGGTGCGCGTACCGGACGCGTCTGAACCGGCGCCCGGCTCAGTCAATCCCCACGCGCCGAGGTGCTCGCCGGAAGCCAGCGGCATCAGATACTTTTTCTTTTGAGCTTCGGTCCCGTATTGATAAATGTGATTCGAGCAGAGCGAGTTGTGCGCGGCCACCGAAATTCCAACCGATCCATCCACGCGCGACAGTTCTTCAATCGCAGTCGCGTATTCCACATAGCCGAGCCCGGCGCCGCCATATTCCTCTGGGAAAAGTACGCCCAACAATCCCAGTTCGGCCAGCTTGGGTTTCAGCTCGATGGGGAAATGCTGCGCCTCATCCCATTCCATAACATGCGGCGCGATCTCGGCTTCCGCGAACTCGCGGACGCTCATCTTCATCTGCTGCTGTTCTTCAGTAAGTTCGAAATCCATCCCAAGTGGCCCGATACAATCAGTCTTTGATCAGCCCTACACTCAAACGACAGGCAAGGACGCCTGTCGCGACGTTATGAGAACATAACATTGTAACCCAATGATGTCTGAAAGCGTGATCGCCGACGGCACCTGGCACGCCATTCTGCGCGTGTTTACGGGCGAGACGCCCGTGCTACTGAACGCTTATGCCCAGTGCCCGGCTTCTTGAACCTTCTAATCTCACTCTCGATCAACCGGCGCCATTTGCCAGGCTTCAAACTCCTGTCGTCTACCGGCCCGATCCGCGTCCTTCTCAGTTTGGTCACCGAATGCCCAATGGCGTCGAACATGCGACGAATTTGCTGATTGCGACCTTCGTAAAGCGTCACCTCGAACCAGGCGTTGGTATCAGTGGCCCGGAGCTGGCGCACCTCCGCGGGCGCGGAGCGTTCACCATCTGCGATATCGATGCCTCGACGTAACCTGGTAATCGCGCTATCCGGCGGCACACCTTTTACTTTCACCTGATAAACCTTCGGGATGTGATTCTTTGCCGACGTCACCAGGTTTGTCAGCTCGCCGTCATTGGTAAGCAGGATGAGGCCTTCGGTGTTGAAATCCAGACGCCCCACGGGGTGCAGGCGGCCGAGCGACGAAGGGATCAATTCGGTAACCAACGGGCGGCCCTTCGGATCAGCCATGCTGCTCAAATAGCCTTTGGGCTTATTCAAAAGCACGTAAACTTTCGCGCGTTGCTGAAGTAGCGGATTGATCAAACGCCCTTTGACTTTGATGTGATCGGTTTCAGGATCAGCTTTGACTCCCAGTTCAGTGACGACTTGTCCATTGACCTGCACCTGGCCGGCGGTGATGAGTCCCTCGGCGTGACGGCGCGAAGCGATGCCCGCGGCGGCGATTAATTTTTGTAGACGCTGTTGCATGGATGTCCGACAAACTTCAGTTTGTCGAGTCGTGAATGGAAGGGTTAATCGACAGCGGTGGCGACAAGCTAAAGCTCGTCGAACATCAGGATTCTCCACCGGCGAGGTCCTGAAAGTCTTCAATACTCGGCAACTCCGAGAGATCCTTCAATCCGAATTGAATCAGAAAATCTTTTGACGTTCCGTACATCATCGGCCGCCCCACGGTTTCTTTTCGGCCTTTCGCCACGATCAGGCGCTTGTCGAGCAGTGTTTTAATCGCCGATGGGGATTGCACCCCGCGAATCTCCAGAATTTCAGGCACGGTCACCGGCTGTTTGTAAGCAATCACGGCCAGCGTTTCCAGCGAGGCCAGCGACAATTTCGCGCTGGGTCTGGACTTCAGGTAAGTGCGAATTTGTTCATGATGCTCGGGGCGCGTGGCAATCTGCCAGCCTCCGGCAATCTCGCGCAGTTGCAGGCCGCCGTTGCGCGCCTCGTACTCCCTGGCCAGATCGCTAATTGCCGTTTCGACTGCGGCCCGATCCAGCTTAAGCACATCGGCGATCGATTTGGGGCTGATCGGTTCGTCAGCCACAAAGATCAAAGCTTCCGCGATTGCCTTCAGTTCAGTGTCGCCGATTTCGCGCTGGCCCTCGATGGCACCGTCATCCGGCTGAAGCGGTTCCTCAACGTCCATTGCTTTTGCTGCTTTGCTCATTGATAAATCTCTTCCTTGTGACACGCGCATCTTGCGCGTGATTCACGGGCGGGACGCGCATCACTTCAAACCGCATCATCAACGTCGCCGCTACGCAGGATTAGTCGCCCGGGCGATGATTTCGCCAAACGTCTCGCGCTGAACCAGGGAAATCTCACTCATCCGCACCAATTCCAGCACCGAAAGAAATGCTACCACCAATCCCCTCCGCGAACCTGCGCGTTCGAAAAAAGCTACCAGATTAAGCTCGCCCGCCGACCGCACCATGTTTCGCAAGCGCTCGATCATCTCGGCCATGGTTACTTCTTCGCGCTCGATCTCCATCATCACTTCTTCTTTATGACGCGCGAGAATCTCCTGAAAAACGCGCAGCAAATCGAACAAGCCGACGGCAACTTCCGGATTGTTGGAGTCAGTTTCGATTTCCGCGCGAGTAAAGACGGCCTGTTCGACCGTGGCCCGCGACCAGAGCATCTGTGATGCGGCCTTGAATTTCTCGTGCTCCAGCAGCCGATTCACCAAATCAGCGCGCGGGTCGAGCACCTCTTCGGCTTCGGCCAAAGGATCCCGCGGCAAAAGCATGCGCGACTTTAGCTCGATCAACTGCGCGGCCATCACGAGGAAATCGCCGGCCACGGTTAGATCGAGTTCCTGCATCAGATTCAGATAACGCAGGTATTCATCGGTGATCCGGGCGATGGGAATGTCGTAGATGTTTACCTGTTCCTGGCGAATCAGGTACAGGAGCAAATCGAGCGGGCCTTCGAATTCACCGAGGGTAATCTTGAGCTGGTCACTGTCGCCATCCGGAGTGATCTCAGGATGGGCGCCGACGACGCTGATGGTGGGCGCGGCTTCGGCCGAAGCTTCCGCGGTTGCCGTAGTCGGATTGTCGGTTTGTGCAGTATCTTCCATCGCCCGTAAACAGATTCAGAGTTCAAACTTCAGCTTGTCTGTCTCCAACCTGCAAACTAAAGGTTGAACTTCAACTCGGCTTTGCGCCCACTAACCCCATATTCACTTTCGCCTGACCGAGCGTTGTCTTCGCGATTGCCTGCGCTCGGGACGCTCCCCTTGCCAGAATCGCGTCCAGTTTACCATCATCGATAGCGCGTACGCGCTCCTGAAAAGGCCTCAGGAACTCGATCGTCACTTCAGCCAGTTCTTCTTTCAGCTTTGCGTAGCCCGAGCCGCTGAAGTGCGCTTCAATCTCCTCGGGACTCTTGTCGGTAAGCAAATGATAAATCGTCAGCAGGTTGTTAATCGCCGGCCGCGCCGGATCGAAACGAATTTCAGTCCCCGAGTCGGTGACCGCGCGTTTGAACTTGCGGCGCACCGCATCGGCGTCGTCCAGGAGCATGACGCATCCAGCTTCGCTTTCCTCATCAGACTTTGACATCTTCTTTGTCGGATCGGCCAAAGACATAATGCGCGCCCCAACTTTCGGGATGAAAGGCTCAGGCACGCGAAAAGTCTCGCTATAATCCCGGTTAAAGCGAATCGCGATGTCGCGGGTCAGTTCCAGGTGTTGCTTCTGATCCTCTCCTACCGGCACCAACTCGGTTTGATACAGCAGAATGTCCGCGGCCATCAGCACCGGATAATCAAACAGGCCGACGCCTACATTTTCTTCCTGCTTCCGCGCCTTGTCTTTGAACTGCGTCATGCGTTCAAGTTCCGACATGCGCGCAATGCAGTTCAGCAGCCAGGTCAGCTCAGCGTGTTCGGGGACGTCGGACTGGACAAACACCGTCGAGACTTCGGGATCGATACCGACTGCGAGATAGACGCGCGCCAGTTCTCTGGTTTTTTCGGCGAGCACCTTCGGATTCTGCGGGACGGTGACGGCGTGCAGGTTAACGATGCAGAAGAAACTCTCGTACTCATGCTGGAGCGCCACCCAGTTCCGCAGCGCCCCGAGATAATTGCCCAGATGAACGTTACCGGTCGGCTGCGCCCCGCTGAATATTCGCCTTAACATAATGTCCTTAAATTCTTGACACGGTGGCACACGAGCGCCCCATCACCGAACTCCGAGGTACAGAAGGTAGTCAATCAAACTCATAACCGGCCTCATAATCGCTCCGAAAAATCCTACGTAAATCAACAGCATGAGGATGATGAAACCATACCGTTCCATAAGCGCCAGGACTGGTTGCGCGCTGGCCGGCAGAAAAGTCTCAAGAATCTTGCTGCCGTCCAGGGGCGGAAATGGCAGGAGGTTAAAAACCGCGAGCGAAACGTTCATGATCAGAAGGTACTGCAGAAATATCGTGACCGGCTCCTGGAAAGATTCCGGGATCGAGCTAAAGGTTCCCGTCATCAAGAGCACCTTAATAATGATGAAAGCACAGATGGCCAGGAAAAGATTGGCCATAATGCCCGCCGCGGAAACCATCACGTTGGCCACATCTTTGTTACGCCAGCGAAGCGGATTCACCGGTGTCGGTTTGCCCCAGCCAATGAGTGGAATCCGAGCCACGGGGCCACCTATGCTCCCCAGGACGAAACCAGCAATTGGGATCAGCAGGGTACCAATGGGATCGATATGCGCGGCCGGGTTGAGGGTGATACGACCTAACAGGCGAGCAGTGTCATCGCCGAATCTATTCGACATCCAGGCGTGTGCCGCCTCATGCGCCGAAATGGCGAATAACAAGACAACCATGTAGATGACGAGTTGCGCTATTAGACCGGAAGTCATTAAGGCAGCATCAAGAGAAATTCAAAGTAACATCAGGTTTGGCGATAGTCAAAAACAGTCTCTAACGCGGTAACAGCCCTTCAAGTCCCAGCGGCAAACTGTAAACCGCATCGTTGGTCGCCACCACCATCTCGCCCGTCGCGCTGAACGCCAGACCCACCAGATTCATTCCCGCCACAACAATCTCAGCGCTCAAACCATCCGGTGAAATCCGCACGATACCACGCCGTCCCCGCAGCGAAGCTGCGACATAAAGATTCCCTTCGCGATCAAAAGCCAGACCCTGGGGACGGCCGAGACCGCGATAGAACTCGGTTACCTGACCCACCTCATCGAAACGCATGATCGCGTCAAAACTCGACACCGTGGGGCCCGTTACATACAAAGCATCGTCTGGTCCGAAAGCCAAGTGATACGCCGAGACGGACGGTTCCATCTCAGCCCAGGGTTGCGCTTCGCCAATCTCGTTCACGCGAAAGATCGTTCCGCTGCGATCACCGACGAACATGTCGCCCTCCTGGTTGAATGCCAAACCGGTGGCAATCCCCAAATCGCCGGCAAACACGACGACGTCCTTTTCGTGCGTCACGCGATAGACGGCGCCATCAAGCCGGCTGGTGACAAACATGCGTCCGCTGCGATCAAAGGCAATGCTGGTCGGATTCGTGATGTCCCCGGAAAACTCAGTCACCGTTCCATCCAGCGAGATTCTGAAGAGCGTTATGGGCACGTGCTCTCCGCGCGAACCCGACCGCGTGACGAAAAGCGCGCCATCGGCGGGATCAAAAGTTGGATTGGTTACCGGATGAAGATCGCCGGCCAACTTTTTTCCAGCCAGAAAACTCACCGATTTGCCAACTGATATCGGCTCGCCATCTACCGAGATCGAGACGTCAGCCTGGCCGCCGGCGAATTCGGGAACCAGCGTTAAAGCGCGCCCTTGAGTCGCAGCCACGATGTGGGCCGGCTCTTCGCCAAAACGGACGCCGAACCTCCTTGCCAGATCGCGGGAGAGTTCTCCGTACTCGATTGCCACCTCTCCGCCGGAAATCCCGGCGGCGGGATCGACCCTCGTGACCTGTCCTGATCTGCTCATAAGCTCATTAGACCGAACTTCACATGGTAACGGCGAAGACACCGGATGTCTAACAAGGCTTTGGAGGGTGCTAGTGCATTTTCAATATTGTTGCGATGCTCACTACCTATGGGTTGCCGCTGGCGTGTCGGATCGGCTTGGGACTTCGAAGACATTGTTAAGCTTCCGGATTAGTGATATAAGCCTGCAGTTCTTAGTTAACTTCAGTAGCATCTCTCGGTAAGTTTATTAATTGGACTGTGAAACGGAAAGCGGCTATGTCGATCCTGCGCATGAGTAAACGGGCTTATATTGGTATCGGACTCTTCCTGCTGCTCGCGTCCGTTCCGATAGTATTACTCGCCCGCCCGAGCCTCGTTACTATTGCCCTTCAACCGTGGAAGGACTGGTCGGAAATCGGGTACTATCACGAAGACAATGCCAAGCTGATTCCCTCATCCGACCCGGAGCGCGTCGTCTTTTTTGGCGATTCGCACATTGGCGGTTGGCATCTGTATGAGTACTTTCCCGGAAAGCCCTATGTCAATCGAGGTATCGGAGGACAGATGACAGCCCAAATGTTGGTGCGTTTCCGAGAAGACGTTATCGATCTCAAGCCAAGAGTCGTTCTTATCCTCGGGGGCTCGAACGATGTGCTAATTCAACTGCGAAAACTACCTTTCGAGCAAACGGTAGCAAATTATGCTTCCATGGCCGATTTGGCTCGAGAACACCAATATTAAGGAATTATTTGCCCCCGTACCTCCAGTGAACGATTACCGGAGCGAAAAGTGGACCGCGCGTCTGGAGCAGCCTGATCGGATTCGGAAACTTAATGAGTGGCTGAGGAACTATTGCGCAGCAAACGGATGCATCTTTCTCGATTACTACGATCAACTCGTGGACGAGAAGGGTATGATGAAGGCTGAGCTATCCCATGATGGAGAGCATTTCAATGACGAGGGTTACAAGTTGGTTTCTCGCTTCGCGGAAGCAGCTATCCAGTCAACTAGAACTCAGCCGGCTAAGAATTAGAGACGACAAACCTAATAAGAGCATCGTCGCCCTTGCCTGGCTCACTCTAAGGTCCACACAATTACCCCACTATGCGTTTGTTTATATTTTTTCGCATCGTTGGTGCTGGTTTGGGCTTTGCCATGATTCGGTTGACCTGCATCGGAACCGCCCATGTCTGAGATTCAAACTGCATTCATACTCTTTAGAGCGGCAAACACCGAGCAAAACCGCCGGTAATCAGATTAGCCAGACCATGCCAACACTGCGCCGATGTCGGGACGCTCAAAGGCTCATGTTATACTTTCCCGCAGTCCACTGAATGAGAAGTCTTCACGGCAATACTCAGGGTCTAAAGCCAAGTCAACTGCGGCGGATTGAAAAACTCTATCAGCGTCGCATTCCTCCGCACCAGATTGTCACTCCGGAATTTGCCCGACAGCTCAGCGAACTTTCGCATGAAACACGACGGCAAATTGGTGCGCTGATTGACCGCCAGGGCCACGTGCAATTCGTGATCGTCGGCGACGCGCGCCGGATCGAACTTCCCGACTTCAAGCGAGTCCGCGTGGCAGGCGATCGCTTTCGCGGCTTGCGCTGTGTACACACACATTTGCGCGGAGAGGATCTGACGCGCGACGACCTGACCGACCTCGCGCTGCTGCGACTGGACATGATGGCTGCCATCGATGTGGACGAACAGACGGGCCTACCGGGCGCGGTGCGCGCCGCGCATTTGCTGCCGTCGACGCCGGCAGAGATGGGCACGAACGGCCAGGCGAAGCATTTCGCCTATCTTAATCCGGCCGCGCCGTCACAACTCGATGTAGATTTCCTCGTCTTGATTAATGCTCTGGAAGAAGAAATGGCGCGCAACCGCCGCACTTCGCGGCGCGCGTCAAACGCAGATCGAGCCATTTTGGTGAATGTCTCAACCGGGCAAATCGCCGACGCGGAAGACTCAATGGCTGAACTGCGCGAGCTGGCAAACTCGGCCGGCGTCATTGTTCAGGACGAGATGATTCAGCGGCGGCCGTCCATTGATCCGCGCACGGTTTTGGGTAAAGGCAAGCTCGACGAACTGTTGATTAGAGCGATGCAGCTCGGCGCCGACGCCATCATCTTCGATCGCGAACTTTCGGCGGCGCAGGTGCGCTCCGTTTCCGAAGCGACCGATCTGAAAGTAATCGATCGGTCTCAGCTGATCCTGGACATCTTTGCTCAGCGCGCCCAATCGCACGAAGGCAAGATTCAAGTCGAGCTGGCCCAACTTAAGTACATCATGCCGCGGCTGGTATTGGGACAGAATTCAGCGTTTTCGCGGCTGGCCGGCGGCATCGGCGGCCGCGGCCCGGGTGAAACAAAGCTGGAAACTGATCGACGGCGGGTGCGCGATCGAATCCATCGCTTGGAAAATGAACTGGCTTCGCAGCGCAAGCGCCGTGAGCAACGCCGCAAAGAGCGTCAACGTAATCAGGTGCCTATCATCTCGATCGTCGGTTACACCAATGCCGGTAAGTCGACGCTACTCAACGCGCTGACCTCCAGCCACGTCCTCGCTGAAGAGCGCATGTTTGCCACGCTCGATCCGACGACACGCCGTTTGCGCCTGCCGCGTGAACAGGAAGTGATCATCAACGATACGGTCGGCTTCATTCGCAATCTGCCCCCGGATTTGCTCGCCGCCTTCCGTTCGACGCTGGAAGAAATCGCCGGCAGTCGTCTGCTGATTCACCTGGTGGATGCCGCGAATCCGCGCTGGCAGCAACAGGTTGCTTCGGTCGATCGGATTCTGACTGAGTTGGAATTCGATCGCATTCCGCGACTGCTGGTCTTTAATAAAGTCGACAAACTCGACGAAGCCTCGCTAAGCGCCATGAAACGCACAGCCGGCTGTCGGGACGCCGGCGACTGTGTGGATATTTCAGCTTTGCGTCCGCATACCTTGCTGCCGCTGCTGACACAGATTGGTCAGATTCTGTCACGAAACCTGACCGGCGAAAGCTCAACCCCCGAAGTGCCCAGGCCATTATCGATCGTCCGCTCCGAGGACGATTACCTTCAATGAGACCCCGTCCACGAATTACTTCCAGACTTGCACAGACACGCAACGCCGTGCTGGGCATGTTGTTGCGTCCCTTTCGTTGGTTTTCTCCAACGGTCCAGCTAATTATCGGTTTTACTTCGCTTGTCGTATTCACAACCCTGCTGCTCGCCCGCTGGCCCTTGAAGCCGGGCCTCAGCACAATCGGTCTGCTGGTGCTCGTGCTGGCTGGTTATCTAATCGTCTGGCGATTTGTTGACTATCGCGCCGGAGCTTTTGATCTGTCGATTTCGAAACGGCGCGCCTTTGCCCTGGTGGGCTCAGCCGTAATGGTTGAAGCCGCTTTGATGCGCCTGGGGTTCATGGTGGCTATCGGACTGTCGGGCCAAAGCGCACATCCCGCTCTGAACAACCCGGCCGTCTGGAGCTATGCGATTCCGTTTGCCGCCGCTTCGCTTCTGGTCACAATGCTTGTAGATAAGCAGCTCGGTCTGATCACCGGCGCGATCGCGTCGGTATTCGCGGGCCTGCTGGCTCCCGCCGGAATGCACATGACCGTATACGCCTTCATTTCCTGCTCCGCGGCGGTCTATGGAATCAAACGCTATCGCGAGCGTCAATCCGTCACCCTCGCTGGTTTGGTCGTCGCCGGCGTCAACTGCGTTACCGCGCTGGCGCTGTTCGTTTTCACTCAACACCCTGCGACGTTATCGACCGCTTTGGTCGCCGCGGGTTGTGGCATCGGTGGAGGGCTGCTGACGATCATCTTCGCCGCTGGCGGGGTCCCCATCAACGAATCGCTGTTCGGCATTCTCACCGACATTCGACTGCTCGAGCTTTCCAACGCCGATCTGCCAGTGCTGAGCCAACTGGCCATACGGGCGCCCGGCACCAATCAACACTCCCACGCGGTCGGCCAGCTTGCCGAAGACGCTTGTCGGGCTATCGGCGCCAATGCCCTGCTGGCGCGCATCGGATCGCTGTATCACGACATCGGCAAGGTGGCGGCGCCGGATTACTTTGTTGAGAACCAGACTGGAAGCAATCCCCACGATCGCCTGCGCCCGGCACAGAGCGCCAAGATAATCACCAGCCACGTTACCTATGGATTGAGACTCGCGAAAGAGATTGGTTTGCCACACCGGGTCGCCGATTTTATTCCCCAGCATCATGGCACGCGCACGCTGCATTTCTTTCTCCGCAAGGCCGAAGAGCAAGCGGCGAATGGTGAGAAGGTGAACGAAGCCGACTTTCGTTACCCCGGACCCAAGCCGCAATTCAAGGAAGCTGCAATCCTGATGTTGGCCGACTCGGGCGAAGCCGCGGCACGCTCGCTGGCGCATCCCGATCCCGAAAGCATCCGGTCAATTGTGGTCAGAATTTTTGATGCGGTCGTCAGCGATGGCCAACTTGATGAATGTAATCTGACGTTGCGAGAGTTAACCGAAATTCGTGAGGCCATCATCGCCTCGCTGATCGCCATCTACCACAGCCGCATCGACTATCCCGGCTTCAATGTCCCTACCGCGACTGACACCGGCACTGGCCCGACCGCTAGCGTGGGCTCAATCGAACCGCACGGCGTCACTTACGAAAAAGCTGCCGACGTTCCCATCAACCCCGCCGGAGAAGTCGAAGACGAGGCGTTTACTCGCAAAAGTTAAGCGGCAAAAGCAGACCACGGCCAGGCCCGCAAGGGCTGAAGATCGCCTGTACCGCATGATGAGCAAGGGATTGCCTAGCCGAACTTTGCGCGAAGCTTCTGATACGTGGTGGGCAGATCTTCGGGCAGGACTCGGATTTCGCCGACTGTGCTCATGAAGTTCGTATCGCCGACCCAGCGCGGCATGATGTGCATGTGTATGTGGTCCGCTATCCCGGCGCCGGCCGCGCGGCCGAGATTCATTCCAACGTTGAAACCCTGTGGATGATAAACCTCACGCAGCGCAACCTGACAGCGTTTGACCAGGTCCATCATCTCGTCGCTGTCGTCTTTGCCGGCCGCGTCGAGCTCGCCAATGTGCGCGTAGGGCGCGATCATCATGTGGCCGCTGATGTAGGGATAAAGATTGAGGATGACGAAATTGCGCGAACCGCGGTAGAGCACGAAGTTCTTTTCGTCATTCGCGGGGTCCTTTTGTGCTTCACAAAAGATGCAGCGGTCGCCGTCGGACATATCGCCTCCGGTCGCGGAGATGTATTCGTTCCTCCAGGGACTCCAGAGTCTTTCCACCAGGTCCGATCCTGTCAGTTGAAGCGAAGAGGGTTTGTCGACACGAAAGCTTTGGTTCCCTGCCCGGAGTTATTCTGGCGCATTCTCGTTGATGAGCTCTTTGAGTTCTTTGCCGGCTTTGAAATAAGGAACACGCTTGGCGGGAATGCTAACGGGCTCGCCGGTCTTCGGGTTCCGCCCACGACGTGCGCCACGCTCGCGGACCCGAAAGCTGCCAAAGCCGCGCAACTCGATCTTCTCGCCCTGATTCAAGCTCTCGATGATGCTTTCGAAAACAAGTTCAACCAATCGCTCGGCATCTTTCTTGGTCAGCTCAGCGGCGTTAGCCACATCATTGACCAGATCAGCTTTAGTCATGCAGTCACCTCGCTCAGAGAAAGGCCGTTCGTTCGATTCCGGACAGCTAATTTTGCAAGAACAGTCAGCAGCAAAGATAAGGGCGCTTGGGGGTTAGATTAGCAGAATGGCGGAAAGACGGCAATACTAAAAAGGCAGTGCGGCCAATATCTTACAGCCGATAAGCGATGAGCGCTCAGGCGAGGAAAAGAGAAAGGCAAACGGATCAGATTTCGAAGTGTCCCTGCCCATGCTTGCGGCGCAGCCAGCAGTTTGCTAACCAAAGCCAGAGACGGATCTCTTCTCAGCTTTCGGTTTCGTCGTCACCGCTCTTGCTGCTAACGTCAGCGCTCTTGGCAGTAATCCCAAAGTCCGCCAATTCGGCGAGCGAGGCCATGCCGCCCCCCGCATCTGACGTATAGATCTTCTGTTCAGTGATCGGCTCGTCATGCGATGCGGCCCGCGCCGACAAACCAATCTTTTTATTCTCAGCATCGATCCGGAGAATGCGAAATTCGATCTCCTGTCCCAACTCGGCCGCGTCTTCGGGCTTGGCAACGCGCTCGTCTGAGAGTTCGGAAATGTGACACAAGCCTTCGAGGTTATCTCCCAATTCAACGAAGGCGCCAAAACTGGCGAAGCGGGCAATCTTGCCCTTGATCAGGTCGCCTGGTTTATGAGTGGCCACAAAATCGTTCCACGAATTGGGCTCGAGATCCTTGATGGACAGCGACATCCGCCGATTCTCGGGATCGATGCCGGTAATTACCGCGTCAACCTGCTGTCCCTTCTTCAGAATTTCTCCGGGATGTTTGATTCTACGCGACCAGGAAATATCCGAAACATGGACTAGACCGTCGACACCATCTTCGATCTCGATGAACGCGCCAAAATCCGTCAGGTTGCGGACCCGGCCATGAACGCGCGCGCCAACCTGGTAGCGCTCGCCGAGCGTGCGCCAGGGATTTTCCTGCACCTGCTTCATGCCCAGACTGATGCGCCTGGCCTTGGGATCAATTCCGAGCACGACGACTTCAACCGTATCGCCGGGGCCGACGAGTTTACTCGGATGCTTCACGCGCTTGGACCAGCTCATCTCAGACACGTGGACCAGCCCTTCGACTCCGGCTTCCAACTCGACAAACGCGCCATAGTCCGTAACGCTGGCGACCTTACCATTCATGCGCGTGCCCGGTGGAAAGCGTTCGTCGATAGTTTCCCAGGGATCCGGCAAGAGCTGCTTGTATCCGAGAGAAACCCGTTCGCGCGCGCGATCAAATCTCAGCACCTTAACCTGAACGGTATCGCCTACATTGAAAAGCTCAGCCGGATTCTGCAGTCGTCCCCACGACATGTCGGTCACGTGCAGCAGCCCATCGACTCCGCCTAAATCCACGAACGCGCCATAGTCGGTAAGATTCTTGATTTGCCCTTCGACGATGATGTCCTCTTCGATCTGGCCGAGTGTGCTGCCCTTGCGATCGGCGTTGCGCTCTTCGAGCACCGCCTTACGTGACAGAACGACATTCGAGCGCTTGCGGTTGAGCTTGATGACCTTCGCCTCGATCTCACGGCCCCGCAGCGAATCGAGGTTGCGGACCGGCCGCACATCTACCTGCGAGCCCGGCAGGAAAGCCGCAATGCCATCAATGTCGACCCGGAGCCCGCCCTTGATGCGTTCGGCGACGCGGCCCTTGACGGGCGTACCTTCTTCAAAGGCCTTCTCGAGATCGTCCCAGGCCCTGAGGCGAACAGCGTCGGCTCGCGAGAGCAGTGGATAACCTTCGCCGGTCTCCATGTTCTTGACCAGCACGTCAACCTCGTCGCCCCGCTTGACGGTAATCTGCCCGTCTTCCATGAACTCGTTTTGATTGACGATGCCTTCGGATTTGTAACCGAAGTCAATCACCACACCGCGCTCAGTTATGCCGACTACCGTACCGCGGACAACCTCGCCTTCCTGCAGACTCGACTGTTCCTGCTCAAACTGATCCAGCAGTTGGCCAAAGTCCTGATCCGCAGCACGCGTTTCGTGCTCTTCCTCACTTTGAGAAGCAACAGATTCCCGTTGCGTGGCCACAGCCGTCGCGGAATCTTCGCTGGTGGCGACGGATTGGCTCGGCGCGACACCGGTCGCGGCCGCTGAATCGGTCGATGGTTGTTCTGTGTCGGCCTGGCCGACGTTGGTTACGGTTTCTTCGGTGGACATGCAAACTCCTACTTAGTATTAACTCAGACGCGTCGCACAGTTAACGCGCCCGTCCGTCGCCGACGCTGAGAACTGGCGTCGTTCGCGACCGTTTCGCTTGATGGTGATGAGTCGGATTTGAAAGATGAGAGGATGCGAGCCTTAGAGAGTTGGAAAAGAAGGTTGTGGTTTCGATTTCCGTCGTGCCCGTAGTCTCCCGCTTGGTCCGACTATCACCGGCCGCTCGACCGGATCGGTTCGGAATTTACACGTCGGCATGACTTAGTGTCAAGGCGACTGACCAGCTTACCCGTCAAAGTTGCGCGCCGAAAAGTTCTATCGAACTCCGTTCATCGATGCTTCCGCGCCACGCGGAACAACATAGACACCGGCCGAGTGCGAACCCACGAACAGTGTGTTCTGGTCGTGCGGGTCCAACGCCAAAGCCCAGACCCTGATACTCGGCAGCCGATGTTCGCGCGCATCGATTCTGACCCAGGTTGAGCCGGCATCGCTCGAGCGATAGACGCCGCCGCCTACCTCGCCGTTTTGATAAGCATTGCCCGCAAATATTTCGTTCGTGTTCCGCGGGTTGATCAGGATGCTGGTAAAATCGCCAAAAGGAAGATCTCCACCTCGTCTTGACCAGCGATCACCGCCGTCATGCGAGAGATAAAACGCCTGTTTTGTGCCGACGTAAATGAACGAAGAGCGCTGCGGGTCCTGAACGATAACGTTGATCGGTGAAGTGGTCGGAACGCCGCTTACCTGTTGCCAGCTTTGTCCCGCGTCACGTGAAATGAGCACGCCCATACTCGCTGTACCGATCAGAATCACGGAAGGGTTCTGACTGCTGATCGAAATGCAGGTGGTGCGCACGTCAAACCCGCGGCCATAAGGCACGCGGTCCCATCCCAGCATTGGATCGGAAGTTCGATAGAGGCCGCTGTTGGTGGCCGCCAGAATCGTCGCTTGCCCTGTCCGATCAGAAATTGAGGTCAGCGCATTCACCGGATCTGAAAGGGTGGGCAGATGAGCGATATCAACTCCCGAACCGGCCTTGTTAATGACGCCCAGGGCAGCAATCGTCGCTTCGTCCAGTTGGCCCGACACAGGAAGATACCTGTCGGTCTGGAACCTCTTAATCGCAGCCAGGGTCCGCGGACCGAGCTGGCCATCAGCGACTCCGATTTCGTAGCCGGCGCGTTCCAGCGCTTCCTGTGCAACCCGCACCACATCGGCAGGAGGTTTGTTTGCCGGAGCTGGCTGCTGCTGCTGTGTTGTGGCAGCACCGCTGCGCGCAGGAGAGGATGATCGCCCTCGGGCAACCGGCCCGCGGACTCTGCCCCGCCGCGCGGGACGCTTCCTTGCGGGAGCCTTGTCAGGCTTGCGTGCTGCAATTGGGGCCCACGATCCTCCGCGGTCCGCTGAACGATAGACACCCAGATTCGTCCCCAGATAAATCACACTGGGGTCGCGTTCGTCCTGAAGAATAGTATAACCAATCAGCCGCGGCGGCATATTGCGCATCGAAGGAATCCAGGAAGCGCCGCCATCGTTGCTGACAAAGAAGAAGCCGCCTCCAGTGGTCGTGTTAATGGTCGTGGCATAAATCCGATTCGGACTTACACGGTCGGGCAAAAGCGAATTTACAAAACGGCCGCTAAAGCCGCCGTTACTCGGCACAAAGTTCTTGCCGCCGTCCATCGATACCATAACCCCATAATTGTTCGTTCCAATATAGATGTTGTTCGGCCGGCTGGGATGGACCGTAATGGAATTGATCTCGAGCTGCCGGGACGTAGTCACCATCCAGGAGTTGTTGTCGCCACCCCTTGCTGAACGCCAGAAGCCCTCAGTGGTGCCGGCGAATACCAGACCCCCAATCGAAGGATGCTGCAGGATGGCACGCGTGCGACGGGACTGCGAAGGGATACCCTGCACTTTGTGCCAGTTCTCTCCCGCATCCCGGCTCTCGTAAATGCCGCTGCAGGCAGACGCGATGATATGGTTCGCATTGCGAGGATCGATATTGATCGCGAAAATGTCTGAGTCATCGATAATGCCGTTCTTGATAATTCGCCATGAGTGGCCGCCATCGGTCGACTTGTAAGGCAGATACCAGGTACCGGCATAGATTACGTTCGTATCCCGGGGATCAATGGCCAGAGATTCCACGTGGACCAGCCCGGGAGTATTCGCCGTCAGTAAAGGCGTCCAGGTGTCGCCTGAATCCGCGGAGCGAAAGATGCCGTTGAAGGTTCCAACTATCAGAATGTTTGGATCGCGTTCGGATTGCGCCACGGAATGAACGGCTTCATTCCTCAGTTCAGGCGATTCTCGCCAGGTCAGTCCCCCATCGACGGATTTAAAAAACCCTCCGGGCTCTTTGTGCCGGTGCGTAGCCACATAGAGCACCTTTGAGTTGCGTGGATCAACGATGATGTGGTCAACGAACAGACGTGGGCGATTAAAATTAACCAGCAAACGCCAGGTACGACCGGCGTCGGCAGAAACGTACATCTGACCATCGAGCGTGCCAAAATAAAATCGATCGGGATCGTTCGGATCAACGACCAGGGCCCGCACATCGCCACCAGAAGGACCGGTAATCCGCCACTCCGTTGAATAAGGCGATCCAGCGGAACCAATCTTTGGCGAGGCATCGCCCACATGACCACTCACCGGACCCTGAAACTGCCAAATTAGGCCGATGAGTAAGCCAGGAATCCAGAGGCGCAACGCTACTTTTTTCATCAATTCTATCTCTTTCATGCCAGGTTAGATGCCCGATGCGATGCCGAACCGGTGCTCGGGAAGCATTATAACCGTTTACCAGATTCTTTTCGACAGCGTTGTCGAACGGGACTCGGTTTTGATGCGCAAGATGGTTTTCGGGGCAGGCAGTTTTGAAAAGCGAAGCGGGCGGTGTCTCCTGTTGGAGACACCGCCCGCATTCGGAAGAAGGTCGCAACTCTTTAAGAGTGGCGAGCGTCAGTAAGCTTATTCCTCGCCTCGGCGGCCGCGACCGCGTCCGCGCCGAGTTGGTTTCTTCTTGCAGTCCGGACAAGGCGACACTGACCCAGCGGTATCGGCTGCCGGTTCCGTGGCCCCTGACGGTCGGATCCAAAGCTCGACCTTCAGTTCTGGCATACAGCCACCGTCCACTACCGTCAGTCGGCTGGCATCGATGCCGCGAGTATTTACCAGATAGTCCTTGGCGCGATTCGCTCGCGTCTGACCCTCTGCATCGCAGCTACCGTAACCGATGATGTAGCCCTGAGCCGTCGGCTCGTTCTGCAATTGGATCGCGAAGTTGTCGAGTCTGGCCTTCTCATCGTTGAATCTGATGTTGCCGTACTCGTCGAACTTCCGCGAAATCGGTGGTTGTCCTTTGATCGGCGTAGAGCACGAAGCTGTACGACCGCAACTGGGATCCAACCCACCCAACTCTACTGTTGCCGTGATTGTCTGCCCACCCTTACCGGCCGTATCCACGGTGATCCTTTCAGTGCCCTGGCCACTGGTGATCGTTCCTGCGGAAACTGTCCAGTTGTAGGTCGGTGAAACCGGCGGTGTTCCCGGCCTGTATTGCGCCGTGAACGTGATGGGCGTACCTTCATTGCCCTCGCTCGGGCACTCAACAGTAACTGTCGGACAAACCAGAATGGGACGGCAATCCGGACAGGCTGCAATGGTCACCGTAGTTGACGAAGATGTGATACATCCACAACCGTCATCAACTTCGACCGACGCGGTATAAGTTCCCGGGCCGACTCCGCTCAGGTCCCAACTTACGTTGGGGCCTTCACCGGTGACTCGACCGCCTGTCACTGTATAAGTGTAAAGCAGCGTATCGCCATCCGGGTCACTCGCTGTCGTGGTCAGTCCCACCGTTGTGCTTGCCGTTGTCGGACAAGTCGGAGAGGTCGTTTCCGGCGGACATGGCAAGGTGATGGTCGCCACCGACGGCGCAAACGAACTGATCACCGGCGGCTGGTTCGGCAGTATCGCCGGCTCGCGCTTGTTCCGGTGGCCAATCCAAAGCTGAGCACCGAAGCCGTTCGGATCGCTTGACGGCTGGAATCCTAACGGCGCACCACCGGCCGTCGCTGCGACTGACGTGCCGGGAACGATGATAATTCCTCGAGATGTACCTCCCGGACATATAGGTGACGGGACACCACCTGTGACGAAAACACACACACCGGTAATCTGCGCAACCGGCACGGAGGCGTCCTTTAGGTTGAAGTGCTTGAGGTCCTGTTCATTGAGGTGCCTTCGGTACCACGCGCCCAGGCCCCACCAACGCCGTGGATAAATCTTGACGCCGAGGAGGACCTCAACCGGATTGTTGTTGAAGGCGTTTTTCGTACCGCCTAAGTACTTGGTCGACCGCAACTCAGCAATTGGCTGGAAGTGCTTGTTAATAGGAAAGTCAAACCCGAGTCCGGCAATCCACTCGTCGGGCCGATCCAGCAGCGCGCCGCCGTTCGGATCCTTTGGATTACTGTTGCGAATGTAGCCCATGTTCGCCGAAAGATTCACCGACTTGCTAAGACGCCCATCAGCGAACAACACCAAACCGAAGTCGCCAATATTGCCGCCAGGACTCGCACCTCGCTGCAGCTGGTTAAACCCGGTCGCATCCTTGCCCTTGTCTGGATACCATCGATAGAACGGAATGAAACCCCATCCGAACGGATTGTTTGGGCCAGTAAAGCGTATTTTGGCGCCGGCCACGAAGTTGGTGAAACTCGACTCTCCGTAAATCCGACTAAGGAATGGCGCATCCGGCAAGTAAGTCGGCGATGTCGTGAAACTAGTTGGCACGATAATCGGGTTTAGTGACCCCGGGGAACCCGGCGGCCGACAATTTCCCGTCAACGCGGTACAAGGCATCTGCTGTGTAGCCAGCACGATGCCCGGCAGTATGCTTCCACCCGGCGCGCCGATGCCCGGATAGACAGTGGCCCGACCAAAGTTCGATCCGCCGCCCACTCCGGGACCCAGCGCCGTGGAAAAGCCAGGAAAACCAAATTGCGTGCCGATGAAACCTGGACCGAGTCCGAAGTTAGGACCGACACCACCAATGAACGGATATGGTACAAACGGCTGGCCGGCGTTGAAATAAACGTTCAGCGGATTCGTCACCGGCACACAAGCCGGGCAGAACGGCGGACGAAACACCGCGGTTCCGCGCAATGTGCCCACATTCGGACCCGAAGGCGCCAGAATGATGGCCGGCCCACTGCCCGTTACCGTGGTGCCGAAAAAACCACGCGAGTTCGGCAGATAAAAGCCTGACAAGTTCTGCGGATTGTTCGCCTTGATACCCCGATAAGCGTTGGTCTTGAAAAACAATTCTATGTGATCGTTTAGACCAACGTTGAAACTTAAAGGGAAGTCGGTGATGTCAGCATTGCCGGGATCGCGATCAAAGTTGCTATAGGCAATGCTGAATGTGTACTCACCCTTCCTCAACGTCGAGCCATCATAGATCGTGAACAGCCCGGTGGGACCTCCCTCCGGTCCTCCCGTGCCTACGGACGGCGACTGGTTCCTGGGATCGTTCTCCAACCTTTTCGTCTGGGCAGACGCAACGGCGGACAAAATGAAAAGTGCGAGCGCGCAAAGAAGCACTCTATTCGCGAATCTCATCGCGTTCCTCCTGCGATAGTGAGTGAAAGTTCCTGCGACCGAACCAGTGAAGATAAGCCGGCGGCCAATATTGGTTTGATTCGAATGCCTGCTCGAAGCATCGCGCCGCAAGTTACCTGTTGGATACGGACGCTCGAACTACCAGCGTCAACGCTAACGTTAACAAAACTGCCACCGCCCGGGACCGAAATTCTTGAATGGTAGAGCGGAGCAACTGAGAGGGGGCTCAACCGAACGAAACCCACGGAACCTCTCCTAAGCTCTTACTGCCTAATAATCTAGCGCTCCTTTATATGCAAACAGAGCGCTCGTGTCAACTATCATTTTACCGAGCGCGCCGACCTGATCATATCGGGTTAGCAAAAGGGGTGGACGCGCACGGCAAATACGGGCCGAAGCCTACCATTCCCCTAACTGGAAATCAAGAGCTTTTCACGACTTAGGTCAAATTTGTTTTATGTTTTTTCCGTCACGCATAGATACCTCGCATCCTTGTGTCATACGCCACCCGATCAATCGCTAACATGTATGCGGCCGTCCTGGTGTCCACGGAGTGCGCGTCGGCAAAGCGGCAGAGATCATTAAAACTTGCCACCATCGTATCCTGCAATCTTTCGTTTACGACATCTTCGCGCCAAAAATACCCCATTCGATCCTGAACCCATTCGAAGTACGAAACGGTAACACCGCCGGCATTTGCCAGGATATCCGGGATCACAAAGATGCCTTTCTGATAGAGAATTTCGTCGGCAGCAGCGGTCGTAGGTCCGTTGGCGCCTTCGGCCAGCACCTTACATTTTATTCTTTCAGCGTTTTGCGAAGTGATTTGATTTTCGGTGGCCGCCGGCACTAACACCTCGCAATCGAGTTCGAGCAACTGGGAATTGGTTACGTACTCTGCTGCGCCATAACCTTCAAACGATCTGGTGGCCTGAAGATACTTCAGCGCGGCCGGGACATCGATCCCGCGCGGATCATGGATCCCACCGTGAACGTCGGACAGACCGACGACTTTGAAACCCGCTTCATGAAGCAACAAAGCGGCAATGCCCCCAACGTTGCCACTTCCCTGGACCACGACTCGAGTCGTGGCCGGGGACATTTTGAATCGCTTCGCGGCTTCGCCTACCACGATCAACAAACCGCGTCCCGTTGCTTCGCGCCGTCCGCGCGAACCTCCCAGGTCAATTGGTTTTCCAGTCACGACTGCGTTGACCGTGTGGCGGGCATGCATTGAATAAGTGTCCATGATCCACGCCATGGTCTGTTCATTCGTATTCATGTCCGGCGCGGGAACATCTTTTTCGGGTCCAATGAAGTCCAGTAGTTCTGACGCGTAGCGCCGAGTCATTCGTTCAAGTTCGCCGAGAGACATTTGCGCGGGGTCGCAGATGATTCCGCCCTTGGCGCCTCCGAACGGGACGTTCACGACAGCGCATTTCCACGTCATCCACGCCGCGAGGGCACGTATTTCGTCGATATTAACGTCAGGCGAATAACGAATTCCTCCTTTGGCCGGCCCGCGCGCAAAGTTGTGCTGCACCCGAAAGCCTTCGAATACCTGTATGCGACCTGAATCCATCCGGGTCGGAATGTAAACCTTCAGTTCGCGATTGGGGACGCGCATGACGGCATAAAGATCGGGATCGAGATTGAGCAACTGCGCCGCTCGATCGAATCGCGACATCATCGACTCGAACGGGTTGTCCTCTTTGATCTCTTTGATGTCGTCGACCATTGCTGTGGACATAAATAGTCTCCACCAACTTGAAGATGCGAAAACGGGGGCGATGAATTTCCAGTGTGAGCGAAATCTTAACGCATGCGATTAGCCGGCGCAACCATTGACTTGCCGGTCAACAAATGGTTTTTGGACGCAACGCAAAGCCAGGTGTTAACATCGAACCTCAGTAAAGGGCGACCAGGCGACGCGACGTCGACCTGAGCTTCAACTCGAACACACCGATGTTTTCTCTGCCGCGCTCGCGCCAACTTATTCTCAGCGCACTTGCTGTCATGTTTGTGGTCATCTGTGCCCAATTAGCGCCAGCACAAGTGGACGACATTGGCGACGGCGAAACCGATCCGGTTAAGCTTTTTGAGCGCGGCCAAAACGCACACGCCAGAAATGACCTGGTCACCGCGCTGGCGCTTTACGAAGCGGCACTGAAACTGCGGCCTGAATTTCCCGAAGCTGAATTCCAACGAGGTGTGGCCCTCGCCGCTCTGGATCGAAAGGCAGACGCCGAGAAAGCCTTTACGCGCGCAATCGAGTTGCGAAAGGACTGGGTACTTCCCTACGGCGCACTGGGAAATCTTCTCACTCATCAATCGCGCGACAAGGAAGCCGAACCCTTCTTGCGTCGCGCGCTTCAATTAGGAGCAAAAGATTTCAGCACGCTGGACGCACTGTCGGCCGTTCGGTTTCGCGCCGGCGATACTAAAGAAGCTCTCGCGCTCGCGCAACGCGCGACTGAAGACGAAAACGCTTCCGCTTCTGCGTGGGCCTGGCGGGCATCAATCGAAGACGCGGCCGGAAATCGGGAAGCGGAGCTAAGCAGTCTCGAACACGCGTTGCAGCTTGAGCCGAATCACTTAGTCGCTTTGAAAGAGCGCGCGCGTTTACGTACCAGCAGCGGCGCGTACGACGCGGCTATTGAAGACTTGAAGAAAGCACTTTCACTCAAGCCCGGCGATAAGGAGATCTCCTTACAACTCGCACAGGTTTATGGACTCGCCGGAAAGCACGCTGAAGAGCGGAAGATTCTCACCACCTTCAGCCAAACCCAATCAGGCGCAAATTCATCACGTCCTGGGGCCGTCATAGGCACAACCAAAGAAATCGAGGCGGCAAATAGCGACGATCCCGAAGTTGCGCAACCGGCCCTCGAAGAATTGATTAAGAAGAATTCAAAGAATGCGACGCTGCTGGCTCGGCTGGGCGAGGTCACGCGCCTCACCGATCCGCAAAAGAGCGGAGCGCAGAATCTTACCGGCAGGCAAACGAGATCGATCCCAGGAATCCAAAATACGCGATTGGTTATGCCGCGGCGCTGGTGCAAATGCGTCGCTTTGCCGAAGCGGAGCCCATTCTCCGCCGGATAATCGCGACGGCGCCAAACGAGTATACGGCGCACGCGAACCTCGCGCTGGCGCTTTTCGAGTTGAAGAGGTTTGCCGAGGCCTTGCCCGAATACGAATGGCTTGCGGCCAGCCGCCCCGAAATTGCGGCCACGTACTTTTTCATCGCAGCGGCGCATGATAATCTCGGCGAGTACGAGCAGGCGCTTGATGCTTACGAGAAGTTTCTGTCGCGCGCCGATCCGGCCAGGAACAAACTCGACATTGAGAAGATCAATCTGCGCCTTCCGCAATTGCGCGATCAGATCAAACGGGGACAGGGCGTCAAACGCAAAAAGCCCTGACCAAAGACTGACTTTCATCAGACTCGGGGTTTACACGAGAATGCCGATTCGGCTGGGTCAACGTTGGTTCCTTCTGGCGCAAGTCCTGGTCGTGTGCTCAATCCCGGCGAGCTTATTCGCGCAACCCCGCAGCCCGCAGATGCCCGCTCCGCCGCCGATGAGATTTGTCTCGCGTGATGAGCGATCACAACTCGCTGCGGCAAAAGATTTGAAGTCGCGCCTGCGAACTATGATCGAGTTGGCCGAAGCACGCCTCGGTCGCGCCGAGAACTCTACTGCGCAAAAGAAATTCGATCAGGCCTTAGAGGAACTCGGCAGCTATCTGGGTTTGATTGACGACGAGCGCCAGGTCCTGGGCGCCCTGAATCGCGATCGAAACAGTACTCGAGACCTTTATCGCCATTTCGACATCGCGTTGCGCGCGCAGGTACCGCGCCTGGCGGTTATACGGCGCACGACGCCCGCCGACTATGCGATCAACCTCAAGGCGGCTGAGGAATTTGTGCGAGAAACGCGCACTGAAGCATTGGAGTCCTTCTACGGTCACTCAGTGCTGCGTGAAGAGCCCGACAACCAGAAGAAGCCGGAACAAACCAAGGATGCCCCCGAAGGAAGCAAGCGCCCATGATTAGATACAGAGCTGCTCGCGCCAGCCGGCGGGCGACATTAGAGATGTCTGCAAATTTGGTAACTCCTCATTTCCTTTTTAGCATCGTCAGTGACCTCAGTCGCGCGCGCACAATACGTACTCTGCTTGTGCCCGGCGCCCTTATCGCAGTCTTTCTTCTCTTTGCCACGCCAGCCCTGGCTCAAACGCGAGACCATCTGACCGACCCGGAGACTGAACTGGTTCGCTTTTATCAGGAACTCGACAAGCGAATCGAAGTTTTCATCAAGGCGATCGACCGAAGATTTGCCGTTATTAACGGAACCGCTTTGCCATCGACGAAGAAGTTGGTAAAAGATGAACCCGAATGGGGCGAGGCGCCGAAAGGCACGCGAGCGGAACTGTTGAGTGACATCGCGCGGATTCTGGATGAGGCGATCACCAATATCGACGATGTCAGCCGGCGCGACGAAAAGAATCCGCTGATTTCCAGGTCCCTCCGCAAACTAACTGCGGCCGCAAATGGATACCTCGGCCAACTCGCCGGATTAAAGAATCAGGTCAAGGAGCCGGAAGAGATTTCCGCTTTAGAGCGCGTCGCTGACAACGCGAACCAAATTATCGAAGTTGGTAGAAAGCTGCCATCGCCCGCGGCCGAAGAGAAGAAGAAAAAGAAACCGTGAGATGCGGGAGGCAGTAAGCAGCGGGTAGAATGCAGTAACCCGTTAAGGTTGAAATCTGGTTTAGACACCGGCTTTCTGCCTACTGCTTTCTGCCTACCTCTTATTCCCCTTCCCTTCTTCAGGAGAGTCAGCAGCTGGATCAAACACTCAACAGCTGAGATTGAGCCCATCACCCACCTGCTCACGCAGGTGGTACTGACTTCACTTCGATTGAACTATCGCCGGCTCTCTCACGTAAAATGGCCTGAGGAGAGACTTAAAAAATGGAAAGCCGCTATTATCCCGGCGTCGAAGCTGACGTGATCAAGCTAATGTCCGAACTTCGCAGCCTTTTTGATGAAGACTTCGACGTTCAGACTATGCAGGTTTCATCCACGGCCGTGTTGCAAGCGCGCAAGTCCAGCACGTTGCGCGAGATTACCGGCCTCTCCGCCGCGCTCACGATCAAAGTCACGCCTGAGACGGGCGGCACCCGTGTCGAGATCGGATTGCAAAAGTGGTTCGACAAGGCAGCGGTTGCGGCTGTGGCTTTTATCTTATCAGCCGGTTTGCTAATCGCGTTGCCCGCGCTGGGCGCCTACTGGCAATACAAACTAACCGAAGACGCGTGGAAAATAATCGAAGATCACATCGCGCGCAAAGCCGGAGGCTACGTGCCACCCCTGCCCGGGCGTTGCGGCACCTGCGGCACAGCGGCCAGTGCAGGTTCTACTTTTTGTTCCTCGTGTGGCGCGAATCTGCGCGCGGGCCTTTCGTGCGCGGCCTGCGGCGCGGTGCAGAAAGATCCAAACGCGCGGTTTTGCAACAGTTGTGGAAAGGCGCTCCTCGAAGGGGCATGACGCTGCGGAAAAACTAAACGTAGCCAAAGACACAGAGATACTGAGGCTCAGAGGAGGACCATAAAAGATAGGTAGTCTTCCCTGGCGTTGCTGAGTGGTTTGATTGGTTGTCTCTCTGCGACTCTGTGACTCGGTGGCTGAATTTCTTTTTTTCACGAATATGCGGAATACCCTCCATCTGAATGGTATTGACTTGTCTCACGTTTAGTCATATCGTCCGTCCCGCTCAATTAACCAAGTTGTTAGCGGGACCTCCCCTGGAGATCCACTGACCATGTGTGCGTACGTCGTGCTAGGAGTCAGACATCCAGAAACACCTCACCCGACCTTTAACGACAACTGATCAGGAGGACATGAAATGAGAAAGTTTTTCTTTGTGTTGGCGATTACTCTGCTGGCGTCAGGGTTCTCGCAAATAACCGCCCAACCACCCAGACGCATGGGCCCGCCCCCGGTGCTCCTTATCGTTCGGGAAGACATCAAGCCCGGCAAGATGCCGGCGCATAACATCCACTCGGCTTCCTTTGCGCGCATATTCCGGCAACTGCAAACACCGAGTCATCGAATCGCGCTGGTGCCCGTCGCCGGCAGCGAAAACGAAGTCATATACATCACGCCCCTGGACACTTTTAAAGAGATGGAAGAGTCGGGACGCGATACGGACAAGAGATTGTCCTCTGTCTCTGGAGCCATGAAGTCGGAGTTGGACAGGCTGGCAAAGGAAGCACCAGATCTTCATGCCGGCATGCGCGACATGTTCGCGGTTTACCGTCCTGATCTCAGCTATGACGCCACCGTGGACATCAGGCAGATGCGCTACTTTGCCATTAACACGGTCCGTGTTCGACCAGGCCAGGAAGATCAGTTCGCTGAGTACGTCAAGAACCTGACCAACATAGCGCGCACCAAAGCGAAAGCCGAACTTCACATCGCGGCCTTTCAAGTAATCGCCGGCTCGCCGTCGACTACCTACATGTTCTTCAGACCGATGAAGTCGCTGGCCGAGTATGATCTGAGAATCGGGCCGCGGGTTCGCGAGGCGATGAGTGACGATCAGAAGAAGAAAGCGGACAAGCTGGCCGGCGAGAGCGTGGTCTTCACTGAAACCAGCGTCTATGCCTTCAATCCGCAAATGAGTTATGTGGACAAGGATTTCGCCGCCGGCGATCCGACATTCTGGACTCCAAAGCCGGAAGCGCCCGTGACCACCAAACGCGTGACCAGAAAGAAACCCGCGAAGCCGCCGGCAGGCCCTACGACTCCGTAGTAAGTTCGGAACGCGAGTCTCGGCAGCCAACGCGGATGGCCGCAGAGCAGTACAAATAAACCAGCCACGAAAAGGCACAAGAAGCACAAACGGAAAACCCGTCTTTGCTCTTGTGCCTTTGGTGCTTCTTTGTGGCTTATGCTTTCTTTTTCGATCCGCGCTAGTCCGCGTTCATCTGCGGCTAATCATGTCGCAACGCCCGTACTGGATCGATTCGCGCCGCGCGCGCCGCCGGGTAGAGCGCCGCCAGAATTGAGACCACCAGCGCGAACAGAATCGCCCCCATCCAAAGGTATGGCGGCAAGGAAAAGAAATCGACAAACGACGCGTTTTGCGGTTTTAAGATAAACCGATACGCCAGTCGATTGGCGAGGCCGTCGATTCCCCACGCCGCCAGGGAACCGATCACGCCGCCAGTCAGACCGATTACAGCGGCTTCGAAAAAGAAGATCAGCTTAATCTCGCGATCTTCCGCGCCGATGGCCTTCATTATGCCAATCTCGCGCGTGCGCTCGAGGATGGACATGATCATGGTGTTCGCAATCCCAAACGAAGCCACCAGGAGTGAAATCCCGCCCAGCAGACCCAGCACTGAATCTATAATTAAGAAGACAGTGCGAATCTGATCCAATTGATCGACGATCGAAAAACTGCCAAAGCCAAGTTCGGTCAGACGCTTTCGCACGTCGGTCAACACCACCGGATCGTTCTGAGTCTGACTGTCCCAACTGCCCGCTCTGACGCGCCAGGGCCAGGGCGACTTCCCCCATGGGATTGCGATGCTTCACCGCCCACTCGCGCGCCGCCGCGACCGGGATGTAAATCTGGGCGCTCGGCATCAAACCAACTGGTCCTCCCTGTGCCGCGCCTTCTCTCTTTTCGTTGCCCATTACTCCCGCGATGCGAAATGTGCGACCTACAACATTATTGGCCGGGGCGTTATTGTTTCCTTCCTCCAGAGGAAGACCGAAGAAGCTCACCCCGCCGTCATCTTCCGGGTTGGTGTCTTTTTTTGTCGCCGCAGCCTTGCTTTCCTCTTTTTCCTTTTCAGTCGTCAAGAACTCGATTGTCTTTCCTATCGCATCGGCGGGCTTAGCGAAACCACAAGTTTCGATCAAGACATCACTGACCACGGCTTCGTCCGCGTCGGGCCGGCTGATCATCTGACCCGCCTGAAAGATCTTAAAGCGGGACGATTCATTCGGGACCATCGCGCCATTGACGGACTGCGGAATCACGCGGCCGTTGCAGCGCACGTAGGTCGTAAAGCCTATGTCCGGCTCGACGTAAGCGACCCCCGGAATTTTGCCGATTTCCGCCAGCGCCGCGTCGTCGAGGATCCGCGTCGGCGCTTTGTCGGATCTAAAAGCTGGGCCGCGGCGATCGCCCGGATTTGCGTCCCTTCCCAACTTGGGATCTACGCCCGTGACAGCCATGCTAAAGACGTTCTTGCCGAACACTCTCATTTCGTTGAAAAGATCGAGGGCGCGAAAACGCGTCAGCATGTTGCGTTGCAAGCCCAGCCCGAATGAAACCATCGTCACAATCACGGCCACCCCGACGATGACTCCCATCGAAGTCAGCGTCGCGCGCAGACGGGCCTCGCGCAGGTTCCTCAAAGCCAGGCGAAGAATATCGTAGAAGGACATAGAGACGGTCGTAGCTTAGCTGATTCTCGGAAGCTTTAGTAAGTGAAGTCAGAACCGCCTGCGGCAGCGGTCGGTTCACCTCTTATGCTGCATCGACACCGATGACAAAGATCAACCGCCCGCTACCGCAGGCGGTTCTGATGAAATCTAGTCGCAAAAAGAGGGCTTTTTTGCGTCTTACACCTTGACCGTAAGGAAGGTTTCGATACGGTCAAACTGCCCTTCCTGACGGTCGGGCTTCGGACACAACCTGATACAACTCTGATCCGGAATTCGGTATCTAATAGTCGTTCCCCGGCAATTGAATTAGGTGAGATCATAAATCCTCAAGGTGTTGTCCAACCCCTTACGACGTCAACTTGATGCCGCCGGTCTTGCGAAATTAAACAAAGGCTATTAGAAGGCTTTAGGATATAAAGGAGTTACCCCAGATGATCCGATTAAGAAAGAACTACGTCAATATTGCAGCTATCGCGGGACTGGTGCTGGCCTTTGCCGCAGCTTCCCTCGGGAAAACACATTCAAACCCGGCTTTTTCAAACATTAAGATCAGCAACTTCGGCCAGATGGACGAACGCTTTTATCGTGGCGCGCGGCCAAGCGAACGTGATGTCGAGAGCCTGAAAGCCCTGGGCATTCGGACTGTCGTTGATTTGACAGACAATACCCCGCAGGAAAAAGGCTACGTTGAAGCACAGGGCATGCGTTATGTGAACATTGCGATTCCCGATAAGCAGGATCCAAGTGACGCGCAAATACAGCAGTTTCTGAAACTCGCTAACGATCCTGCCACCGGCAAATTCTTTGTTCATTGCGCCGGCGGTCGACACCGGACGGGAGTCATGGGCGCGGTTTACCGCTTCAACAACTACCATTGGACGTTCGATCAGGTTTATGCCGAGATGCTGAACTATGACTTCTACACCTCGAATGGCCACGGCGGCCAGAAGAAGTTTGTGGAGGACTACTGGTCGCGGATTCAAAACACGGCGAGCACTTCTGCCGCAACTACGACTTCGAATCAGCACTAAGCAGTTTCCCTTGATTCGTAATCTGGAATTTGCAATTCGCGAAAGGGCCGCTTCATTCGAAGCGGCCCTTTTTTGTCGTCGATCGGACCCTCTTGCATCTTTCTAACACTTTCATTGTATTAATCATGACTCGCAATTAACCCCATGCGGTTTGCTATTATCTGGTCTGCCTTCCCCTTTGTGTACCCCCTTAGTTCATAACCCGACCAAGTCATCCGATGAGCGTCTGAGAATCGCTCGAAGGTGCGCGGTCCCGTTCTCTCCCGGACAAGGAGTCTAACCGTGCAAGCAATAAGCAGGAAGCGTTGGCTTGTAATACTGGCAAGCCTTTTAATTATCGTCGGCCTTTCGCTTGAGGTTTTCTCGACGGCTAAATTCAAGAAAGCGAAAAAGCAGCACCGGGAAAAATCCGCGGCTGTTCTTTGGCGCAATCCCGGCAATGTGAGCAAGCGCGATCTTTACTATGGTCCCGGCTCAAAAGCGCTGGCGCCGGCGCCACCGTTCCGCTTCCTGAAGGAGGTCAAACAAGGCGGCATGCCAAAGTTTGACGTGGAAGACGCACGCGGCGTCAAGTGGCGCGTCAAGCTCGGTCCCGAGGCGCAGGCCGAAACGGTTTCGACTCGTTTGGTCTGGGCCATGGGGTATAACGCCGAAGAGTCTTATTATTTCGATCGTGCCAACATCGCCGGTCTGCCACGATTATCGCGTGGACAGCAATATGTGGACGGTGAGTCTGTGCGTGGGGCGCGATTTAAACCTCGGCGCAAAAACATCGAACGCGGCGAACAATGGGACTGGTCAAACAACCCTTTCAAGAATACACGCGAACTGAACGGACTCAAGACCATGATGGTGTTCCTGAACAACTGGGACACCTTCAAGAAGAATAACCGGGTCTTGCACGTGAAGGATGATGCGGGAAACAAAACCGAAGCCCGATACACGGTAACCGATCTGGGCGCGACCTTAGGCGCTGCCGGCGGTTTTGGCGGGCGCCGGTCAAAGAACAACGTTGCTGACTTCGAGCGCAGTCGATTCGTGCGCAAGGTCGAAGACGGCAAGGTGAAGTTCGATTATGATCTTAAGCCGAAGAAGTTCGGATTGCTGAGCATCGTTTACCCGCCCTACTTTTTCAGGCAACGTCGAGCCACCAACACGATGCAGAAGGTGCCGATTGAACATGCTGCATGGATGGGAGCGCAACTCTCACAATTGTCGGACAACCAACTGCGCGACACCTTTCGCGCCGCAGGTTACGATCGAGCGACCACCGAAGCCTATGTGCGCACCCTGCGAAGTCGAATAAACGAATTGAACCGTTTGCGCGATCGAGAGCTTGCGTCTCGACAAAGGCGGATAAGATAGCGAGAAAACTTCCAAAAAGAGGAAGGGCCGCTTCAAAGCGGTCTTTCCCTTTGTTTGCGGTTCAACAGTCTCCTAAAGCGCCAAGGGCGCGAAATGCAAAAGCCTGGGCCAACGGCCCAGGTAGGATGCCATTAAGAATGTCGAGCGCTGAGGGCGCGGAATAAATCGTCATAATTGCTCTTCGCCGAAGATCACTTGGCCACTACAGGGGCGACTGGGTTGTTGTTGGTTAATCGGTTCCCAGGGCGCCGCGCTGCGCGCTTGCCCTGCGCTATTACATTTCACGCCTTCAGCGTGAAGAAGAGCCCTCCCTCACGGTCGGGCTTCTGACACGGACGGCGAGAATTTCAGATCGTCACCATTTCGCGCGCATCATCTTCTTCATCCCCCTTGAACTGCAATTCGTAAAGCCGCGAATACAGGCCGCCGTTTTCGAGCAACTCCTGATGAGTCCCCTGCTCGACAACCTGACCGGCTTCGATGACGAAGATTACGTCGGCGCGCAAAACCGTCGCCAGTCGATGCGCGATCACGATCGAGGTGCGCCCCTCCATCAGATGACCGAGAGCGTCGAACACGAGTTTTTCGGAGGCCGCGTCCAGCCCGGCAGATGGTTCGTCCAGGATCAGGATGGGCGCGTTGCGAATCACCGCGCGCGCAATGGTGATGCGCTGGCGCTGGCCTCCGGACAGAGTCACGCCGCGCTCGCCAATCATCGTGTCGTAACCTTCCGGCATCGCGGTGATGAACTCGTCGGCGTGGGCGAGTTTGGCGGCGCGAATGATCTCTTCACGCGTCGCTTCGGGTTTGCCGTAGGCAATGTTCTGCCAGACCGGCGCGCGGAACAACAGACTCTCCTGCAATACAAAACTGATTTGCTCGCGCACTGATTTCTGTTTGAACCTTCGCACGTCCTGGCCGTCGATTCTGATTTCGCCTGCAGTCGCATCATAGAAGCGCGGCAGCAGGCTGACGATTGTCGTCTTACCAGCACCAGTCGGACCAACCAGGGCCGCCAACTGACCAGGCTCGATCTTCAAACTCAAGTCCTTGAGGATCGGTTGGGTCTCGCTATAGGAAAACGCCACATGATCGAATTCAATCTTGCCTTTGAATCGCGGCGCTTGCTTTGCGCCCGGCATATCACGCACCTGCATTTCATTCTCGAGCACTTCGCGAATTCGCTCCCATCCGATGGACGCCTTTGAAATCGTGTCCGTCATCTTCGACAGCTCGCGCATGGGCTTGTACATCTTGCCGAGATAGAGCAGGAAGACCAGTAACTCTCCGGACGTCAGTCCGCCGGACAGCACCAGGCGCGCGCCGTACCAGAGCACCAGACAAGTTCCGCAGGCAACAATAATCTCGACGATCGGCGGCAGCTTGGCCTTGACGTTTCTGGCCTGCAAGGCTGCTTCGACGCTTTCACGACTCCCCTGTTCGAAGCGCTTCTGTTCATAGTCTTCGCGCGCAAATGCCTTGACGACTCGAATCGACGAGAGCACTTCTTCGAGCACTGAGACGACTTCGCCCTCCTTGCGACGCATGTCCCGCGATGCTTTCTTGATTCGACGCGTAAAGTAATAAACGACCAGAAACAATCCCGGCGCGACCGCCAGCGCAATCAGAGTGAACGTCCAGTTCAGATAAAACATTACGGCAACCATGCCGACCAGCGTCAGGACGTTGACCAGGATTCCCAGCAACACGTTGGAAATCAGGTTCTGGACGGCATCGATGTCGCTGGTAACGCGGCTAATCAGATCGCCCGTGCGTTTTTGATCGTGATATGAAAGCGAAAGCTTCTGGATGTGACTGTAGAGCACGCGCCGCAAATCATGCATCACCCACTGTCCGACGCTGCTGGTCAGATACTTTTCAAAGTAAGAACTGAGCGCGCCGAAGATCGCGATGACAATCACGGCCAGCACCGCAAAGTTAAGGATCGAAGATTTATCGGTGCCGATCCAACCAATGATGCCGGCCAGCCACTCCGGCATTCGTTTCGATCCAAAGACGTAATCGAAAACGATCTTGAGCGGCCACGGCTCGAGCAGATCGGTCAGGCTTTCACCGATCACCGCGATGAACGCGAGCGAAAGAAGGAGCCAGTGAGGGTAAAGCAGATCGATGATGCGAATTTTCTTCTGCATGCTCGATTAGTTTCCGTCTGGAGTGTTCAGTCTCTCTCTGAAACGCAATCAGAGTCAACGCGGATTAAAGGAATTGTTAATTCG
>WNFJ01388584.1_pt2 | contig 37664 bp, 30 predicted proteins | sample 5400461 | NCBI WGS metagenome assembly WNFJ01 (sample SAMN13153349, study PRJNA577476) | soil metagenome | isolation source: 115 cm saprolite on Douglas fir-dominated hillslope | place: USA:California | collected 2013-09-17
CAGATTTGCGTGGAGGTTTGTCCGTTCGAAGCGATCAAGATGGACAAGGACTTCGAGCTGAGTAAGCGCGAACGCTTTCAACAGCTGCTCTCGCGTAAGGAGCAGTTGTCGAAGCCTAACGAGTACTATCACAAAATTCATCCGATCGAAGCTGACGCAGTTGATAAAAATCTCGCGGACGCGGCGGCAGCCGCTGAAGCTAAGAAGAAGGCCGCGGCAGAAGCAGCAGCCAAAGCTGCGGCCGCGAAGGCAGCCGCAGCTGCACAGGCTCCTCTAGAAGCTTCGTCCTGATGGCGAGCCGGCGATCGCGTTCTCGCCTTGCCGTGTAGGCTCTGTCGCGGTTCAAGATTTCTTGACGACGCGTAACTAAAAAGGCTAAAACCGGCAGAGGAACAAAGGAGCGACACACTGTGAGAAGAATGATTTCCTTTGTGAACCTCGTCCTCGCGATGTTGTTGGTGGGCCTCATCGTGGCCTGCCAGAGCACGGCAGTTGCGCCCGGTGGAGCGCCCGCGAAAGAAACGCTGCTCTTGCAGTCCGGATTCAGACCGTTCACCGTGACTACCCCGAAGCAGCAACAACGGGTGAGCGCACTGCCGGCCGGCAGGGTTTCCACCGTCGGATACAGAGGACAATTGTATTATGTATACCCGACTTCGACCAAGGACCGGATCCTGGTGGGCAATCAAACGCAGTACAATGCTTACAAACAGGCGCTTGTGGCGTATGGAGTGACGACGATCCCCGATTTTGTGGAGGAAACGCACGGGCCGCATCGCATTCTCATTCAGCAATTTGATGGATTCGGTCCGCTGGGAGAATGATGACGCGTTTCGAGCGCCTGCGCTCTTGATGCACACAGCCTAACGATTCGCGCCCGCGGGGAACATTACCTTGTCGGGGGCGGCATTAAGCGCGGCGAGAAGCTTTTTGATCAACCGCGTTTTCACGCGACCAGCTTCCCGCGGAGAAACGAGATAGCGGACGATGGCTTCGAGCCACGTATTTTCGCTTACCCGAAAAATTACGCGCGGTCGCTCGTGAACTTCCAATTCGTCGACTGGCGTACGAGCGAGCAAGTCACGAAACGTTTGCACGCGGTCTATCATCTCTTTACCTAGCTCTTCCTCAGTAACTTTCTGCATCGTGCTGGCGATGAACTCGAGATCGGCGTTGAAGGCGACAGGGAGCTTAATCTCATTCCATATGTAGGGGAAAAGAGGCCACGAATAATTGTAAACGATTTCGTCGAGCACTTGCTCATTCGGAAACTTGATCAACCGACCGCTCGGATGATCGCCTGAAATGTATTTACCGCCGAATTCCCACAGAGTGGTGTCGAGATACCCAACGTCGATCACGTCGCCTGTGGCTTCACCGATTTGTATGCGATCACCTACCCGGTAAGGTTGGCGAACGAGGATATAAATCCAGGCGATGAAGCTTTTCATCGGCGTTTGTACAGCGAGGCCGATGATAATTGAGCCAATACCGAACGCGGCAAGCGCGGCATACCAATTGACGAAAATGATCGATATGCCGATCACCGCGATAGCAAGAGCGACGACCAGATGCAGAATACGCTGAAGGGTGAAACGCGTCGAAGGATCCTCTATCCGCCCAAGGCCATAGATGGAAACAGCTCGTGCGATAGTGAGAACGATCACGATCAACGCTGTTCCGCGTAGAATTCGCCAAACGACACCGACAGTTGATTGCGGCAACGGAATCACCTTGGTGCCGATGAGAAAATAGACGGCAATGCAACCAGCAAGAACAAGTGCCTGTATAATGAACCAGAGTTTGTCTATGCCGCGCGCCTTGATCGTTTCGGAGCGTTTTTCGCCAGTGGTCCGCTGGAGCTCTTTACGAATTTCTGGCTTGCGTGAAATTTCTTCTGCTGTCTCTGGCATTACTATTAAAATCGCATTGAGAGGAAGGAACGCGCGCCGGGAGTGAAGGTTATCGATGATCTTGCCGGGCAGCTGCGAAAGCCTCCCGCTGAATGCTCAACCGGAATCGATTCTCAAATGTGCTGTCGAATACTGAAATTGCGGGCTGCTTGCCCGGAAGGCGGAGCGCGAGAGTGGCATTCTTTCACGCGCGTTTCGACGCGCTGCGCGCAGCGCTTTTCTGTGGCCGGAAGAGGTGGCTGAGGTTGTAGCGCAGAACCGATCGCTGACTGAACTTCGCGCTGTTGGTCCCTTCATAGAGAGACAAATTCGGCGCTGGATTGACAAGCCTCCGCCCTTAAATCACGTAATTCCGGCCATTCGTGAGGATTTCATTTCACTCGCTGAAGCGAGACGGCTACTAACGAGAAAACAGTCATGGGCAAGGAACTTGCGCGGCGATTTGCAAATGCACACGCGCTGGAGTGATGGATCGGGCACGATTGCGGAAATGCACATAGCCGCAATGGAGCGTGATTGAATGGCACAGGCGGGTCGCCTGCACCCGCGTGGCAAACAGGCTGCACGGCTCGCGGTCCAGCTTGAGTCTGGTCTCGAAGTTGTTTCCGAATTAGGGGACTCTTCTGCCTGCTGATATTGCTCAGAATAAAAAAGATCAGACAGAGCAGCAGAAAGAGCCCGAACAGGAACTTGGCAATTGCGGCAGCGCCCGCCGCGATCCCCGTGAATCCAAACAGTGCTGCGACGATCGCGATTACCAGAAAAATAACGGCCCAACGTAGCATGACTTCACCTCCTCAAAGATAAATCGAACGAGCCATCGCAATGCGTGGTTAGTTTCTTAACGGATAATCGCGTCGATATTCCCAAGTCATATTCTATAAGGTTAACTATGAGGCTTTGGCGGAAGAATGGCGATCGCGTTTTGCTGGTTGGCATTTTTCAAAGCTCGGGGACCAGTCGGGTTGTACTGAAGAATCTTTATCGAGCCGGGGTTCGCCGCGTCGCCGCAATCCACGCTTCGGCCGGCGGTCGGCCACGGTTTGAGAAATTTGGGATCTCGACGATTGGCGGAGTGGCCGCCGCCTCGGTCTTCGGCCTGGCCATCGGGGCATTCATCTTTTGGCAGCGCGGAATTCTGGCTGATTACCGGCCGGGAGTGCTAGCGCTGTTGTTGGCGGCGTTTGCATTGGCGGGCGCTCTCAGCGGATGGATTCTTGTCCGGTTGCTTCAGCAGCATGTTGATGAGAAGAGGCTGACCCGGTTCGCTGGCACGATCTTGCCGGACGAAACGGTGGTTATAGCCGAGGTTGAGGCCAGCGAAACGGCGCGCGTGCTCGTAATTTTACGGGACGTGGAAGCCGAGACGCCCGTGACGTTCGGTTTTTATCCGCCGCCACCATTCTCTATCGAATCGACTACGCGGCGGCTCTGGGAGGAACGACCTTCGACTCAGCGTCTCTTGGAAAACGCCGCGCCCCTCGCCGGATCGATCCTGGTCAGCTGGGAAACGCAGCCGCGCGGGCAATCGTTTCTGCGTCGGCTGCGCGAAGTAGAAAGCGCGCTGGAATGGACGAACGCGAGTCTCACGATGTCGGGCGAAATGCACCAAGCGTTCGCTCTTTCGGCAGAGTGGCTGCTCGATAATGCCTATTTAATTCGGGAGCAAGTGACCGATTTGCGGAGGAGTCTACCGCAAAAATACTACGGAGGGCTGCCTCTTATCGCCAAAGGTCCTGCGGCAGGGCTGCCCCGTGTTTACCGCGTGGCCTCGGAGATGGTATCGGAGAGCGGCGGCGCATTGGAGCCGGAGATCATCCGGAAATTTCTCGTCGCTTTCCAGGCGATCACGCCACTGGACATCGGAGAACTTTGGGCCCTGCCGCTGATGTTGCGTTTGCATTTACTCGAATGCCTGCGCGCGCTCGCGATACAGGTCGAGCAACAGCAAAGCCAGAGCGAGGAGGCTGATTTTTGGGCCAACCGGCTCATAACGGCCGCGCGCCACAGCTCGACGGAATTGCTCAAAATGATGGAGGCCTTGGTGGAGCGTCATCCCGAGCCGACCGCGCATTTTGCGAGCGAACTTATGGCGCATCTTTATGACGAAGAGGGGGCGCTGCCCCTGGTAAGCACGTGGGTGGAACGCTCTCTACGTGCGCCTTTTCTCGAAGTAATGCAGCAGGAACACCGGCGCCAGGCCGTGCAGCAGACCGCGCTCGCCGATGTGATCAATAGTTGCCGCCTCCTTTCGCAAATCGCGTGGCCAGAATTTTTCGAGTCGATCAGTTGGGCGGAAAGCGAATTGGCCGCCGATCCCGCCGGAGTTTATGACCGCTTGGATTTTGAAACGGCTGATCGTTGCCGGAGCGCTGTGGAGGAAATTGCCCGATGGTCAAAACGTTCGGAACAGGAAATCATCGCGCAAACGTTGGCGTTGGCGAAGACCGCCGAGGACGAAGTTGGGCGACACGTGGGATACTATTTGATCGACGCGGGCCGACCAACGCTTGAGCGAGCGCTGGGTGCCCGGGTTCCGATCGCGGAACGGTCACGCCGCTGGCTTCGCGCGCACGCGGCAGGCGCGTATTTTGGGAGTCTCTTTGTGCTCGCGCTCGCAATGGTGGCGGCTCCTCTCCTTTTCATTACTGAGTCGATTCCCGGGGTCACCCTCGCGCTGCTCGGCCTTTTGCTTCTCTTACCCGCAAGTGAGCTGGCGGTGCTGATCGTGAATTACCTCGTGACCTCGCTTCTGCCTCCGCAGGTGTTGCCGAAGATGTCCTTTAAGAAAGAAGGCATACCCGATGATTGCCGGACGCTGGTGGTAGTGCCGACGTTACTCACGACGCCAAACGCAATCCAAAGCGAGCTCGACCGCCTCGAAATTCGCTATCTCGGAAATACGGATGCGAATCTGCGATTCTCGCTATTGACCGATTTTGCTGATGCACCGCGGCGGAGCATGCCCGAGGACGAAGAGTATATCGACATCGTGGCCCGCGGGATCGAGAAACTGAATCGCCGGCACGGAGCGGGGCGCTTCTTTCTTTTTCATCGCGGACGCTCATGGAGTGAGAGCGAGCAACGCTGGATCGGCTGGGAGCGCAAGCGCGGGAAGCTCGAGCAGCTCAATCGATTCCTGAGCGGCGAATCCGCGCCCGAGGTCGAAGGGTTTCTCTATGCGGGCAATCGGGCTCATCTCGAGGGTATTCGGTTTGTCATCACATTGGATGCCGATACGCAACTGCTCCGCGGCACTGCCCGGAGGATGATTGAAACCCTGGCGCACCCGCTAAATCAGGCGCGGTTTTCACGGGATGGCCGCCGCTTGATTCGCGGTTACACGATCATTCAACCAAGCGTTAGTGCCACGCTTCCGAGCGCTACGGCCACATGGTTTTCACGCATCTTTGCCGATCCGCGCGGGATCGATCCGTATACCCATGCAGTCTCCGACATTTATCAGGATCTGTTCGGTGAAGGCAGCTATCACGGCAAAGGCATTTACGAATTGCGGACATTTCATCGCCTTTTGTCCGGGCGCTTTCCGACGGCACACTTGTTGAGCCATGATCTTCTGGAAGGCAGTCACGTCCGCGTCGGGTTGGCGACAGACATCGAACTGCTCGATGCCTTTCCAAGCAGTTACATCGCGTGGTGGAATCGGCAGCACCGCTGGATTCGCGGCGACTGGCAAATCATTGATTGGCTGATGCCGCGCGTGCCGGTGGGCGGCGGCAGGATTGAACACAACCCGCTTTCCGTCTTCAATCGGTGGAGGATCTTTGGCAATTTGCGCCGCAGTCTCGTACCGCCTGCGATGGTGGCCCTTCTCCTGGTGGGCTGGTTTCTCACACCGGTGCCGATGCTGTGGAGCGGGATCATCGCCGGTGTGATGTTGTGGCCAGTCCTGAATTCTCTCCTTGCGCTTCTGTTCCATCCGCCGCCGCCCGGGACGAGATTCTGGCGCGAACCGCGCGACCGTCTGCTTCGTTCCCTGCTCGCGGTTATTTTCCTGCCGGATTATGCGGGCATGGCGATCGATGCCATCGCTCGCGTCGCCTACCGGCGCATCACTTCGCGTCGCTTACTACTGGAATGGGAGACGTCACAAGATGCCCATCGACGCGCAAAAAATCAGCAGCAGCAATTTGTTCTCACCCGACTTTGGGTCCCGGCTGCATGCGTGCTTCTTCTCGCAGGTGCAGCGTGGCTGGGCACATCGGTGCTGATGGCCGTGGCGCCGTTCCTCCTTTTGTGGGCTTTCTTCCCGGTCGCGGTAATCGTGATCAATCGTCCGGCGAAGAGCTGGCGTGGCGGAATTTTGACAGCGGACGACCGGCGGTTCCTGCGCATCGCTGCGCGGCGAACCTGGAGATATTTTGATGATTTTGTCGGGCCGCAAACCTCCTGGCTGCCGCCAGATAATGTTCAGGAGATGCCGATGCGGGAAATTTTCCTGCGCACTTCGCCGACGAACATCGGGCTTTGGATGCTGGCGACCGTGGGGGCCAACGACTTTGGTTATGTCACGATCGACGACTTGGTGGCGCGCAACCTGGGCACGCTGGAAACAATCAGTCGCCTCGAGCGTTTCGAAGGCCATCTCTTCAATTGGTACGACCTGAGTACGCTGGAGCCGTTGCGTCCCCGCTACGTCTCGACAGTGGATAGCGGCAATTTGCTCGCAAGCCTATGGACTTTCGCAACCAGCTGCAATGAACTCGCCAATCGGCCTCTTCTGGATGCGAGTGCCTTGCGTGGACTCGCCGACACGCTCGGCGTGATGCGGCAAATCACCGCCGCAATGAAGGAAGCTCAACCTCCTCCCGCGCTTCTGCGCTTGGCGGAACTGATTACGGGCCAGTCGGCTAATCTGGAGGAAATCATCCTACGCTTGCGCGCGGCTCGAGCACCCGCGCAGGATCTAATGCTCTTCTTCCAGGCGTCCGAAACCGATCCACGCGTTTACTGGGCGCAACAAGTCGCCAAACAAGTCGCGGCCTGGAATGCCGTCATCGATAAATATTTTCGGCCGGTGGAAATCCTGATGGCGTCGCCGTCGCAATTGATGTCGTTAGGCAAAGCGTCGCACGAATCCCGGCGCGAGGCGCTCGCTGCGACCTTTTCGCTGCAAAACATTGCCACCGAGGGAATCCCCGGGCTCGTGCCGCTGCTTGCATTTCACGGGGAACGAGAGCGACCGGAGCTTCCTCAACCCGTGCGCGAGTGGTTCGACCTTCTAGTAACCGAAGTCGAGCGCTCGCGCCAGGGCGCCTCCGAGCAGCTCGCGCAATTGCACGAATTGATCGCCCAGAGCCAGCAACTGGAAAACGGCATGGGGTTGCGATTTCTTTACGATCAGGAACGGCGGATTTTTGCAATTGGGTATCAAGTGGCGGAGCGGCGACTCGACACATCCTTCTACGATTTGCTCGCAAGTGAGGCACGCCTAACGAGTTTCGTGGCCATCGCCCGCGGCGAAGTGCCGGTGGAACACTGGTGGGCTTTGAGCCGGCCTTTTGGCTCTGCCTACGGTCGGCTGCCCCTCCTTTCCTGGAGCGGGACGATGTTCGAATATTTGATGCCGCTCTTGTTCACTCAGACGCACGAGAATTCGCTGCTTGATCTTGCGTGCCATGACGCTGTGCGTTGCCAGATTGCTTATGCCCAACAAAGCCGCGTGCCGTGGGGCATCTCGGAATCCGCATACAGTGCTCTAGACCGGCATAACGTCTATCAATACCGCGCGTTCGGCGTGCCGGAGTTGGCGTTGCGGCGCGGGCAGGAAGAGGATCTGGTCGTCGCTCCGTACGCGGCCGCGCTCGCTCTCGGCGTGGAACCGGCCGCCGCCATGAAAAATCTGCGGCGACTTGCCAGGCTCGGCAACACTGCGCTTCTCGGTGACTACGGTTACTACGAGGCGATCGACTACTCCCGACGGACCGAACCCGGCGGCGCGGCCGGGATCATCATCCGTTGTTACATGGTGCATCACCAGGCGATGTCGCTCCTCGCTTACGACAATGCTTTGCATAGCAATACGATGCGGAGGCGGTTCCATTCCGACGCGCGCATTCGCGCTACCGAGCCGCTCTTGCACGAGCATATCCCGGAACAAATTTTGCCGACCACCGGTGAGGCGCACGAAGAGCGACCCGTTCCTCGAACGATTCCGATCCTCGACAGCGCGGTCGGAACGCAAACACCCGATATCGCCTCGCCGCGCATTCACCTGCTGTCCAATGGAACCTGCTCGGTTATGGTGACGAATTCAGGCGGCGGCTACTTGCGCTGGTTGGATCTGGACGTTACCCGCTGGCGCGCCGACACGACCTGCGATGTGCCGGGCGCAGTTTGTTATATCCGGGATTTGGAAAGCGACACAATCTGGAGCAACACCCATCGACCGGTGCGAAGTCCCGAGCGCCGTTACACCTGGAGTTTCACGCCGGACAAAGCGGAGTTCCGACGGAGAAGCGGGCCGTGTGAGACTTTTACGGAAATTGTCGTTTCCGCAGAAGACGACGCCGAAGTCCGGCGCATCACTTTGGTCAACATCTCGCGCAAATCGTGCCGTCTGGAGTTGACCACTTACCTCGAGCTCGCTCTTGCGCCGCACCGGGCAGATCGCGCGCATCCCGCTTTCAGCAAGCTCTTCATCGAAACCGAATGGCTTCCGCATTGCAAAGCCCTCCTCGCCCATCGTCGGCTCCGCGCTCCAGACGAACAGCCGATCTGGGCCGCACATCTCTTGGTCCCCGAGTCTTCCGTCACCGGCACGACTCAGTTCGAAACCGACCGCGCACAGTTTCTCGGTCGAGGCCGCACGCCCGAAAATCCCCTCGCGCTCAGCCGCGGCCTAACGAGCCGGATCGGCGCCGTTCTCGATCCGATCTTCAGCCTGCGCCGACATATCACTCTCCTGCCTAACCAACGATTTCAATTTGCGCTCGTCACGGTGGCGGCGGAGTCGCGCGAAGCCGTGATCCGGCTCGCCGAACGCTACGCGGAATTTCACACGTGCGCTCGTGCCTTCGAGACAGCGTGGACTCATTCCCAACTTGAGATGCGTCGGCTCCACATCCGCCCAAGAGATGTTCAGATTTTCCAACAACTGGCGGCCCACGTCCTTTTTCCGCAGGCTCAATTGCGACCGCCACCCGCGCGTCTCGGTCGCCGCGGCGAAGGTCAGCGCGCGCTCTGGCGGCAGGGCATTTCAGGCGACATGCCGATTGTCGTCGTCATGATCGGTCACCTCCGCGACATAGAAGTGGTGCGTGAAATATTGACCGCGCACACCTTCTGGCATTTGCGCGGGTTGAAAGCCGATCTTGTGCTGGTAAGCGAGGAACTGGCCAGCTACGAAGAACCCTTAATCGGCGAGTTGCGTCGGCTCATTGAAGCACACGCGCACATGACCGTCGTCGACCAACCCGGAGGCGTCTATCTCCGCTCTGTGACTAAAATTTCGAAAGAAGAGCTGATCGCACTGCAGGCCGCCGCGCGGATGGTCCTGGTCGCGGCCCGTGGCACACTGCGCCAACAGCTCGCCGCGACGACACCCGTTGCCGCGAAGCCACGGCTGTTAGCACCCGGCCGGGAGTTCCGCGAAGAACCGTCCGCGCCCCTGCCATTTATGGAGCTGAAATATTTCAACGGCCTCGGCGGCTTCACTGAGGACGGAAAGGAATTTGTGATCTATTTGGGTCCCGGCCGCCAAACGCCGCTCCCTTGGATCAACATCATGGCCAATCCGAAGTTTGGCGCATTTGTTTCCGAGTCGGGCGCCGAATTTGTCTGGGGGCGCAATAGCCAGAACGATCGCCTCACGCCGTGGTTCAACGACCCGATCTCCGATGTACCCGGAACTGCTATCTACATCCGCGATGATGACATCGGCGTCGCTTGGTCGCCCACGCCCCAACCGATCCGGGAAAAGGACGCTTACCGCGCGCGGCATGGTCACGGTTACACAACATTTGAACACAACAGCCATGCCATCGAACAACGGCTCCTCACCTTCGTGCCGGTCGATAACTCCGGCGGACTACCGGTGCGCCTCCAGCGGTTGCGCTTACGCAACAATTCGTCGCGCCCGCGCAAGCTGACCGTCACTTCCTACGCCACACTCGTTCTCGGATCCGATCCGGAGGAAACCGGTATGCATGTGGTCACGAAATGGGATTTGCAGAGCCAGAGCCTGTTTGCGCGCAACTCCTACAATCCGGAATTTTGCGAATGCATCACTTTTGCCGCTTCGAGTCCAACGCCTGCTTCGTTCACGGGTGATCGCGCCGCGTTCATCGGACGCAACCGCTCGCTGCGTGATCCAGCGGCGATGCAGCACGTACGATTAACTGGCGACATTGGCGCCGGTTTGGATCCTTGCGCCGCGTTGCAGGTCGTGGTCGAGATCGATCCCGGAGAGACCGCCGAGATGACTTTTCTGCTCGGGCAGGCGGACGATGAAGAAAAAGCACGTGTGATCGTGGACCGATTTCGCGATCCCGCCAACGTCGAAGCCGCCCTCGAGGAAACCCGGCAGTGGTGGGACCGGCTCCTTAGTACGATCGAAGTGGAAACGCCGGAGCTTTCCACGAATTTCATGCTCAACCGCTGGCTGCTTTACCAGACTCTCAGCTGCCGCGTCTGGGGCCGCTCAGCCTTTTATCAATCGAGCGGCGCTTACGGGTTTCGCGACCAGTTGCAGGACGTGATGGCCCTCGTGCACGCCGCGCCCGAAATCGCGCGTGACCACATTCTGCGCGCTGCCGCGCGACAATTTGTGGAAGGCGATGTCCAGCACTGGTGGCACCCCGAGTCAGGCGCTGGCGTCCGCACCCGGATCAGTGACGATCTTCTCTGGCTTCCTTTCGTCACTGCGCACTACGTCCGCAGCACCGGCAACGCCACGATCCTCGATCAGACCGTTCCGTTTCTCGAAGCCAAGCCGCTAGAGGCCCAACAGATAGAAAGCCTCTCCATTCCGATCGCTTCCCACCCGGAAGGCACGCTGCTAGAACATTGCCGGCGCGCCGTCGCCCACTCCGCCACCGCTGGTCCGCATGGGCTGCCGCTGATCGGAGGGGGCGATTGGAACGACGGGCTCAACCGCGTCGGACTGGGCGGCAAAGGCGAAAGCGTTTGGCTCGCCTGGTTTGAGATTTGTGTGCTCGGCGATTTCGCGGAATTGCTCGTACTGCGCGAGTATCACGACGAAGCGCAGGCCTGCCGCAGACGCGCCGCCGGGCTCGCAAAGATCATTGACGCCCGGGCTTGGGACGGAGCGTGGTACCGACGTGGATACTTTGACGATGGAACTCCTTTGGGATCAAAGAAGTGCACGGAAGCGCGAATCGATTCGATTCCGCAAACCTGGGCAACGATCTCCGGCACAGGCAACCCAGATCGCGTGGAGGTTGCGCTGCGATCACTTGAAGAGAATCTCGTGCGTGAAGCCGACGACCTGATCTTGCTCTTAACTCCGCCTTTTGACAAGACCACCGCCGATGTTGGCTACATCAAGGGTTACCCGCCCGGCGTTCGGGAAAACGGCGGGCAGTACACTCATGCCGCCGTCTGGGTTGCCATGGCTTTCGCGCGCCGGGGCGATGGCGATAAAGCCGTCCGGTTTTTGCGGATGCTGAATCCGATCGAGCACGCTCGGGACGAGAAGGATTGCGATCGCTACAAGGTCGAGCCGTACGTTATGCCGGGGGACGTTTACTCGTTAGTCGGCCACGTCGGGCGCGGTGGCTGGACGTGGTACACGGGCGCGGCGGCTTGGACCTACCGAGTCTGGCTCGAAGAAATTCTGGGATTCCAACGCCGCGGTGACACGCTCACGATCAATCCGGTCATACCGAAAGATTGGCCTGGCTTCCGTCTGCGATACCGTTTCCAGAACACCATTTATCGCATCTCGGTCGAGAATCCAGACCACTGTTCGCGAGGTGTCACCCTGGTGGAATTGGATGGAGTCGCGGCTGCCGACAAAATAGTGGCTTTGCGTGACGACGAGCTGCCTCACGAGGTGCGTGTTGTCCTCGGAATCAATCCGTCGACATGAGCGTCGTCTGCTCCCGGCCGCAGCGCTCATAAAACGCATCGATTGGTTTCATTCCATTCGATGGTTTGCTGCTTCTAACCACGCTTCCTCGTCCATTGATAAACCGTCTGATGTCCAAACGCCTCCGGCAACGCGATCAACTGCTTTTTGCTATGTTCGCGGTTTCCTGCCGTTGGATTGTGAATTAGAGATTCGCATATTCGTTTGCTCTATTCAGCAGATCTTCACAAGCTATTGGGCCAAAAGTTAGTGTATGAAAATGCGAATCCTAATTTCGAACGATGACGGTATTTACAGCCCGGGCATTCTGCCGCTGGCGAAGGCAGCCGCGCGTTTTGGTGACGTGCGCATTGTTGCGCCCGATGTCGAGCAATCCTCAATGAGTCATGCCATTACCGCGTCGCGGCCCCTGCGGTGTAAACGTGTGCATCGCGACGAGTTCGACGCGTATAGCGTTAATGGCACGCCGGCTGATTGCGTTGCGCTCGGCATGCATAAATGGGGACACGTCGATCTTGTTCTATCCGGCATCAACTTGGGCCTGAACCTCGGCAACTCAGTCTGGCATTCCGGCACACTGGCAGCGGCGAAGCAGGCAGCACTACTCGGGGCCCGCGGAATCGCGTTGAGTACGAATGTCAGTGACAGTCATGAGCCGGACTTTTCAGCGCTTGAGCCATACGTCGCCAAAGTCCTCGATCTACTATTGGGAACCAAAACGCTATCTTTGGTGAATGTGAATCTGCCGGAAAGACCCAAGGGCATTCGGTGGACTCGGCAATCTGTGCGCCACTACGATGGCAAGGTCGTTCCTGACAAAGACCCGATGGGACGCTCAATCTTCTGGTTCACGGTGACTCCGCTGGAAGGCGCTGCGAAAGGGACCGACCGCTGGGCAGTCGAGCACAATTGGGTGTCGATCACTCCGTTGCGTCTGGATCTGACAGATGAAGCTGATCTTGCTAGGGCTCTAGCACTTTCAGAAACGCCGACGACGAAGGTCGTCAAAAAGCGTGTGGCTACCGCTCGATCGCGCAAGAGACATTGAGCAAACTCCAAGCGTTGATAGCCACAGGCCTGCTTGCCACGCCATAGCCTTGCTAGAACGGCCCGCGGGGCCGTGGCTACAGGGGCGACTTGACGAGGTGTTCGAACTCAGTCGATTTTCTCCGGGAAATCGCGGTGGGTCGGGGAACCAATCAATAGCGGTGCTCCGATTCCCATGGAAATCGCCTTGGTAGCCGATGGGGGAGAATCGATCCAGCAATTTAGCGCTGCATCAGACAGCGGAACAGTTCCACATTCTAGTGGATAGCGTGGAGGAATACGCCATCTACCTCCTGGACCCGAACGGAAATGTTGTGACGTGGAACCCAGGCGCAGAGAAAATCAAAGGGTACACGGCAGAAGAAATTATCGGAAAGAACTTTGCCTGCTTCTATACGGCGGAGGATGTCGCCGGTGAGAAGCCGCAACACAATCTGCGTGAGGCAGCCCACCGAGGGCACATTCGCGATCAAGGTCTCCGCGTCCGCAAAGATGGAACAACTTTTGAAGCCGAAGTTGTATTAACCGTCCTGCGCGACGAGAAGGGCAACACTCGGGGATACTCCAAAGTCACACGCGATATCACCGACCAAATTCGCAGTCGAGAATTTGAAGCGGAAAAGATCGCAGCGGAAAAAGCAAGCAAGGCTAAGGACGATTTTCTCGCAGCGCTCAGTCATGAACTCCGCACGCCGCTTACACCAGCGTTGGCGGCGGCGACCTACCTCCAAGAGAATGCAGCAAAACTCCCGACCGAGTTCGCAGAAGATGTACAAATAATAAAGCGTAACGTGCAATTGCAGGCACGGTTGATTGACGACCTGCTCGATCTCACTCGCATTACGCGCGGCAAGCTTCAGCTCACTCTAGAACGTGTCGACGCGAATGCCCTCGTCCGCGATGCAATCGATATCGCGAATTCAGCCATCGCAGCAAAGAAATTGAATGTTTCCGCCGAGTTTGACGCGACGAAACCGTACATCCTCGGCGATTCCATCCGGCTTCAGCAAGTGTTTTGGAATTTAATTAACAATGCCGTGAAATTCACGTCATCAGGTGGACAGATTGCTATTCGGACCTCGAACGATGAGGCTGGCCATTTCCACTTCGAAATCAGGGACAATGGAATTGGAATTGAACGTGAACGGATGGGTCTGCTGTTCACGCCATTTGAGCAGGCTGATGCTTCGGTAAGCCGTCAGTTCGGTGGTCTTGGGCTAGGTCTCGCGATTTCTAAACATCTCGTGGGCCTTCACCATGGCACAATTGAAGCGGAGAGCCGTGGCCGGAGTTTCGGCGCCACGTTTAAGGTAACGCTCGACACGGTGCCAGAAGGAGTCGGAACAACTGATCCGGGTTCTCGTGCCCCCAAACATCCGGCAAAGCCATTGCGAATCCTGCTCGTAGAAGACCACCGTGACACGCGACGTACCTTGTCGCGCCTGCTCACTCATTTCGGTCATGACGTTTTAGCTGCCGACAACATACGAAGCGCGCTCAAAATTGTAGACTCTGGAAACGTGGATGTGCTCTTGTGTGACATCGGCCTGCCGGATGGAAGCGGTTACGAGGTAATCTCACAAGCCAGGCGAAAATGGCCAATCAAAGCCGTCGCGATCACCGGGTTCGGCACTGAAGACGACATTCGGCGCACCAAAGAAGCGGGATTCGATTTTCACCTGGTGAAACCAATAGACCTGCACGAGCTACAAACTGTTCTCGACCAAGTCAATGCTGGCTCGCCTCGCACTGGTTCGGCATCTTTTCAGCGGCAAGGCCAATTGCGTGATTGAGGCTCACCTATTCAGCCTAGGCCGCGTCGTATTCACGACCAGGTCACATTTGATTTCCGGCCGCCCTACTGTGCGGCGGCCGCACATCAGCGGGCGCCGCTGATTTCGACAGCAGCTAACGATCTGAGGACGCGCCCGCCAGTTCCGGCTCCATAAGCGCCTCTGGATTCACAATGTCTTCCGCTAAGTTATTCAGGAGCTCGTTCGCTTCGGATTCTTCGTCGAGAGTGGTTTGCAGAAGCTCTGCTGACCTGTCCTTTCCAAGGAGTTGCGCAAATGTGCGGACGCTGCCGTAACTCGCAATCTCGTAATGTTCGACTTTCTGTGCAGCTACAATGATCCCAGCATCAATCACGGATTCTTCGCCGTCTTCGTGAAGGATTTCGGATCCTTCCTCAATCAGCCCTTTCATTGCCTTGCAGGTCTTACCCTTCGGCTTCTCACCAAGCTCCTCGAAGACCTCTTCCAGGCGTTCGACATGTGTTTTCGTCTGTTCCAGATGTTTCTCGAAGGCCTCCTGTAATTCCTCTGATGAAGCACCCTTCGCCATTTTGGGCAATGCCTTAATCAATTGGTTCTCTGCGTTGTAGAGGTCCCGCAATTCATCCACGTACAGTGTTTTCAATGTATCCAGCTTCATAGATCCCTTTCTATTCCTAGGTTCCGTTTGAATTCCGGCGACCCGGTGCGTACCGGACGCCGCCCCTTGAAAAATAACGCGGTGAAACATGGAATTGCGCGTGTTTCATTTTGAAAATTTTTCCGAGCGTGCGTAACCGACTCAAGCGCAAACATAAGATCCATCTCGGCGCGCTACGCGCTCGTAGACGCTCATGTAATCGTTTGCCATGCGAGTTGCCGTGAGTCGTTTTTCAAAAACCTCTCGGCAACACGCGCGATTGAGATTGCGAGCCTGGCGAACTGCTTCAGCAGCGGCGTCCAGTTCTCTCACGATGAAGCCTGTTACTCCATCTTCCATCACCTCAGGAACAGATCCACTTTTATAGGCGATCACCGGAGTGCCGCAGGCCATCGCCTCAATCATGACCAGCCCGAAAGGCTCTGGCCACTCAATCGGAAACAATAAAGCATAGGCATTTCCTAGAAACTCGTTCTTCTGTTGATCGCTGATTTCCCCGACCCACTCCACATGCGGGTCATTCAAAAGCGGTTCAACGACCCGCTTGAAATAGCGACGATCGGCGCGATCGACTTTGGCTGCAATCTTGAGTGGCATGTCGACGCGCTTGGCAATTTCGATCGCCCGATCCGCTCCTTTTTCTGGCGAGATCCGTCCTAGAAAAGCAAGGTAGTCTCCGCGATCAGGGTAGAACCGGAACAGGTCATTCGGCAATCCATGGTAAATAGTCGCCTGCCAGTTCGCCCAAGGCATAGGCTCGCGTTGAGTATTCGAGATTGAGATGACTGGCACATCTCGAAACCGGTCGAAAACACGGACGAGGTCGGGCATATCAAGACGTCCGTGCAAAGTCGTGACGTGCGGAACAGGCAGGTACCGAGAGACCGCAAAATGAAGGTAACCGGTGTGGAAATGAATCACATCGAATTCGTGAGCGTGCTCCACCACGTGATCAATCAGAATGACTTCCCGTGCAATGGGATCCTTGCAGCGCTCGTTCTTACGAACCGAACGCCGAAATGGCGCAATGAGCCGCGCGTTCGTAACCGAGTCGCCGCTGGCGAACAGAGTGACCTCGTGGCCGAAGCGAACTAATTCTTCAGTGAGGTACGAAACGATCCGTTCCGTCCCTCCATAATGCTTCGGAGGCACACTCTCGATTAGTGGCGCAACCTGAGCAATTCGCATATTTCCCTTTTCCTTCGCGAGATCCAACCTTCGCTGGCGGACTCCTCATCGCAGGGTCTTGACTCAGTCCGGAAAGCCCTATCGCGATCGTGCTTTCGAAACAAAAGTTGTTTGTGTTTACAACTTCGAACGCGGTTCGGCGTTTGGTTCTCGCGTTAAGTAGAAAACCTGAACGTGTCTCCCTCACACGCAAGGAAGCGGCAATCGTCGTATGCGATGCCACTACAAAATCGCATACGGCAAAAAGAGAAATCACTAAGAAAGCATGCCACGTGTCCCTTTGCTTACCAGGACTTAAAACCCCCGCACGTAAAACATTACACCCGCTGCGCAAAACGAGACGCTTGGCGCGGAACAGGCACGATAGTTTACAGGTGTCCTGTGAACGCGAGGATTATTAAGATTAACAGAATCAATCCCAGTCCTCCGCTGGGCCAGTATCCCCAGCCGGAACTATAGGGCCACGCCGGTAGCGCGCCGATCAAGAGGAGGATTAAGATGATCAATAAAATCGTGCCCATGGCCTTTCCTTTCTTGAATTAATTCGTTCTCACGAGCGATTTTGGACGTTGTAACATGTTGGACAAGAAGCAGAGACGCCCATCATTACTGCCTGAATCAAGTTGCTAACCGTGCTCGACTTCTCTTGTCTCGACGCGGACTGCGTATTTACTGGGTTTGAAAGCACGGCCAGCTCGCGCGGCATATACTTGGGTGACTGCGTTTGGTTTTTGCAAGCGCGCCGCGTGCTAATGGCGTTCTACAGCGTCGGCGCGTCTATTCGCTTAATGACTGCTTACCGCCAATTGGGCCGCAGAATCGTTCATTCCGATTTTCGCGGTGACTTTTTGCAGTTGTGATGCCAGAGTCGCAACCGTCTGCTCCAGTTTCTCGACTTTCCGATGTTCTTTGAGAAATTCATTGAGCAGCATCGCGTTGACCGCGTCGTAGCGAACTGTGAAAGGCTTCCCGTTGCGGTCGAGAACTACGAGATCAGGATTCACTTTCGCCACGTCCTCTGCGACCAATCCGAATTGCGGGATTCGTCTGGCATCGATGTCGTCCTTGTAGCGAAAGGTCACAGGCTTGAGCGCGAAGATCGGTTCGCTCGCCTTGTTCATCGCTCTGATGTCCTGTTTGAAACGCTCGGAGGAGGCGGATACGCCAAGTTGGCCATCTCCATTTATGACAACTGGGGTACCTGCAACGGTTGTTCCGCTGATTCCCGCAATAAACGTGGCGGTTTGTGAAAATGATCCAGTCATCGTTCCTATACGGATGGTGTTGGAATCGCCAGCAACCCCTTGATTTCCAATGTCGATATTTGCAGAGCCATCGGTGATATTCAAACCGGCTAGCACGCCCAAGGCAATATTGGCAGTGCCGGCGTTATTGTTCATAAGCGCTTGTAAACCGACTGCAGTGTTGAGGTCGTTGACGTTGTTATACAGCGCCGAATCACCAACACTTGTGTTGCCGTTAGCGCCGTTATTATTGGCCTGCGATCGGAAGCCAACGGCGGTGTTCTGGCCAAAATTGAAAGTACGACCCAGCGCACCAGAACCGATGGCAGTGTTGCGAAAGCCGGTTGTATTCTGAAAAAGCGCTCGCCAACCGGTAGCTACGTTGTCGTTACCCGTTGTGTTGTTGACGAGCGCCTGAAAACCGTCAGCCGTGTTTCTGTCCGCGGTGTTGTTTTTAAGCGCTTGAGCGCCCGTGGCCGTGTTCTGGATGCCGGTGGTGAGGCTAAAGAGTGCTTGAGAACCAAGAGCCGTGTTGTTGCTGCCGGTGGTGAGACTGAAAAGAACTCCGCTTCCTCCCTCAGCCGTGTTCCCGCCCGGATACCCTCCGTCTGGTGGCGGACTAACAGCCTGTGTTTTTGGCAAAATCACGCCCAAAAGTAAGGTGACGAGAATGACAGATAATCGAGTTGTCGTTTTCATAGATGTTAAGTTTCCGAGAAATCCCGCCACCGTGTCGAGATCGAAATTGTTTCGAGCTATCTGCATCCGTAGTTATGCCCAGGTAAACGCTGACTATTCGAATCGAAGCGTCCAGTAATCGTTGCGCTGCGAACGTATAGGACACTATGGAGCTAAAACCGCCGCTGCCGCCGATGGAAGCGCGTTCAGTCGAGAAGATTCCGGCTGAAGGCGCCTGGCAGTACGAGCCGAAATGGGATGGATTCCGCTGTCTGGCGTTTCGTGATGGCGAGCAGATCTATTTGCAGTCAAAGAGTGGTCAGCCGCTCGCGCGTTATTTTCCTGATATAGTCAGTGCTGTCGCTAGCTTGCCCGAGCGACAGTTTGTTCTCGACGGCGAGGTTGTCGTTCCCGTCAACGGAGCGCTTTCATTTGATGAATTGCAACTACGTCTGCACCCGGCCGCGAGCCGCGTTCAGAAATTGGCTGCAGCGAATCCGGCAATGTACATCGTGTTCGATCTCCTCGCTGAGAATGGAAAGGTGTATTTGCAGCGGATCCTACAGGAACGCCGGCAGCTTCTCGAAAGATTCGCACGTTTAAATTTCGGAACGACCAACAATTTGCGCCTTTCACCGGCGACGACTGATCACCGGACTGCCACCAAATGGTTTAACAAAGTCGGCGGCGATCTTGACGGGATCCTCGCGAAACGTCTCGATGCTCCGTACGCTTCTGGCGAACGCACCGTAATGGTAAAGGTGAAGCAAATCCGCACGGCCGATTGCGTCGTGGGCGGATTTCGTTACGCGCGCGGCACGCGCTTGGTCGGTTCTCTTCTTCTTGGACTTTACGGTGACGATGGTTTGCTTCATCACGTCGGATTCACGTCCGCTTTCACCAAATCAGAGCGCCGCGAGCTAACGAAAAAGTTTGAAGCGCTCAAAAAACAACCTGGTTTCACTGGCAACGCGCCGGGAGGCCCCAGTCGTTGGAGCACGGATCGAACTGGCGAATGGGAACCAGTCTCTCCACGCGTAGTCGTGGAAGTTGCCTATGATCATTTTACCGGTGGTCGATTCCGGCACGGCACAAAATTTCTTCGCTGGCGTCCCGACAAAGACCCTCGCCAGTGCACCATGGATCAAGTCGAGCATAGCGAAGATAAATCGCTCGCGCTTTTGCAACACTAAAAGTTCGGAAGCCGCTTACCGGAAAAGCTTCATTAGTTGCGTATTGTGAACTTTTTAGACAACCAAACATTCTGCGGGAGTCGAACTGAAACTAAAACCTATGAAGAAATACCTATTGTGTTTTATCGGCGCCATTATCGGCATGGCGTTTATCGCTTCTTGCCAACAGCAGGGAACAACTGCCACCACAACTGCCCCGGCAGCAGCCAAAGCCACGCCGACGCCAGCGCGGACGCATCACAAGACGACCGGTGGCGCGGTACAGAGGAATAAGCCCGCGCCCTCGCCGTCGCCAGCGGAGTCGCCTGCTGCGGAGTCGCCTGCGCCGACGCCGTAAGTGGAAAGACACACGCGTGAGTTGGGGGTGCGCTGGGAGCCAACATTTGCGACGAGCTAGCCACTCCGGCTAGTGAATGTTGGCTTGGCGATAGTTTCGGCCGGCCTCGGCGAAAGGATCTTTAGCTCGAGTTCAGCTTAGTTTGTGGTCGCCGTCGCTTCGAAGCGATTGATCGAAAAAGATACAACCAAACACGACTTGAATTGTTTCACGCGTCGGATCCTCCTGCGCGAATAAACTTGTGAATGGTGCGTTCGACGGCGCGCAAATCGATATTGTTAGCGCTTTTGATTGCTTCGCCGAGGCCGGCAATTTGCGTTCCGCTTAAGTAGGCTTCGACGATGGCTGGATGCACGTAACATTTGCGGCAAACGGTGGGTGTGTTGCCGAGAAAGTGTGCCACTGCGCAAATCGCTGTCTTCAAATTGGCCTTCGCTTGTTTCTTCGTTTCGAACTCGCCTTGAGCACCCAATGCGATCGCTGCCAGCACCGTTCCGCCCCACGTCCGGAAATCTTTTGCGGTGAAATTCTCGTTCGTGATTTCGCGCAAATGATCATTCACGTCTTGTGATGTTACGTTCCGCACATGGCCGTCATCGCTGACGTATTGGAACAAATCCTGACCGGGTAGATCCTGGCATTTTGAAACAATTTTTGCGATTCGCCCGTCCGTTATGGCCACTTCGTGCTGACGCCCGCTCTTTCCGCGAAAACGAAAACGCAAGTGGTCTCCCTTAACTTCTACATGTCGATTTTTTATTGTGGTTAAGCCAAATGATTTGTTCTCGCGTGCGTATTCTTCATTGCCGACGCGAATGAAAGTTCGTTCCAGTAATCGCACAACCGTGGCGAGCACTTTCTCCCGCGGCAGACCGGGTAATCTCATGTCCTGAGCGACTCGCCGCCGGATCTTTGGCAGTGCCCCGGCAAAATCGGCGAGGCGACTGAATTTGTTTTCATCGCGCAGCTCTCGCCAACGCTCGTGATAGCGGTATTGCTTGCGCCGGCGCGCATCGCGACCTGTCGCCTGAACATGGCCAGTCGGTGACGGGCAGATCCAGACATCCGTCCATGCAGGCGGGATGGACAGACGTTTGATCCGGAGAATACGTTGTTCGTCGCGGATTCGTTTGCCTTGTGTGTCTAAATATTCGAATTCGCCATTGCGCGGCTTGCGCGTATAGCCGGGACGGTCATCACTGAGGTACTGCAGGCCAGCTTCCTCGGCCGCCTCTGCAGATTCAATAGCGACGCTATTGTCGATATTCTTGCCGTTACCGTTCTTTGTCCCAGGCGCCCCCATTAGAAAACCGTCACCGCGAGCTATTCGTGCCTGCAAACGCTTCGATGACTGCCCGCATCCGTTCGGCTTCGATTCCCTCAATTTGTTGTTCGGCGCGACGCTGTAGCTCCTCGAAGTCATACCCGTTCAGCTGCGGCAAATTCGCCGCGGCCAGCCCGCGCCACAACAGTTTCTTGCCGGTGACTCCGACAATTAACCCTTCCAACGTGAGCACCAATCCCAGTCTGCCCGATTCATCGCCTGCAATTATCAATCGTGCGCGGCCAAGCTTTTCGACCGCCCATGCCCCAGCCTTGCGCACCTTGCTCTCTTCGACGCCGAGGGAACGCATGACATCGCGCAGTACATGCTGATCCGCTTTGATCTCTCTTTCGGTTTCCGCAAAGAAGTCGGCCGAGTGGCTCACCTTTCTGGTCATGCACCCAGTGAGCAATGAGCTCCAGCGCGCTAACAGCGCCGGCGAGATGGTCGTTCAGATATGAGTGCAATTCTTTCACGCGGACGAATATTGTTCGCTGCGCATGTGTACTTTAGCCGTGCGCGGGGGGCTATTTCGTTCAGTAAGGCACATTGCCCAGCCTGATTTTCACCCGCCCGTGCAAGAGGTTGCGTCCGGTCGATCCACCGAGATCAAACAGGCTCACGATTGTGTTAAGAATCTGCGCGATGCTGCCAAAAACGAGCCGATTCGACCTAGACCGCGCGGGAAGCAGCACTTGAGAGTTGAGGGTGCTTAGATGCGTCCCATCAGCAAGAGGATCAGCACGATCAAAAGGATGAGCCCCAGGCCACCGCTTGGATAGTAGCCCCAGCCTGAGCTGTACGGCCACGTTGGGAGTGCGCCGAGTAAGAGGAGGAGCAAGACAATTATTAGAATTGTGCGCATGGGCCGAGACTAACTTAGCCAAACGCGAAATGGCAATGTTTTTATCGCCCGCGCTCGACCGACTCTGGCGAGCCCAAATCACGTGCGATTACGTCGCAGCAAAAGAGGTTGATTGCGGTTTAACGCAATCTTCCACGTCCAAACGGGTCGCTAGAGGCGAAACACTTTTGATATGCCAGAAGAGGAAGCACTTGAACGCGCGCGGGAAGACGAGCGCGAAGGCAAATCGCCTTCTACTCAGGCGGGAGAGTTCGTACGCGAAGAGATGGAGCACATTCGGGAAGGCGAGCACGGCGCCCGCTCGCCAGAGCAGGCGATTGCCATCGGCCTCTCCAAAGCCCGTCGGGCGGGAGTAAAATTGCCGCCACCGAAGCGCGGCAAAGAACGAACAAAACGGCAGGCGAAGCGTGATCTCGCAAAAAGCCGCGCTGGGCGCCGCAAAAAGGCTTCCCCGAAGCGCTCCCGCGCAACGAAACGTGCGCTCAAACGTGAGAGCCGTCGATCAGCGTCGAAGCAAGCGCTGTCGCGACACGCCAAGCGTGTCGCGAGGCAACGCTCTGCACGGTCGCGCTCGGCCGCCGCGAAGAAGGCAGCGCGCACGCGAAAACGTCGTCGCTGAGATCTTACGGTGACTCGGGGCACGCAGAGGTTTCATGCCTAAAGAAAAGAAACTTCACCTGCCGCAACACCAGCGACAGCAACCTGGCCGCGAACACAAGATGCAGCCGCGGTAACTCGAACGAACTTTTCGGACAAACATTTTCTCATTCTTTTTCATGGCGAAGGCAGCCATGAAACATCTGAAAAAAGGGGCTGCAATCATCAACACAACTTCGGTCACTGCGTACAAAGGGAGCGCACATCTGCTCGATTATTCTTCGACCAAAGGTGCAATAACATCTTTTACGCGCTCGCTCTCGCAAGCGCTAGCTGACAACGCATTCGCGTGAACGGCGTTGCGCCGGGGCCAGTCTGGACTCCATCAAAGCTGAGTAGTCTCGAAGATTGTTCTTGCGAGCTATTCAGGTCGTTGCGGCAGTGCCGTGCCAGCGTAAACTGCGCACAGTCTTGTTTGATCGGCCTGGAAGCCAGGGTGGCGAAGTTGGCAGACGCGCCAGACTTAGGATTGCGAAATCGTCGATTTCAAAACGTCGCTTGCCGTTTCAAAGCGAACGCGTTTTACGAATGGAAAACAGATTTTTCGTGTGAAATCTTCGCGCTTACGAATGGTAAGTAGAATGCGTCTCCTTCTAGCACAAATTCTAGCACACGGACGCGCCAGACTTCGCCTCATGTGAGTCTCGACTTAACGACTGTTGCCACCATCGCACGACGAGATGCATTTGAATTGTATCACTCGGCTCTGGTGTCAATTCTCTTGCTCTTTGGTTTATACCATCCGAGTGAGCCGAAAGCTACGCACGCGTCTGTGGAAACCGACCGGCTGGAGGAGTGCGAGCACAGTTTCAAAAGAAAGCCATTACGGTTTTTGGGGGATAGGTGATGAGACAGGTATAGAAATCCAAGTCCCCTCAAACGCGGCGTGTGTCTGCTTATATTCAGCCTGAAGAGCGGTTTTCTCCGCATCGATAGCTGCCGATTCCGCGCTACACTGAGGATCTGAAGCAGGTAAGCCGAGACACTTGATGTTATAGAGTGCTACACGAACCTCATGTTCCATAATCTTACACTGACCGTTATATTCTTTAACGGTCGCAAGCAGCGATCTCATGCGGCATCGGCGTGAACAGAAAAAATTCTCGCGATTGCCCGGATCGTTGCGCTTCTCAAATTGAAAGCGCCGCGTAGAACCCGCCGAACCCGCCGCCGAGAATGACGACGCGTATCTTCTCCGCCATAATCGCTGATTTCCTAGGCAAGAACAGCCCGTTCCAATCGGAGGAGCTCGCCTAACGACCATGCCTGGAATGGACAACCGCGCGGCGTGTGCGGTGGTTCGGCGTCGCAAATCTCCGAGATGTGTCCTAACCCCGCGTGATTCAGATGCTCGTAGAGCGCTGGAAGAAATTGTGCGCGCGCTTTCTTTCGTGCGGCAACACTGGAACCATGCACGCGAACCCACGCTTCGACAAATGGGCCCATCAGCCACGGCCAGATCGTGCCTTGATGGTAAACCGCATCCCGCTCGCGTGGGCCCCCCTGGTAGTGCGCGGCATAACCGGATTCGCCCGGCGCGAGCGAGCGCAAACCTGTCGGCGTAAGCAAAAGCATCTCGACTGCGTCTACGACTTTTTTTGCCTTTTCGGGCGACAGCAATGTGAGCGGCAAGCCGCCAACCGCGAAGATTTGGTTCGGCCGAAATGTAAGATCCACAACGCCTGACTGATGATCGCAATCGATTACATCGGCGAGGTAACCAGCGTGTTCGTTCCAGAATTTGCTTTCAAATGCCGCGTGTCCTTTTTCGAAAAGGGTTTCCCAACGCACGGAAAATTTCGCGCCAATCGCGAGCGCGTTCAGCCAAAGCGCCTGAATTTCTACTGCCTTGCCAATACGCGGCGTGATCTCGTGGCCATCCACCCGCGCATCCATCCAGGTGAGTTGCTGGCCGTGTTCACCCGCTGAGAGCAATCCATCCGGATCGGCGCGAATGCCGAAGCGGGTGCCTTCATTGTAACCGGCAAGAATCGCTTCCATCGCTGCCCGCAGGAGCGTTGGCTGTTTCTCGCCGGCCAGAAGATAATCGTTCACCGCGATGATGTACCAAAGCGACGCATCGACAGAATTAAACTCCGGCTGCTCGCCTTGATCGGGAAACCGATTCGGCAACATGCCTTGGGAAACAGTGCCTGCCCATTGCAGCAAAATGTCGCGCGCTTCTTCCAGACGTCCCGTCGCAATGCAGAGACCGCGCAGGGCGATAAACGTGTCGCGCCCCCAATCGCCGAACCACGGATAGCCGGCTATGAGCGTTTTTCCTTTGCCGCGCTTGACGAGATAGGCGTCGGCGGCGCGTTCAAGCGGACTAGGGAAATATTCCCGGCGGGCCTGCTCGATCGTCCTGACTTGGGCATGAAGCGCTTCGATGGATTCAATGTCGGTGATCGCGTGTCCTTCAGCCGCCAGCAGTAACAACGCCGGTTTTTGGGAAAGCGAAAATTCGAAGACGCCAGGCGACGCGAGATCTTCCACAGCGTCGAGCCCGCGCGCCTGTTCTTCGGAGTAGAGAAAATTGCGATACCAAGTTGGCTCGTGCGCATAATGCCCATTCGAATGCGCAATGACGGCCGGCACGCCGTCGTAAGATCGAAACGTTACCTGTTCGCCATTCTGTTCGGCATCGAAACGGAACGAAGCATTCTCGTGATGCGTCGAATGAAAATCGCGACCGGAGAGAAACGGTCGCACTTTCAATTTAATATCACCGGAGTCATCGCCCCCGGCTACAACGCGCCACGAAATGAAAATCGCTGATTGCCCTTTCGAAACGAACAGTTCCTGTTCGAGGACGAGATCGTTGTCAATTTTGTAACGCCAGCGCGGCCACGGTTCGTATTCGAAAGATTCAATGCGCGCCGCGCCGTCGGGATGAATGACGTCTGGGCCATAACGCTGAGATGACACTGCAGACGTGCCGGTTGGTGTTTCGACCCATGCATCGAAGCCATTTACAAGGACCATTCGTCCCGCTGGCGGCGTCCTTGCAGTCAACAGCAGCGCGTGATAACGACGCGTGCGAATTCCCGATACTGTTCCGCTGGCGAATCCACCGAGGCCGTCCGCCTCGATCCACTCAGCGCTGGAATCAGTTGCATTCATGACGCCCAGTGGAATCGAAGCGGCAGCAAAATAACTAGCGCGGATAAGATGGCGATTGTCACGGACCTAACCTCCAGTCTCGAAACTGGGATAAAGTGTCATGCCGCCATCGACGAAGAGCGTTGTACCTTGAATGTAGTCGGATTCATCGCTGGCAAGCCAAGCCGCGACGCGCCCGATTTCTTCCGGTTCGCCGATGCATTTGTAAGGGATTAATTTCAGCAGTTCGTTGTAATGCTCGGGCGTGTCCCACGCCCGCATGTTGATCGGCGTTCGGATCGCACCCGGCGCAATGGAGTTCACGCGAATCCGATACGGTGCGACTTCCAGAGCATGCTCTTCATCATCAACATCACACCTCCTTTGGAGGCGGCGTAGTTCACGTGACCGGCTCAGGAAACGTCACGGCAGCCTCATTGGCAGCAAATCCCTGGGTCGCGCGGGAATTTTGCATAGGGCAGACGCGTGCCGCGAAAGATAAATTGATCGGAGCGAATGGATTCGGGTGCGAGAAAATCGTGGCAACCGGAAGCCGCGACGATGTCGTCCTGGTCCACGCCGTCACCACTTATGCCTATTGCGCCGATGAGAACTCCGTTGCGATAAAGGCCAAACGCACCCGGAAAAATCGTGATCCCGTTCGGAAGCTCCCGGTTCGGCGGGATTGGAGCAGTCGGATTTAGTCCGATCCCGGCAGGATTGCAGTGATTACCGTGCAAAGCGGAAAAGATCTCTTGCTGGCCGTTAAAGGGGCCTTGCAAATTGCCGTCGATGCCGGGCGGATAATTGCATTGCGCGAGAAATCCGACACATCGCACCGACATTGCGATCTTCGAGCCGAACCCGAGGAAGTCATGAGTCGAATAGTAAATGACCGTGCGCGCTTTTTGCACCGCCACGTCCCAACTAAACAGCGTGGCTTCGCCGGTACGAAAGGTCCCTAGGACGGTCGGCGCCTCGCCCGGCGCGTTCGGATTGTTCACGACCGTGATGAAAACCTGCATTTGCGTGCCAATGGGCAATCGAATTGCGGCCCGTGTAATTTTCACCCGCTCCGCTGCGTCAGCGATAATGCTTGCCACTTCGTGCATCGTGAGCCGGGCTTGTCCATCGATTGCGCCCGGAACCGGATCGCTGATAATCGGTTGGCGTTTCTCGCCGGTTACGCCACCGAAGGTCGCTACCGGATAGGGAAATGGCGGCGGCGCGCCGACCAGCGGATAACGCGGATCCGCGTTGCCGCGCACTTTGACACCCTTCGCTTTCTTGGTTGAGGTCATCGTGTAGGCAAGTCGAAGCCCGTTGATGAAGACATTGTTGGCGGTGATCGATGACGACGGAGCAAAGCCTTTCTGGCCAGCCAAGGCGACGTCTTCATCTTTGTCGGGCCCGGCGATGAAAATGAACGGATTTTCTGCGCGAAATCCGGCGATGGGTTCCGGCGTACCGTCGCCAGTCACACCGATTCCGCCCACCAATTTGTTATTCTTGTAAAGCGGAACGCCGCCGGATTTTTCGCGTACTCGATCTCGATGTCGAAGAAACCGCTTTCGAGCGCGCCGGTATCCCACAGTTCAAACTCGCCTCCGCTCTTTGGGTGCGCCGCACTTTGCGTGACCAACTCCTCGTACGGAAAGGGCGCTTGCGGATACCGATAGATCATCCGCATGAAGCTGTGCGAAGGAGTATTGTCGATGTACCAATAGAGCTCTTTTACGTCCTCGCCATGGTTGCCCTGAGACCCGGTCACGCCGAAAAGCCGCTCCTTCAAAATCGGATCACGGCCATTCCAAAACGCGAAGGAAAAGCAGAGCCGCTGCTTGAAATCGGAGATTCCACCGATGCCATCCTCGCTCCAGCGATAGGCGCGTGAGCGCGCGTGGTCATGCGGGAAATAATTCCACGCCTCGCCCGTCGCGCTGTAATCCTCACGCACCGTGCCCCACGCCCGCTCGCTGAGGTATGGTCCCCAGAGATCCCAACCCTCTCCGAGGCGGTGATTCTCCGCGATACGAGCTTGCTCAACGTTCATGCGAACGCTGTTCAATCACATTTTGGCCCCCAAGCCAACCGGCTTTTTCTGACGCATGAGCGAGCGCTGGCACTTGCGCAAATTCTTGCACACCTCCGGATCGCCACTAACGGGCAAACCCAAAGAACTTTTCGGCGGCAGCGTCGTAGCCGTTTTTGCGATTCGACTCGGCCGATGAACGTTTGGCTACGCGCGGTTTGGCTGATCGAGGACAAGAACCAATCGGTTGTCTCGATCTGGAGATGCCAAACTGTGGACGGATTCAACGTTGTTTGAATTTTGGCACCCAGATACCTTCGGCAGCCTTCTACCGGACTGGAAATCTGGCGCGGCTGACTGGCCAATACATTCTCCGATCGGAGATCGCGCGTTTTAGTCAACGCGCTGCTGCCGGGGAATTCACTAAGCCACCGAATCAACCAGTGGGCCAGCCGCCTGAATGCATCGGCTGGGGCTGAAAGAATGTGGGCCAATCGTCAGGCCTCTCTCGCAAGTCCTCGATCGTGCCTTTGAACCACAATCAACTACTCGATGATCGATCGACATGCTTCTGCCGGGCTTTTATTGCCTCATCGTACGCATTCTCAGCCTCCTGAACATAACACCTGGTAAAAAACCGGTCGTGGTACTTATCCCATCCTTCTGCAAAAAGGAATTCGTGAGCTTGGGATCGACTATAGTTGAACTCCGCCATACTACGCCCTTCTTTTCGCGCAGCCTCTGCGTCTTCAACCCCAAAAACAAAACAAACCACGGTCTGTGAATCGCTAGGAATCTTTCGGGTCTTCCCGGTTTGGCCGTCCTTTACTCCGTCAATATGAGCAATGAAATGGCGACTATGCTCGTCGGGCTTATACACTTCCATGAATGCGCCTTTATCGACGAGCGCTCGCTCTTCTGCCGTCAGCTGCTCAGGCTGGTTGGCTTTAAGAGGTATTACCGACGCCGTTATCAACAGTAAAACTCTCAATTGTGTTTTGCCAGTTTTCAGAAGGGGGTTTCTCATGAAGAGTCTTCGGCGGAAGTGCTGAATCTCTTTCAAATTATTTTTGCGCGGCGCTTCGAAGCTCTGCGGACCTTAATGATTTCGATCGGCTCGGCACTGTCGGGAGTTCGTGGCGAAGAAGCTCTTCCCGACGCCGCCTTTGCCATTGATAATGAGGTTGATTTGTTTGCTCATAAGAAGCTGGGTTGAATCAGAGGTTGCGCGGAATCGGCAATACGCGGCCCGCGGGTGCGTAGTGGCTGTACTGGTGGTTCACTCGCCTTCGTTTACGTCGCGGGTGGAGAGGCTGTTGAGGGTGCGAGGTCTGTTGAAACGGATGAAGTTCGTTGGCGGGTTGCCTTCTGAACACAATCGCCTCAGCAATTGAATCGGTGACGTTGTCGTGATGAGGTTGAACTGTCGGTCATCTCCGCGTGAAACCGCTCGATCGTCGCCGTGCTCACAGCGACGTCGACAATAGCGAGTAGTTCGCGAATTAGACCCAATGATGCGCCCTTTTGCCGCAGCGCTACAATGCCGTCTTTGAGCAGCATCAACTTTGCATTACAACTCGGCAACGGTGGCGTGAATGCGCAGACAAAGGTCCGTTGACCGTTACGCTGTGTACGGCGATGTCGGCTGCGTTGCTGATCAGATCAAGAGTGGGTTAACGGTAAGCCAGAAATTCCTTAAATGTGCTAAGGGGTAGGGCGTCCCATCTATCAAAATCCACGGTTCCTTCCGTGGGCGGAACAATTTGGGTCGCCGATGCGAGCCGACTCGGCGGTAACTCGCCTCCATTCCTATACGCATTCGGCACAGGTTTGCGGATGAAGCACAACTAGAGGTTCGGCGCGGAATCGCACGTGCTCCCTATGCTGTCGTTGTCGATCGTTTATCTGTTGCTCCCGCTCTGGCGCGCGATCTTCGTCTGATAAGAGCAGTTTGTGCAGATGCAAATTAACGAACAAGACGCAGCACGAAATCAGAGCGCGGAAACTGAGTGCTTGCGCGATCGACAGCAATCACGAGAGCTCGACGTTGAGACGCTTTCATGCCGAATCAGCGCAGGCGTGCCGCGACATGGCATCAATAGCGATGCAAACAAACCGTCGGTGGCAACTGATTCGGATCCCCCAATCGCCTTGGACAAGTTTATTGAACAAAGCGGGCTTTCCGTGGTAACAGTCTGGCGCTATCGGCGCGCCGGCTGGCTAAACACACTTAACATTTGCGGTCGACATTATCTGACCCGCTCTGAAATCGCGCGTTTTAATGCGCGGGCCGCTGCAGGCGAATTTGCAAAGGCACCGAGAAAGCCAAAGCGCCGCCGTCGTTGCAAAGCATTTGGGTAGGCTGTCGCGACATCGGGAGTGGGGGGGCCGCGAGGAAAGCGGTTTAGCTCGTCCCACCGAAGCGTTCCGCTTCGAGGGCTGAAATTCCAAAGTGAACAAGTTTCGCTGCCTTTTGCCGATGTTCGTCCAGGAGATGCCCATAGACTTTGCCGACGAGAATCCCACCATCCTTGTGTCCCAACCATGCGGCAATAGTCATAAAGTCGACCCCGGCCATGACGCACATCGAACAGAAGTAATGCCGAAGGTCGTGGAAGCCGACCCATTCCAGCCCCGCAGCTTTGCGCACGATCTTTAGGCTCTCCCGAAAGCTTCTTGCGTGTTCATCACGCGGACCGCGCTGCGGCGAAGGAAACAACCATGAAGAATCCGGTGCACGTCGTCGCCGCATCTCACACAAGAGCTCGGCAAGCTGAGGATTAAATTCCACCGTTCGGCTTTCCCAATTCTTGGCTAGCCGGTCGGCTCCAATCGTCACCCGTTCACGCTCAAAATCGACATCCGCCCATTTGACCCGCAATGCTTCCTTTTCGCGCGCGCCGGCAAACGCCAAAAAGCGCAAGTAATCCCCCAACTGTTCACCATTCTTTTGGCAGTTCTGGCGAGCGCCCGCAGTCAAGCGTTCGAATTCCGCCGGCATCAACAATTGGCGCTTCGGGCTGGGACGCTCCTCGAGCATTTTGATCTTGGGCAAATCTCGCAAGTAGCCGTCATCGATCGCGCTCTTCAGCACGTTGCGCAGCGCCATCAAATCGAGATTCGCCGTTCGTTCTGAGACCGGCTTCAGTTTGCGCCCGCCAAATGCCCCGCCCTTCAGTCGCTTGTCCACAAATGCCGCGATCATTGGGATCGCAATCTTATCGATCCGAAGATGGCCGAGATGTGACCCCCAACGGGCGATTGCTTGCCGTTCATTTTTAACTGTACCCGGCCGCTTGCGCTGCACCTTGGCTTTCTCGAAATAGGTGTTGCAATAGTCACCGAAAATTGGCTTGCGCCCGAGGATGGGTAACGAATCTTCGCGGCGCTCGTTCCGCTTTATTTCCATCGCTTCCTTTGCCTGTTGCAAAGTGCGCGCGGGCAGATTGTCGGTCGTAAAAAGCGCAAAGCGACGCGCTGCCTTTTTGCCGTAGCCGCGATCGACCCAAAGTTGCGCGTAGAAGCGTCCGTTGCGCTGATAGAGTCCGGGCACCCGGCGATTGCGCGAATCCCGGACCGCGATAAACTTCGCAGAATGATTACCGTCGCGGCTATCGCGCTTGTTCCTTCGAATTCGGCTGAGCGGAGGCGCGATTTGGCTCAACTTAGGCTTTCGTTGTGTTTCTTTACTTTGCACGGTTTAACTCTAGCACAAACGCTAGCACAGAGCGAAAATCGTGTCTAGTATCATTTATAAATCGTTGGTAATGAACGAGCCAGGGTGGCGAAATTGGCAGACGCGCCAGACTTAGAATCTGGTGGAGAAATCCTTAGGGGTTCGAGTCCCCTCCCTGGCAGTTCAATTGCGGGGACAAACGGCTGAATGGCCCCGCCAGAACGGCTCTACCAAAGCAGCTGGCGGCAATCTGACGAAACCCCGCCTTGCGAGTGTCTGGTCCCTTCAAGCGGCCGTAGGCCTTAAGTCCTATTGCCGCCGGCGAGCGCAAGCCTCAATTTGAGCACAGCCGGCCGAATAGCTCGACATTCCATTCAAATAGGACGGATAATGAATGGCCGTTGAGATTCAGTTGGCTCAATCGCAGCATACAAAGCGCCCACGATTATGAGCAGCGATCTTAAAAAAGCTGATCCATCTCAAAGCGCGGAACAGAAGCGCAAAGAAAGTGAAGAGCAACTCAGTTTGCTCCAAACGATCACAAGGGAACTGGCAGCGGCAGACGATCTCTCGTCCGCATTGAAGATTGTGCTTCGTAACGTTTGCGAAAAAACGGGCTGGGCACTTGGCCAGGCGTGGGTGCCGAACAAGGACGGGTCCGTCCTCGTCTGCGACTCGGACTGGTTTTGCGGCGAGGGCGATTTGCAAGACTTTCGAGTTGCGTCCGAAGCGATTCACTTCAAGCCGGGTGTAGGGCTGCCTGGCCGCGTGTGGGAGTCGAAACAGCCAGCGTGGGTTGAGGATGTCACGAACGATCCGAACTTTCCACGATTGACGGCGGCCCGCACGATCGGCTTGAAGACGGGCGTCGGAATTCCGATTCTTTCAGGGGATCGGGTCATCGCTGTCCTCGAGTTTTTCATGCGTGAATCGCGTGATCAAAACGAGCGATTACTAAACGTGATCGCGTCGGTCGCCGGGCAACTGGATTTGCTCAGGCGGGCTACGGGCGCGGAGGCGGCGGCACGAGAGCGACAATTCCGGACTCTCGCAAACTCCATATCACAGCTCGCCTGGATGGCCGATCGGGAAGGTTACATTTTTTGGTACAACGACCGCTGGTACGAGTACACCGGCACCACGCTGGAAGAGATGCAAGGATGGGGCTGGCAGAAGGTCCATCACCCGGATGAAGTCGGACGAGTGGTTGAACGTATCAAAGTCGCCTTCGCGACCGGCGAACCGCGGGAGGATACGTTCCCTTTGCGGAGTAAGACCGGCGAATACAGATGGTTTCTGTCACGCGCGCTTCCCATCTTTGACGCCGAGGGCAGGGTAGCGCGCTGGTTTGGCACCAACACCGATATTACCGAGCAACGACAGTTGGAGCACGCCCTACGTCAGAGTCGTGACGAGTTGGAACAAACGGTGACGGACCGGACCGCCGAGCTTTCCCGTACCAACGAAATCCTCCACTCCATTTTATCAGACATGGGCGATGCTGTGATCGTTGCCGACAAGGATGAGAACTTTCTCGTCTTCAACCCGGCAGCGGAGCGCATGTTCGGAGCCGGGGCAACCAAGACAAACGCTAGCGAATGGTCGCATCGCTACGGTCTTTACCTGCCGGACAAGGTCACCCCTTTTCCGCATGAGCAACTGCCGCTGATCCGGTCGATTCAAGGGGAGGAAGTGAACAACGTGGAGATGTTTGTGCGCCACGAAAAAGCGCCGCATGGGATCTGGACGCGGACCACGGGTCGCCCCCTACGGGATTCTAACGGCGAGTTGTTAGGCGGTGTCATCGTTTGCCGCGACATCACTGAAATTAAGGAGGAAGAATTTTTTCGCGCTGGACAAAGTCGCGTGTTGGAAATGATTGCGGCTGACGCCCCACTGACGGATGTGCTCACCAGCCTTGTACTTCTCATGGAAGGCCAGGCGGAAGGACTACGTTGTTCGATTCTCCTTTTGAACCGCGATGGGAAGCATGTGCGTCATGGCGCGGCGCCGAATCTCCCTGAAGCTTACGTGAAAGCGGTAGATGGCGCACCGATCGGACCGCGCAACGGTTCCTGTGGCACAGCCATGTACAGGCGAAGACCAGTGGTGGTGACCGATGTGATGACAGATCCGCTCTGGGCTGATTATCGTGAGCTTGCGCAGATTTGCGGATTGCGTGCCTGTTGGTCGACTCCGATCCTTTCGTGGCATGGTGAAGTGCTTGGTTCGTTCGCCATGTATCGCCAGGAAACGCGTGGACCGCAGCCTGAGGAAATGCGATTAACAGAAATCGCCACGCATATTGCTGGGATTGCCATCGACCGTCAGCGGCAACAAGAGATTTTACGTGAACGCGACGCGCGCATAAACCTTGCTGCGGAGTCGGCCGATCTTGCCTTCTGGGTTTTATATCCGGAACAGGGCAACGCCTGGATGAGTGACAAGGGACGCAGGATTTACGGCTTCGACTCCAACCTGCCATTGACCTGTGAGCTGATCCTTTCACGGATTCATCCCGACGAACGAGCAGCAGTCAAAGCCGAGTACGATCGGGCTTGCTCCTTGCATGGAGGGTTCGAGAGCGAGCACCGCCTTCTTTTGCCCTACGGCAAGACGCGCTGGGTAATTATGCGGGGACGCTGTTTGCAGGATGAGCACGGAAATCTTTTAGAAACAATCGGGGTGACACTGGACGTCAGTGCGCAAAAGCAGACCGCCCTTCAACTTCAGGTTCAACGCGAAGAGATGGCGCATCGAAATCGGGTGGCTCTGATGGGCGAAATGACTGCGTCCTTCGCGCACGAACTAAATCAACCTCTTACCGCTATCGCGAACAACGCCTCCGCCGCGCGCCGTTTCCTTGAGCATGGAAACACCGATCCAGTATTGCTTCAGGAATTGTTGCAGGACATGGTCGCCGACAGTCAACGTGCTGGCGAAGTGATTCGAGGTATCCGAAGTTTGGTGCGCAAGGAGACAAGTGTGCACACTTTGTTGAACCTCAATTCTGTTATCACCGATACTGTTCGCCTTGTTAGCTCGGATGTTCTCAATCGGGAAAGTGTTGTTACGACCGAGCTGGATCCGCACCTTCCGCAAGTGCAAGCCGCTCTTGTTCAAATTCAACAGGTGCTTCTTAACCTGATCATCAATGCGCTCGACGCGGTGGAACAACTGCCGCCGGCAGAACGCCATATCATTATTAGCACCCGTTCCGACAAAGGAGATGTGGCCGAAATAAGCGTACGCGATTTTGGAGTCGGCCTGCCGAAGGATCAGCCAGACAAAGTTTTCGATCACTTCTTTTCCACGAAACAGCAAGGAATGGGTATGGGACTGGCTATCGTCCGATCGATTGTCGAAGCACACGGCGGCACGATCACGGCGGAGAACGCACCCGATCGCGGTGCGCGCATGGTTGTTCGCCTCCCGGCAGCGCCCGGGCAAGTTCAAAAAAGCAAAGCAGCCGCATGAAAATTGAACAGGAGCAAACAGAGTTAGCAGAGAAAGATTACCTATCGACACCACCAAAGAAATTCTCTGACAAAAAACTCTCTGTTTTCTTCGTTACCTCCTGTTAGATCTGTATGTCACACGATCCAGCCCAGCCGGAACCAAACGAAGTCTGTCTGGTCGATGATGATCTCTCTGTCCTTAAGTCGATGCAGTACTTGCTTGCATCTGAAGGATTCAAGGTTCGCCCGTTCAATAAAGCGGAGGATTTTCTGGAACACGCCAGCACTCATCATGTGCCAGTAGTCGTGACCGACATCTGGATGGATGGCGTGACCGGCTTGGAAGTGCTGGCCCGGCTTTGTGCAATCTCACCGAAAACTAAAGTGATTGTTATCCCGGCGCGCGAAGATTTGGCCGCTCGCGCCACCGCCATGGCCATTGGCCCGGTTGCATTTTTCATGAAACCGTTCGACGACGAAAAATTCATCGCCGCGGTGCGCGACGCGTTGAATCGGACTTGAACAGGAGGTAACAGAGACAACTGAGAGAGAGTTTCCGTTTGGAACGCGGCAACCCCACTATCTCATTTCAGTTCTCTGTTTGCTCCGTTTTCTCCTGTTAAATCTGCATCTCAATGCATCCCATTGCTTGAGAAAGCTTCCGGATTAACAGAGACGATCATCGCTGCCGCGATCGAGGTGCATCGCGATAAGAGGCCCGGATTGGTTGAGTCTATCTACGAGTGATGTTTACTGAAGGAGCTGGAGCTTCGCGATCTAAATTGTGTCAGCCAAAAATTTGTGCCGATCGAATACAAAGGCTTCACGCGGGAAGAGCCGCTGCGCTTCGATTTGCTGGTGGAAGGCTGCGTGCTCGGGGAAGCGAATGCCGTGGAAAAGGTCCTGCCAATCCACAAGGTGCAACTGTTGAGCTTCATGAAATTGCTGCACGTCCCCATCGGATTGCTCATCAATTTCCATGAGAGAAAAGTCACAGACGGGATAAGCCGGCTGATTCTACCCGAAGCGATCAGAGTAATAGGGGTCAAAATCTCCGTTCTCTCTGTTATCTCCTGTTCAAAATTCGCGTAGGACTTAAGTCTTATTTACTTTTTTTGTCGGGAGAGATAGCCTAAAAGCCGCATGTCCCTCAACGCATGCGGACGAGCATGGCGGACGAGCTATTCCAGACTCGTTAGGCCGGACATGTGTATCCAGGACAAACGTCCGGTCATTTCGCAACAAGACCCAGACAATGCGAGCGGTTGTCGTCTCAGTTTTCGCTGCGTCCCGTTCGCGGACCAGCAAACGCAAGCAAGCATGAACAAAACAAGAAACCAAACCTATGAACATCATCAGCCTGATTATTCAAGTGATCAGCGGTGCAGTGGGGGGCAACGTGGCGGGCGCAGCCATGAAAGAAAATAGTCTGGGAACGTTGGGAAATTCCATCGCCGGAATTGTCGGCGGCGGATTAGGCGGCACAATCCTGCAGATGGTAATGGGAACCGCGGCGGCTGGCGGCGGTTCGCTCGATCTGACCACGATCCTGAGCAATGTCGCCGGTGGCGGGGTGGGCGGCGCCATCCTCATGGCCATCATCGGCATCATCAAGAACAAGATGGCGACAAAGTAGCCCCGCTTACAAGTCCGACACCGATTTCGAATTAAAGCTTTCGCGCGTCCAGTCCGCGGACGCGCGAAAGCTATCCAGCGCGGACAAAACCGGAAAGGTCGAAACAAGTATGAACAAACCAACCTCAATCCGTTGTGTTAATTCGCGAGGGTTTGGGCGGAGCGTTCAATCCTGCAGTCGCTCTGGGCATATGTTTTCTTGGAATTTCCAGTTGGAGCAACATCTGGATTTATCTGCTAACGGACTTCGCCGCTGCTGTTGTAGCGGCTATTATTTTCCAGATGATCAATCAACCGATGCAAACCACCCCGATCGCAACAGATGAGCCACCTTACGAGACTCCGCGGTAATTGTTTCTTCTGCTGCCTTCTGTTAGAATCCGAAAATATCAACCATTCAAACTAATATGATCCGATACAAATTCATTACCGTTATCGCTACAGTTTGCGTGTGCTTTGTAGCGTCATCTTTAAATGCGGCTACAATTCCCGCTGGAACAACGCTGACAGTAAGTACCGTCAGTCTCATCAGCTCACAGACTGTTCCGGGAAGAAGCTTCGAAGCAAAGATCGCGCAGGACGTTTCGGTTAAGGGAAACGTCGTATTGAGAGCTGGAACCAAAGCATTCGGAAAGATCACGTCCTCGCGCGCTAATCCGCGCAAGTCCGGGCCACTCACTGTGGAACTCGCCTCGATTGATGTGAATGGACGTAGGATCCCTGTAAAGACGAGCAGCGTCCAACCGGCAGGCCCTCCACAGACAGCGCGACAGGCGCAGTATGGACATACCGCCGGAACAACGGTGGTTA
>WNFJ01009548.1_pt3 | contig 37661 bp, 29 predicted proteins | sample 5400461 | NCBI WGS metagenome assembly WNFJ01 (sample SAMN13153349, study PRJNA577476) | soil metagenome | isolation source: 115 cm saprolite on Douglas fir-dominated hillslope | place: USA:California | collected 2013-09-17
GAAACTCATCGTCCAGCGGCGAAAGAGCCCAGGCTTGATGCTGCCCATCACCGTAAACTGGTTGGTAACGTCGTGATCCTCTAGGCGCGCGAGTTTCTGCTCGTAGCTCAGGGCCACCCTCGGGGCAATTTCCAGATCGTGCTTCTCCCGATTGCGGAGCTGGTAAATGAACGCAGGAAGATAAAGAATCAGGAACGGCGTGAGCAATAGCAAAAGAAGCGGTACGCCGATGGCGTGAAGAAAATTTCGCACCCACCAGCCAAGCGGTGTGGGCGGCGGATCCGTCAAGGTGAGGCGTCCAGACTTGGTCTCTGCAAGAACAAATTCCCTCAAGGCTGCATGAATCTGCAGCGGCGTCTTGCCTGAGAGAGAAACAGAGTTGTCTCGCAGATATGCCTCGAGAGCCAGGCGGAGCGCATTTTCCTCCCGTACTTGACGGACTGTACGCCCTCGCCAATTTACGTATTGAGTGGCGGCAGGATTCTCATGATTCTTCATCCAGCGCGCCAGATCGGTGCTTGGAGTAAAGCCCTGGCAACATGAGAAGATACGCTGCAACCCATCAGCGGCGCGGTGGGCCAGGTCCGCTCTAAAATCGTCAGCCGTTCCATCGAAGTCGGCGATAAAGGCGAGGGACAAGGGGTAGTCCTTGCGTGGTAATCCATAAGCCGTATGAATATCGTCGAGGGTCTGGTCTGCCAGAATCACGAACCGGGCAAAGTGTAGCTGGCCGAACTCTCCGAAAGGCACGATGGGATTTGCCGGATTCGCCTTTCCCGGAGCATCAGTCATCGAAGCGAGAACGTTTCTCAACTCAGCTTCGCGCTCCATTCTGAGCGGCACGGTCACCATCACATTTGATTGCGGCATCATATGGAGCGATCCTGTGTCATCCAACCGGTTGATCCATTTACCACAGGGTTCGCGACCTTACGGTCCCCTACAGGCGGTGACTCTGACTTCATCCGGCTTTTCCACAATGACGTAACAAATGTTGTGCTGATCTTCAATAAATCGATACTGGCTTTCTCGCTAGGCATAGTTCATTGGAGGATTGAATCTCGAGCGATTATGTTCTAGCCTTCTTCGACAAGTACTTCAAGCGCCAGCACTCGCCGCTGCACATACGACCTGCTGCTGACTTCCCGAGGTTGAGTTCGAGGCTCACAAAGTCGTTGCTTACGACGGGTTCGAGGCGGCTCGAGAAGCTGGAAATGTCTCGTCACCGGTTGGCTCGTAGTGCTCCACACGATTCATCGTCTGGCGCAGGGTCGAGAGTTCCCAATACATACGTCGCCGGGCACGGCTCTGGTTGCCAAGTGGACGGTGTTCGGCAATGGAGTGCCACGGGTTATACGATAGTATCCGGGCAAACGCGAGCTGCTCGGGTGAGTCGAACTTCTGTTGTGGTATGCGCAGCACCGCAGCCGGGACGCGTGGTGAAAGGCGTGTTGGCCAGAACACGCCATTGTTCTCAATGGGCATCAGGTGAGGATCAGTCTGCACCTGAACCGAGATGTCGAACTCGACGTCCTGCTTCGCCAGCGTGGCGACCATGGCGTCCCGCAGATAGTTATCCGGCGGTCGCAGCGGCAGGCGCGGTATCCGTGTTCTCGTCTTAAGCCGTGACTGCACGGAATACTGCATCGCCTGCCCCTCACCGAGCAAGTATGGAACGCAGCTGAAATAGTCGCTTTCAAACGGGCTACTCTGGGTCTTGATCCAGAGCGACTGCATGATCAAGTCCATCACATGTGGTTGCGCGAAGTTCAAGAAATGGAAGATCTGAGCGTTTTTGTAGCTCCAGTGCTGTAAATGCGCGTTGGCCTTGGTATCCCGCGTTACGAACGTAGGCGGGGAAACGCCCAACATATCTTGGGTGAACTTCTCATCATCCAGCAGCTTGCGGCCGGGTACGCCCATGAGCTTGATACCGATGCTCATAAAGCCCACGTCGTCGATGTCCGGCGTTATGTACGGGCCAGGTCCGGAGAAACGCACCCACGCCCGGTATGTGCGCGGCTGCGCGAAGATACCCCGACGCATGTGCTCCGGGAGGTCTTCGCGGATGGTGACTTCACCCCGCACGATCCCGTGTGTCTTGGTGTTGCCGCCGCGCTGGAAGTCGCCGGCCTGCCAGAGCCTGCGCATCTGATTGCCCATCGTCGCGATGATGTCCTCAAGATGTGCCTCTTCATCCGGCTGAAGTCTCTCCTCGGCCAGTTTGAAGCCTTCATTCTTGCGCCTCATGTTAATCAATGCCGTGGTCACGTTGGTGAGGAACTGGCGAAAGAGGGAATCGAAGGCGCGGCGGAAAAACGGATCGAACCGGCGTTCCAGGTGCACTAGAAATGTCGAAGCGTTGGCGATCCAATTTAGCAGCCACACACCGGTGTCTGCAGGCGGTAAACCGTAGCCGTTATTGCTATTCGAACGCACAATCTCCTCCATTTCGTAGGTGTCCCGAAATTTCATGAACTCGCGGATCCGGCTGCAGCTCGGAGCTCTTGTCGGATGAAGTAAGCATTGTGTTTGAAGAACAAGCGATAATCGCCGTAGGCGGAGGCGATGAATTCCGATTCTGTGGAAATTTCGCCGATTTTCCGCGCATGGGTAAGCAAGACTTCTACGCTGGTCTCACCCGCTACGTTGAATTGGTCTTCTTCCGTTTTATCCAGAGCGAAAACTTCATAGATCACTGTCCCCTCAGGAATCTTCTGGGCAAGATCGTCTCTGAAATCGATTTCTGGATTGGAAGCCGCTCGGGCCTGCTGTGTCGGTTCGAAGATCAGACGGTAAGGAGCAACGACGTTTTTCTCCCGGTCGCCGTCGGTGCGCACCTCGGCCAGGTTATCTACGGGCTGGTGCAAGCCCTTACCTTTCTCCACCACTGTCTCAAATCTGTCCCTGACAACTTGCATGACCAAGTTGGTGAGGCTCGGCCCAGGGAGAATGTTGCTAAATGCGTTTTGAAAGACGGAGTGCTGACGCTTGGTGAGAGGTAGGCGGGATTGCTGACTGTCCAGCATTCTCATGACCACCAGATTCTCAGAAGGGCTGGGACCATCAATCAGGAGTTTGAGTCCAAACGCAGGAACCACACCGATGCCGCTTACCGGACCAGCGTAAGAAAACCGGCCGAGGCCACAAGCCACCTCACTGAGCAGCCCAGTGTAGGGTGTATTTCGCTCAGGGTTCAACCGTATTTTGGCTGTGCTCCCGTAGGCGTGAAAGAGCTTGAGTTTGGGTGGATCTAATTCGTCGCTCACCCGCGTTAGAGTCTGGCTCAAGGAATGTTGTTCGTAGGTCTTTAGCGCCGCCTCACCGAACTGGAGCACACCGCCCTGCACGTCAGGCAGGTCCCCCTTGGTATAGGCGGTCGCCCGGATCCCTTGATCAAAAAGGTAGTCGCGCTTTTCGCGAGCGGTCAGATCGGAATAGGCCAGGGTCTGGCCAGGTCGGGCTGTGCGGATTTCCTTATGAATGATGGAAAGTGTGTCTTCAATTCTGACTGGCATGGTCGGAGCCGTCCTGATACTGAACGTCGCGTTGAAATCGGGTTGGATGATTTTGCCGGCTATTCGTTGCTGGCGGCCAGACGCTGGTAACCAACCCAGCAGTCTTCGGCCGTCTTCGTGCTGTTCAGGAAACCTGGCGATCCTTCATCCGCCACCGCTTTGTTGTACAGGGTGAAGTTCAAAATGAACGTACCCGCCATGTAAGCGCGTCCTAGATAGAATCCGGGGCGCACCATGCGAATCTCGTCGCGGACAATCACACCCTCCCGGCCGGCGAGGATGTCGGGAATTTTGCGATAGCCCGGCAGCTCATCCGTAAAGGAATAATCAATGATGATGGATTCGCGACGGCTATCCAACAGGCTCTGGCCGCAGTAGAGTTTTGCCGGAAAGTACTGGTTCTCGGGCGTCGGGTGTTCTTTGGCGACTTGCAGCTCCTGCTGGTCCGCAGGATCGGGGAAGAAATCCTTGAACAAACTGAGATCGCTGATGCGGTTACGAAGCACGCGTTGATCGCGATAGAAGACCTTGCCTTTCCAGAGGGCTTCGCCCAACACCGTCAGCTTCGCCAGTTCCAGATCAGCCGCAGCGCCCTTCAACCCGCCGACAACTTCACCCAGCCGCTTTTGTCCGCTCATACCCTTGGGGAAAAACAGATCGCCATCATAAGCGCCATCGGGAATCGGCCCGGCAGTCAGGCGGGCGTAGATCTGGTCCACCTTTTCTTGGTCAAGGGTCTTCAGTCTCTCCGGCGTGATAGTCATGAGTTGCTGCCGGGTGAGTGGATACTGATGCTCCACCTGGGAAAAATCTGGCTTCTCAGAAAAGCCCGGGCCGTATGGGGCGAAAGTGACGGATGTGGACAAGTATTGACGCACAAGAAATGCGGCGAGCCCTATCAGCACTACTAGGGCCGGAATCAAGAGTCGTTTCAGACGGCTTGGCTGCTTCTTCGGTGCTGACGCAGGTGCTGCTGCAATGTCGCTTGGCATAGGTCGCTGCTCCTATAGAGTCGCCAGAAACGCCTTCAAGGCCTTCTTGTCGGCGGCGCTCAGATCGGTTCCAAATGCGTGCCCGCGGTTCTGGAAAAACTCGGTGTTGGTCATGTAATGCTTCTTAAGCAAAGCCTGATGGTTGTTGAAGATCTTGAAGGGTTCGACCGGGCCGGGACCGGCGCCGGCGACGAATTCATCCAACATGGCGCGAACTTCCTTTGCGTCGCCTTTCAATTTGCCCTGCAATGCATCGAAGTTGGTGACGGAGAGCACCATGTCATCAATCAGGTTCTTGTACAGCATATTCCCCACCTGTGCCTGCGGCGTACCCTTGGGAATATCCATCCGGAACCTGAGGAAGCGTTTGTGCACCGGGTCCCAGATATCAGGGCCAATCTCGAACTTAATGTCTTCATCCAGGAGCATCATTTTTTGCGGGCGCTTTTCGGGAGGCGTGAGCAGTTCATCAACCGAGGCTTTGAAGAGCTTGTATCGCCCTTCGATGCTGGGGTCAAACGGCCAACAAGCAGGCGGATGGTCCAGCTTCTTGCCCGAAGCATCTACGTAAGGCGACTGGTAGAAACTGTTCTTATCTCTGGTTGTCCCAGTGTTCTCCGGCTTGCCGCACACTTCCGGTCCGATGGCGTTATCGTGCATATACGGAGCAGTTGCCCAGATGCCCAGCAAAGATGCGGGACGATAGTAGCCGCGGCCATCCGGACCGCCGGTGTTGTAGGGAGGCGCCGCCGGCGGCACTGAGTCGGAATGAGTCCGGTTTCTCAAAGTCTCAGAACCGTATTCCGACCAGACGTGATTCTTCATGTGATTACTGTGCAAGGCGCGTCCGGGGTTTGTGCCGATGCTCTCTGCGGCAATCGACTTATCATTGCTCAGGAAATCATTGCGCTCGCCCTTGTCGTCGGTCGCCCAGAAATCCGCATTGCGGAAGCCGCCATCTTTGTCGGGCTGCTGGCTGGAATGGCAACTGGCGCAGTTGTCGGCAAAAACTTGCTTGCCCTGTTTCACCGCGCCGGGACCGTATTCGCGGTCTAACTGCGTTACCAGCTCGTCGCGGCTTTTGAGCTTACGGGCCGCATACAGTTCAGGCGGTCGTTGTGCCAGCAGAAAGGCGGCCACGTCCGGCAGGCGATCTTCGATGGCGCGGAAGTTCGGACAATCGCGCCGGCACTGGCCGATGTTGAAAGGAGTCTGTCCGAAGCCGCGGTCGTTCGGATCCAGCACGAAGAAATTGGTGAGGTGATTTTCCCAGCAGGTCTCCGAGCACGAGCCGATATTGATGTAGACTCGCTGGACCGCCTCCAGCACGCCAATGCTGTCTTCACCGCCTTTGAGAATGTGCATCACCGGATCATTCGGGTCCATCGGGTCGGTGGATTTCTTGGTGCCCTTCTCCCAGCACTTATTGTTTCGTTTGGGTTCGCACCAACAGCTTTGCTCATCCGCTCCAGCGGCGCAGTGGTCGGTCTTGAACCACTTTGTTAGCTCTTCGTCGGGGAAGGTCGGCCGCTTGTTCAGGTTGAAGATGCCATTTGGCGTACCGGGATTGCCATTGAAGTCGTGCGGGAAAGCGGAAGTATCGACCGTGCCGGAACGGACGTAATTGAAGATGCGCCATAGCGGGCCGTTGGTAGGTTCGCCGGACGCCATGATCGCCGTGATATTGGTGTATTGGTTCCCAATCACTCCTTTGATGTTCTCCGCCTTGGGATGTGAAGGGTCTTTGGGTGGATTGAGCGGATCGAAGGCAATGTGGCACGCGCCGCACGACATCCCAAAATAAAACGGAGGCTCAATCGAGCCGTCGCGGAGCTTGGAATGGAAAAGGTCCGGTTGGACCTCCTTGTTGAATCCCTTCCACGAAGTCAGGTCGCCACCATTGACCTCCTTCCATTTTTCCGGGTTAAACCGAGGGTTGGGGAATTTGCGAATACCCATCGCGCCCGACGAGGTACCGAACTCGAGTCCGCACGAATTTTCCCGCTGGCCTTTGTGTACGTCTTTGGGGTCGACGCCAGAATCTTCAAAGTCGCAGGCAGGATCGCGGTACCCAGGTTTGCCCACATATTGAAGCAACTCCTCGTCCCCGGGACAGAAATCCATACCGTACGTTTCTTCCAGCTTCTTGTGGGGACAGCCGGGCTTCCCTGGTGTGCAACATTCGGGATCGTTGATAATGCCCCAGGCCTTGAACCGATCATCGCGTTCGCGGGAGTTGAGCACGCGGTACCAATCCAGTAATACAGGCATCCGTTGCGGGAGAACATAAGCGTGAAACCGCGCGTTGCCGGCAGTCGCATAAAACCAAATCTTGCACCCTGCGCGCTCCGAGGACGACAGTGCTGGGTCTTCGCACTGGGTCACTTTGTAAGGTTCGTTATGCGCGGAAGTTACGTTGGGCGGAGGCGCCGGCGCGGCGAGAAGCAAGAATGCCATGGTTCCAAAGATTGCAATCCGCAACAGCCAGGCGACATACGTTCGTTGCTTAGACATAAACCTGAATCTCCTCTGCTTTTGTCCCGCCACACGGCTCGCCAGGGTTCAGGAAATACACTTCTTGCGATGTCGCATTGTGGATGATTGGAGAGCGAAAATCTATCAGCGGACTCCGACTCAGTTATAGGAATTGTCCGACGACGAATGCGCACGAGCCCGGTAGAACATCAAAAATCGCTTTTCTGTTCCGTTAATCCTTGACTTTGTCATTTTGCAGATGGATATTCTCCCGCATGTGTAAGCCGAATTCTCCTGCCTCGCTAACGTTCGCCACACCGACAGCGCGAGAAAATGTAAACGCAGCAAAAACTACAAATCCGCAAAAGACTGAAAGCGCATCAGAAACAGATCGTTGCGATGACTCTCTTAGCTTCGAACAGGTGCAGCATGAAGAGGATGAGGCGCTTGGCGGCGGGAACCGCCAGCGTAGCGCGCTGTGCATTTCCGGCGGTGGAATTCGCAGTGCGACGTTTGCGTTAGGCGCACTTCAGGAGTTGGCCCATCTCGGGATTCTCCAGAACTTTGACTATCTGTCAACGGTATCCGGTGGGGGCTACATCGGAAGCTGGCTGACGGCGTGGAAGGAACGGTGGAATGGCCTCACCACGCCGAGAACTGTTCAAGGTGCGAACGCGCGGGGCCAAAAGCCGCCGAATGAGAACGCGAAGTGTGAAGGAGAGACTGTCATCTCCAGATTGCAACCCTCAGCGCTGCCGCCCAAAGCGGGCCGCGATCCCGTGCAGCTCCTGCGCGAGTACAGCAACTATCTATCTCCCAAGTTGGGCTTCTTTTCCGTCGATACCTGGACGCTGGCAGCCACCGTGGCCCGCAACATGATCTTGAACTGGTTGGTCTTCATTCCGCTGCTAATGTGTGCCCTTGCTCTGCCGCGCATTGTCCTTTCTCTGGCGCGATTGGGCGATACTTGCGACCTGTGGTACGTCCCCTCGGTGAGCCAATGGTTTGGCTATCTCCGCTTTGTTGTTCCGATGCTGGGCGCAGTGTTTTTCGCCATCGGCGTTCTGAATGTTCTGAGATATCTGCCCGGAGTAGGCGGCAAGGATCATACTCAAGGCAAGTTTCTCAAATACTGCTTTGCGCCGATCTTCTTAGCGGCGCTCGCGCTGTTGACCACGGACGCCTGGTTCGCGGGCCGCGCCAGGAACACCTCCACGGCGCTGACTTTTTGGGAACTGTGTTTTTGGATTGCGATTCCCGGCGCTGTGGGTTACGCGGCCTTTCTCGTGTTTTGCTGGCGCCGCGTCCGGGACACGCTCGTTCAACTGGACAAGACGAAGGCGGTTCGCAAGTGGCGCAAGTCGAAGTGGGCGCTCGGCCTGTTTGTCGCAGCAGTGCTGACCAACTTTAGTGCGGCGGGCGGCGCGTGGCTGCTGGTCAATGGCCCGTTTAGTCACAGTATTCTCAGTTGGCCTGTGTACGTGACCTTTGGCATGCCTTTACTGGTCCTGTCTTTCGCTCTGGCAATCACGGTTTTCGTCGGGTTCACCAGTCTGGTGCTGGAAGATGACGATCGCGAATGGCTGGCGCGGGCCGGCGCGTGGGGGCTTCTTTGTATCGTTGTCTGGACTGCACTTTCCGCCCTGACGTTGCTAGCTCCTCAAGTATTGATCGATCCGGCGCGAGCTTTCACCCGGTTGGACTCGGCGTTTGCCGCGGCGGGAGGAATCAGCGGTTTAATCGCCGTCTTAGCTGGCCTTAGCAGCAAGACCAAGGCCCAGACGGGCAAGAACGGAGCGCCAGAGGAGAAGGGCGGAGTGTTGCTGGACATCGCCGGAAAGCTGGCGGCCCCAGTGTTCATCGGCGTATTTCTGACTTACCTGGCCATTCTCACAAACTGGCTTCTATCCATGGCAGGCGTGGTGCCGGGAGACTGGAAAAACCATCGGATCTTTCTCGAGAGCACGCGGACCGAGGATGCGGTGATACTTGCGGTTATCTGTGTTTCGTTCAGCTGGATCATGGCCAAATACATCAACATCAACAAGTTTTCGCTGCAGGCCATGTATCGTAGCCGGCTCATCCGCGCCTATCTCGGAGCTTCCAACGTGGCAGGGAAAAGGGAAAGGTTCACCGGCTTTGATCAAACGGATAATTTCCTCTTGAAGAATTTGAGCGCAGACAAGAAGCCGTTCCATATCGTAAACATCGCCCTTAATCTGGTCGCGGGCGAACGACTGGCGTGGCAGCAACGCAAGGCTGCGTCGTTCACGGTCTCGGCGCTGCATTCGGGCAGCGATGATCTCTGTTATCGGCGCAGTTGCAGCTTTGGAGGTGAGGGAGGGATTTCTCTGGGCACAGCTGTCGCGATTTCCGGCGCGGCCGCCAGCCCCAACATGGGCTATCACTCCTCGCCTGCCCTAACTTTCATCATGACCCTGTTTAACGCCCGGCTCGGATCCTGGCTTGGGAATCCGAAACAACGGCGTTGGCGTGAGGAAGGACCGCGCTCAGCTTTCGATTCCATCATCAGAGAAGCGTTTGGTCTTACCAATGACACCTCACCGTACGTCTATCTGTCGGACGGCGGACACTTCGAGAACCTTGGCCTCTATGAAATGGTGCGCCGCCACTGTCGTTACATTGTCGTGCTCGATAGTGGCGCCGATCCCAAATACACGTATGCAGATCTGGGCAATGCGCTGCGCAAGATTCGTATTGACATGAAGATTCCGATCAACTTTGAAGCTCCGTTACCGTCACCGTCACCGGGATCCGAACCGACAAAACGTTGTGCCGTGGCTACAATCCGGTATGAGGATATTGACGAAAAACTCAAAAACGGGCACCTGATCTACATCAAGCCGGTCATGTTGAAGACAGAGCCCCCTGACGTAAGTCAGTACAAGGCAGCGAACGACGCCTTTCCTCACGAGAGCACCGCCGACCAGTGGTTCAATGAGTCACAGACGGAGAGCTACCGGATGCTTGGACTGTGCAGCGTGAAGGACATCTTTCCACCCTGGAACAAGCAATTCGAAGAAATGGTCAGCGGGGCCATGGATTATCTGAAGGGCCCGGCCGCCAAGGGGGTCGCCGCCGGTCTACAGTAAGGCCTGTGGTCCGCGACCAAGGAAATCTCAGGCTGGCGAGAGAAGAACGCGTTAGCAGTTCCATTCACGTTCAGCTCAACTAGATTTCGCTGGATTGCGTAGTGAACCAGATGGCAGTTTGTTTTCAGATTAAGCTTGTCTAGAATGTGGGATCGGTGAGTGCTGATGGTCTTGATGCTCAATCCCAGGGACCGGGCGATGGCCGTCGGTCTCTCGCCAGCGGCCAACCTCAGAAATACTTCGAACTCCCGTGAGGATAAAATTTCTTCCGGTGGTTGCTCCACGGGTTGGTCTAGGTGCTCGGCCAGCTTCTCAGCCATCAGGGGGCTAACATATCTCCCGTGCGCCGCTACCTTGTGAATTGCCCGCACCACTTCCTCTGGGGAACTTGTGGTTCTGATGAATCCAGCCGCTCCCGCCTTCAGGGCACGCAATCCGCACTCTTCTTCGGAATTCGCGCTCATCACTAGTACGGGAAGGCCGCAATGCCGTTGTCTCATTCGCCTAAGTACCTCCAGGCCATCGCTTTCCCTTGTTATAGTGATGTCGAGCAGCAGGATATCCCAGAGGTCGGCGAAAGGCGTGTCGCAAAGCCCCAATCCTTTGCTTGGCAAGCAATGCACCCGTATGTTTGGCGCCTTCGACAGAATTAGCCTAAGGCCCTCGCGTACAACCTCATGGTCATCGGCAATGAGCAGACGAATCATATGTTCCCTCCCGTCAGACAAAGTCTTCACCTTACTGACCTAACGGCTGGTCGCTTACCCGATACCTTAGAATCAACCTTCCAGCGCGGAAGCGAAGACTCCAGCCAATCCCGAACGTGCGATCCCGGAACCCGAGTTGTAGAAAAGCGAAATTGCTCAAACTTCACTTGAGCGCCTCCAAACCGGGTTGGAAGAATGAGAGCAAGTAGCGTCCGATCGATGGGAAGTGTGTCGCCAACAGCGTGAGCAGAGGAAAGGCGCCGAGCGTAGCAAGACGAACGAAGAACTCCAGGCCCAGTTTATTCGGTTTCGTACCGGAAATGCGGCTAATGATAGGATCCCTGTGGACCTGCACGAGCACTTGAATGGCGATAGCACCAATGATGACAAAAATAGCGGTCAACGACCAAATTAGCGACCGGTGAGGTTCAAAGGAATAAACATTGAGCGAGATGAGCAGTAGGCTGAACACAATCGCTTGCAGAATCAGCCAATGCCGAATATGCGTGAGGACAGCGCGAATGAATGTCACGTAGCGCAAGGCCGCGTATTCTTCCAAGCAATGCACTCTCTTGGGCTCAGGATCGGGTCTCTGCGGGGGACAGTTAACGACCACGGGTTTGTCTTCTTTGTCTGTTTCATCGCTTTCAGCCATCTCCAACGATTGCTTTCGCCAGGCGGTATCGAGAATGCCGATCACGTCGTTCAGGACATTTGCCAGAGAGCCCTGCATTTCTTGGAAGAGTCGTTGCAGGTTTCGAAAGCTAGCAATGGCATCATCGATGCGGTTTGCCGACTGAACCTTCTTTCGAATTTCCTCGCGTTTAGCCAGTGCTGAAGAAATGTTATTCACGAGCTGAGGTTGCGAATCGCAATTCTTAATTTGCTCCATGACTTCAAATGACAGAGTCATGTTGATCCATTCTTCTTCCTGCCCTCCCGACTGCCAGATCGGAGACCATCCCTGCCGCTTGATACGGCCGAATGAATGGCGAAGGCGCGATCGTGCTAGTTCATTGAGAAGGCGGCGGAGGTCTGACCAGGTTTGCCCCAGGCGCAAGCCGCAAGCCAACATTAAAGCAACCACCAGGCAAAAAAGCAGTTCGTAGAGAACGCCAAACGTGTATTTCTCAAACAGCACAAACGGGTGGCCCGGAGGGAGAGTACAGAACCATACTGCAAAAACCAGAATGAAGGCGACAACGTAGTTAGTCCGGAGACAATACTTGTTAATCGAAGCGGCGATGGCGGGTTCCGTCACCTTGCCAACAAAGTAGTCGCGACTGTCGAGCCGGGGACGTACGTCGTCGTCAAAACGCAAACGCCAGGTCTCAAAGATGCTCCACAGAAAAATCGCAGTAAGGAGCAAGAGCATAGGCAAGAGCGGTGAGACGCCAGTGGCCAAGTTTGCTGCGCGGTAACCAAAGAAGAAGCCGTAGTGAGAGGAGTCGTCGTGATGCAAGTCCCACCAGCACCATTCACCGAGGGCTGCGAACAGCCATACGGCAACCGAGAAGAAGGGGCTAATATAAGACGTTCTTGGTTCAGGTTTGTCTTCCGAGTGCCTGATCCTTGCAAAAACGAATCCGACGTACAGGCTGGAAGACAAAAGCGCGAGGATTGCTAGCGACACAGCAATCGCGATGGCGACCACAAAGAAACCTGATTCCCAGCCGAACTTCCAAGCAGGGGTGCACAGGACTGCCATGGTAAACGCCAGTGAAGCTGATGCTAGGTTGATGAAGAAGAATCGTTGCCCTGGAGCTGCATTGATCAGCGCGAAATCCCGTAAATACAGCGACGTTGGTTTAACGGTAAAAAGGATCCAGGTCTGCAGAAAAGCCAGGCCTACCAGCAGAGATGCCGCGCCTCGCCAGCCAGGGGAAAAGTCCTGGTTGTACATTTTTACGGGAACAGATGGTTGATCCACTCGGTCAGCAGGGCGCAGTGGTTTCGACGGGATCACCTGGATCGGCCAGTAGCCGCCCGTGCCTACCACGGTGATCCACACCGGAAGGACGCTCGAGTCTGGATTGAAATCGCCATGAGGGGCGATGAAAGGGTTGTTGGCTTCGCGCAGGGGCGGCTTGTCTTGCTTGGCTCGAATCACCGCCAGCATCACGAGCAAGGCAGCGTTGTATTGCCCTTGCTGGTACTGGTCGGCAAATGGAAGACGGCGAAGTCGTGCGGGTGGGAGCCCGTCCGGATTGGCGTCTCCCGGACGAAGATTGGTCCAGTCAAGATTGCGGCTGATCAATGGATAGGTGGTGATCGAAACTGTCCCAATGTAAGGCACATTGTCCAGGTCCCGCTCGAAAAGCAAGTCCGGGCTAAGCATGAAGAGGCGGATGTTAGGGCAGGCGCGGCGTAGAAATCCCGCGATGAAAAGCGAATCGACGACGTTGGTTGCTGCAATGCCCACGTACTTGTAGTGGCCGCGACGCAACTCTGCCGCATATTCCATCAGAACCGCTTCCTTGGAAAGCGGGCCTTGCGCCCGTGAGAAGTCCAGCGGTTGGTCGCTGGCGTTGGGCTGCCTGTCGGCAAGGGTAAATGGCAAATAGCTGGATCCCTGAAGCGCTCCGGTTTGTGGGGAACCTGCCAGCGGCTGGCTCGCATCGGAGGCGTTGCGCAAACTGGAGATTTCGCGTGGAAATAGAAAGCTGGTATAGCCGCAAGTTTTGATGTCCTCTGAATCAGGATCTGGCGTGTGGGCGGCCTGAGGTAGAGAAACGCTGCCACCGTAGGTGGTTCCCGTTTCGGAAAGGATAGCGACCTCAGTCGCGTTACCACACTGAATATCGCCTTTCGCCCTCAGCGCTGCAAGCAGCTTGCTCAACATCGTCTCGACGTCGCCAACCAGAGACCTAAATTGAAGGTGGGGGGCAAGATGTGCTGGCGCATCATGCTTAATGCAGTCCGGAGAAAGCTCATCCAAAAGAGCTGTCTGAGAGAACAGGCCATATGCTTGGATGGCACAAATGCTGGAGACGGTGCCGCTGTATGCAGTGAACTCCAGTTTTTCCGAACCAGGATCTCCTAGCGAGTCAGTCAGAGCGCGGAGTGAACCCAATGACCCGGAGAACGTGGGTCCCATGATCCAGATACGGTTATCGTGGCCGCACCGCCCGGCGGGCTTCGCGGGGGTGCCACACACTTGCAGGAGATAATGAACTGCATTGCGGAATTGGGTACCGTTGATGCCGGCCGTAGAGGTGTCTGAAACCAGAAACACGTAAAGGGCCGAAGGCGTGTCGGGGTCTGGCGAACCATCCTGGAGAAGGTCCGGCGGAGTGTCTCTGCGAAACAGAAGGAGGCCCGGTTGCTCTTCGTTTTTGGCGCTGTCCTCTGATGTTTCCAGTTGCCAGGGCAACCAGTATCGGTCCATCACGTATTGCGTGGCCGCACCGGCAGACTGCAGCGCCTCAAGACTACGGTCAAAAATAAGTGACAAGTGACTGTGAACCGGATCAGGCACGATGGCGATCATCGCCCTGACCGTGGTCTTGCGTGGGATGCACCAAACCTGCGAGCGGGGATCATCAAACCCTTGTGCCTGGGCGGTCTTTCGCAATGACACGGTTACTCTGAGGGAAGCCAAGTTCCAGGCTGCTGCTTCCGCCTCCAGCGAAGGACACTGATCCTCGGGCTGAAGACCGGCAAAGTGCTGGCGAGAGGCCTTCCAGGGACCTTCTTCCAGCCAGTTCTTTTTCCCCGGCTTGGACAGCTCAGACTGGTCACGTTGCACCGCCGCACGCGGTTTTTGCGTGCTCTCAGGCGCCGCTTGTGACGCAGGGTTGGGCGCGATTGGCCGCAAGAGCAGCATGGCTAGGATGACGCTTCCCGCTGCAGATCCCGCGAACCCGGCTCGGTTTGTTAACGCCATTGCCCTTCTCTTTCCACAATCTCCCGCAAAAAACCAGCCGCGAATTCTTCGATCGTCTTCTCACGTCAAAAGCGCTTGCCAATTCAAGATCCGCAGGGCTGCCCTCCGCGCGCCCTAGCAAACAGCGTCCTAGAGTCTCCGTAACAATGGCTGCAGGTCGGAGACACACTTTCATTGTTTAGTGGCGAAAAGCATTGATCCGTTTCATTGGATAATGCAGGGGCATCACGATTCCTCTGTGGCCCACGATGCATGAAATCCAGCACAAGACAACTCGCAACAAGAGGATTGGAAGTTGGCCTCGTCGGGGCTGGATTAAGCGTTTCGAGCAAATTCAACTCCGTCTTTCAGATAAGTGACACGAGTCCTAACAAGGCGGTGACCATTTGGTTGAGAATCATGATTAACAGGGCTGATTCCCAGCATCACAGTCGCAAACGCGATCAGTGTACCTACTCGTTCCAATGTCATTGGCTGCTCCTCTTCACAGTCGTTCCCCGAAGGAGATGAGCGTTGAAGGTGGATAATCGCGAGTATTGAAATGCCGAGAAACCCGGGAGCCTATGGGGATTGATCCGCGCAAGTGTAGCCATCAAGAACAGCCCAAGGCAAGCAGATTTACGTGCTAATCTTTGAGTTCTTTTAATGCGTAAAAAAGCAGATTTCGTTGTAGCCCAGTACCGGCGCAGGCGCAGTTCCGAGTTGGAGCCACAAAGCAAGCACGACTCTTCCTAAAGCGGAACCTGTCACGCTGGCAAGATTCATTTGCACCCTCCGTTCTGACACGGGCTCGCGAAAGATGGCTCCAGTCCAGTCTCCGGATGCTACCGATTCCCGGCAGTACCGCGTGCCGTACTAAACACCTGCTTGAAATAGTCGTTAAGAAGGCGACCGCCAGGGTCGTAGTTCTCCCGGATTTCGGCCAGAACGTTCAGGCGGTTTCCGAAAGCCTTTTGAGCGATCGCGGCGGTGACTCCGAACGTCTGATTGAGGAGCGGGACGCCGTTACGCTCAGCGCAGAACTGGTTGTATGCGGTTAAGAAATCCTTCCAGAAGGGGTTCCCGGTTGAAACTGGATCAATAGTCATGACATTGCCGTCCCAGGAATATGACAGCCAGGCCCGCTGATCTTTCAGAATTCGGTAACCAACGTAGAGCAGGTTGGAACGATAGCCTTTTTGCTTGTAGTAGTCTTTGCAGAACTGGAAGAATTCCGATAACGTCTGCGGATACTGCTCTTCCGGAAACGCGAATAGGCTGAAGGTATAGCGGCTATCATCTGAAACGGGCGGATAGCGGATGATCTGATCCGATGGAATGGTGTTGTCGCTGACGACCAGGTTTTCCAGTTGAAAGCGCCAGAGCGCATTGAACTTGTCGATGATCCCATAGCGGATGGACGGAACCGAAAAGTTCGCCTCGACATCGTGGCCGAGCTTGGGGCCTGAGGTGCCCCAGAGGTGATTGCGGAGGGCCCAGGCCGCGCGATTCGGTTCGCCTGAAGCGCCGGGATTGTATTTGCGAAATTCAATAGTGATTCTGTCATCGAATGGGAAGATGTAGAACATCATCGAGTAGTTCAGGGCTTTCAGGTCCGGCAAGGCTTTGATGAATTCGGTGAGCGTGAAAGTCTTGTGGTGAACGTCCAACGGCAGCAAGGGGCGGATGCTATAGGTGACCTCGTAGATGACGCCGAACATGCCGTAACTGGAGCGGACCTTCTGCATCAAGTCGGGCTGTTTCTCCTCTGTCACTTCGAGCAGGTCCCCGTTCGGGAGTACCATCTTTGCGCCGATAATATAGGAACCGACTTGGCCGTACTCGCCGGGCATGGAGGCGTCTTTCGTTCCGGCACAGGCGGCGCTCCCGGCGGTGAGGCTGCCGATTTCTGTATTGACATAGAACTGCAGCTTGCGTTTTTCCAGCTGCTCTGCCATGTCGATGTGGGTGGCGCCAGCTTCCACGGTGAGGGTATCCGACCCAATGTTCAGGATGCGATTCATCTTCATCCTGATGAGAGTGCCGCCATCAGCGACGCCGCAGGGTGCGGTCGAATGATTGGATCCGACAGCCCTAACGGGCGCCGGGTATTTTTGCCGGATTCTTCATGACATCGACGATGTCCTGAACGCTATTCGCGTCCACGACCATTTGAGGATGAGAAACGAGATCTCCGAACCAGTTGGTGACGGTAATTTCAGACATTGGCGACCTCCTCGACTTGATGTTGTTCGCCGGTGCTCAGTCGGCCAGAATCACCACTCCATTCGAAATTCACCGCAAACTTTTCCCAATATACGCTTTGCGGAAATCTCCTTAAGGGTAGTGCCAAGAGCAGGCCCCCGGCGTTTCACCCTTGAATGAAACTTGATTTGTCACCGGAAGACGCCAACACAACTGGACCGGCAAGCGGGCCCCATAAGCTTTGCTCCAATCGGACGGAGTTTGATCGAGGATCGCAAGACCTCCTAGACTCCGGCTGGTCCGCCGCTCCCCGGGAATTATCTGCTGGCGGACTGCGTCACTCTAGAGGTCTGAGCCTGCTTGTCCCTAAGCGTGTCTTTGTCACTACTGATTATCCAAGTCCACCCATTGACCATTGTTCATGATTTGAATCCGTGTGATGGGATGGATCTCCCACACCGATGCCCTCTGCGTTCCGATCACATTTTCATGCTCGAAGTCATACATCAGCCAACCGCTGATCCGCACTTGCGTGCTCGAATCGACGAGTGGATCCAGCGTTGACTTGGACCACTTGTGCAGAGGGCGAACCCGGGGCGTCGTTTCAACGATGATGGCCTGGCTGATCGGCTGCGCTGCCAGGTTCGTGAGGTAAATGTGCCAATCAACTTCATTGTCGCCGGTCAAGTGACAGTTGGTTGATTCCCCGCTCCCTTTTTCGACCTTGACTTGGTGGGAGAGGAAGCCAACGACTGAGATTGCCGCGCCTTGAAAGTCGTTCACGCGATCCTTAGGGAGATTCTTGAGTTGGTCCCAGGTCATTTCCACGTATTTCGTCTTTCGTCGGCTGATCGGTTCGGTTCTTGTTGTCGTTGAGCGCTTGCATTCTCTGATTGGTCGCGTCTCCCTCAGCGCCACATACCTCTTTTTGGTTCTCAATAAGTGGCTGTCCGACGGCGGTGGTTCGGACACTGAACAGGAGACTGTACAAGTCGGCGTCAGATGAAGGTTGTGTTAGCGCAGGAGTTCCCGAAGGAGTTGGCGACGGGGTCGGCTGAACAGTTGCCGTATCTTGCGAAATGGAGATGTTTCTTCCCCAAACCCAACCGTCCTGTCCATCGGGTGCGGTTACATGGTAATAGCCAGAAGTCGGGTCAGGTTCAACGAGCTGAAGCTGAGCGCGCGATTTGAGTTTTTCTACTACGTCACTGGCACTCGAAGCATCAGACCGCAGATTTGTGTTGCGTTTGACGGTCGCGGTCTGCCCGAACGCAAGCCCGACTAAGAGAAATAGCGCTAGAAGGCGCAGTAATCGTTTCATGGCATTGCCCCTCCTAAATAGTGAATGTTGAGGGCAAAGCGTATCACATTACTTGCGCCAAAAAAGGCTGATCGAGAAGGGGGACCTTGAAGATCGGGTAGTGGGTCAGTTTGGTTGAAGAGCGCCGCCAGCCTGTCATCTTGGGCGAGTCGAAAGATCCCGAGAATGCTTGTTCCTCCATACTGATTCAGGGAGTTCTACCCCGGGACTGTCCCCGGAACCGGTAGACCCGGACCTTGTAGTGGAAGCCGTCGCGCATGCGGAGAGCCTAGCACACGCAGTCCGGGGAGAACACCTCGTATCGGCATGGCAGAGGACGCACTCTCGGCATTCCTTCGACTTTCCGCTCAGGACAAGGCTTTCGACGCGCCCTCAGTCTCCCGCTACGCGGGATCCTTCGTGCTTGCTCAAGATGACAGGGCTGGGGTGTTTAGGCAAACCAAACTGACCCACTTTCAAACGATGCCCTCGATGGCAGATGAGATTTCACGACCCGGGTACAGAGGTAACACGAGAAAGTCGGCTCTTTAGCGCAGTTTTCTTTGTACTGAACTCAGATTTGCTTAACAAAACGTAACCTCATCGAGGCGCGGCATAGGTTTAGTGTTTCTAAGCACAAGTGGCTTCCCCAAGGTAACGAGCCAAACCCAAGACCCATTCATAGAATGAATACCCCCTAAGCCTTCCCCCCAATAAAGACCCGGTTTGCTTGGACCGGAAAGGAGCAAGACTTAGAGCAATTAACCACGAAATCTTCACCTGCGCCAAGTCCATTCCCCTTTTATCCATTCATAACTCTGGTGACCATGAGCTTGAAAGGAGGCTACATGAGGTTCTGTAGGAAACATAAGTTACTTGCATTGGCATTTGGGGTGATCGGTCTTTCAATGATCGGCAACTCTCCGGCTGCTCGGGCCCAAGATACAGATCAAGATGACCGGCCGGCGTTGCGGGGACGCATCGTCGCAGTCGGCATTCCCGGTGCGTCGTCGATCAGCGCGGTTGGGGGCTTTCTTCCCGGCAGTCCAATCAATAACAAACCAGCTCTCGCGGCATTTACCCAGCCCGGCCGGGTTCTTGACCCGGTGCGCATCCTGGTGGGTAGTACGTCGAATTTTGGAGCGCCGCTGGCGCGGACCGACCAGTTACCGGGATCGTTTCTTTCCATCGACCCTCGAGGAGACACTGTTACGGTACCCGCGGACTTTGCCGCGGCCGGAGGCCAGGCCTCGACTGCAGCCGGAAGGGTGCAACTGTACACAGCCAACAATGCTGCCTTCCTGAACAGCATCAAGAACCCGGCTGCTAACACGGCAAACTTCACCGGCGCCAGCAATCCTCTCGGCCTCTCTATCAATTGGGCCTTCGGACGCTTGTGGCCGGCCAATGCTCCCACCGGACTCGAGGGCGCTGGCACGTCTACGATCCTTGACCCTCAGGGGTTTGGACTGGCAGGTGCGCCAAACCGCAACTTCGGCGGAGTTTATTTCGACAGCCAGGATAACCGCGGAACGGTTCCCCTGCCCGGCGTCACTCTCTCGACCTCGCAAGTCATCACCGGCGGTCTCAACACGGGAGCGGTGGGCACTGCGTTTCTGGGCGCCTCTCCGGACGGCAGCAAGAAAGCGGTTTTCGCGGTGGTCGAAGCCGACGGCAGCATCGTTCAGGAGCACACCCTGGAAGGGATGGACGGCTTGGTTGGACCGGGCACTATCAGCCCTCTGCTCGGCCGGCGCCATCGCGACGATGACGACGAAGCTGAAGATAACGACCATGACGACCACGGTGTCACCCCCCGCCTGGGAGTGATCCTCAACTGGTTCCCGTCGATGACCTTGTTCGTGAGCGAGCCGTTCGAAAACCGCATTGCGGTGCTGGACATCACTCCCGATCCTCCCAGCCTCAACGCAGTTTTCCGCGTGACGGGGATGCACCACATCCGGTCGGAAGCCCTCAACCATCCAGTTGATCTGGCTCCGGCTATTCTGGAAACCGACGATAACAATTTTTCCAGCAATACTACGATCAATGAAGGGGCCGATTTCTACGTAGCGAACGGTGGCAACAACACCATCGTTCGCATGCGGCAGGACGGCACCGTCGTAGCAGTGCGCCGCGTTACCCTGGCCGACGGAAGTCCGCTTGGCAGCGCGCGCCTCAACGGCATAGCAACGGAATACTCAGCCCTGGAAGAGGTTGCTCCTCCTACCAAGATCTGGGTTACCGTTACCGGCCATATTCCCGGGGTACAGCACTCGAACGGCGCAGTGCTGGAGCTCCCGACGTTTTGACGAACCAAAATAGTAAGGAGGCCCCGCGCAAGGCCTCCTTTACTGTTTAGGCGGGTTTTATTGCCGTCACGGGGCTAGACCCCAAGGGTTCCAATTACCTTCGTCACTTTGCATCTTGTCAAGCCGATGTTACTTTGCGCCCTCAGGAGAGTGGAAGGTCAGTAAGCAGGATCGCAGTGCAGGAAAGGCTGCATGTTTAGAGGCATCTCGGTCAATCGAGGTTTTACCTACACTTCAATGCTCTGGGTGTTTTTGCTGGTGCTGGTCATGGGACTTGGGTGTGCTCAAGTGAGCGCCCTATGGATCGTAGTGACGGCGCTGTTGTCGTTGTGTGTTGCGGTTCCGATAACGCTGGCGGTCGCACGCAGTACCGATACCTCGATCCGGCAGGTGGGCGTAGCTGCCAACGCGATAGGTCAAGGCAAATTGTCCGTGGCCCTGAAAGATCATGATCGAAAAGATGAGCTCGGCAAGCTCAACCGCAGTTTTGGCGCGATCGTGAATTACCTGCACGACATGGCGGCGCTCAGCTCAGCGATTGCCGGCGGCGATCTGTCCGTGCAGATCAAACCGCACTCGCCCGACGACGCCCTCAGCCACGCGTTCCGTGAGATGACCGAGGGGTTAAGGCGCATTGTTCGTTCGGTGCGCGCTGCCGCAACTCAGGTTGCGACCGGCGCCGACCAGGTCGCCACTGCCAGCCGGGAAACCGCGCAAGTGAGCGTGCAGGCTTCCAGTGCGATCGACGAACTGGGCAGCGCCATGACCGAGATGAGCGCCAACGTAAAGAGCGTCGCCAAAAACACGCAAATGCAGGCGGCGAGCGTAACCGAAACGTCTCAAGCCATTGACAAAATGGTTTCGAGTTTTCTCAGCGTAGCTTCCAACGTCATGATCTTGTGCGACATGTCGGACCGGTCCAAGGAAGAAGTCCGGGCAGGAATTGCCATCGCCGGCAAAGCCAGTGACGGTCTCAAACACATCAACGCATCGATCACCTCCACCGCTGAAATCGTAACCTCGCTCGGCGGGCAGGCCGATAGCATCGGGAACATCGTGGAAGTAATCGACGATATCGCGGAACAAACGAACCTTCTGGCCCTCAATGCCGCCATCGAAGCCGCGCGGGCCGGCGAGCACGGTTTGGGATTTGCCGTGGTGGCCGACGAGGTGCGGAAGCTCGCGGAGAAGTCGGCGCAATCCACGCGAGAGATCAGCGACCTGATTCGCGGCATCCAAGACGAAGCTCGTAAGACCGTTCAGAAAATGAACCAGAGCACGGCGATCGTGGGCGAAGGGATGAAGATCGGTTCGGAGCTGACCCAGGCACTTGAGAAGATCGGCCATGTGGTAGCGGAATTTAACCGGCTGGCGCAAGAAATCGGAACGGCGACCACCGAGCAATCCGACGTTTCCTCTCGTATCGCCCAAGCCACTTGGCGCTTGAACGAGATCACGCATGAAATCAGCTCTGCGGTGCACCAGCAAACTGAGGGAACCGAATCCGCGGTAAAAGCCCTGGAGCGGATGCGCGGCACGATCCAGAGATTCAGCTCGGGAGCCGTGGAGCTGGCGGCTACCGCGGAACAGATGATCAAAATGTCACAGCTCACGCTCGATGCCGTAGGCGGGTTCGCGCTCGGCGATAATGAACCGGGGACTCCGGTCTACCAGTTGCCAGTTGCGGGTCGGAAGGCATCGCGGGCGGCGGTGAGCTGAGGAGAGGAGATTCAAACACTTGACGGTGAAAACAGTCAGCTACGGAGATCTAATGACGGCGATCGTCAAGAAACAGATCTCACTCATCGGTTCCGATCGGGCGCTTCTTTTCGCTCGCAAGGTTCCCAGAGTCGATGTCAATGACGACGGAACGGTGACCAGCGGTGGAAGTAAGGACGCACTGTCCGCTTTGTGCCAGCAATATATGACTGTGGCAAGTGGAGTGGCGAAAATGTTGATGAAATCCGCGATTGCTCCGCTGCTACCCGGTTCCACGTTAGACCTCCCCGACGAATTGAGGTGACCCTTTGAGCTCAGGATCTATTTTCTTCGAACCCCGTGCCAGTCTCAACCGCGGCGAAATGATGACCATTGTCCGCGAAGGCTTGCTGGGCTTTGTGCTGGCACTTGCGCTTGGCGTCGCAGCGTCTTTGATCGCGAAAGAAATCAAAGGCCTGGACCCGCTGGTGGCTGCGGTCGTGCTCGGCATGCTGGCCTCGGTCGCGATCAACGCCCGCGAGAAAGTGTATTTCAAGGTTCTGCCGGGCATCATTCTGGCCCAATCCATTTTCATCCCCATCGGCATTGCGCTGTACGGGAAGAACCTGGAGCTGAAGGTGATGCTGAACAGCAGCCCGTGGCTCTTTCTCCAGGTTGTCGGGATCACGGCCCTTACGTTTGTATTCATGTTCTGGTTGGGCAAGCTGTTCGGATTCAACGAGCGCATGCGCTACTTGCTGGGATTCGGCTCCGCGATTTGTGGCGCGTCCGCTATCGCCATCGCTTCACCGATACTCGAAAGCGAGCCCAATGACACCGCAACCGGCCTCGTCGATAACACGATTGCCGCGGTGATCTCCATGTATCTACTTTCCGCGTTTGTGCTGCCGCACGTGCTTCCGCGGGATTTTGCGGCGGCGGCCGGGACGCTGTTGCATCAAACCGGCTTCGTCAAAATGACGCTGGCCCACGAGGTCAAGGACATCCTGGAATTCGGCGTGGTGGTAAAGTCGCTGCGCGTCGTGCTGCTGGTGCTGGCCATCCCGGCTGTGTCTTATCTCATCCGCAAGCGGATCTATGTTCCCTGGTACATGGTCTTGTTCCTGGTCGTGGCGGTGATTTTCTCTTACGTCCCCATGAGATCCCAGGTGTCTAAGAGCGTCACAACTTTTTATGAGATCTGCTTCACTGCCGCCCTGGTCAGCATCGGCATGAACGCGAACCCTCTCCATGTGCTCAAGCGACTGTTCAAGCCACTGGTTCTCATCATGCTGGTTTTCGCGCTGGACCTTGGTCTGTGGTGGTTCACGCACGGCCTGATCCACTACTAACCCACCCCTTAACTGTTAGCCCTTAGCCATTAGCAAGGCACTCCGATGAACGCGGGGCCGTCTCAGCTTATGGCTTAGAGCTACGGGCTGCTGTCATCTGCCCGACCCCAGCGGAACGCACGAGGGCACTCTCGCCAAAGCGGGAACCTGTCCTGCATCTCCAGAAGCTCCTGATGGGAGTACGGGCGATCCATATCGCCGTGAACCAAATAGCCCAGCGCCGGAGGCGCGTTAAGAAGGTCATGCCGATACGAGGTGTTCCCCGGAGTGTGTGCGCCGCTTCTCTTCGTCCGCGACGGCTTCCAGCCAAACTGACCCACTACTGAAGATCGGGATGGTCCGGGCCTGATCGGGAGCGCATGATACACTAGCGCACCCTACGAAGGAGAACCCATGAATTTCAACCCAAGGCAAATATGCTCGGCGTGCGGTTCGATTGGCTACGCCGTGCGCAAGCGCATCGGTACCCTAGGCATCGTGCTGGTTGTTCTTCTGTTCCCGTGGTCCTTGATTTGGGCAACCAGGGCATCAGTCGATTTACGTCACAAAGGTTAACGCGGACTGCCGTCGGCGGAATGACCTCAACTTTTTGAATCACTTCGCTGTTGAGGTCACACTGGTCAAGCATCCGCACCGCTGTGTCATAGAATCCTGGGTTGTCTTTGACAGCGAAATACAGTCCAATCAACGCCCCATCGCCCCTCCAACAATCTCGTCGGGGTACCAAAGTGTTGCATGAGGAAATACCATTCCCATTCGTTGCCACCTGCGCGAGTAGTTTCGGAGAGCGCTGGTGCACGAACGATAAACTCCTCGCGGATTTCGTCTTCGATGCTGTTTCTTTTGACGTTTGCGTATCCCCCATATAGTCGATAGAGCTTAGGGCACAGCGACCAGTAGGCGCGTTGGTGGCCGCGAAACCAAGGCCCCAAATTTCGTCCTTGGCGAACCAGCGATCCCTGACCTCGTTGGCTCTTGCAAGGAAATCGATCACGTTTTCAGCACGAATTGGCTCAATTGTTCTCGACGCTACAGTCTCGCTGTATTGGTCCACTCAATCGTGGCGTGTCCACGCTCACAACCACTTCGCCACCCCGCCGGAGGGTGGCGGAAGAATGCTCAGGTTTCAAGGATCTGATTGAGCATGGAAGCGACTGTTTCCTTGGTGCTCATGTGATCGGACCGCACGCCGACGAGCTGATTAACGTATTCGCGCTGGCGATGCAGGCTAACATCCCTCCCAGCCGGATAAAGCATGCGCTCTTCGGTTATCCAACGGTTGGCTCTGACGTGAAGTACATGCTTTAGTGTAACCACTAAACCAGAAGTGATCCTACAGCTCCGCTTGTCGCAAAAGCGACCCACGTCGATGCGTATCAGGCAAAACGAGGATCTGGAAACTCAATTCGGCCCGTAGATACGAAAGGCGAATTAGCCAACAGTGTCCGGGCGAAGGAACCGTCCATCAGTCAGAAGACGATCAACGCGGTGTCGGAAACCGCAGCCGAGAAGCCCGCATTTCGCGACGCAATGAAGTGGCGCCGCTGTCTGATCCCTGCGGATGGCTTCTACGAGTGGAAGAGATTTGGCTCCAAAGAGAAGCAACCTTACAACTTTGGAATGGCAGATGATTCACCATTCGCCTTTGCGGGCCTGTGGGAACGATGGCGAGATCAAGACAACAAGGCGATTGAAACTTGCACGGTACGAGGAGGCCAAACTCGCTGGTCGTATGACGTACATGATCGAATGCCGGCGATCCTCAGGCCAGAAGAGTATGACTTATGGCTGGACCCGGGCGTAACGGCCCCAAGTCGTGTCATTGGTTGTCTTCAGCCATTCGACGCCAAGTTGATGAAGAAATACCCGGTCAGTACGCGGGTGAACCGCCCGGAAAACGACGATCCGGCGTGCGCGCAAGAGATTCCTTTGCCAAACGCTCCCCAAATGTTGTTTTGAAAACTCGTTAGGGCAATGGGATCAAGAGATGTGGCGTCTCTTGATCCTCCGCGTGGGCGCAAGGGCTTGAAGGCGAACTAAGATTCTCTGTGACCAAGAAATAAGCTGAAGCTGAGTCTACGAGCGGTAGCGCCGATTCGCTAACTAGCTCTCTTCTTCTTACGCTCCGCCCATCTCCGCTTCATTCCTTCCGAGATGCGCTCCCTGGCGGCTGCGGTCAGGCGCCGACGGCGACGTCTTCTGGTCGCTCCACCTGCCTTTAGAGCCTCAATGGCAAGGATCAATTTCTCTCGCTCGTCTTCGAGCTCCGAAATGATCTCTTCGATTCGCAATCCGTTCTTTCTTTTCCAGGAGGTGAGATTGTACATCGCTCGCCCGGCAGGCGCGATGGTTCAAACGCGTCCCGACCTCTGGAATGGAGCTTGCGGCTCGCCCAAAGACACTGAACTCCGTGCTTGGGTCACACCCTGGACAGCCTGTGAGACAGCCGAGACCGTCACCACGTGCCTGGCCGAGTACGGAAACGCTTATCGGGCACGAGGTATTCTTTCGCGGCACACGGCGGAGCGGGTTGGCGGATATTCCAGCCCTTGGGTAGAACCTCACGCAAGGTCCATTCGATGCGCTTGACGGCTTGTGATACCAGTTCAACGGAAGTAGCGTTTCCGCTCTGAGTTCCGTAGAAGGCAACAACGGCTAGAGCGTTACGCACGTGGTGATTCATGTCGGCGATCTTAGAGAGCCGGTCTTCAACGACTTGGCGTTGCTCTTGCTCGCGCACCTTGATCTGGACGAATAGGGTTCCGGCAATCGTCCCAATGATCAGGTTCGAGAGCAGCAGAATTCCGAATCTCGGCATTCCACCCCGCAGGAGCACGACGTCCAAGACAATACCGAATAAGCCGGCAAGGCTGCCGACGGCGAAGAAAAACAACAGTTTCGTTCCTGATTGATTGGCCATCATTTCTTCACGCCGTGCGACTTAGCCCTTCGTCCCCGCCTTCTTCGATGTCTTCGGCCCTAGCAGCCTCCTTCCTGCCAGCTGTTATTCTTCCTACTTGCTCGCAATAAGCATCTCGCTCCTTCTTGCTGTCCCGAACTGGCAGGAGCTCGGCATGGCTCGGCGGGAATGCGAAATGGTAGATGAACTCGAGCCTCTCTCGAGTCAACCGGTTCCCAACGACATTCTTTGTGTGCTGTCTGCAGAATTCGCAAAAATCTTCTGCCTCGATGACGACCCGCTTGCCTCGGCCTGTTTCCACCTCTTGCGTCTTGAGCCAGCCACGGACAATCCAGTCCTGGACTTTCTCTGGACGAACATGGAGCGCCACCGCCAGGGTGTACTTGGTGAAGCTGTCCTTGCCCATCTTGACGTTTGCTCCGAGGCGCTGAAGCATATGCCAGATCGCGCTTTGCGAGCGGCGCAGCAATCTGGCGATTTCGTTGACTGGATGCAGGTCAAGCAGTTTCAACAGGCGTTGTTGCTCCGCCGCGGTCCACGCCCGATGCGGTCGTTTGCACTGTATGCCCATGCTTCGCACGAATCTTCGGCAAGCCCATCTTGGATTCCCAGATTCCGCAGCGAGTTTCGTGACCAGGGCGCTCAATTCCTTTCCCGTAGCCTTCATATTTGCGCGCACTAGATCCCGGGCCGTTCTTGACCAGCGAAATTCACGACGGTATCTTCGATCCGGTTCGGGGCCCAGGCCTCTGGTGGGAACCAGGTCATGCGCGGGGAGATCGTCTCCCGAGGGACTCGGAACGCCCTCCTGGCTTTCCTTCCGCGGTCTGGGTGAATCGTCGATCATCGTTGGTGAAAATACTTTTACACCAAGACGACTTTCGGATGTGTGGCGCTATCGGAGCACAAATAAATCGCGCAAGAACCCAATCTTTCAATGAATCTGGAAACTGAGACCCGTCTCCGGAGCCGCTATTCGGCAACTACCCTGAAGGTGAAGTGATCGGTACTTTTGAGTGAATGCAGGTGGACGGTGTAGTAGGTATCAGCTTTTAGCAGATCGGACGGTACCAAGAGTTCGACACCTGAGCCGGCATCCGTCCGTCTTGCCTGGAGAAAGCTGATTGTCAGCAGGGTCTGATCGCCTGAGAATGTCTTCAATTCTGCACTGTAGCCGCCGGCTTCTCGTGTCTGGGGCAAGGCAAGCTCAAGGCTGATCGCGGGCGAATGGAGCCGCAAGGAGATTTCGGGGATGCCTGCCATCTCCGATCCCCGAACCCTCTGTGCATCCGAGGTCAGCGTATAAGACATTATTGCGCGAGCCGCTGTTGGAGGAAGCTTACTTTGGTTGACATGAGCCTTGTTGAGCTGTTGCTCCAGCAATTTGATTCGGTGGCCGTAGAATGTAGTCGCAAGTCCCCATCCGATGAGGACCATGGTAAAGCCGGCAAGTGCATATGCGGCGATCGCCCTCCCTGGGGCCTTGGGAACCCGTGTAAGATCCCAAGGCCAGCCCAATTGCATCCTCGGATGGTAATCCAAGGTAAGTATCGCGCGAGACGGGCTTTCACTCGAACTTGCAACCGGTGCGACAGTAAATTTCAGTTTACCTCTACCGATTATCGCGCTGCCTCCTGAAGATTCGAAGGCATTCTCGGCATAAGAAATGACGTGGGTGGCCAAAAGAAGGTCTCCCTGGTCGTCTTCTCCTCGTATTTCGATGAGGCTGGCGCCAGCATCCACCTCGACCTGCAGTTGTCCTTTCTCTGTCAAATCGAATTGCTTATGCTCCATGCCGTCGATCAAAAGGGTCACATAGTGCGGATCTATGTTTTGCCGGCGCGCATCCCGCGCCGCCAAACGCCGTTGAATCTCATCCAGGTCCTCCTCAGACAATTCAGCAGGATGACCTAGGTGGCTGTCGTTATCGACGTTCTTTTCTTGTTTCTCAGACATAAAAAACCTTGGCAAGGCCAGTCTCTTGTCTGGCGGGTCGAATGCCAGTTCTCTCAGCAACCGGCTGTAGCATGTGGGTTCGATGAAAATGTGGCACCATCTCAACTCCAAATCATTCCGATCAGCATCGGGAGCGGCTATTACTACCGTCTTGCCGTCGTTCGCCTTTGCTAACTGAGAACAGAGCCTTTGTGTGCTCCATGGCGTGAAGGCCTTCAGACAGTCATCAACCAGTGCGGCCCATCGCTCCTGATCATGGCAAGCCTCAAACCGGAGCTCCCCGTGTTCCACCCTCGTTGTTTTCAAGAAGCCCTCAAAACGCTGACTGACGTTGTTCATCAGCGTAGCCTTGGCTCGCCGATATTCATCGCTGCCCAGGTATCGGCTCGTGAGCATCTCGTACACTCGTTGTGCTTCAGACGTGCTGTAGGTGTGAAGTAGGCGCATCACGCCGACGTTGACATAGAAGGAGGACAACGCGGTTGTGAGCTGCACCAGGTGCTTGATGTACCGGATCATCATGCTTCGCAGTGAGGCGTTCCCGGCTTGCTCTTGTATCCTTTCGTCCTGCTCGGCTTCGAACATGATCAGCCACTGCAGCACATCCCGATCGCTGCGAGCTATCCGGCGAACAGGACGTTCCGCATGCTTATCGCGCCAGTACAGCCTTTTTATTTCACGACGACTCCGGACTCTGACCTTGTCTAGAGCGCGGACGAGAATGTCGATTGCGGTCGAACGATCCGGGAGGATGAAATACGCGAGTCTAAAGCCATCTTGAAGGAGTTCCGTCGGGGCTTCGGTCTTTGTTGCGTCCCAGTTGGCGTTCGCTGTACGCGATCCACCCAGGTGGGGAGACCGGGCCATCTGTTGTGCCAGACCATTGCGCATTGCGGAATTCCGCTCAAAAGAGCGACCGCGAGTGTACTGCACCTACTGCGTAGGGAGCGTGGCACTGTCAGACCATTCAGGGGCAGCCAACCCGCTCAGTGGCGTCCGGTGGCAATGCCTTTACCTAGTTTGCTCGCTAGGGCCCTCCCTGGCGCCGCTTGTACCGCCGACTCTCGTGAGACACGTTCGTTTGACAACTCAAAAGTCGAGCCAAAAGTCTTCGGGATAAAGCCTGAGCAGTTGCGAAATATGGAGCCTATTCTCAGCGTCGGCCAAAAGCCTCTCTGGTCCAACAAAGAAGAATAACGACCTTGCATCCCGTTGTTGCGGTGTGAAGTCTTTGTTAATCAACACCGGACCAATAGAGTCCATCAACTCCTGGTTGAGTTCTGACAACAGGTTAGGTTCGGTTCGCAACTTCAAGATCGCTTGAGAAAATCGGCGCATTTGCGCAGGGTCGTTTCCGTTGCGAATATCCCTCGCAATGCCTCTGCCCCTCTCCGTAAACGTAGACATCGATCTTGGGATCGGAAATGTCTTTTGCAGGGCGTAATCAACCAAGGACTCGTCCTGGAGTTGCGGAATCTTGGCCGCGATTGCGTTCACGAGCTTGATGAGGGAAGGGATATCTGGACTCCGGCCAGCGTAATACTGAAGAAGCCTGAGACTCGGGTCACTGCTGATTGAGCTCCCATAGGCGAGTCCGTCTTCTTCAATTTTCGTGTACAGAGTATGTGGGCCCGACCCGGAAACAAGCTTGCTGGATAGCACTTGTAACAACGACTTGTGATCAAGCTGGGAATACCCGGGAAAGTCCGCATAAAAAACCATGCTGGCGGTCGTATCGCGCGGATCATCGAGTCCCACGTACCAGGGGAAGTCAATTCGGTACGAGCGATAGCGCTTCCTCACATTCTCCATGAGAGGGGCTTTTTCAAATATGGCTTCTGAAGTCGATTGCTCGGCGTAGGGGACATCGGGAATCGACTGCAGAAATCTTGCCAACGCTGGCCGTATTTCTCCGAGATTCGCGCGGTCCAGAGTGAGGTCAACGCTGACCGCCCAGCGGTTAAGCACGATTCGTTGCAGATCTCTCAGCTCAGCAATGGTCTTGTCGGGCCCAGTTTTCAGGTCTTCTTGGACTTCGAGCGTCAGCCGTCTTAGCCCGGCCAGCAATTCGTCCTGGGGAAATGCAGGAATATTTCTTTGCCAATATTCAAGCAGCTCGCGTTGCAGGCCCTTGGCATCGGATTTGCTTAGCGCCTGCGACAGTTCACGACCTGACATTCCGGATGAGCTGGACAAAATCTCTTCCGCGAAACTAGCCAGGCTTGCAATTTCTTCCTGCCTGACCGTCCTATGCAGTAACCATTTCAACCTATCGTCCCAGTGAGCCCGAGTAAAGAAGGACGAAAGAGCAAGGTAGAGCGAATCATCCTGATAGCGGAACGCGTGCGACGGGTTCATGAACCAATAGTCATTTTCCCCCTTGTAGGCGTCATCCTGCCAAAGCCGCTTGTCCACGACGTCGCGCAATCGGTCAGCGTTCGAAAGATCCAAATAGTTGTCAGTGGCCATCTGCTGGACCAGCGCTAAAGCCCGTCGAAATTCGGCAGGAGTGATCGCCGACACCTGGATCCTCAGGTCTCCTACGCGCGACACCGGGTTAAAGTCGTACCGAACTGCAAAATCATTGATTTCAGTTTGCGTTTGGGCCTGCAGATCCGCGTAAGAAATAACTTTGCCTTTTGTCTTCAACCCCAGAGAGTCCAAACACCTGGGAAGGATCGGGAGGTACTTGTAATACTTCCGCGGAATCCTCCTGAGATCAAATGACAGGCCTAGATCGATGGTGGGCGCGCTATCGAAAAACGTAGCAATCACTGGGACGCTTTCGAGATGAAATTGACTGTACTGAATGTTGTCGTCAGGAGTCAGGGGAGGGTGGTCGGTGAACGTGGGACGGCGGACGAGCGCAGAGATCTTATCAATTTCCTTGGTCTTCGTGATTTCTTCTTGCTCGAATCGGTCGAGAGCTTGCAGGTCGTCAGTTTCATACTGAGCCATTAACTGTTTCACCTTTGCCGCGACGCGTTTGTCCCGGTCCTTATCCATTTCCTCCTGAAGTCTCGGCGAGGGCACCGAGGCGGTAGCGTAGGGAACGTCCAAGAGGTGGAACTGGTCAATCAGATCACGCCAAATATTCTTTCCTGATTGGATCCGCTTCTCAACCTCCCTCCAGACGCCCTCATCCGAGATCGATCGGATGAATGACCGGTCCATTTCGAGATACTCGAGATATTCCTTCCACTCGGTCTCGTAGTTGAGACCGAACCGGGGAGCGGTTTTGATCCAAATACTTTGAGAGCGCCGCCAGGCCTTAGCATATGCTCCAACCAACTTGTTGAAAGCAGCAAGAGTCTCGGAATTATCTGGATACTGCGAAACCTCATGAATCGCGAGGTTAATGCGGCTCCTCAGTTTCTCAATACGCTCTGTCGTCATCAGATTGCCGGGTATCCCTGAGAAACCGATGAACTCCGCCGGGAAATAGGGCGAGTTTTCAAGGAAAACGAGAGATTCGACATTCGTCGCACCCGAATTCAAGCTGCGCGTCCTGCTGTCAATGAAGGACTTGTACAACAAAGACTTGTCTCCATCGGCAAGAGCGCGAAAGAAAAGCTGAAGCAATTTCAGATCAGCCCGAGAGTCGGTCTTGATGGGCTTCCAGCCAAAACGAACCTCGCCGCGATCCGCCTCACTGCTGCTCGGAAACGGAAAGAGTCCGACCTCCGTGCTCGGTGACGGCTGAACTGGGTATTTTGGTTTTGCTACGGGATCAGGAACTTGTTGGCGTATTCCCTGCCCCGCGAATTGGCTGAGCTCATGCGATATCCGATCCAGGAAACGAAACACATTTTCTTCACGATTAAGAGCAAAAATGAATCCTGTTGTCGGGCCAATGCGATAGTGCTCCCGATAGAATCGCCGGATGTCAGCCGGCACGACATGCCGCATTTCATCTGGTACTCCGCTGTTGTAAAAGCCAAACGGATTTGCCTCACCCAACGCGCGCTTGTTCAGTTCGAAATAGTAGCTATAGATGCCTTGCCCCGTCTGCATCTCGTCGTACACCGAACCCTTTTCCACCAAAGTCTTCCTCTTCGTCGCTGGCTCAAATGAGGTGCCCAAGTGGTAGAATTCCCGCTCCGCCTCGAGATCGCTGAAGTCAGGCATGAAGAGGGCGTCCAACCACGCATGAAACTGCTCAAAAAAACCGTCCATGCCAGTTCCAGAGGAAAAACTGTAAAAATTGAAGTCATCTGTGGTTGCTGCTGCGCTTCGGCTGAGTCTCATCCCCGTGAGCAGACTGACGTAACGCCCCTTCGTCCCCTTACCACCGAGCAGATGCTCCAGGGAATGTGCAAGGCCGGCGTTGGAGTCAGCGGGGGTATCAACCCACATGAACGCCTGCGGCACCGTGTCGATCTGGATCAGATAAATCGGGGCGCCCGATCGAATATCCAAGAACTTTGCGCCTACGATTTGGCCGCGTGAATCGGTGTAGAGGTTAGCGACTCGCAGGTCGCCGATAACCTCGTCCCGATTGAGCGACGCCAAATCTCTCGAGGACCCTTGACAGCAGTCGTGAGCTGCGGCGAGAAAATAAACGATGAAAAGGACTCGCAAAATCATGGTCTGGGTACAGTAGAACGCCCAAGACTCTACTGCAAGCACGCATTTACCAGCGTGGCACTGTTGGACTAATGTGAACCGAGCGTCCGTTCTCCATTGACTTACAAGGTCGCATTTTCATAACATTCCACCGCTGTAGGAACACGGGCCCTACTTGATTGCAGGAGATAAACCATGATCGACCTTCTTCTGATTCTTTTCTTTGAGGATTTCATTCAGAAGCCTCAACCCAAACCTCTTCCTCCTCCGGAGCCTCCGCCATATTGAGGCGCACGGCAGGCCGCAAGCACAGGCCTTGTGAATAGAGCTTGCAGTAAATACGCTTTTGCCCGTCTCAGCGACGATTTTATTGATGGGCGGCCTGTACCCGGGTCATAGCGATGAAGCCCTTCCGTGCAGTTTCCTTGTGTGCTGTCCTCCAGCTAGGACTGTTCGCTCATGGTCAGAAACTCGACCTTAGCTCTGCAGGGCCGTCTTCAGTCGGAAAGGGTGTAGTCGTTGAACAGGTGGCAAAGAACACGCAGGCCAAGAAAGCTGGAGTGCATCCAGGGGACATCCTGCTAGGCTGGAAAAGAGGGAGCGCACGAGGAGAATTTGACTCTCCCTTTGATCTGTCTTATGTCTTCCTTGAGCAGGCGTCTCGGGGCCCAATCACCGTCCTGGCACGGAGAGGCCATGAACGGCACGAGTGGCTCTTTGGGTCCGATGCTTGGGGCGTGTCAGTGCGTCCCAATCTTTCGGAACCACTTCTCTCGATCTATCTCCAAGGCGAGGAACTGTTTGCAGCCGGCAGATTGACTGAGGCGACTGACCATTTTCGGACGGCCGCGACGGCGGGGCGCCAAGGCCACGCACTATGGCTAGGCCCATGGTTCCTGTATCACGCCGGCAGAATCCTGTCGGGCGCAAGGCAGTGGGAGTTAGCCGATGCTTTTTACGAGGAGGCGATTGCACAGGCAGCAGAAGCCGACCCTGTTGTGAAGGTGGAACTCTTTCGGAAGAGGGCTGCCGGATTTGCGAACCGTCAAGAACTGGCTACCGCCGAGAAGTACTATAAAATGGTTTTACTGGAGGCCCAGAAGTTAGGCCGCCAAACGATGGTTGAGGCGAATTCTCTCTTGTCTCTCGCAGTCATCGAGTTGAAGCAAGGAGAGTACGACAGTGCCCAAGAGCATCTCCGTTACGCGATGGCTATCGGCGAAGCGCTTGCGCCCACGAGTATCCAATCCCTGCTGACGATCGCTAATCTGGCGGTTGTGTATCAAGATGAAGGTCAGCTCGAAAAGGCGGAAGCTTACTATCTCAAAGCCCTCGCGAAAGAAGAGGTGTACTTTCCCCACAGCGTCCATTTGGAGGGTACACTCAACGATCTTGGGGTTCTGTTTGACCAAGAAGGCGATCTCGCGAGGGCCGAAGCATACCATCGCAGAGCACTCTCCGTTGCAGAACGTCTGGACCCTGAGAGTCTGGACGTCGCTGATATCCTCGCTAATCTCGCTGTATGCCTTCTTGAGCAGGGCAACGCAGCACGAGCAGAGATCTACCAGAAGCGAGCTCTCTTCATCAGGGAGAAGGCGGTCCCCGACAGTCTACCCACCGCGCACAGCATCGCTGGCCTCGGCAAGATTGCTCGGATTCGCGGGGATCTGAGCCGGGCCGAGGAATACTACCGGCAATCGCTAGCCATTGCGGCCAAAGTCCATGCTCCGGGCCGGGACCGAGCAAGCTTCTTCATTGGTTTGTCCGCGGTTCTTCGGGAAAGACGCGACTTGCCCGCGGCCGAGCATCTTTACCGGGAGGCGCTAACAATCATCGAAAAAGAAGACCCAGGAAATATTGATCGCGCTACCACCCTTGCTGAGTTGGCTGCGACGGTTTATGGGCAGAATCGCGTGGGCGAAGCCGCAAGACTCTATCAGCAGGCCCTAAGCACTTTCGAAAATCGAGCCCTCCACTTGGGAGGCGTGCGAGAGACTGCCTCGCGATACCGGGCTGAACACATCCGATATTGCCAGGAGTACTTGGATCTCCTTATTAAGGAAGGTCAGCCGGAGCTGGCTTTCGAAGTGCTGGAGGGCTCACGCGCTCGCACCCTATTCGAAATGCTGGCGCGAGCCCATGTCGATGTTACCGAAGGCGCTGATCCTGACCTGCGCGAACGAGAGCGCCGGTTGGGACAGCTACTCAATGCCAAATCCGAGCATCGAATGCGGCTGGCTGAAAGCGATCATGCGGATCAACAGTTAGCAAGAGTCGACCTCGAGATCGGGGACCTCCTGTTGCAGTATCAGCAGGTAGAAGCTCGGCTCCGCACCGGCAGCCCAGACTATGCTGCGCTTACTGAACCACAACCGCTCAGAGTAGCGGATATTCAGAGGTTGCTCGGTTCCGACACTCTATTGCTCGAGTACTCACTTGGTGAAGAAAAAAGTTACGTCTGGGCGGTCACTGGCACTTCGCTGGTGGCCTATGAGCTACCGAAGCGTATGGAAATTGAGAAGGCTGCCCGCCGCGTTCATGATCTCGTAACGTCTCGAAATCGCACTTCGCAATCAGCAGCACCACTCGATGCAACAACAGTTGAGAGGGAATACTGGGTTGCAGCCAAGCGACTGAGCCGGATCGTGCTGGGCCCTGTCGCAGGTATGCTCGACCGAAAACGGCTGCTGATTGTCAGTGACGGGGCGTTGCAATACATTCCTTTTTCTGCGTTACCGAATCCGGGAAGCGCCATCGATGCGGTACCCCTGGTCGTGAAACACGAGATTGTAAATCTGCCATCGGTATCAGTGCTCGCCGAATTGCGGCGCCAGCGGATCGGCCGTCCGAAAGCAACTCGGATAGTTGCCGTGCTCGCCGATCCTGTGTTCGATCCGAATGACGAGCGCATCAAAGCCGTGATCGAGAAGACCTCTTCATCATTCCGTTCACCCACGCAGTACAAAAGCGATTTGACCCGTTCAGCTGACGATCTCGGTCTGACCAGAAATGGGAAGCTCCACCTGACTCGCTTGCTGTACTCGCGCAATGAGGCAGAAGCCGTCATGGCCGCGACGCCGCCTGGGAAAGGAATGCTGGCTCTTGATTTTGAGGCTAGCAAGACCACCGCAGTCAGCCCCGAGTTGGCGCGATACCGCATCGTGCATTTTGCAACGCATGGAGTATTGGATAATAAGCACCCGGAGCTCTCCGGACTGATTTTGTCATTAGTGAACAGACAGGGCAAGGCGCAGAACGGTTTTCTGAAATTGCAGGATATCTACAACTTGAAGCTGCCAGTTGATCTGGTCGTGCTGAGCGGGTGTGAAACCGGCTTAGGAGAAGAGATTCACGGAGAAGGGCTGATCAGTTTGACTCGTGGCTTCATGTATGCAGGCGCAAGTCGCGTGGTTGCGAGCTTGTGGGGCGTCAGCGACATGGCGACAGCGAACTTGATGGCGGACTTCTATGGAGCAATGGAACGCGACCACATGCGCCCCGCGGCAGCGCTGCGCAAGGCCCAGATCCAGATGTGGAGACAAAGACAGTGGAGCTCGCCATACTATTGGGCTGCATTTCAAATCCAGGGTGAATGGCAATAACGACAGACGTTCTGGCACCATAAAACTAACTGGGAGGAGACTAAATGTTTCATGTATTTGCTTCCCGTGTGGGGCTGAGACTGCTTAGTTGCGGGAGCGGACTGCTCGCATTGCTTTTTGTGATGCACGACGGCGGGATGCGTAGTCGAGGCTTAAGGCGATCTCCAACAATACTGCTCTTGTACTCGGGCCTAGCCTGCCTTGTCATCGGACCTGGAGTCATCATGTTCGAGGTTTTGGTGCTTGGCGCTCAGTTTCCCTGGCCAATCTAGTGGGTTCTTGTGGGCTCCGTAACGACCTGGCCGGGACTGATTCTCACCGCCTACGGAGGATGGGCTGCTGCCCGGGAGCGCCGGAGGTCGACATCGATGTAATCCAAGGGCTAGTTGTGTCGAAATAGAAGGGTGTGCTGCGGGGCACGCATTGGTTCTCAGGGGAATCATCCTAGGCACAACCCTTTTCCGCTTGTCATCTATCGCCATCCTGACTACGCTTGCGCGCATACCCCCTCGGATCGAATCACGTCTTTCTTCGGAGAACTGCCATGAAGAGAATTGGCTCGACCCTGATCGTTCTTACCTTGTGCTGCCTGTTTACCGGAATCTCTTTGTTCGCGCAGCAGGCAACGGCAACCGTCAACCACGGAGTAAGCCTCCGAGGCGACCCGTCAACCAAGAACCCTCCCATCCGGCATCTGAACAGAAACACTACCGTGACGCTCCTCGCGAAAAAGCCGAGAGCTGGGGAGGCTACAAGGCCTCCCATCGGTGTCAACGTCCCCGGGATTCGCTCCCGTTGGCCGGTTTTCAACTGATACTCGTTGGCCGGTTTTGCGTGATTGCTGAGGGGCCTTGTAGCCTAGGGAACAGCGGATGCCCGCGCACTTACTGTGGTGAGGCCAAAGCCAACCAGGCGTGCGTCACGCGGCCAATAACGCTTGCCTGGCTGGGAGTCTTGAGGCGCCGTACCGGATACCGCGAGGCTGGATGGGGAAGCAAGGTAAGCTCGGTACCATCCTGCTGACACCAGCAGCAGCTATAACCCATGTCGTGCAGGACCAGATAAATCGGCCGATCCATC
>WNFJ01041443.1_pt1 | contig 37581 bp, 30 predicted proteins | sample 5400461 | NCBI WGS metagenome assembly WNFJ01 (sample SAMN13153349, study PRJNA577476) | soil metagenome | isolation source: 115 cm saprolite on Douglas fir-dominated hillslope | place: USA:California | collected 2013-09-17
AGGACCGTATCCATGTAAAAGATCTGGCTCCCCGGGCAGGACTCGAACCTGCAACATTTCGGTTAACAGCCGAACGCTCTACCATTGAGCTACCGGGGATCATCCCCATTTTGTGACAGTTAAGCGGCCATTTCAAGCGAACGCGTGGGGACATTGGGGACATGACTGAACCCAAGCCCGACGCTTTCGACATATCTTCTTCGCACGTCAACCCGACCCATGATCTTGATGTAAGACTGCTCGGTCACACCCTTCTTGCCGTGACCGAGCCAGAGCTTAATCAACGTCTCAGGAATCAGTTCGGCTTCCAGGTGTGTGCTACGGAACCGCCGCATCGCGTGCCACGCCTTGCCGGCCCCGCTTAGACACTTCACTTTACGTCTGCCATTCGTATCGCGCCAGCGGCGAGCCGTTCTCAACCCCACCGATTCCAAAATCGGGTGGAGCCAATCACGATTGATATTCCTTTGCAAAAGTGGACGCCCGTTGCGCGATAAAAACAGCAGTGTACCGGGTTGTTTGCCAGCGACATATTCTCTAAAGATTGCAGCCAAAGATTCGGGGACGTCCACATCGCGCTTCCCGTTCTTTGTCTTCGGTGGTTTTAAGTTCATTTCATACACGCTCTGCCGTACATGCAGAACGCGGCAATCTTCCGAGAATGTCGTACCGTGCTGACATTTCCTGGGCCGTAGAGCTTTGCAATGCGCGCAGCCGAAATTGTCACGTACCTTGATAGCAAGACCTTCGCCGATCCGAAGACCGAGACCGCCAACGATCAAAGCCAGCATATACGCTGGATTCTCGTTTGCGACCTTGAAGGCCGCGTCAAGGATTCGCGTCATCTCTTCCGGTGTAAAAGCCTCGGAATTTTGATCCTCTGGATCCACAACCGGCAGATCGATGTACTCGTCGTCCCAGCTTCGCCTGTAGACCTCCTCACCGTTAACTTTCAGAGAGCCGACTACAAGCTTAGCTGTGTCCACGATGTTGGTGATGGTTTTTGGGCCAAGCTGTTTTTCGTGGAGCTTTTGGACCATACGTTTGAGTACATCGTTGTCCACAGCCGAGAGAGGTAGTTCCCCGAGAAGCGGGTTTAGATGATTGCGAAGGTAGCTCCTGTAGCCCCTAGCAGTTGCCTCCGTAATCGGATCACGCTTCCTCGTCTGTGCCGTGTACAACCATGATTCGGCCTGCTGCTGGAACGTCACACCGCCGAATTCAGCGCCGACAATTTGCGTCATAATAGTTTCTGCGGCGTTCACTCCGGCTCGCTCCAGCACCGCTAGTTTCCTCCTTTCTCGCTCAAGCGGTCCCAAGGCTCCCGGTCCTGCGATCGAGCAGATTGTTATCCTCTTCTTCCGCCAGTTCACCTGACCAGGTTCTCGGTAACGATAGACCACGGTCCAGTTGTTGCCGTGCTTTTCGAGACTTCCAGTCTGACCAGAGAATTGAACCATTGTGCCGATTCCTTTCTTGGCTCGTTTCTCTGGCGTCGGCACAACGATACCGTGAGGGTGATTCGGTTGGCAACCGTGCGGTTGCGGCCCGTCGGAAGCCGCAACGTTCGCGCGGCGATCTTGGAGTGATCGTCGTCAGCGACCACGGCAACACCGAAACACCGAGCCGCGCGGTGGCCGTCGAGACTTTTCTGGCTAAGCGCGGCTGGCACATTCGCGAATCGGTGAAAGGACCACGCGACGCCGCCATTCCCTCTTACGGGCTCGTCGCGTTTGCCGCGATTTACTGCGAGCCTAAAGCAATTGAGACAATCGCCGAAGAGTTACGCGGAATCGAAGGCGCGGACGTCATCGTCAGCCGAGATCCTGACCGCAACGACCATGGCCGGGCCGATCTCAAGGCGACGATTCGCTCAGCCGCTTCGGCCGCGACGGCTGAACTTGTGTGGTCGCCCGACGGAAGGCGATATCGATACGCAGCGCGCAATGGCGATCCGTTGGGCCTCGTACCGGTCTTCGATTCGCTTCGCGCCGCTGGCAAACTGGATGCGGATGGCTTCGCCGGCGACGCCGATCTCTTCGCTGCCACGTCGCTAGCTGCGTTTCCGGATGCCGCCGCTCGCATCCGCGCTTGGACGATGAATCAGGTGCGAAATCCTGCGGACATTCTGGTCTCCCTCAAGCCCGGGTACTACCACGGGATTGAATCCTTTAGACACATCGTCAATCTCGCCGGGACGCACGGAGGGTTGGAAGGGTCAGGATCACTCGGCTTTGCCATGGCTACTTACCCGCTCGCGCCCGCCACACGCTTGAGCGACTTGATTCCCGCAAAATTGCTCCCGCGAGGAGAAAACGCAGAGCTCGTACAGCGCAACAGGTCTCCTGAGCCGAGGCCGCCGGAACAATCCTCGTCTATCGACAGATGACCTCAGGCCAGTTTGGTTAGGTTCAAATTTAACTCGATTGAGAAGTTCGGTTGCTGCAGGCGCGTGGCGTGCGGCTGTCGGTTTTTAGTTAGTGCCCCCTTTTTCCGCTCAGCTAAAATTTAGACACGGGTTTTCCGTTACTGGCGTTACTATTTTCCGGCGTCAAATTGGGTGTTTACAGGCGTATAGAGGCGTGTTAAAGCGTACCACCATAACGGAAAGAAAGGGGATAGGTTAAAAAGCCAGCATTTTAGAGGCTTGCGGAAGCCGGGTAAAGAATCCCACCCTCTCCCCCACCCCAATCTGCGTAGTTCCTCTCTCCGGCTTTCGAGTCCCGGGAAGGGGAGACTGATTCTGGGCGCAATCTAGCCGCAAAAACTACCTTCCAAGCGCATCTAAATCGGCCACCGTGAGCGATTCCGACTTAGGTTCAATTTAGGTTCGATTAAGAGCTTCGGAGAAAAGCAGTTTTGGTCCCGATGCGACACCACCGAAACGACTTAGTATTTTCCGATTTCTCGGTTCGGGACCAAGAGGTCGTGGTTCAAATCCATTCGCCCGAACGGCTCGGTATCCAGGTCTCGCTACGCGCCAATCGGAGAGTTGGATATGTCTCCTCCACGGTCGCATCCCGCGTTTTGCATAGGAAAGTCACTGTGCCAAAATTGTGCCCGAATCCAGCGTTTTCATCTCATTCGGGTTAGCTCTTGAGCGAAAGCAGATTCCCCGATTTGTTGGAACTATTAGTAGTTAGAAATAAGGGAAAGAGTTGTTGGAGTCGGCTTTCGTGCTTGCAAATCAGAATCCAGACCTTATTGAAACCTGTGGAATCCGTCTGTTTCGAAGTGATTGATGATGAAACGTTTGCGGCACGTCGTTGTAGCCTGTTGAAACTTGTTGAAGCTCGGTGCAATCGCAGCTACGAAATTGTCTACAGTTAGTCAGCCTTGCCGCGCATTTTCGAGGCGGCAGCGCATTCGTGACGTTGCGCCCTGCCTTAAGGAATTCATACGCCCGTCGAGATGCTCAGTCCGGGCGTCCGCCATTAAATCGACGCGCCAAGAGGCGGGACGATGCTGGAGGAGGGCCGCCAGACAAATTTATTTTAATGCCTGCCTCTGCCTTCCAGGAGTGGCTGGTGCCAGGATTTCACAGTCCCGCAGCATTTTTCCTTCGTGATAAACAGAGATGACCGATCCATCCATAAACCGTAATTTGCCCCGGCGCAAAATCAACGTGTAAACAATCACCTTGAGGTCCGCGGGCAGTGACGTCGTAAGTAGCATTCGGCGAAATCAGCAGCTCTTCTCCCCACGGCTCAAGATAGAGGATCACGGGCTGTGGGTACGAATTTTGTATCCGCAAATGCTGTACAAGTCGACTGCTTTTTGCATTAGGTCCGCACGACCGGCAGCGCTCGGATTCCCAGGGTTAGCATCCTTTATCCCTTTGTAAAAGTCGCGCCATGTCTCGGCCATTTCCTTTGTAACCCCCGACCGTTCGAGTTCCTCTCGTGTCAAGGTCTGCATACGTGCTCTAGCCGCGTCGTCTCCCGTACCCCGCCATCCGGACGATGAGCTTGATGAGAGCACGGATGGAATTTTTGCGTACCACAGGTATGGCATATCCGTCCGGCGAAGGCGTCTCCCTTGCTTTTGTCCGCATTGGTGCTGTCCTGCGCTACTCACTGCAACTGCATTCTCCAGAGGGCTTGCGAGGTGGGTTCTGTCAGCTCGTGCCGGTTGTTGGCATGCATTTTCGAGAGGATGTTCGAGAGGTGGAATTTCACAGTGCTCACGCGGATTTGCAGGAGGTCGGCGATTTCCCTGTTTGAAAGACGCCTGCGCACCAGTTCCAAAATCTCATCTTCGCGAAGCGTTGTCGTTTGCCGCGGTTGGCTGTCTTTACGCAATTTGCTGCCTACCCTGCGAAGAAACTCGGGGAGCACTTCGTCGGGAACCCAAAGTTGATTGCCCGCGATGCAGAAAATCGCGCGAATCAGCGCGCTCGATGCATCCGCGTGTGAAACATATCCGTGCGCTCCCATGATCAGGACCCGCACGATCTCCTCCTTCGACTTGTGATCGTCGAGCACCAGAAACCTGGCATCGGAGCAGCGATCGCGCAGTTGCCGCAGGCACTCAAATAAATGCATTTTCAGCCCGCACTGGTCGATAACGAAGATCAAGTTCCTTCGGCGAGCCGCCGGCAACTGAGCGTACTGGTTCAGATTCAACGGGCAAATGCGCGAATCTGTGCGCAACAATTGTTCCAGGTAGGCTTGCGCCAGGCAATTCTGCGCTACGGAACAAACTCGGAGGGACCTTCGTAGGATGGTGCCAGACATGCTCCAGCCTCTCGAATCACTTCGGGGTGCGCCGCGAACGTTTCCGTAGGCTCGATGGAGGGAAGCGGCGAACAGGCCCGAGCACGCCACTATGATGTCGGACTCGTTCCTTGTCAAGTTACTATTTACTATCCCGCTACCTAGACTTCCGGGCGAGGCGGCTACACGACTCTTCGACGGTTGACGTGTTCGCGGGTCGCCCGTACCCTCTTGCACCTCGGACTTGACTCTCCGAGGAAATTGCCTTTTGCATATACTCAACTGGTTCCGTGAAGTCTTGGTGGTGACGAGCTACCTGCCGCCTGTGCAGGAGAGGATTGCTCACGTCTCCATCCGGATAGGCGATGTCGAATTTGGCGCCCGTCAAGATGCGCTATACCCTGACGGCAACGTTTTCGCCCGCTCGTTCCCTCCGCCGAAGCCGGCTGGTCCGCGACATGCTTATCGTCGTCTAGACTATCCTCCCTCGATCACAACCGATGGGAGAAGCAATCCTGAAGAGTTTCGTCGGCCCTGCAACGATTGCGGTCGAGTAACTCCCGGGCGAACGCCGGTCCCCACTGATATTGCGCGCGCGGTTCCGTTGCGCTAGCGATCTTTTCCGCGCATCGGGTTCCAAGCGACTGCACAGGCCCTGCCGTAGGATCAAGCCCAGGTGGTTCGAATCAAGAGATGTGGCTTCGGTACCCCAGGGGTATTCAGTCGCGCTAATAAAACATTAGGTAATGATCAGGACCCTTTGAGAACGCCTCGATGAAGAAGCCTTCAGTGTTGTTGGTCTGCGCCGACCCAGGTTGGCGCCAAGCTTTGCGCAATATCTTCGCGTCCAGCCATTTGGAGATGGCGGAATGCCCGGATCGCGGCATGGCGGCGTTGTGCTGTGACAGGATCGATCCCGCGATCGTGGTATTTGCTTCCCCTTCGCGCCACGAAACAGGCAAGGACATCGGCACCGCGGCGGAGATGCGCCGCGATGGCTGCCACCGGCCCATGCTTTTATTGGCTGCGGAAAGCTCCGAAGATATCGCGGTTGCGGCGCTACGCGGCCGGATGGACGATCTCATCCGCTACCCCCAAGGCGCGGACGAATTGCTCACCGCCATTTCGCGAGTGCTTGCGCGGTGGCCCCAACCCGGAATGGAGGACCAGACCGACCCGATCATTGGATCCAGCAAGTCGATGTGGCAACTGAAGGCTTACCTTGCCAAAGTGGCGGCCACGGACAGCAATGTGCTGATCACCGGGGAGACCGGAACTGGTAAGGAGCTCGCGGCGGGGATGCTCCATCGCTGGAGCCCGCGGCGCACCAATCCTTTCGTTTCAGTGAACTGCGCGGCAATCCCAGCATCCCTGATCGAGAGCGAATTCTTCGGCCACGAGCGTGGCGCGTTCACCGGCGCTCATATCTCCCGGGAGGGGAAGTTCCAATTGGCCGACGGCGGAACGGTCTTTTTGGACGAGATCGGAGACATGGACCTCGGCTCACAGGCGAAGCTCCTGCGCGTGATCGAGAACAAGGAAGTCCACAGCTTGGGGGCGAAGGCCAGCCATCGCGTGGACGTGCGCGTGATCGCCGCAACCAATCAGGATCCGGAACAAATGGTAAGCGAGAATCGGTTCCGCAAGGATTTGTATTTCCGGCTGAACGTCGCGCGAGTTCATCTCACGCCTTTGCGTGAGCGCAAACAGGACATCCGCCCGCTGGTGGAACAGTCGATTCGGGACCTCAACCGCCGCTTCGGATACCAGGTGGAAGGTTGCACCGAGGACGCCTGGTCGCTTCTTGACCGCTACGACTGGCCCGGAAATGTGCGCGAGCTTAAGAACCTGATGGAAGCGAGCTTCATTGGACTGGAGTCGCGAGTCATTTCCGCGGGTGATATCCCCGAAAGCTTTCACCGGCGGCTGGAGGTGCAGGATCGCATGCCTGCCGACGAACGCAAACAGCTGATCGCCGCCCTCTCGGCGACCAACTGGAACAAAAGTAAGGCGGCCGAAGCCCTGCACTGGTCGCGCATGACAGTGTATCGCAAAATTGCCAAGTACCATCTCTCCATCCGCTGATCATCCTGGTGTCACACTGTAACCGGGCTGTCGCAACGATTGTGACAGCCCTGGTGGAACGACTGTACGCCGCCGGTGAATTCGCTTTTCTTTTCCCGGCCAACAAAAATGCCCCGAAGCGACGGTGTCTGCAAATCAGAGAAGCTGAACCACATCAGCGAATCGACAAGCCGTCTGAAATTTGCTGTAGCGCCGGCGTTTGTCCCGGCGACGTTGCCCGGAAGTGCGAGCGGCTTCCGCGAGAGCTGTATCGCACGCCTGGGACAGCGAAAATCGCCGGCGCGAATTTCTGTTGATGAGTCAATGAGTTACGTGTCGCACACACTGGTACATCGCGTGCAAGGACCGAGGCTTGAGGTCTAGGCTCTTTGCGGTCCGAAGATCTCCAGCAGCGAGTGCCCCTGGAAGGCAGGTATGCCAACTTCTTTAAGGTCGGGCATAACGCGTGTGAATTCGTTCTGGAGTTCGGACAGCTGTACGAGAATGAGAAAGCTCCCGCCATTCACACCCGGATCATCACCAGTTCGGCGTATGTCCGGGAGTTGCTCGACATCATCCGGGAAGCTTTGTTGGAGCAAGAGCGCCTGGAAGCCGGAGAAAGAGAAAAATAAATGATGGGCCCGGTCATTGACGGCATGGTGCAGCTACTAAGCGCCCCGCCCGATCCCCTGTTGGCGGCGGCTCGCATGGGGGATCGAGTACCTTCGGCACCGAGCGATTTGCCATCAATCGCCATATCCTTGACCGTCGAGGGCAAGCGGGCCAACGGCCTGGGAAGCTTCCGCAGGGAAGCCCATCAACTTACCCAGGTCACTACCGTGGTGCCGGTTCAGGCCGGATCGGATACTTTTTCCGCGGACTTGAAAACGCTGCAACTGCCGCTGCCAGTTCGCAATCCGGATCAAGTTCAAATCTCTCGGGTGACTGGACCGAACCAGCCGGTTTCCTACCGGCTGACCAGTTCTCCCGCAGCGGTGGAGGAATTCCGGGTGGATTCACTTCGCGGCCAGGCGATTTTTGGAGCGGCACAGCCGGCCGGAGAGCAACTTCAGGCGATTTCCTGGACGCAAATCTTCCGAGAGGATATCACCGGCGAACATTCCAGCGGCGCCATCATCCTGGAAGTGTGGGGTGGCAGCGCCGCGGAAGTATTCGCTCTGGGGCGCAAGCTGGAAGCCAAGCTGGCAGATCCAACCGGCCCGCGGCAATTAGGATTCGGCGTTTTACAGTCCGCCGGATTGACCGCAACCGAGAATTCTGCGTATCAACCGGCCGTGGGCAGCCCATTTCCGGTGTGGAAACAAAAACTCACCTACAAATTCCACTTCGATATGGAGCTTGGCGGAGCGGCGAGTTCGGGTGGCCCCATCAAGAAGATCAACCTCGATCTGGAGGCGCAACAAGAAGCATTCTCTGTACCGGCGAGCTGATAGCGAGGGCAAAGACTTATGTCGGAAGTCATCACCGAAACAATTCTCCCCGGAACATACATTGAGGTCCGCGCGGCTGGCTTGCTCACGGTGGGGGCTATCCCCACCGGAAACGTGGGAATCATCGGAACGGCGGAGAAGGGCGGCTTAGATTTCGAAATCCTCTCCGGCTATGAGGATGGCCGCGCGAAGTTTGGCGAGCCGGGCGATTGGGACCCACACAATGTGGCTGGCAATCTTTCCCTCGTGCGCGCCCTCAAATTTATTTTTGACAACGGAGCGCTGACGGTCTACGCGCGCCGCGTCTTTGATCCGCCGCCCGCGCTGCCCGACCCGAACATCGCCCCGCCGGTGGCTGCCAGCCTGCAGTTGCTGAATGCCAGCAATGCGCCGGTGCTCACTCTGCGGGCACAGACACCGGGCACGTGGGGCAATCGTCTGCTCGTGAAAATCGAAGCAGCCGATGCGCCGACTCAGGTGCCCAACGAAATATTGGCGCCGCACAACGGGAACCTGATGCTCTCCGCGGCCAAACTGCTGCTGGCCAGCCCGGACGCCAGCATCGGCTCGGTCATGGTCACGCAGCATGGCCTGACCAGGAAATTCCAGCTCAAGACGACGGCTGGCGCAGGTGTGGTCCAGGTGGATACGGGGACGAAAAATCTGACGTTTCCAACCGCCCCTCCGGCCGGCGCCGAGATTGAGGCCAGTTACTGGGTGACGCAGGATAGCCTGCGAAAGATCACCTTTGTGTACGGGAACCAACAGGAAGTTTATGTGGTTCCGAGTCTTTCCTACCTGGCGCAGTTGTTACAAGACCCGACGCAGCTGTCGGCGCTGGTGGACGTGGTGCAAATCACCGGCGACGGTCTGCCTGCTGTGTCCGCGACGGCACAGGCATTCAGCGGCGGTGACAACGGGTCGCCCTCTCTGCAGAGTTACATGGACGCCCTCGACGAGATGGTCGCACAGGACATCCAGATCGTGATCCCGGTGGGACTGACTTTCTCCCAAATCAAGGCCAGCATTCTAGGCCATGTCGAGATTACCGAAAATCTGGGACGGGAGCGCATCGCCATCCTCGGCGCCGATACGAACGACGTCACCAAGATTCTCGAGAATGCCAACGATGTGGCGGACAAGCGGGTGGTGCTGGTGGCGCCGGGACTGAGCCAGCAGGACCCGACTACCGGGCAGATGATCCAACTGCCGGCGTACTACACCGCAGCGGCAGTCGCGGGCAAGCTCAGCTCGCTCGCGCCGCACATCAGCCTGACCAACAAAACGCTGGCCAGTATTGATGCACTCGCGAAGGACTACAACTACGGCGAGCTGAAGTCTCTGGTGCTGAACCGCGTGCTGGCGCTTGAGGACAAGATGGGCATCCGCGTGGTGAAGGGCATATCCACCGACGACCAGGCATTCAAGCAGATCAGCGTCCGGCGCATCGTGGACTACGTGAAGCAAGGAACGAGGCTGGGCGCGAACCAATATATCGGACTGCTGAACAACCGCGCGATCCGCGAAAACCTGCGAACCACTCTCGATAGTTTCCTGGCAGACCTGCTGATACGCGAATTCCTGACCGCGTACACGCTCACTGTAACGGCGGACCGCGCCATGGAGATCGCAGGACAGGTGCTGGTCACCATGGACCTGCAGCCGACATTCAGCATCGACGTAATTCGCGTGATTATGAATCTGAGCTAAACCAATGTTCAACACCAACACATTTTACGGAACCGACGGCGCACTCTCCCTGAGCGACGTGGACGGCTTTGCCGACTTTGCCAAGTACTTCGGCGACTCCGGAACGGTCGGCCGCGTCACCAACATCTCGCTCGCGGTCTCGACCGAGGTGAAAACCTTCCATGAGCTGGGGTTGCGCGCGCCGCGCGAGCTGCGCGCGGGCAACCTGTACATCTCCGGCAGCGTGGAACGAGCTTACATCAACGGATCCCTGCTCAAGGTGATGCTGGGACAGTATGCCGAAGCGGAAGAAGCTGCGGGATTCAAGATCCCCACCTTCAACATGAAAATAATCCTCGACAACGTCCGCCCGCCGGGCGACCCGGGCACCAGCCTCGTGACGGTGTACGGGGTCATCTTCGACAACTGGCAATTCAGCCTTCCCGAGGACAGCTTCGTGCTGGAGAAGGCAACGTTCAAAGCGCGCCGCATCGCCATCAAGGACAACGAAGTGAAGGCCTAGGAGCTGGCGCGAATCATGCTTATCACACCCGAGGAATTGCTGGCCGGAAAAGCGCTGACGTACGACGTTGAAGTGCCGCCGTCCGTGCTTGCCGCCGGCGAGGAGGGCCCGCGGAATTCGGAAGCAAAAAAGATTCGGCTGCGCCCGCTGACGATCAAAGACGTGCAGCTGATCGCCAAGGCGGCGCAGGATGACGAGGTCCTGACCAGCGAATTGATGATCCACCGCGCGGTGGTCGAACCGAAGTTGAAGCAGAACGAGATCGCCGAAATGCCGGGCGGGCTGGTGCGGTTCCTGGTGGAGCGTATCAATCGCATCAGCGGATTAAGTGCGGGTGCGGACGAGCTGAAGGAGATGGCGGGATCGCCGATCGTACAGGCGTTTTTCGTGTTGGCCAGGGAATTCAATTGGACGCCGCAGCAAGTCAAGCAAATGACGGTGGGGCAGATCATCGGGTACCTGGAGCTGCTGAACCAAACCAAAAGGTCGTCATGACGTCGGCAATCACCATGCCTTTTCGGATCGGGACGGAAGCCGTCCGGCGATGCGCCGACTTGCGCCGTCAAACCGCTGGATTAAGGGCAGCCATGGCGGCTGCGCAGAGAGTGAAGGCTGCCGGGGTACGGTTTCCATTGTCCGTTTTGGGGGGCGAACTGCTCGGGCTGATGAGCCAGCAATTTCGTGACCTGCTGACTCAACCAAACGGCCGGAGAAACGCGGCGTACGGCCGGGATGCGCGGCGAGAGTTCGGCGAACCCGGGGCAACAGAACCAAGTGATGCGCCTTGGACTGGAACTACGCGTGAAAAATCCCCGCCAGCAGTATTCGAAGCGGGCAGAACAGATGTGGGTCGCGCGCCGTTCGGATCGAATGGTGGCGCGATTGGCCCAGAGAGCGGCGTGGCGCCCGCGAGCGGTGTGCCCGAGGGTGGGCATCGGGACTCCGCCTGGGAGAGCGTAGCAAGCGGTGACGTTTCGCCATTCTCATGGCCCGGCGCGCCGTCCCTTGTGAGCAAGTCCCGCCCGGTCGCAGCCCCGAGCGCTATGGAGAAAGAATTGCGCGAGTATTGGGAGCTGGAACGGCGCGATGCGGCGTCGCACCAGGCAGTGTCGCGCGCCGCAGAGACACGCGACACCGCGCACAGGGTGGCGGAAATAGAATCGAGACCCGCTACGGAAGTTTTACGTTTTGGCCAAACGACTTTCGCCGAACGCCTGCAGGCGTTCGTCTCCGGCAACGAGCCTCGCGAGCACACGGCCCGTGCGCCTTGGCGAGTGGCGACGGAATCCGCGCCGGATGCGCTCGGGCCGCGAACGATTTCCGAGCCAACCGCCGGAACGGCGCTCCTCGGTGACTTTGCCGTGCAACTCGCCGACACGCTCCGCAGCCAGGCCACTCATCACGGGATCGACCTGACATGAAAATAAAGCCCATGCTCGGCGATTTCGCATTGGACGGGATCAAGTACGTCGAGTCGTACGAAAGCCGTGCTTTGGTGGAGCACCGCGTGCCGGGCCTCGCCGGCAACTATTTTCAGGATATGGGTGTGACACCGAACACCATCCTGATCGCCGGCAGCAAGACCGGCGACGACGACCGCGACACCTTCCTCACCGGCGTGCGCAAACTTTTCAATAAAGGCGAGCCGACCAGCTTCGCCGCCGATATCAACACCGCTACCGACATCACCGATGTGATCATCGAGGATTTTCGCGCCGGAGAGGTCGCGGGCAGCCCGGACCATTTTGAATACTTCATCAAGCTGCGGAAATACGTGCCTCCCCCGCAGCCGCCGGCGACCGGACTATTGGACGGCGACATCCTGGGCGACGCGCTGGGCGCATTGGGCGCAATGGATGTTTTGGATTCGCTGGTGCAAATCCCCACCATCGCCGATCCATCGACGCCGCTCAAGGGAGCGATGGATGGCGTGAAGCAGGCGACCAGTGGCCTGGGCGGAGCGACGCAGCCGCTCAAAAGGATTTTCGGAGGCGGCTGAGAGACCGATGAGCGACACCACCGCCAGCCTCTCTTCGCGCTTCCCGGATGCGTCCGTGCTGACCGATCTCGTCGACCAGCTCAAAAGCAATATGGGCGGCGTTCAAAGCCCTGATATTCCCGGGGGACCGATCCAGGATTTAACCGCGGCCCTGCACATTGAAATCCCCGATACCTCGAACTGGCACACGGCGCTTCCTGATGACGCGAAGAACCTGGCCAAAGATTTCCCGAGCGCGGCGGACCTCACCACGCCCATCACCGAACCGATCGCTAAAGTGAGTAGCCTACTGTCCTTCGATTTCGCTGGATCGGCGCAGCGCTTTGCGACGGGTCCCGCGGGGCCAGTAAGCGCCGCGGCTCCCGAATCGATCATCACTCCTCTGGCTGCCCTCGTCGATGGCACCGTGAATCTGCTGCAAGATCCGGAGTTGGCCTCGCTACTCGGTGTTATTTCGAACGTAACGGGCAGCGCCGAGGTAAATCAAATTCCGGAGTACGCTCAAAAAGCGGGCAACGCGGTGCACTCCATTCTTCACGACGTCATCGAGCCAGTCACGGTGGCTTTTTTCTCGCTGCTCGCAGGCATGAATTCCCTGAGCCGGCTGCAGCTCGGGGTTTCCCATGTGTCCGGAGCGTTCTCGTTGGACGACACGGCAAAACGCCTGCAAACCACCCTGGACGCCTACGCGGCTGTTGCAACGCAAGCAGGCTCCGCCAACCCCGCCGCGCTGCAGACCTCGATCGACGCCGCGCAGGCCGCGCTGCAGCAATACATCACGAACCTGGTGCGCGATCTGGCATTCACCGAAGCCTCGCTGGCGGCCCTCGGAACCTCTGATGTGGAGGCCACCTTTGCCGAGATCCAAGCCAGCCTGGCGAAGCTGGAGCCGCAGGCGCTAAACAAACTCGGCGCTGTGTTAACGGCGGAAATCCAAAAGGCCGCCGGCAGCATGACCTTTGATGCCAGCCTGGACATGGCCAAGTACAAGCAACTGATCCAAACCGGGCTGGCGCAGGTTCACACCGAGATTGACAAGCTGGATCCTTCCGGTCTGGTCACTGGAATCCAAAACGGCATAAACGTCGTGGTTTCACCCCTTGCGAAGCTCGAACAGTTCAAGACGCAAGTGGAGACCATAATTCGCGGCGCCTTCCAGACCGTTCGCGATGTGGTGCAAAAGATTGACTTGTCCGTACTCCGAAATACCGTCGAGGTAGCGCTGGCCGCGATCGAGACCGTGCTGAAACAGCTCGCGAAAGCCTTTGCCGACGTGCGAAGCACGATTCAATCCGCGATCGATACCGTAAAGAGCGTGCTGGGCAGCGCCAAGAGCTTCGTGCTCGATCCGGAAACCGGCCTGAAAAAAAAGATCGAAGACGTTTTCCATTCCATCAACGCCGTCCTTGATGCCCTGAATATCCAACAGGTGGTCGCCGAAGTTACCGCCACCATCCAGCCGATCTCCGCGGCGCTGGCCAAAATCGAATTTGCGCCGATCATCAAAGCGGTTCTCGATGCGATCAACGCGATTACCACCGTTCTGAAAACCGTGGCGCCACTGCTTGTCACCGACGCGCTCAAGGAGAAGCTGGGCCAGGCCACCGATTTTCTGAAGCAACTCGACTTCAACCAGATTGCAGACACGGTGAATCAGGGATTCACGGAAATTCTTTCGTCGGTGGATCAGGACGCACTTGGAGCATTCAAAGCCGAGTACGACAATGTTGTGCAGTCGCTCGCCAAATTCGATCCGGCGCCGGCCCTGGAAGCGGTGCAAACAGAAGTCTTCGACCCGCTGGTGGCGGAACTCGAAAAGGTTCACCCATCCGAAATCCTGAAGCCCCTGCAGGACGCCTTCAATGAAGCCAACAGCACACTCGGCAAGTTCGATCCCGTCAGTACTCTCTCTTTCATGACGGACTTCTTCAAATCGGTGATCGCTCAAATCGACGCCCTGTCGCCGGACAAGATGCTGCAGCCGATTGAGAAGACACTGGACGAGGTGCGCAACCAGATTATCGCCTTCCTGCACCTCGACGAGATCATAGCCATGATCGGCAAGGCCCGGGCCTTCGTGCAACCCCTGCTGGATCGCATCGATTTGGACCCGCTGTTTGCGGGAATCAATACCGGATATGCGCGGCTGAAGGACGAGGTCGCCAATTTCGATTTCAATGAGGTGATCTCGTTCATCGGCGGGAAGGGTTCCTCAGGGCTGGGAATGACGATTGAGGTCCTCTTATCGGACTCGGCCGACCTCACGCCCCGATTTACCGGGATCCAAAGCGACCTTCAGCGCGGCAACGACCAACTCTCGGGTTTCGACGCGCAAGCAGCGCTGGATGCGCTTCGGAGCAAGTACGCGGCAATCGGCGTCGCTGCAGGCGGGAACGCATCCATACAGGTTCTCGACCCAATGGCGGCGCTCGCGCCGCTGCTGCCCAAAATCGACCGGGTCAAATCCGCATTCGCCGCCAAGGTGCCTCAGTTTTCGCAAACGGGGAGCAAGATTGCCCCCGCGCTGCAGGCGCTCAACGGCGTCCTGCCGGCCCTGCGCGAATTGATGTCGCCTCTCAAGATGTTGCAGGAGTTTCTGCTGGAGCCGCTGCGGCGGCTGTTCCCCGGACATACGTTCACCGGCGTCAAGGACGTGTTGGTGCAATTCTTGAACGACCTTGACCCGGCCGCGCTGGAGGCCGGTATTCGCCCGATCCTCGAGACGATTGTCGCGAAATTGAAAGCGGTCATTGATGACGCGGTGTTCAATCCGGTTACGCAAGCCTTGCAGAAAGTGGAATCGGCCTTTGACGTTCTCAACATTCATCCGCTTGTGGATGCCATCGACGGTGTATTCCGCGACGTCGAAGGCGCCGTGAAGGCGCTCGATCCCACGCCGGTAATTCAGGAAATCGGCCAGAAATACCAGGAGATCGTCGCGCTGCTGCGGCAGCTCAATCCGGCGCAGTTCATTCAGGAGATTGCCGACATCTACAATAACGACATATTGGCCGTGGTCCATGCGATCAGCCCCCGCGATCTGTTGCTGCCGCCCCTGCGAGACCTGTTTCAGAAGATCAGCGGCGCGTTGGGAGCTTTCGACATCGAAGCACTCTTCAAGCCCGTTCTCGACCGCCTTAAGACTCTGGATTCGGAACTTACCGACGGTCTGAACCAAACGGGCGCCGCGTACACACAGATGCTCGGCGTGTTGTCTTCCGCAGCCGGCAGCGGCTCCGCCAGCGCATCCGTGTCAGTGTGAGTGCGATAGGATCAAGATGCCGGGCTATCTCACATCGTTCATGGTCCTCATCGAAGCCGATAACTGGCTCGATCAGGTAGTGACCAAGCTGGGTGAAGTGTCCCAGAAGCGCAAGCTGACGCCGCTGGAAAACAAGATCGCCCTGCTGGCCGCGCAGGCGCACGAATACATTCACTTCTCCTACGATCCGGCGGTTGCGAACGACCACTTCCCGCCCGTATTTTCAGCCAAGATCGACAACGGTATCGGAAGCGGAATGACGCAGTACGCCTTCGCCGGCGCAATCGGTCCCGACTTTCCCGCGGCCGCGAACATTCTGGCCCTCAACCAGAACTGGGTGGCCGATACCATGCACAAGGGCGCGCCACGCCGGGCTTTCAAACAATCCAAATCTACGGAATTCGTTCTAGGGTGCCTGCAGGGCGGAGACAGCAGCGTTTTTCGGTCCGTAAGCAGCGGGATTGAAGGCAAAAAGTGGACGGTGCAGATTTCGAATGAGTATAAGAAGCCCATGATGGCTTATCTGCTTGGCCACCTCTCCAGTGTCGCCACGCACGTCGTGGTCGAGCCGTTCATCAATCAGTGGGCCTGGAGCCAGGACAACGCCGACCGTTCGCAGTTCGTTGTTCAGCTTGATGCGCAGATCGCCAAGGCCTATTTTCAGCGCGACGATCTGCACTCCGGGCAATCGTGGACCGCCTACCTGCCCGATGCGAAGACCGGGCGATCCGTTTGGGGGTCGTTTCTGAATGATCCCGACACTCTTTCGAAGGGCGTTTATCTGTTTTGCGACCTATACCTGAACGCATTCATTCAGACCTATGGCGGCAGTCCGGTGGAAAGTCTCTGCAAGATGCCCTCGCTGTCCGAGATAACGGCGAAATTCCCGGCTTTCGATCCCATCGCGAAAGAGAATCCTGGCCTGGGTACGGCCCTCAGCCCTTACCCCGGATACAAGAAGTACTTCAACGAAGCCTTGACTGATCTGCCACCTGAGGGGCAGAGACCCATCCAGAAGGCGGTTGAAGATATCAAAGGTCTCAGCGATTTTTTAAAATTCGATTACGAGTGCAAGGTCCCCGAGCTGGACCGGAATTTCCTAGTCGACGGCTATCGAAACACGCGCGACTGGGCTCTTTCCGCCGGTTACGATCACCGCCCCTGGGTAGCCTCTTTCATCGCGTCTGTAATGGTCTTGCTCGGATCTGCCAGCCCCAAGCTCGTGGGCGTGACGGCCGATGTATGGAGCGGCACTTCCGATTACAGTCCGCCATCGCCATTGGACTCCATCTTCGTGGCAGATTTTGAAAAGAGCGAGAACCAAGTGATAGCCAACGACAACTGGCAGGCTTGGCACGATGGAGGAATGTTCGGCAATGAGAAGATGTACTTCGACATCCTGAACGCGTCCTACGGCGATTGCGGGCTAATGCTTTTTATCTGGAACGCCGTGTTGACCGGAGTCCCGCTGCCATCGGGGATCCCCGTGTGGGTTCCCATACTCGGGCAGCTTGCCCATTGGCCGGCGTTTAACGACGGCATTTTCGGCCAGGGCACGGACGGCTTTAAAGAAAGGCCGCCTTTCAAGCGCTGGTACATTGTTTACAACGATTTCATCAGCCCCATCGTCTACCTGCTACTTCCAGCTGCCTTCCCCAAGGTTTTTCGCTTCATCGTTACGCGCTGGGCCGTTTTTGCTTTAAACGTTGGTGGGGACGCGTACGAAGAGCTGTTGTTGAACCGCGGCGACCCCTCGAGAGGAGTTGAAGGTGACCGCTATGGGCTGCGGATTTGGTACCTGCGGTTGTGGATGATGGGTTCGTACACCCTCTCCTCTCTTCTGGCTTTCGGCGTGAGGGCGGCCGACGATGACCGGACCGATAAGAGCATCAAGGCGCGGGATTACCTTCTTGCGCTCATCTTCCCCATCCTGATGATCGCCTACAAGGTCGTCTTGAAAGGCGGCTTTGAGGGGGAGTTGGTCAAAAGCCTCACCGGGATCGACTGGCCGTCCACCGATACCGACAAAGTGGACGCCACCATCCTTCCATTCGACACGGACGCCGCGACAAAACACAAATCGTTCTCGACGGCGCGTGCAGCAGCTTTCCCGGTTCGCGTGTTCGAGAATACCGCGGCCGTCATGAAATCCGACAAGAGCAGCCCGCCGCGGCAATATTACCCGGAGGACGAATCCGCGGACACCGCCTGGGAGAACCTCCCCAAGGCGGACGATCAGGCGCGCCAGCGCAACAGCAAACCCTCAAGCCAAACCTATAAGTTGGCCGACCTGTTTGGCCGCGGCAAGCTGTTTGCCGGCCTGCTGGCCATGGCCGCGGTCAACTACGACACGGCACAGGACAAAACATTGGCCGGGCAGATTTTCAAGGACTGGAATCTGGACTTTCGCACTGAAGACGAATGGAACGATTTGATGGAGAAGAGATCCGATGGAACACTCGGGCTGCTGAACGCAGCGGAACAGTGGTGGAGCGCGGTTTCAGCTCCCACGCCTACGACTCCCAGTGCGGATGCGGTAGCGCAATTGGAAATCGCCCTGGGCATTCGCGGCGGTCCGCTCCAAATCACGGGCCAGATCGAGGATCGCAGCGTGGCGCCGAGCACAACCGGCTCCGCGAAAATCTTCCTGGCCAAAACGCCGTACAGCATCGTGGATGGATCGGGAAACGTGGTGGCCACCGGCACGACCGACGAAAACGGCGCGTTTACCGCGGCGCTGCCTGCGCCGGCCGACTATGAAGTGCGCGTTGATGGCTATCAGGGAATTGCTTGAGGGCCTAACAAATGGCTGACGAACGACGAATCGTAGTGATCCCGCGCTGGCCGGACGATAGCTATCTGGACCTGCTCTTCCGCACGTCCAAGGGGTTCGCCGTGCAAGTCAGCGACGCGCAAATTCAGGCGCTTCGCGACCAGGGCATCGCGGCGGTCAAACTTTACTCGACGGTGAACGACTACGTGTCGGCGATGTGGAACCTCAGCAGGGACGAGGCAATTGCCGCGATCGAAACGGTGCAGACCCAGGCCCTCGCCGCGCTCGATGCTTCGGATCGCAACCAGTTTTCGGTGGGCTGACATGGCGGACTACCATCGCAACACGATCGCCGGTTCCCACAGCACCGTGGATAGCAACGGGAACCCCATCACCGTGAATTTCTGCAGCTTGAAAGACGACTTTATGAATTTGCAGAATAGTTTTCCGGGGCTGGCTGCCTTAACCGTCATCGGTAAGAGTGAGCAAGGCGCCGATATTCAAGCGCTCCGCGTGGGCAAGGACCCGACGCTGCGAATCCTGATGTGCGGCTGCCACCACGCCCGCGAGTGGATCTCCGTCGAAATTCCCTACCTGTTTGCGGAGTTCCTGCTCAACAAATATGCGACCGATCCAAAGGTGCAGCGCGTCCTCGATTCCACCGAGATCTGGTTCGTCCCGATGGTCAACCCAGACGGGCACGAAAACACCGTATTAACCGACCGCCTGTGGCGCAAGACCTTTCCCAAGAAACAGGGACGCGTGGCAGTGGACCCCAACCGGAATTACGCTGCATCCACATGGAACCTCAAGACAAAGGGCCAGTACAGCGATGATACCGCCTCCGACTCCTATCGAGGTCCATCTCCAGGTTACGCGGCGGAAGTCGTTGTGATGCAGAACTTGGTCCGCCAGAAGCAGTTCAAGGGGGTGATCAGCTACCACTCCGCAGGGCGTTTCGTGATGTACCCCTGGGCCGGCAAGACAACTGCGCCAACGAACCCGAAGCTGGACGAGATGGCTACGCTTCTGAAGAAGGTGATTGATTCCAAGGGAAAGACGTACTCCAAAATGCAATCCAACATGTTGTATCCGACGCTGCGGTCCATCCCACCCGCGGAAGGCCTCATACCGGGCGACATGGTTGATTTTGTACTCGAAAACTCGCCGGACGCCATCGTGATCACCATCGAACTGGAACCTGACATCAACGACCCACGCTCGTTCGTGCTCCCGCCGAGCGAAATCGCACCCACATTCGACCTGCATCGCGCGTCGATGTTGAGCTATTTGAACTGCTGCTTGCGGGCGTTCCGGGGTTGGGCGTTGACGACGATCCAGACGCAACCCACGGCGACGCCGTTGAGACAACAGGGGTCCGGCAGCCAAGTGGCGGTGTATCAGACCAACTGTAGTGAGACGTTTCAGAGCTATTGAAGGATCGCAAATGCAGAAAGTGGACTACAAGGTGAGCATCGCCGGCTGGTCGGTCGATTCCACCCAGGATCCGAAGACGGAACTGGTGGAACTGGAGACGTTCGCCTCGATGGATTCGCCGGTGAGCGGCTGCCGCATCGCGCTGTATGCGCCGCCTGCGGCGCAGCCAGGTCTGTTGCAGCAAGCGATCGGCGCGGCAGGTTCCGCGCTCGGATTGGGCGGAGCAGGTGCCGCAGGGGGACCGCCTGCCTTCTCGGTGGATGTGCGCGGCCAGAAAGTCAAGTTCGGCGACAGCATCTCGATCGAATTGACCGCAGGCGACAACTCGGATGCGGTGAGCAAGGCCGACGTCCAATCCATCCAGTCGTCATTCGGGCTGACCGCCATCACCGGCGCCACCGGGATGCAAAAGCTGGCCGCGACTCGAGTCAATCAGGTTTACTCCAACCAGACTTTTGGCCAGATCGCCAAGGACCTGGCCGGACAGGCCAGCGCGGATACGGGGAACATCGAGGACGGCAGCACTTATCCGTACTTTGTCGCGCACGAGTCGCGCAGCGTGCTGGCGCACATACGGGAACTGGCGTCTCTCGAGGGAATGGATTTGTATTTCGACTCTTCCAACCAGCTCAACGCGGCCACATTCCAGAAGACCAGCGCCGACCACACATTCTATTTCGGCATCGACATTCTGGACCTGGAGCTGCTCAACGTGGACGCGCCCGCCGAGCACGTGATGGTGTATGGCGAAAGTCCGGCCAGCAATCAAGGATCGGACACTTGGCCTTGGCTAGCGAAGGATCTCTCGCCGTTTCGCGGGGAAGCGGGCCAAGGGGCCCGGCTGTTGGCGGTTGGCGACCGCGCCGTGCGCACCAAAGACGGCGCCGGCAAATATGCCACATCGAAACTTGGCGCCATCCAGGATCACTCTGCATCCGGCCGGCTCAGTCTCATGGGGAATCCAAAAGTGCAGCTGGGTGACGCCTTTGAAGTGAAAAGCGCCAAGCAGCCGGAGTTGAATGGGCTGTTCAAGGTGACTTCGGTGCGGCACAGTTTCAGCAAATCGCAAGGCTATCGAACCATCGTGGGGTTTAGCGGTCAGGGCGGCGCGCTGCAGGCCGGCAATCTTCTGGGCCAGGCCGCGGGCCAACTGGCGGGAGCCGTGGGGTTATGAGTACCGACGCCATCAGCCTGATCCAGGCCGTGATTCGCGACCAGTTGCGGGCCTTCAAGACGGCCGAGTTGGGCGTGGTCACGAATGTGTATTCGCACGAGAGTGCGTCCGACCGCAACAATTACGAATGCGACGTGCAATTGCGCGACTCGGGCCTGGAGTTGAAACGAGTCCCAGTGAGCACGCAACGCGTGGGCGCCGTGGCCATTCCCAATCCGCAGGATATGGTGCTGCTGCAGTACCTGAACGGTGACATTCATTCCGCCGTGATTGTGGGCCGCCTCTATAACGATTCGGACCGGCCGCCGGAGGCCAAGTCGGGGGAGTTGGTGTACGTCTCCGCGGACGACCCGGCGTCGGGTGTGCGCCGTCTGTATCTGGAGTTTCCGAACGGCAACAAACTTCTGGTGGATGATGACAAGCTCCAACTGGAGATGGGCGCCTCGAAGATCACGGTGAACCACGACGGCGACATCGAGGTCAACTCCGGATCGAGCGACATTACCCTCACCGACCAGAGCGGCAACAACCTGGTGAAGATCCAGGTGCAGGCCGGCGAGATCAGCATTCAAGGGCAGACGAAGGTGACTGTGGACGCGCCGCAGATCGAGCTGGTGCAGGGTGCGAGTCATCCCTTGGTGTTCGGCGATCAGCTTTTGGAGTATCTCAACCAGCTCGGCGAGATTTATCAAACGCACATGCACCCAGGGGAAATGGCGGCGGGCGTGCTCCCCGTGACGCCCGCGCCACCGGTGCCGCCATTTCCGCCCGCGACGCCGGACTTGCTTTCGTTGAAGGTGATGACGGGTTGATCCGGAGGGAGAACAACAGTGGCATTGGAACCCAGCGCGATGACGGACGCGATTGAAGCGGCATACAAAACGGAGTGGGGCAAAGTGAAATCCAATCCGCTGCCTGACGCCGGCAAGGACGATCGCCGCCTGATATTTGCAGGCGTGGCGCGCGGCATTCTGCAATACATGCACGACCACCAGAACGAACTGCTGATCACGCTCAAGACCCAGGATGACAACGGCGTGCAAGCCAACTTCCAGGTGCAGGAGACGGACCTCGGAATAAATCTCTGAGGGGAAGACTATGGCGGACGCACCCTATCTCGGAATAGACCTGGCGCTGGGCTTTGTGCCCGACGACTCGGGCACCATGATCGCCGGGCCCTTCACGCGCGCCGATCTGCAAGCGGTGCGGAATAATGCCGTATCCCCGCGGACGGTCGATCTCGAGTTGCAATCCGGAATGGCCAATTTGGCCCAGAGCCTGATCATGCGGCTGATGACTGAAAGAGGCGAGCTGGCGGCCCTCGGTCATCCCAACTACGGCTCCCGCCATCACCAATTGATCGGCGAGCCAAATACCGAATCGAACCGGAACCTGGTGAAACTCTACATGATCGAGTGCATCAAGCAGGAGCCGCGGATCGCCGGGATCCTGCAGCTCAGCGTGCAGCAGGGCGTTTGGCTGATCAACCGCGACAAGGTGGATGTCGCGATGACTCTGCAAGTAATTGGAGTCTCCGACCCATTGAACTTGATCATCCCGTTTTCTTTTGCAGGACCATTGTCATGAGCTTCGCACCCGAACCGTACGAACAATTCGTCGACGATCTGCTGACCGCGCTGACCGGTGGATCGGTGCGGGAGGAGCACCAGTTCACCGGTCCGGATGGCGCGTACAGTCTTTCCGCCCCCGGTGCGATCCCGTTCACCCTCAAAGTCACAGGAACGCGCGACGACCAGTACGCAGTTTTCGAGCAGGGCATCGAATTCACCTACGACGATTCGGCGCAGGGGATCCGCTGGAAACCCACCGCCAAGTTGCCCGACCTCAGCACCTATTTCTACGTGAACTATTACCGCCAGGATGCCCCGGCGCGATTGACCGACCGCAATCCCGGGAGCGTGACCACCACGATGGCCGAGGCCTTCGCGAGGGAATTCGCGGTGTTGCACAAGCAAATGGACGGAATTTATCGCTCCGCGTTTATTGACCTGGCCTCGGGAACCTCGCTTGACCATATAGCGGCGCTGCTGGCGATCACCCGCAAGGACCCGCGTTTTGCCTCGGGCGAGGTTCTGTTCAAGCGCGGCACGCCCGCTCCTGGCGACATCCTGATCCCCGCAGGCACAGTGGTCTCGACAGACCAGGGACAGAATTTTGAAACTACGGATGCGCGTACGCTGCGCCGCGGGCAGCTCTCGATTATTGCCCCCGTTCGTGCGCAGCTCGAAGGAACTCCTGGAAGGGTAGATGCCGCGACGATCAAGAACATCAATCGGCCGATTTTCGGCATCGACGCCGTGCAGAACGATGCCGCCACGTTCTTCGCCAGTGGCCGCGAAACCGATGCGGAGCTGAAGAATCGTGTTCTCGGTACGATTGCCCGGGCCGGCAAGGCCTCCGTGGACGCCATCCGGTACGCGCTCATCGAGGACATTCCCGAAATCACCGAAGAGAACATCCAGGTGAGCGAAAATGCCGAGATTGTAGGGCTTGTGGAGGTGAAGCTCGGAATCGAGACCAGCACGCCGGACCTTGTCAGCCGCGTCGAGGAGTCCATTTTCACCGCGCGGCCAGCGGGAGTGCGCGTCACGCACAATCTGCCCAGCGGCACCGGATCCAGCAGCCAGCTGGCCGCCGACGCCATCACGCGCGCCCAGGCCGTGGACGATCTCAAGAACCAGGGCGAGTTGCCCGATTTTCAACATCTGCCGGCTGACGTGCTCGCTGGCATGCCCGACCGCGTGCTGTTGATGCGCGCCGAATCGTTTCTGCGGCTGGCAGGGCAAAATCTCTCGACGGCGCAGAAGGAATCGATCGAGGACGGCGTTCGCACCACGATCACGAACTATATCAATGGCCTCGCCATGGGCGCGCCGCTGGTCTTCAACAAACTGCTCGGGCTGGTTGTGCAGCCCGAGCAGATCATGGATGCCACCCTGCTCGTGGGGGCGGAATCGAGCGGCGTGTTTTACAGCTACAAAACCAACCTGTTGACGGATGGCCGCAAGCCCAAGATCGATCCGCAGCGCATCTTCGTCGGGCTCATGGACGAAGGCGTCACCCTCGATGTCGTGGTGCAGCTCGAAATCAATCCAGCTGTCAAGTCTAGCGGCGCGACGCCTCCGACCCCTGACGCGTTGAAACCTCCGCTCGCCGATGCGATCAATCTTCTGCTGGCAAGCGGCACCAGGAACCTCAAGCGGCAAGACCTGGTCTCGGCCATCCGCGCCAAAGTGGCGGCCTCCGCTCCGCAGTTGCAACTGGCCGCTGACAATCCGGTGGCGTTGAACGTCACGTTTGTCGAGAGCGGGCGGCTGCTCAACAACGCGGACACGGTGGCGCTCGCGGACAATGAGGTGCCTTCGCTGGGCAATCTGACCGTGAATGTGAAGGGGGCGCTAGATGGCTAAGTACAGCCGCATCCTGTCGCTCTTTCCTTCCATATTTGACGCGGACGATCCCGGCAAGCTGCTGCAATACGTGGTACAGGCATTAGCGGCGCCGCTGGAGGAGGCGGACAATCTGCTCTTCCGAATCCAGCGCGCTCATCGCATTAACGTGGCGGAGCAGGCCGACGACATCCTGCGACTGGCCGCCGTCCTGAACCTGACGCCGTTTCATTTCGAGGATGTCCTGCAGGACGATTCGCTCACGTACAGCCAGAAGCTGGATGCGCTGCGCATGCGCGTCAAGCGCGTCGCCCGGCTGCATCTCGTGGGGCTGGGAACGCCTTGGGCGATTCTGGAATCCGCGGCGATTTTTCTTAACGCTACGATCGTCCCCGAGAACCCCGGCGATCCGCTGATCCAGCATGAAGACGCGGATATGTATTCCCACCAGGCCATTGTCCAGTTCGACTCGGTGAAAGACCAACCCCGCGAACCCATCTCCCTGCATGAAGGCCTGATGCGCCGGCGCAAGATCGACAGCGCGCAGCGCTATCCGTTAAACAATTGGACGATCGACAACACGGGCATCGAGCAGGCGCCGGTGCGCATCGCGGTCCAGGGCATTGGCGAACGGACCGTCGTGCCCAGCCTTTTCTGCCCCGACACACAGCAGGGCATTGTGTTCAACGGTGTCGTGCCCGATTCGAAAACGTTGGTCATTGACTCGGTCGAAGGCGCCTCGCTCGATGGCGAGCCGGTGGACGAATGGCTAACTTACTTTGAGGGCGGCATCGCTAATTTCGCATCGTACAACGGAGCGAACTTCGCTACAGGCCAGGAGTCTTCGCTTTCCCCGTTTGACGGCGATCTCGCCGATCTAAGCCCTCCGCCGTATCAGGCGCGCCGCGCGGTTCCGCAGGCCCGCATGGGCTCTTCGACGTGGTATTTCACGGTGGCGCGCGGGGTCTACGACGGCTCGTTGTGGGACTTCGCCGTTTGCGACGTTCCAGAGACGCCCATCGGAATCTGCGACGGCGATTTTCATTACGACCAGTGCGTGTACGACTTCGACCCCAGCGGCGCCGTGGGCATGGCCTGGGACGAGCGCGTGAGCTGCGCCTTCAAGCTGATGTTGCCGCAAAGAATTCCGCAGGCCGGATCGCAAAAGGTCAACTACGTGGGCCGGGTCGGCACGATTTTGCCGCGATTCAAGGCCGGTGGAGTGAAGGCCTATGTGGACCAGGCTCCGGGCGCCTGGGTGCTAGGCGAGAGCGTGTTGCGCGACGCCGGCGCCTCCAGTGGAGAGGGCGTCGAGTTTCATTCCACGATCGTCCGGAATTCCGTGGTGGAGCTGTTTGTCCCATGAAGCGAACACGTAGTGATTCCGGGAGAAGAGGTAAGCGTCATGGCCAGTGAAATGCCGATGAGCACACTAGCAGGACTGAAGGTGCCGAATCTGGCGCTGTCCCCGGCTATCGCAAATCTAGCGGGGCCGATCAACGTCGGACCTGCCGTGCCGTCATTGCCACGCGTTCCTCCTCCGCAGCCCGCGCCGACTCCGCCGACTCCGCTGAACCCACCGCCTGCCCCGGCAGTGCCCGGACCAGCTGCCGACAGTCCTTTTTTCCATTTGCCATTTCCGTCGCCGGGTGATCGCATCAAGGCCGATGACTTCAAGGCTCTCTCGCAGAGCTTGAACATTCTCTACAACATGGCCGTGGTCTCGGCGTCCCTGTTCGGCTACACCTTTGCCGAAGCCAAGGCCGCGCTGGCCAGCCAACGCTACGCGATCCAGCGGGTCATGACTGTTTTCGGCACCGAAATCACAAATCCGGGCGACACGTCGCTGGACAGCCGCAAGGTGATCCAGGTGATTCCCGCCGCGCCCGGCGATCAAAGGGTGATAGTGGTGGTGACAGAAGCAGTGGATACGCGCCGCTTCGCGCCCAACCTGATCGGCCTTACTTACCGCGACGCTGCCAGCAAGATCCAGACGCTGCTTGCCGACGTCACCATCAGCGGTGCACCGCCGTCGGCCCCGCAATTGACCGGGTTGACGCTCGCCACAGCGGAACAGAACTTTTTCAAATAGGGAGGATGCAACTATGGCACTCGGTGTGAACGCAATTCCAACAACCTCGACGACTGGCGCGCGGATTGGGTTGGGACTTCCCCTGGGTCTGCCTATTCCCAGCCCACCCTCACCGGCGCCCAACACGGGCGTGGGCTCGCCTTTTCCCATCCCCGTTCCGGTTCCCCCGCCGCCGGTCTTAACCGTCGCTCCGGGGTTGCTGCAGCCGCCGATCCTGCGGCCGCCGATACTACAGCCACCGATCCTTATTAATCCGGTCCCAGTCCCACCGCCGCCGCAGAACAAAACCGCGACGCAGCTTGCCACCAGTGCAATCACCCAGCTCAACGGCGTCGCCACCGCCAGCGCCACGCAGGCGCTGAACGCGATCAAGAGCAAGTCGCTCGACGGCCCGGGCCTCATCCCGTACCTCGAGCGTAAGGTACGCATCGGGGAAGTGCTCAATGACTTGGCGAAGGACTGGACTGCAGCCACGCGCACCGACTTTGCCGACGCCTTCAGCATGGACCCCAACAATATCAACAACGATGCGGCGGATTCCATCGTCTCGATCGCCATCCTGAACGACAAGGATCTCGAGGCGGAGATCACGGCCGAGAATACGCCGCAGACCATGCCCGCGGATCTCACCGACAACCGGCGCATCGTCTGGCAATCGGTGCCGCCGGGCACGCCGTTAAATCCGCCCTACGTCATTCTGGTCGCCGTCGAATACCAGGATGTCGCTACGGCAGCGGACGTCGTGAAATCGATCACGAGCCAGCTCGGCACCAGCGGGTCTGGTTTCCGGCTGCCAACAGCGGTGATCCAAAAAGGCGTGAACTGAATTTGGAGGCATTGTGGAATTCGCCAGCCCAGTTTTGACATCCTGGGGAATCAAGGCCCAACGCGGCTTCACCGGCGAAGCCTACGCCGCCAGACCTGAAACCTTCGTGGTCGGCATCATGGCCGCCCTCGAAGCCGTCGCCATCAAGGGTGGCCAGGAAACTCCCGTGGCGGTGGATGTTCCCCAGTTGTTCCCGAACGCCAACGTCACCAGCATCACAGCCACTTTGACCGTGGTTTCGGATGGAAATGCCGGCGCGAAGCAGACCACCCAGGTCGGCATCACTGAGGGGACGGACCAGCGCAATCTACAAGTATCGGTGAATGCTGTGGATGGCCTTCGCAACGCCCAAGTGCGTCTGAACAACGGCGCGGTCTTCTGGACTCATGCTGGCCCGGTTCTTGCGGCCGATTATGCCATTCCTGACTTCTCCGTGCAGGCCAACGCGTACCTGGATAAATACAAGGCGCCGGGGGACGGAAAAGTCACATTGCAGTTCATGGTTAAGTCGGACACCGATGGTAGCGTCCTCATCACCATTAAGGACGTGCAATGCACGCTCTTGCAAACACAGTCATGGAAGAACGAACTCGATTCGACTTTCCGTGTCGACCGGACGTTCAAGCTGACCTTCAACCAAATCGAACATCTGCCAGTCGGCGCGGTGACGCCTCCCCAGGGGCACACCGCCTCGGTTTTCAATGTACATCTCGACGCCGGCGGACAGTTCGGTGCGGATCGCCTGCTGAGCGAAATCGAGACGCATGATGGCGGCGAGTTTGCGACCGTCAGCCAGGAGTTCTCCCTGGGCCAACAGGCCACCGCTTTTGCCGGCGCCAGCGGCCCCAACAGCCGTTTTAAGGACCTATTGAAATCGACGATTCAATGCACAGGTGTGGCCGGCTATTTCGAAGCCGATGACAAGGCGGAGTTCTACGTTGAACTGCAGGCGGATCAGAGCGGATCCCCTGCGGGCGATGCTCCACTTGCGAAAGCCAATGTCGCGTTCACCCCAGCCGACAAGAAGAATCCGCAGCTCTGGACCTTCGCCAAGTTCGAGAAACCCGCCGAACTCAAGCCGGACACGCCTTACTGGGTCGTGGTGAAAAGCGTGCTCGGCACCATCCGGCTCGGCCTAAAGGTCTCGGACGCAAATCCGTCGACTCAACCGCCGGTGACGCGCGGCGCGCTACTGCTCAATCGGGGCGGGATGATCTGGAAGAGTTTCGCGAGCGAGCCGCTCGAGGCGCTGCTGTCCCTTGTCTATGTGCCGCAGCCCGACAATCAGACGGCGGCAATTCACATTTCGATCGGCGAGGGCGACCCCGGGGAACTAATCGACCCGCAAAGCACCGCCAAGACCATCAGCTTTCCTGCTGCGGGCGCCGGCACACCGTTGCTCATCGTCGGGTCGCGCGGCCTGGGAAGCCTGACCATCGCGAATGTAATCCAGGAGTATCAGGCCGTATGAAACCTGCGCAGATTCGCGTGTTCGACGGGCTCCGGATCACAACGGATCACGTGAACCATTTGCAGGGAGCTCTTGCCTCCGGGTTCCTGGACTTCCGCGAGATTCTCGGCTTGGGCGAGGCGCAAAAGGGTCTCGACATCAGCGTGCAGGACGACGGTTCGGTGATGATCGCGCCCGGCGTGGCGTTCGATTTTCACGGAAACCGCCTGGCCTGCGACGATCCGCTCCCGCTCAAGCTGACCTTCGCGCCGGAAGACAAGGAGAAGTTTATCTGCCTGAAATACGAACTGGTGGAGGACGGCACAGTGGAAGGCCATCCCACCATGATCTGGGACAGTTGCTCGGCGCTGGTACGCGACGCCTTGCCCGATGAGAAAGAGAACCTAGTCACGCTGGCCAGAGTCGTAAAGGACGCGAACGGCAAGCTATGCGTACGTCCCCCCGAGGAGTCCCCCGTCATCCAGGTGGAGGCTGCCCCGCTGGTGGAGGTTCCGGTGGGTCCGGTTGCGCCGGAAAGCGGCGCGACAGCAGGCGTATCGCTACCTGCGCCTCCGGCACCCGCGCTCCCTGCACCTGCGGTCCCGCCGGCCGTGGCCCCCACGCCTGCCACGCCGGCCGCGACGCCAGCGCCAGCCGCGCCGGTCGCGGCTCTTCGCTTTCGCCAAGGCGTGATGCAGCTCTCGTCCGACGCGGGGGCGGCTTCCTACATTCGATCCGTACTCGCGCCGGCGCTGCGCAAGAAAATGGGGACCGCTGGAATCGATCTTTCCTTCAGCCTGGCGCAGGCCGAGATTGCTCCGGACATCGCGGTATCGGCGTTCAGCACACAATGCGTTCTGTCCGGAGACCTTTCGTTTCCCGCGGTGCAGCCGGCTCCCCAAACGCGACACCATTTCGAGTGCGTGGCCAACGGCGAGGTGACTGCTGCCACCGGGGGACTGGCGCAGTTCGCGGCGTGCACCCTGCTCATGCATCCAGTTCCGGCGCAGTCGGGCGGGACGTGGTCCGCATCGGATTTGACCGGCCGGGGGGCGGCGCAATTCAGTTTCGACAAATGGGCTGGGGCCCCGGATGGGGCTCGCCCTCCATGGCCTGCGGACGTGCTCGCCGGGCTCGTATTGCTGGTGCAGTTGGTCCCGGCGGCGCCGACATTCCAGTTGAGTCTGAAGTTGCTTTGGAACGGAACAATCAGCGAAGAGAGCTTGCAAGGTCTCGAAACTCAGGACATCGGTTTCGCCTGGCAGGTTCTCTTCGGGTGGAAAGCAGTAGGAACTTAAAACTGAAAGGAGCAGAACAGAATGGCAACTCCAATTATGACACCGACCGGACCAGGAACCCCGAGCGGAAACGGTGGATCAACCGGCACGACTGGCGCAAGCGGCATCAGTTGCCCGCCCCCACACCAGGATGTGCTGGACTTCTTCGCCTACTTGGATAGCCCCAACCTTAGTATCGAAGGACCTATCAGTGAGTGCGAAGCCAACCAAGCCATCACTTTGTTTTCGGTGGTCAATGTACTGCTGGGCGGCACCAGCCTGCAAAAGGTAGGCGGGGAAACAAAGACGGACGTGCTTGGCATGCTCACGCTGTATTACACCTTGCAGGACAAGACCCTCACTCCCAAGATCGTGGTTCGCTCCGGGCAACTTTGGATCGCCATCCAGGACGAACTGAAGGCGCTGCGCGATGACCTGGAGATCCTCGGAACCGACGTGGACTTCCTAAAAAAAGAAGCGAAGCGGCAATTCAATCTGGGGCTGAATAACGATGTCCCCGGAAACGCAGATTTTCCGAAGATGTTCAAGCGCTACGTGGACATCGCCAACGATCCCTTGCTGACCTTGGACATTCGTACGGAGGAAAGCAGCACTTTCTCCGACAAAGAACAAATCGGCAGGGCCTACGATCTGCTCACGGAGTTGAAGGGCTTGATCCTGCAGATCGTCCGCTCACTGAGCAAGAACGGTACAGTGGCTACCGATAGTGCCAACCAAAACTGGGCGAACTATGAGAACCGCGCACTACACGTCCTCCAGCAGGTGGCCGATGCCCGCATTTCCGACTATCAAGACGACCTTCGTGTGCTCGCGGTCCTGGCCGACCTGGTCAACAAGAATCTGGACACGCAGATCGCTCCGTATATCGCCCTGGCGCGCGATGGCGGCGTGTTGCTCCAACTGGCCATGGAGACGTACAGGGCCGATCAGAACAATCTCGACGACTTTGAGCGCAGCTATCTGCTCAATCTTTTCCAGAACGGCACAATCGATACATTCCTGACCACGCGCATGAGAAACGAAGCGCTGGTCATCAAGAAGTATCCGCTGACGAATTGGATGGGCTGAGGCGCGGAGGATCTGGGAGGCTGTTGCAATCGGTCACGGCACGGCCCGACGAGGTGTAGTGTGCCGCGAGAACGAGTCAAGAGCAAGGCAAGCGAGCCGGATTGGGATTGCGGCTCGATTGCGGGCGATGTGCTGGACACCGCGGGCCAGCCGGTGCCCGGCACCGACATCGACTTGCACAGCTCCGCGCACGAGTTCCTGGCGCGAACGGTGAGCGGAGCGCAGGGCGAGTTCACTCTGGAGGACCTCGTGCCTGGCCGCTATCTTCTTTTTGCCCACCCTCCGCCCGGCTACGTGCTGGTTATCGATCCGCTGCCGGTTTCCGTGGAGGACAATGTCACGTCGCGGATTGTAATCCCGCTCGGTAAAGGCGCTGCCGTGCCGGGGCCAACCGGTCCCACCGGTGCAACAGGACCGCCCGGCGTCACCGGTTCGCACGGCCCAACAGGACCACCCGGTCCTACCGGCCCGCCCGGAGTTACCGGACCGCAAGGCCTAACGGGACCAACCGGTCCGACTGGCACAGCCGCAACCGGAGCGCCCTGCCCAGGAGGAACTGTCGGCTACACTCCTCCTCCCGGACCTTGTGGCGCCTTCAAGTCTCCCAGCGGGCCTGCCGGCGATGACCTGTCCGATTTCTTCGGTACCCTGGACAGCCCCGACCTGAGCATCGAAGCGCCGGTCAGCGAACCGGAAGCGATTCAAGCCATGAACCTGTTTTCCGTGGTGAATGTCTACCTCGGGGGCGTCAGCACGCGCCGCGTCGGCAATGACGACAAGATGGACGTCCTCGGGATGCTCACCTTGTATTACGGTCTGCAGGACAAATCGCTGACGTCCAAGATCGTGATTCGCACGCCGCTGCTCTGGACGGAAATCCAGGACGAACTGAAGGCGCTGCGCGACGACCTGGATCTTCTGGGCGACGATGTGGTCTTCCTGGGGCGCGAAGCGCGGCGGCAGTTTAATCTCGGCTTCAATCACGACGTGGCGGGCGAAGCGGACTTTCCCAGGCTGTTCCAGAACTACGTGGACATGGCGAGTAACCCGCTGCTCACGCTCGACCTCAGCGTGGAAGAAACCAGCCCGTTCGCCGACAAGGCACAGGTCGCCCGCGCCTATGACCTGCTGTCGGAATTGAAGGATCTGATGGTCGAGCTCGTTCGCACGATGAGCCGGAACGGGACCGTCGCGACCAATCAAATCAACCAGCAGTGGGCGGATTACGAAAAGCGCGCTTTTGTTGTCCTGAAACAGGTGGCCGATGCGCGCATCTCCGACGATGTCGAAGAACTCCGCGTTCTCTCCGTGGTCGCCGACGTGACCGGCAAGGACTTTGCGAACGAAGTGGCACCGTACATCGCGCTGGCGCGGGACGGCGGCTGCCTGCTGAGGCTTGCCATGGAGGCTTACCAGGCATCGGTCAACCAGCTCGACAACTACGATCGCACCGAATTGCTGCGCGTATTTCAAGCCGGCACTGCGGATACATTTCTGACCGCGCGCATGCGCAGCCGTGCCGCCGTCGTCAAAAAGTATCCGTTGCGGAACTGGGGCGCGGCCTGATGGATTGAGAGGGAAGGCTCATGAAGATCTCCGCCTGTCTGATTGTCAAGAACGAAGAGAACACCCTGGGCCGCTGCCTGGATTCGGTTCGAGATCACGTTGACGAAATCGTGGTCGTTGACACGGGGTCGCGGGACCGGACCAGGGAAGTGGCACGCCGCTACGCTCCGCGCGTTCTTGATTTCCCGTGGCGGCACGACTTCGCCACGGCCCGGCAGTTTTCCTTCGACCATGCGACCGGGGACTGGGTGTTTTGGCTGGACGCGGACGACGTGGTTCACAACCCCGGACGCATCCGTCCGGCGGTCGATGCAGCGCCCGCGGACGTCAATTGCTTTTATTGGAAGTACCGCGCGAGTGAGGACCAATATGGCAACCCCACCTGCGAGTTCTGGCGGGAGCGCTGCGTCCGCAACGACCAGAGTTTCCGGTGGTGCGGCCGGGTGCACGAAGTGCTGGTGCCGCGTTCCCGCTCCGTCATTCGCCGCGATGAAGACGTCCTGGTGGTGCATCACCGGCAAGCCCTTGACCGTAATCCCCGCCGCAACCTCGAAATCCTGCAGCTCGAATATGCCCAGAGCGGGAGTCGTACTCTACCTCGCCTGCTCTACCACCTGGGCTGCGAATACGCCGATCTGGGACGTCACGAACAGGCCCTGCAATTCCTTCGGCGGTACGTCAAAGTCTCACAGTGGCGGGACGAAAAGTACCTGGCGCTGATGCGCATTGCGGAGATCGAGCGCGTTGAGGGAAAATTCGGCGAGGCTGTCGCCGCAAGCCGCCAGGCTTTCGAGTTGATTCCCAACTGGCCCAACGCCTACTTCTCCCTGGCCGAGACGTTTTATTTCCTCAAGGACTGGCCGCAGGTGGTGCAGTGGGCGGAGATGGGACGCGACCTGCCGTATCCGGCAACCGACTGCGTGATGAATCCCAGCGCCCTGCGCTACGCCTGGATCATTTATTACACCAACGCGCTGTACCACATCGGCAACCTGCACGGTGCGATCGAATGGACCCGGAAGGCGCTCGAGATTTGCCCCCATGACCAGTGGCACACCACCAACATGCGCTTCTTCACCGAACGCCTTCAAGCGGAGCAGGCGCGTGCAGAAGCGCGTGCGCAGGCCTCCTCCAGATTGCCGCAGGTCCTCTGGCGCGGGCCCCTGCTCGATCCGAGCGGCTATGCCGAGGAAGGCCGCGAGTTCGTCCTGGGGCTGGACGCCATCGGGTTGCGTGTCCGTGCCTTGCCATTGGAATGGTCTTCCCGCAGGGTCGATCTCCCGCCGGGCGAATCCGTGGTAATGGATCGCCTCATTCACACGCCCGCGGAAGAACCGGGGATCAACGTTTTTCACGTGCAGCCCGTACACTGGCGGCGCAGCGAGCGAGGCGGATACCATATCGGCCGCACCATGTGCGAGACCGACCGCATTCCCGAATCGTGGGTCACCCCCTGCAACGCCATGGACGAGGTGTGGGTTCCGTGCCAACACAATATCGAGACCTTCGCGCAATCCGGCGTCGAGCGGCGCAAACTGGTCAAAATGCCGCAAGGCATTGATCTGGACCGCTACCAGCGCGGCGTCGCCCCGATGACGCTGCGCGGAGCGGGGCGATTCAATTTCCTCTCAATCTTTGAATGGAGCCGTCACAAAGGCTGGGACATTCTGGTGCGGGCATTCGCGGCGGAATTCCGCTCCCACGAAGGCGTCACCCTCATCCTCAAGACCGGCGCGGCAGGCGGCCAAACGGTCACCGCGATTCGCCAGGCCATTGCGGCCGAGCTACGCAGGGCGGGACTCGGCGCCCGCCTGCCGCCCCATATTGTCATCTTTGCCTGCAAACTGCCGGCAGTGCAAATGCCCGCGCTGTATCGCGCGGCGAACGCTTTCGTGTTGCCCTCCCGGGGCGAAGGTTGGTGCCGACCCTTGATGGAAGCCATGTTGATGGGGCTGCCTTCGATTGGCACCCGGTGGAGCGGCCCGTTGGAGTTCATGAATGATGACAACTCCTACCTGGTGGATTGCTCCGTGGTGGAAGTTCCGCACGCTGGGTGGCGCGACGTGCCCGTCTTCCGCGGGCATCGCTGGGCGGAGCCCTCTGTGCGTCATTTGCGTCAATTGATGCGTCGAGTCGTCTCCGACCGGGCGGATGCGCAGCGGCGCGCCGAAGCGGGCCACGAACACATCGTGCAAAATTTCAGCCGCGAGCGGGTTGCGCGGCTGGTGAAAGCGCGGCTGGAGGAAGTCGTGGGGCACTAAAGCCGGCGATCAGGAAGCGGAATCGCATTTCCTTGCTGGCTTTCCGCTCCAGTGACGTGCACATGGCCTGGTGGGACTTGCTGGAAGAGAAAGGTGGCCGCTGGCGATTCTGTGCTCCCAAGGTATGAACGCCGAAGCTTCCCCGAGGGGAATGGCGATGATTTTCGATTGTTTTCCGTTTTACAACGAGCTTGACTTGCTCGAACTCCGCTTCTGCGAGTTGGACGAGGTCGTTGACCGCTTCGTAGTGGCCGAAGCCCCCGTCACCCACGCAGGCCGCCCAAAATCGCTCTATTTCGCTGAGAACGCGCACCGTTTTTCCGAGTGGAGCCACAAGATCACCCACGTCATCGTCAATGACATGCCGGGGGATCCAGACCCGTGGCGTCGTGAGAATCATCAGCGCAACGCGCTCGTCCGCGGCTTAAACGGCGCGGCCGCAGGGGATGGCATAATTATTTCGGACGCCGACGAAATTCCCAGCGCGGATGCAGTGCGCTGCTGGTCGGCGGACATGGGGTCGCGCGCGTTTGAACAGCTTTGCTCGTACTATTGGATCAACTGCGTGGGTGGCGGCTGGGCCGGCTCGCGAATCCTGGCGTTTCGCGACCTGGGCGCTTATGCTGACGCGACCGCCATCCGCCACGCGCAGCTCCCGCTGCTAAGCAATGGCGGCTGGCACTTCAGCTTTGTGGGAGGGTGGCAGCGGGTAGCCGCGAAGCTGGAAGCCTACGCCCACCAGGACCTGAATCAGAGCCGCTTCAAAGATCCCAAGTATCTCTCCATCGTGATGGGTCTGGGCATCGACTTGTTTGGTCGCAGCGGCATGCACTGGACATTCTGCCCGCTCGATGCGCGATTTCCAAAGGTGGTGCGGGAACATCCGGAACGCTTTTCAGCCCTGCTTTGCGATGCCGCGTTCCACGAAGACTGGTATCCGGATGACCAGGTCTTTCATGCCATTGCAGCTTACGAGCGCACTCGCACACTCACCGGCGCCGTCGTCGAAATCGGGTGCTGGGAAGGGAAACTCACTGTAGCTCTCGCGAACGCCTGCCATCCGGAGAACTTGATCGCGCTCGACACATGGAACGGCAGTGACGCGGAGAGCCCCGATCACGTAACGGTCCGCTTGGCTCGAGAGCGCGATGTGTTTGCTCAGTTCGAGAAAAATGTGCGGCTGCTCACTTCCGGCAATGTTGTGCCAACGCGCCGTGACGTTCACGATTTCCTTGCCGAATGGAACGGGCCACTCAAATTCGTGCACATCGATGCCAGTCATGATTACAACAGCGTCAAGCGAACGCTGGAGGCTTGCTTACGTTGGATGATTCCCGGCGGCGTGCTCTGCGGTGATGATTTCCAGTCCGCCGACATGAACCGTCACGACCTGGACGGGGGCGTCGAACGCGCGGTGCGCGAGCTATTGCCCGGTTTTCAACAAATTGGAAATTTCTGGTGGTGGCAGCGACAGTAAAGGACCTGAATGATGCGTCTCGGAATCGTGATGCCCGTGAACCTGCAGGAGCGCGCTCTTCTCGAGTACACCCGCGAGGCCGTGGAGCATCTGCGAACTAAGTATGATGCTTTTCTGTACGTGATCTGCAACCCGCTGCACGTCTGCACGCCGGATGAACTGCGCGAGGACTTGATGGCTCGCTTTCAGGGCCGGGTCACGGTTGTCAATGAGCCCGGAGTCGTGCAAAGCGTCTCGGGATCGTGGAACCAGGGTGCGCGATTGGCGATGGCAGACAGCGCGAGTTACATCGCGTTTGTCGCAAACGATACCAGGTTGCGCGATGACTGCCTCGACGTCCTGACAGCGTTTGGCGAATGCACCAGCGCGGACCTCTGGTCCGGCATCAGTTACAACGATCGCCCGCCAATCGATCCCACGGACGTTACCGACGGCGCGGATTTCACATGCTTCATGGTCCGCCCATCTACATTGCATACGCATGGCTGGTTCGATCCGAATTTCAAGCCCGCCTACTTCGAGGATAATGACTACTACGCCCGCGTCGTACTTGGAGGCGGGGAATGCCGGATTGTGAATGCCGCGCAGTTCTATCATCACCGCTCGGCTACGATTCGATTGGATCCCACGGCGGCTCACCACGTGAAATACTGGTTTGAATTGAACCGCTCCTACTTTGCGCGAAAATGGGGAGTCTCAGAACCAGCCTGCTCCCGGGAAGGGGTGCTTGATCAATATTACCGGCATCCTTTTAATGAGGTGTCTCGCTCGCTCTCGTGGTTTCCGGCCGAAGGTGACACGGCGTGAATGCCGCGGCCCTTGTCCCTCGCCAAAACTCCATCCGCATGAAAAGGCGTGCGGCCTTCCGGCACAAGCCGTAGGAAATAGGACATGCACTCAAAGGGCTGGAAGACTCCAGCCGACGACTATTTTGCAGCGTGCCGCACGCACATCAACTTGGCCGAGGACCTGTTCGCTTACCGGCGTGCTCGTCCTCTATTATTAGGCAGCTCGATCGTAGCGGTGGTGAAGACCGCCGAGTCTCG
>WNFJ01160428.1_pt1 | contig 37562 bp, 28 predicted proteins | sample 5400461 | NCBI WGS metagenome assembly WNFJ01 (sample SAMN13153349, study PRJNA577476) | soil metagenome | isolation source: 115 cm saprolite on Douglas fir-dominated hillslope | place: USA:California | collected 2013-09-17
CTGGCCGCCCCGCCCACCGATGAGACCGGGGCGCAGCGGCCTGCTGGCCAGAATGTCTCTGGCCGGCACCGGGCCTTCGAGGACGGCCTGGCGTCCACCGGGCATGGCCGAGCCGGACACCAGCTCGCGATCGCGCGGCGCAGGGCGGCCGGCCAGGACCGGCTCCTGCGGGCCGGAGCGGCCGGCGAGCGCTGGCTCCGGCGGCCCGCCGATAACGGCGGCGTTCTGCAGTTCGGCCAGTGCGAAACCGTCGGACACCTCGCCAAGCACCCGCGACAGCGGCACACCGAGCGCGGAGCAGATCGCTGCGAGCAGCTCGGAGGAGGCCTCTTTCTGGCCCCGCTCTACCTCTGACAGGTAACCGAGCGACACCCGTGCCGCGGCGGAAACCTCACGCAGAGTGCGACCCTGCCGTAGGCGCAGCCGCCGTAGCACGTCACCGAGCAAGTGACGAAGCAGTACCATCGTCGCACCCCTTCCCGTGACCCTGGAACTTCATCCCTGGCGTACCTTCCACCGTACCTGGCCCTGCCGACGAAGTGGCAGGCCTGGGTGGCGGACTAGCTAATGCGGGTAACGCTGTAATCAGGCCATCTCTTCCCTGAGCCGGCCGAGAAGCAGCCCGAGCGCCGTCACCACCGTCCTCGCGCGGACCGCGGCCCGGTCCCCTGGCAGCGCCACCGTCCTTACCACCGTGTCTCCCTCCGACGCGACGGCGACGTGAACGGTTCCAACGGGCTGGCCGTCCTGCGGATCCGGGCCCGCCACGCCCGTGGTCGCGACGGAAAATCCCGCACCGAGCCGCTGCCGCACTCCTTCGGCCATGGCCACGGCGACATCGGGATGCACGGTGCCGTGGCGGTCGAGCAGCGGGCGGGGCACGCCGAGCAGGGCCGCCTTCAGATCGGTCGCGTACGCGACCACCCCGCCGCGCACCACCACCGACGCCCCGGGGATATCGGTGAGCGCGGCGCAGACCAGCCCGCCGGTCAGCGACTCCGCGACCGCGAGGGTATCGCCTCGCGAGGCCATCAGTTCCAGTACCTGGCCCGCCAGTTCCCCGGCGGCCGGCGCGCCGGTGTCCTGACGGCCGTGTCCTTCCTCAACCATGAAGTCCCTTCCGCGTGCCGCGAGCGCCCACCCGGCCGCGGCGCAGCGATACCGCCCGGACCACGTAGTCGCCACCCGTCACGAGGGTCACCGCCAGCGCCGCCGCCATGAGGGTCTCACGGACCAGGCCGAGCGGCCCGGGCAGCACGTACAGCCCGATCGCGATCACCTGGAGCATGGTCTTCAGCTTGCCGCCCCGGCTGGCCGGGATGACGCCGCGGCGGATGACCCAAAACCGCAGCGCGGTGACGCCGACCTCGCGGAACAGAATCACGCCAGTGACCCACCAGGGCAATTCTCCAAGAAACGACAGGCTGATCAGGGCAGAACCGGTGAGCGCCTTGTCCGCGATCGGGTCGGCGATCTTGCCGAAATCCGTGATGAGGCTGTGCTTGCGGGCGAGCCGCCCGTCGAGGAGGTCGGTGAACGAGGCGACCACGAACAACACGAAGGCGATGATCCGGTCCAGGGTGCCGCCGCTGAGCAGGAAGACGACGAAGACGGGGACGAGCGCGAGCCGCAGCACGGTGAGGCCGTTGGCCACGTTGACCAGGCGGACCGGGGCCGGCGCGCCGACGGTGACCGGCCCGGTACTTTCTGGGCTCGGGCCGGGCACCGCCCGGTTCACTGCCGTTCCGCGGCGTGGCCCGTTACGATCTCGACTGCGTCGGCTACCAGATCGACACCTTCCGCGGCCCGGACCGTCGCGCGCACGAGATCGCCCGCACGCATGCGCAGGCCGCCGGCGACGGTCGTGACGCCATCCACCTCCGGTGCCTGGTGCGCGGCGCGCCCCTCGAACCCGCCGCCGGGCAGCGGCCTTTCTATCAGCACCTCCACCTCCTCACCGATCCGGTCCTCGGCGCGCTGTGCCATGAGTTCCTCGGCAAGATCGCTGATCTCGCTCAGCCGCGCGGCAACCTCGTCCTCGTCCACCTTGCCCGGCAGCGACGCCGCGGCGGTGCCCTCCTCGTCCGAGTAGGCGAAGACCCCGATGGCGTCGAGCCTGGCGTCTTCGAGGAAGCCACGCAGCTCGGCGAGGTCGGCCCTGGTCTCGCCGGGAAACCCGACGATGAAGTTCGATCGCACCCCGGCACCGGGGGACCGGCTGCGGGCCTGCCCGATCAGCTCGCAGAACCGCTCGCGGTCGCCGAACCGCCGCATCGACCGGAGCAGCGGGCCGCTCGCGTGCTGGAACGACAGGTCGAAGTACGGCGCGACGCCCGGCGTGGACGTCATCACCTCCGTCAGCCCGGGCCGGACCTCGGCCGGCTGCAGGTAACTGACGCGGACCCGCGCGATGCCAGGTACGGCGGCGAGCGCGGGCAGCAGTTCCTCGAGGAGCCGCAGATTTCCCAGATCCTTGCCGTACGAGGTCGAGTTCTCGCTGACGAGCACGAGTTCGCGGACGCCCCGGCCGGCCAGCCAGCCGGCCTCGGCGATTATCTCCTGCGGCTGCCGGGAGACGAACGCACCGCGAAAGGACGGGATCGCGCAGAAGCTGCACCTGCGATCGCAGCCGGACGCGATCTTCAATGGTGCCGCCAGCCCGCGCGACAGCCTGCGGCGCAGTACCGGTGGGCCGGACGGAGGGAAGCCCGCAGATCCCGAACGGCTCACGCGCGCCGGCACCGGCCCGGCAGGTGGCGCACCGGCCGGGGCGGAGATCGCACCTGCCCGTTGTTTCGCACCGGCGGGCCCGGCGCGCGTGGCAGACCAGGGACCGGGCGCGGCAGCCGTTCGGGATCGTGGTGGGGAACCCGGTACGGAACCCGGCGCGCCGTGCCCCGGCACGTGCACGCCGGCCGCTTCACCGGCGGCGCCCGGCCGTTCGGCCGGTGCGAGCGGCAGCAGCCGCCGCCGGTCGCGCGGGGTGTGGGCGGGCCTGCGCTGCCCCGCGACGACGCGGTCGAGCACCCCGCCGATGTCCGGGTAGTCGTCGAAGCTGATGACCTCGGCCTCGGGCAGTGCGTCCGCGAGATGGGCGCCGTACCTTTCCGCCAGGCAGCCGGCCGCGACGACCGGGCTGCCTGAGTCCGCCGCCGAGAGCAGTTCGCCGATGGAATCCTGTTTCGCGGCCTCGATGAAACCGCACGTGTTGACGAGCACCACGTCTGCTTCGCCGCGCTCGTCGCGCCCGCCGTCACCGTCACCGTCACCGTCACCGGCGCCGTCGCCGTCGCCGTCGCCGTCGCCGTCGCCGATCAGCGTCCAGCCGGAGGCTTCGAGCCGCGCGGCGAGTTCCTCGGAGTCGACCTCGTTCCTTGCACAGCCGAGTGTGACGAGGCGGACCGTCCGGGCGGGGTGCGCCTGCGCTTGGGGTTCCTCCGGGGCCCGCGCGCGGCGGGTGCCCGGCGGATCCTGCGATGACGACGACACAACCGCAGACTACGGGAACCGGGCCAGGGCTGAGCGCAGCGTGCTGGGCGCGGCCTTGCCTGACGCGGGTGGTTACGGCGGCCCGGCGCAGCCCTGGTCCGGCCCGGACCAGGGATCAGCCTTGCCGGGTGGGGCCGAAGCTGACGTTGGTCACCTCGCCCGGGCCGCCCGGGGTGCCCAGATTCTTTCCGTTCACGGTGAGCTCGACGCCGCCGGCGTTCCCGATGTTGAGCGAAAGCTGCTGATCCGCCGTCCACGTGCGGGTGGCCCCGGCCGGGAGGATGCCCTCGTACACCACGGTGCCATCCGGCATGGACACGCTGACCCAGCTCGGCGCGGTCGTCCGCAGCTGTATCACGACCGAGCGCCGGTACTGGCTGGCCGAGGTGGGCGCGGGACTGTGCGATGGCTTGGCGGTAGCGGTCGCGGCTGGGTGCCGCACCCGCTCACCGCGCGCCGCGTTGTTCACGGGGTGCGATCCACCGGCGACCAGATACACGACCCAGTAGATGACAATGGCCACGACGGCCAGCGCCATCGCCGCGCTCCAGTTCGGCGGCCGGCGCTCGCGGATCTTGATGGGCTTGGCCGGCTCGAAAACCTCGGCCGCGGATACCGGAGCGATTCCGCCGTGCGCGTCGTCGTACTCCTGGATCAGCGGCCCGGGATCGGCTCCGACGATCTTGGCCACGCTCCTGATGTGCCCGCGGGCGTAGAAATCACCACCGCACGGCGAGAAGTCGTCGTTCTCGATTCCGCGGATGACCGTTTCCCTGATCCGCGTCCGCTGGCTCACCTGCGTGACACTGAGACCGGCATCCCGTCGGGCGCGTGCCAGGGTATCGCCGATACTCACGCCATTCCTCCGCTACATCGCCGGAGTCCCGATCCCGTCCCCAAGTCTAGACATCCGCCCGGGCGCCAGCGAGATACCCCCCGCATCGAAAAGGACGCAATCAGCACTCTGCGGAACTCTCCCCCCGGAGTGATCACCTTCATACCCGGCACCGGCCGCGGCAATCACCGGCGTGTTCGTCAGCCACCGCGCAGGCTGCCGAGAACCTCAGCAAGATCATCGGGCTTGACCAGGACGTCGCGGGCCTTGGATCCCTCGGACGGCCCGACGATCCCGCGGCTTTCGAGCAGGTCCATCAGCCGCCCGGCCTTGGCGAAACCCACCCGCAGCTTGCGCTGGAGCATCGATGTCGAGCCGAACTGCGTGCTGACGATCAGCTCGGCCGCCTGGACCAGAAGCTCTAGATCATCGCCGATGTCCTCGTCGATCTCGCGTTTGCGCGCCGCCGGAACCGCCACATCCTCGCGGTAGGTCGGCTGCGCCTGCTTCTTGCAGTGCAGGACGACCTCGCGGATCTCCTTCTCCGTCACGAAGGCGTTCTGCAGCCGGAGCGGCTTGCTCGCACCCATCGGCAGGAAGAGCGAGTCGCCCTGCCCGACCAGCTTCTCCGCACCCGGCTGGTCGAGAATGACCCGGCTGTCCGCGAGGCTGGAGGTCGCGAAGGCCAGCCGGGACGGCACGTTCGCCTTGATCAGCCCGGTGACCACGTCCACGCTCGGCCGCTGGGTGGCGAGGACCAGGTGGATGCCGGCCGCGCGCGCAAGCTGCGTGATCCGCACGACGGAGTCCTCCACGTCGCGCGGGGCGATCATCATCAGGTCGGCCAGTTCGTCCACGATCACCAGGAGATACGGGTACGGCTGATAGACGCGTTCGCTGCCGGGCGCCGGCACGAGCTTGCCCGCCCTGACCGCCTTGTTGAAGTCGTCGAGGTGCCGGAAACCAGACGCGGCGAGGTCGTCGTAACGCCGCTCCATCTCGCCGACCACCCAGTCCAGTGCCTCCGCCGCTCTTTTCGGGTTGGTGATGATCGGAGTGATCAGGTGCGGAATTCCCTCGTAGTGGGTTAGCTCGACCCGCTTGGGGTCGATCAGGATCGCGCGCACCTCGTCCGGCGTCGCCCGGGTCAGGATCGACGTAATCAGACCATTTATGCATACACTTTTGCCGGCGCCAGTAGCTCCCGCTATCAGCAGGTGCGGCATCTTGGCCAGGTTCGCGACGACGGTGCGGCCCTCGACGTCCTTTCCGAGGCCCACCACCATCGGGTGATGGTCGTTCACCCCCACCGGGGAGCCTTGCGGCCGAGCCGGAACACGGGATCGTGGGGAGTAAACGCAACCGTATAGACGACAGACGTGCTCTCCTTGCGGCCCTCGCACGGCTTGGTTCGCAGCGTCGCCTTGTAACCAAGTCCGATAACTAGTTCGAACGAATCACGGGCGAGTCGCTCGTTCGTGAGCGTCAGCGCAACCGCACCGTTTCTCGCACAGTGTCCGTCGGTGTCGAGTAGGCCGGCGAGCAGCGCCCGACGCTGTGCGATGGAGGCACGCAGATACGCCTCTGGGATGTGCTTCGCTCCGACCTGCCGAAACATCGCACACATGGTCCGGTACTGTTCACGCCGGGGGCTCCACGGCACGAACTTCCCTTTGCGCCCTTGTGGGAAACGGCCCTTGGCTGCCTGGAGAACAGCAGAAAGGCCGACACCGACGTGCATCGCGGCCTGGGCGACGCTTGACCCCCGGTCGGCAAGTTCGAGTGCGTCAGCAATGCGCCGACTGCGTTCCGGGCGATTCGAGATCGTGTACTGCATCCGGCTGTGGGGATGATGGGAGACGAGATAGCCCTCGTTGCGGATCCGCTCAAGAATCTCGGCGTCAGCGCTGGTAAAGCTAGCGGCCATCGTCGTCCCGTCGCCGAGCCAGCAGCCGAAGGTGTACGGAGCTATAGGCAGGTCTCGCGCAGGATAATCCAGTGGCCCACACGGGGTTACAGCGTGGTTCACGCGCTGCTTCACGCGGACAGACGCGGCGATCTCCGCAGTCGTAACTGGGTCGGTGTCGAGCTGGCGGAGATGGCCGCTGCCCGCAGGGGCGCTGACGCGTTCCACGAGCGCTTTGTAGATCAAGTGACGTGAATACGCTTGAGCCCAGAACCTTACCTCGCGCCCGCTTCGCCGGTACGCCGGCCGGATGACGCGACCCTCCTTCGGGATGTCCTCAACGGCTCGGTAGAGGATGTTCCTGAATTGCGCGCCTACGTCCGCGAGCACCTCAGCCGTACCCGTAAGCCGATCCGGTTCACGTTGAACTTCGACGGCGCGTCTAGCCACGCGGGTAACGTCCGTCGCTGGCCAGTACGGTGCGCCCTGCGGCGGCCGACAGCGCTGACTTCGCCCGGCTGCCGTAGTCGTCCGCCAAAGATGCTCCGCGTCGGCCACGATGACGGTGCCATCCGAGAACTCGACCTCGTAGCACGGGCGGCCGTGCATGACCGGAGTCGCTGCGGTCACCTTGCATGCGTGACCGTGCTCGTCGAAGACCTCGCCGCCCACCTGAACCTCGCCCATGGTGGTCCAGCCATCGGGCGTCGGGATCGGCGTGTCGAGAGCGAGCGCTTTCCCGGCGCCAGTCGCTCCGGCAATGAGCAAGTGCGGCATCTTGGCCAGGTTCGCGACGACGGTGCGGCCCTCGACGTCCTTTCCGAGGCCCACCACCATCGGGTGATGGTCGTTCACCCCCACCGGGGAACGGAGCACGTCGCCGAGGCTGACGATCTCGCGGTCGGTGTTCGGGATCTCGACGCCGATCGCGGACTTACCCGGGATCGGCGAAAGGATCCGCACGTCGGCGCTCTTCACCGCGTAGGCGATGTTCTTGGACAGCTGGGTGACCCGCTCGACCTTGACCGCCGGCCCAAGCTCGATTTCGTATCTGGTCACCGTCGGGCCGCGGGTGAAGCCCGTCACCTGCGCGTCGACCTCGAACTGCTCGAGCACTCCGCTCAGCGCGCCGACCATGGCGTCGTTGGCGCGCGTGCGCATCTTCGGCGCGCTCCCGGGGCGGAGCAACGCGGCGGGCGGAAGCGTGTAGCTGCCGTCGGCGGCTCCGGTGAGCGTGAGCTGTTCGGATCCGCGGATGCCGGTGCCGGGCGGGCCGGCCGTCGCCGGCGCGTCGCGCGATCCGCCGCGGGGCTTTTCGCCCGGACGGGGCCCGAACCCGAGCGCGTCGAGCAGGTCGTCGGTGCCGTCGCCGGCCGCCTGCGGCCCAGCGCCCGGCGGCCCGCCGCGCCCGCCCGGCCCGCCCTCGTTCTGCGCGCCGGGAAGCAGGGCGGCGGCGTGCGCCGCGTCCGCGGCCAGCGGTGCAGGGCGCCCCTCGCCGACGCCGCCACCCGACAGCAGCGGGGTGTCGTAGGGCTTCTCGTGATCGCCTGCTTCGATCGCGGCCCGGCGCGACCGTGTGCCGCGCAGGAGGTGGCCGTGACCGCGGCGCGAGCCCTTGTCCACGGCCTGCGGGCCGGCCTGCGGACCTGTGGCTGCCTCATCGCCGGTGCCGGCCTGGCCTGCCTGGTCACGGCCAAGGATGCCGCGAAGCTCGGCGAGGCGTTCGGGGATCCGGTGTACCGGTGTGGCGGTGATGACGAGCAGTCCGAACAGACAGAGCAGGGCGAGCAGCGGCGCGGCGATCCACGGCGTGACGGCCGCGACGAGCGGCGCGGAAGCGAAGAATCCGATGAAGCCGCCCGCCGAGCGCATGACGGCCGCGCCCGCGGTCGGCGGCGGTGTGCCGTTGGCGATGTGCACGAGGCCAAGTGCCCCGGCGAGCAGCGCCGACCAGCCGATCACCATCCGGCCCGTTTCCGCGTTCCTGTCGGGGTGGCGCAGGTACCGCCACGCGAGCAGGGCCAGCAGCAGCGGCACCGACCACGCGGCCGAGCCGAACGCGCCGCTCACCACCACCCACAGCGCCCGGCCGGCCACGCTGCCAAGGTGCCACCAGATCGCCGCGGCGCTGACGAGCGCCGCGCCGAGGACCGCCAGGCCGATGCCGTCCCTGCGGTGCAGTGGGTCCAGGTCGCGGGTACCCCGCCCGATCGCCCGCACCGCGAAACCCACACCGTGCGCGGCGACCATCCAGGCGCCGGCGACGACGCGCGCGACCCAGCCGAACATGATCAGGAACGGGTCGTTGGGCCGCCCGGCGCTCTGCCGCCCGTTCTTCCGCCGGCCGCGGCCGGTGTTCTTGCCCCGCGAACGGTTCCTGCCGTTCTGTGGCCGCTTGCGCCCCGGCTGGATACCCGGCTGCCTGCTCGTCTGGCGCACGGCCCCGGTCCGCGACCCGTTGCGCGATCCGTTGCCCGATCCATCGCGCGCGCCGGCCGCAGGATCACGGCGGGCCCGGCCCGGTGGGCCGGCCGGCATCTGGGCAGCGCTTCGCGGCGCACGGGTCGCCATGATTTCAACGGTACTGAGGAACCCTGTGCGTCCAAAGCCACCGGCGCGCGTGTCGCGAAGATTGTCACCTTCACCCGCGCGACTGCTTCCGCTCCGCGCGCCGATCCCACCGCCCGTACCACCCATGTCCACAACCCGCCGGCCAGAATGCCCGCACCATTTGCTACCGGGGACGCCCGCCCATCAGCGCCGCGGATCACGTGTGCCATGACCCACGCGATCCGCGGCGCCGTCCGATGTGGCACAGCGCGGCGCATTCCTGAGTGGCAGGCGGGTCACCATGTGTCATTGCGGGCATCCTGAATGACGCATGAGGGTGTCGCGGGCACCGTCGCGGCCAAGCGCCCTGCGGTCAGAGCTCGACGACGACTGGGATGATCATGGGGCGGCGGCGGTAGTTCTCGTTGACCCACCGCCCGACCGTGCGGCGGACAAGCTGGCGAAGCTGGTGCGCGTCGTTGATGCCGTCAGCGGCGGCGTACGCGAGCGTCTCCTCGATCAGCGGCCGCACGTCCACGAACGCCGCGTCGTCGATACCGGAACCGCGCGCATGGATCTCCGGGCCGCCGACCAGCTTGCCCGTTGTCGAGTCGACCACCACGACGACGGAGACAAATCCCTCATCGCCGAGGATTCGCCGGTCCTTCAGCGACGACTCGGTCACCTCACCAACCGACAATCCGTCCACGTAGACGTAACCGCACGGCACCGCGCCCGTGATCGACGCCTGCCCGTCCACAAGATCCACCACGACGCCGTCCTCGGCGATCACGATGCCGCGGCGCGGCACGCCGGTCAGCTCCGCCAGGTCCGCGTGCGCGCGCAGATGCCGCCACTCACCGTGCACCGGCATGAAGTTGGACGGGCGGGTGAGGTTGAGCACGTAGAGCAGCTCACCCGCCGGAGCGTGCCCGGACACGTGCACCAGGGCGTTCCCCCGGTGCACGACGCGCGCGCCCCACCGGGTCAGGCCGTTGATCACCCGGTAGACCGCGGTCTCGTTTCCCGGGATCAGCGAGGACGCCAGAATTACCGTGTCGCCTTCGACGACCCGGATCTGGTGATCACGGCTGGCCATCCTGGACAGCGCGGACATCGGTTCGCCCTGCGACCCGGTGGAGACGAGCACGACCTGATCGGGCGGCAGGTCATCGACGTCGCGCACGTCCACCATGAGGCCGCCAGGGACGCGCAGGTAGCCCAGATCGCGCGCGACGCCCATGTTGCGCACCATCGACCGGCCCACGAACGCCACCTTGCGGCCGTGGCTCGCCGCCGCGTCGAGCACCTGCTGCACCCGGTGCACGTGGCTGGCGAAGCACGCCACGATGACCCGCTTCTCCGCGGTCGCGAACACCTCGGCGAGCACCGGCGCGATCGCCCGCTCACTGGTGACGATCCCCGGCACCTCGGCGTTCGTGGAGTCGGATATCAGCAGGTCGATGCCCTCGCCGCCGAGCCGCGCGAACCCGGCCAGGTCGGTCAGCCGCCCGTCGAGCGGCAACTGGTCCATCTTGAAGTCGCCGGTGTGCAGCACCAGCCCGGCCGGGGTCCGGATCGCGACGGCGAGCGCATCGGGGATGGAATGGTTGACCGCGAAGAATTCGAGATCAAAGTTCCCGAACGGCTGCCGCGTGCCTTCCGCTACTTCGACGGTGACGGGGTCGATGCGGTGCTCGGTGAGCTTGCTCGCCACGAGCGCGAGCGTGAGCTTCGAGCCGACCAGGGGGATGTCCCCGCGCTCGCGCAGCAGGTACGGCACCGCGCCGATGTGATCCTCGTGGGCGTGGGTGAGGACGAGCGCGTCGACCGCGCCGAGCCGGTCCCTGATGTAGTCGAAGTCCGGCAGGATCAGGTCGACGCCTGGCTGGTCGGATTCTGGGAAGAGGACGCCGCAGTCCACGATCAGCAGCCGGCCACCGTACTCGAACACCGTCATGTTCCTGCCGATCTCACCGAGACCGCCAAGTGGCACGATGCGCAAGCCGTTGGGGAGAAGGGGTGGTGGCGCGGGGAGATCGGGGTGCGGATGGCTCACTCGGCCATCCCTGAGATCTTCACGCCGCCTGCTTGCAGGTCGTCACTGAGCCGTTCGATCTCCGCCGGCGTCGCGTCCGTCAGCGGGCCGCGCACGGAGCCGCCGGGCAGGCCGAGCAGCCTGAGCGCGGCCTTCGTCAGGATCACTCCCTGGCTGCGGAAGATCCCCGTGTACACCGGCAGCAGGCTGCGGTGGATCTCCAGGGCGCGGATCACGAGGCCGGACGAGTAGGCGTCGATCATCGCGTGCAGCCGGTCGCCCGCCACGTGGCCGACGACGCTGACGAAGCCGCACGCCCCAACCGCGAGCCACGGCAGGTTCATCATGTCGTCGCCGCTGTAGAAGAGGAGGCTGGTGCGGGCCATCACCTCGGAGCCCGCGCCGAGATCGCCCTTTGCGTCCTTGACCGCGACGATGCGCGGGTGCGGGGCGAGCCGGACGAGCGTCTCGGTGGCGATCGGCGTGCCGGTCCGGCCCGGGATGTCGTACAGCATGAGCGGTAGCCCGGTCGCGTCGGCGACGGCGGTGAAATGCCGCAGCAATCCCGCCTGCGGTGGCTTGTTGTAGTAGGGAGTCACGGCGAGCAGCCCGTGCGCGCCCGCCCGCTCGGCCTGCCGCGCCAGTTCGATCGTGTGCGCGGTGTCGTTGGTGCCCACGCCCGCCACGATCGTGGCCCGGTCCCCCACCGCCTCGAGAACGGCCCTGATCAGGCGTTCCTTCTCCCCGTTCGTCGTGGTGGGCGATTCGCCGGTGGTTCCGCTGAGCACCAGACCGTCGTTGCGCATGTCGTCAACGAGGTAGGTGGCGAGCTTGCCGGCGCCGTCGTAGTCAAGGGTGCCGCCGGCCGTCATCGGCGTGACCATGGCGGTCAGCATCTGGCCGAACGGCGGAGCTTGCGTACCTGTCATAACCCGAACGGTACCTGCCCGCGGCCTACGGCGGCAGGTCTGACCGGTGGCTGCGGCCGGCTCGGCCGACCGGGCCCGCCCGGCTCGGCCCGGCCGGGCACGGCCGACGTGGGCTCGGGGGTACCCACGTCAGCCGCGTCTGTCTGCTCATCGGTGCCGCCGAGGACATCGTTACGGAAAGAATCCTGAAGATATCAATGCGTGACTGCGGCGCCACATCTGCCAGCTCAGGCGCCCGCTGGCTCAGGCGCCCGCTGGCTCAGGCGCCCGCTGAAGTAACCCGGGGATGGCGGCGCAGGCAGCTCACCGCTCGCGGGCCGCGCGCGGTAGCTGAGGCGTCACGGTGGCGTCAGAAGACGGGGATGATGTCCTCCGGGTTGATGTCCGCGGCCACGTCCACGCCCTCGATGTCCAGTTCGGGGATGGCGGGGAACTCGATGCCCCAGCGCTGGACGATCGCGCGGACCCGCGCAATGGCGACGCGCCAGTTCTCGGCCTGCGCCTCGTAGGACAGCACGCCGAGCCCGGCGGCGCGGGCGTGGTTCATGAGGACCCGGTGGTTGGGCATGAAGTACGGCGGGAGTTCCCAAAAGCCCTCCGGCGGCTCCCAGAGGATCATGGAAAGGAAGATGAACCCGGCCCGCAGCTGGCGGGTGATCTGGCCCTTGACCTCGTCGGTCAGCCCGGGCCACTCGTTCTCGAGTATGGTCATGCAGATCTGCAGGTGCCGCGACTCGTCACGGCCGATGCGCGCGAACATCTCGCTGAACACCGGGTGCGTGGTGCCGGACGCCATGCCGCGAAACAGCGTGGACGCGGCCATCTCCCCCATCATGAAGCTGGTGAAGAGAACCGGCAGCGAGTACTTGCCGACGGCACGGTTGTAACCGCCCCAGTACCTGCCGCCGTTGTGGTACAGCCAGCCGATGTTGTTGTGCGCCGCGCGCTGCAGGTCGGTTGCCGGGGTCCAGTTGAGTGGCCCGCCGGGCCAGAGCGCCGCGATCGTCCGCTGGCAGCATTCCTCGTGGTTCATCTCGTCCCTGGTGATCGAGAAGAAGCACTTGCGGACCGGGTCCTCCTCGTGCTGCTCGAACGCGTGCACGGTGGCGCGCGCGAACACAGCGGGCCCCGACGCGTCGAAATTGGCGAGCACGGAAAACCAGTACATGATCCCGAGCCGCTGCTCTTCTGTGAAATCCCCGGCCCGCAGGCCCTCCCACGGCAGGTCGGCCGGGTTCCAGGTCGCCCGCTTGGACTTCTCGTAGATCGCGGCGAGCTTCTGGGTCTCGACCCGCCACTCCATCGGGTAGATGTTCGGCTGCGGGATCTCCGGCGCCGGCCAGAACCCGCCCGCCGGGATCGTCAAGCCGCCTGAGCCATCCTCCCGCTGGGCTGAACCCACCTCGTCGGCTCCTTTCCAGCCCGCATGTCTCCGGCCGTCAGTTGTGACACCGTACGACGAATTGTGCGCTAGAGCGTTACATTAGACAAGCGCGGCCGGCCGGCGCTCGAGCCCGGCCGGCGCCTGAGCCGGGCGAGGTCACAGCCCCAGACCTCGCCCGATTATCTCCTTCATGATCTCCGTGGTGCCACCGAAGATCGTCTGGACTCTGGCGTTCATGTACGCGCGCGCGACCGGGTACTCGAGCATGTAGCCATAACCCCCGTACAACTGCACGCACCTGTCTACCACGCGGTTGCCAAGTTCCGTGTTCCACCACTTGAGCATTGAGGCTTCCTCCGCGCTCAACTGCCCCGCGTTGTGCTCGGTGATGGCCCGGTCGGTGAACGCGCGGGCGACGGCAAGCTCGGTGGCCATCTCCGCGAGCACGAACCGGTTGTGCTGGAACTTACCGATCGGGCGCCCGAACGCCTGCCGCTGCTTGCTGTACTCGAGCGTCTGCTCGAAGACCGACTCGGCGCCGGCGAGCGAGGTGGCGCCGATCGACACCCGCTCCCTGGGCAGGTTCTGCATGAGGTAGATGAAGCCCATGCCCGCCTCGCCGAGCAGGTTCTCCTTCGGCACCCGCACATCGGAGAAGAAGAGCTCGGAGGTGTCCTGCGCGTGCATGCCGACCTTCTCCAGGTTCCGGCCGCGCTCGAAGCCCGCCATGCCGCGCTCGACCACGAGCAGGCCGATGCCGCGGTGACCGGAATCGGCGTCGGTCCTGGCCGCGACGATGACCAGGTCGCAGAGCTGGCCGTTGGAGATGAAGGTCTTCTGCCCGTTCAGCAGATAGTGGTCGCCGCGGTCCTCGGCGCTGGTGCGAATGCCCTGCAGGTCACTGCCTGCGCCCGGCTCGCTCATCGCGATCGCCGTTATGATCTCGCCGCTGCAGTAACCGGGGAGCCAGCGCTCCCGCTGCTCAGGCGTGCACAGCCGGTGCAGGTACTGCCCGATCATGTCGTTGTGCACGGAGAAGGCAGGCCCGTAGGCACCGGCCCGCGACATCTCCTCGTCCAGGATCACGTAGTACCGGAAGTCCGGATCCCCGCCGCCGCCGTACTGCTCGTCGATGTGGATGCCGAGCAGGCCCGCACGGCCCGCGGCCAGCCAGACGTCGCGGGATACGACGCCATCGCGGTCCCACTGCTCGTGGTAGGGCTCGATCTCCTTGGCGATGAACGCGCGCACCATGTCACGAAAGGCGTCGTGTTCCTCGGTGAAGATTTCCCTTCGCATGGCAGCAGCGCTCCGATCTGCCTGGTGGGGTGTGTGGCAAATCGAATGTAACACCGCGCTTACCAGGTGTTTGTTGATCGATGGCCGATTGGGCTCCAAATCCGGGGCCCAAAAGGATGCGGGGGATTTCCGCCGTGCGGGTCAGGCGGCGGTGGGTGCGGGGAGGTACGGCGCCCACTGCGGATCGCCGTCATGGTGAGCGCCGATCAGCCGCCAGTGCACACCGCGCGGCACCACCGGCGCGGCGCGCAGGGTCCAGCCCAGCTCTTCAAGCAACCGGTCGGCCTTGCGATGGTTGCACTTCATGCACGAGGCGACGCAGTTCTCCCAGGCGTGCTTGCCGCCGCGGCTGCGGGGCACCACGTGATCGATCGTCTCCGCCCGGTGACCGCAGTAGGCGCACCGGTAGTCGTCCCTGCGCATGAGCGCCGCCCGGGTGAGCGGTACCCGGTGCCGGTACGGCACCCGCACGTACCGGCGGAGCCTGATGACGGAGGGAACCGCGAGGGCGATCGAGGCCGCATGCAGAACGTCGCCTGAGGCATCGTCGTGCACCACGTCTGCCTTGGCACCGAGGACCAGGCAGACCGCCCGGTGCAGGCACAGTGTCGTCATCGGCTCAAACGTGGCGTTGAGCAGCAGAACTCGTCGCAACGGCACCTCCATGCGGCACGCCCGGGCGGGTCAGTCGCCGGCCTCGCCAGATGCGCCCGAGATCCAGTGTGTCCGGTGAGATGTGCATCCGCTACCCCATAAGCCAACGGGGAGTGTCCGTCGCATGTCGGTCCGAAGCGCGGTGAGTTCCGAGTCAGCGGCCGTCCACGGGGGGTGTGCCGCCGGCTACGCCGTGGCGCTCGCCGCGGGCCCCTTCACCTTCCTGGGCCGATTCACCGGGCTCACCGTCAGATAGTGATCGCGCGAGGAGCGCGAGCGCCTCTGGATCACCCGGGCACATGCTGAGCGAGCGTTCTGCGTCGTCTCTCGCCGCGTCCGGCCGGCCCGCCGCCAGGTGCGCGACGGCCCGGTTGAACAACAGGGAGGAATCTTCACCAAGTTCGAGCGCACGGGTCAGGTCCGCGACCGCCCCGTCTGGGTCACCCGCCTCAAGCTGGAGCGCGGCGCGGCTCGCCCACGCCGCCGCGAGGTCAGGCAGGGCCGCGACCGCCGCGTCGAAGGCCGCGCGGGCCGCCGCCACCCGGCCGCCCGCGGCTTCGAGCTGCCCGAGGATACACAGCAGGTAGGGGTGGTCGGGATCCCGCGCGAGCCCGGCCCGCACATCCAGCCACGCCGCCGCGCGGTCGCCGCGCGCGGCGAGTATTCCGGCCCGGTTGACGTAGGCATCGACGAGGGAGTCGGGGTCGAGTTCCAGCGCCCGGCCAAGATCGGCGAGCGCCGCTTCTTCGTCGCCGCCCGCGGCGAGCAGGTCGGCCCGGTTGTAGTGCAGCTCGGGGAAGGGCAGCGAAAGCCGCTCCGCCTCGCCGTAGGCGGCGAGCGCCTCGTCGTCCCGGCCGAGCAGGTGCAGCAGGTTGGCGCGTTCGAAGTGATATTCCCCATACGTCGGGTCGAGCGCGACGAGGGTGTCGTGACCGGCGAGCGCCGCGGCCAACGGGCCGTTCATCGTGCGCAGCCTGGCCCGGTTGGCGACCAGGGAGCAGCGGTCAAGCGGATGGCTGCCGGCCGGGAGGTCGCGGTCGAACAGGGCGAGGCCGTCGTCCACGAGCTTGAGCGCGCGGTCGGTGTTGCCGGTGCGCATCTCGATCAGGGCCCGGCCGTTCAGGCTGAAGGCGAGGTTGAAGGCCCGTTCGGCCGGATCAGGCAGCGTCTGCGCGAACGCGATCGCCTGGTTGATCCACGCCTTCGCCGCCACCGGGTCACGGCGGGACGGATCGTGGTGGCGGGCGTACAGCATGGCCGTTTCGTACGCGGCCGCCCGGTGCACGGAAGGGTTCGTGCACGCCCGCCTGGCCTCGTCGTAGAGCGCCTCGGCCGCCGCGCCGCGGCCGAGCGCGGCGAGGGAGGCGGCGGCAAGCGACGTGAACAGCCACCAGTGGGCCGGGTCCCGCTCAGGCGTGATGAGCCTGCGCCCGCGCGCGCCGAGGTCGGCCACGGCCGTGTGGAAACCGGCCGCGAAACAGTGTTCGGCGGCCTCGGCGAGCGCTCGCACCCCCGCGCCCGCCGGGTCGCTGCCCCGTTCCCGGTGGTAAGGGATGGCGCCGAGTCTGACGGCTGACTCGCCACCGCGCGCAAGTTCGTCGGCGCGCGCGTCATGCAGCCGGGCCCGCGCGGCCGCACTGATACCCGCGTACGCTTCGAGCAGCGCCGGGTCGTCGGAAACGCCATCGCCGCTGACGAGAAGCGCGGCGAGGCGCTCGGCCTGATCGCCGCCCACCGGGCCGCCGCCGGGTGGGACCGCCGCGCCATCGCCCACCGGGCCCGCGCCCGGCGACGCCGCACCACCGCCGGCTGACGCCGCGCCGTGCGCGGGCGCGGCTGCGTGCGTCGGCACGTGCACCCAGGCGGCGTGCACGGCGAGAGCGTCGTCGAGCAGGTCGGCAGCGCGAGGCGCCCGGTGACCGGGCAGGCCGGCTGCCGGTCCGGCGCCACCTTGACCCGGGCGGCCCGCGGCGTGCGGACCTGGGCCAGCATCTGGACCGGCTTCGGGGCCGGCCTCGCAGGCGACGATGGTCAGCAGCGCCGCGCCGAGCCTGCGCACGAGCACCGCGACAAGCTCGCGATCGGACGCGTCCGCGCGGTGCAAGTTCTCGACCACCAGCGAACGGGGCCCGCCGCCCAGTCCAAGCAGGTAGTCGCGGAGCAGGTCCGTGACGCCGTGCGCGAGGCGCCGGGTGCGTAAGCGCGGATATATGCGTGTCCGCTTGGCCGGCGGCACGGTCTCCGCCAGCGCCTCCCGCGCCACCGGCACCGCGTCTCGCAGGTCGGGCACGAGCGCCCGGATCTCTATGTCGTGGCGGCGGGCGAGCCCAGGATCGGACCGCAGCGCCGCTTCCGCCACGGCGCGCACGATCACGCCTCCTGCCGTGTACGGCCCGCGCAGCCTGGCGTGCGCGTCAACCGGGGCGACGAGGCGCGGCGGAAGATCCATCGCGCGGATCAGTCTTTCCCGGTCCGCGCGCAAGCCACCGCGTACCGCGCGATGACGGAACTCGCGGGTCATCAGGCCTCCGTGCGCATCGTTGCGGCGTGGCGCGGCGCGGGTGGCGTTGCCGCCGAGGGCCGTTGCGGGGGGCGGACCCGGTGCGCGCAAGGGTGGCCTCACCCGGGACGACCGCAGCGGCCGGGCCGGCGATGGGGATCACGCGCGTAGCCGCCGGGCCGTTCCCCGGGCCTGGGTCTGGCTCAGGGGAACGGCCTGGCATGGCGAACTACCCGGTGCTTCCGGAGCATCCTGGACCCCGTCACGCCCAGCGGGTCTTGGCCGCACGCCCGCGCCAGAAGCCGGGACCCACGAGACGTGTCGCCGCTGTTCGGCCGCTACCTGCTGCAGTGGAGCGTGGTAGCGATTCCGGTCAGCCGCACGGTGCCCGGCTTGCGCACGATGATCCTTTTCATTGCACCCTCCTGAGAGATGGCAACCTCTCCATGGCGGCGTGCCGGTCCGCGCTCGATACAAGCTGCAGTATCTCAGTAGCTATGTGTAAGGTCAAGAATCTATGATATTGAGCGGGTTTTAATGCTTTGTCGCATTAGTACCAGTTCGTCACTAATTCCTTCGGTATACGGCGTATATAGTACCGGGCGCCTGGAATCGCCGGGTCATCTTTCCTGGCCAGGTCACCGCTCAGCCGCCGGCGCGGTCGCCGGACGGGAGTATCTGGCGCGGTATTCCCGGCTCACCTTTCCGTTGGCGCCACTCTCGCGGGTATCCGCACGAGACTTCCTCGAACCGCACACCGTCATGCCAGGTGGTGCGGGGGATGTGCAGATGTCCGTAGACGACCGCCGAGGCACCATATCTGACGTGCCAGTCAGAGGTTCGCTCGGTACCGCACCACTGCGCGAATTCCGGGTACCGCAGGATCCTCGTTGGCGCGCGGACGAGCGGGAAGTGGTTCACAAGCACGGTCGGCAGGCTGGGATCGCGATCGGCGAGCCTGCGCCGCGTTATCGCAAGCCTGGCCGCACACCAGGCCTCACGGCTCGGGTGGGGGTCCGGGTGCAGCAGCAACTCGTCCGTGCATACCACACCCGCCGCGTACGCCCGGGCCAGCGCCGCTTCCTTGGTCGCGGCGCCATCCGGCCTGAAGGTGTAGTCGTAGAGCAGGAACAGCGGCGCGATCGTGACCGGGCCGCCCGGCCCATGCCATACGGGGTAGGGATCCTCCGGGGTGACGACCCCCATCCCCCGGCACAGGTCCACCAGGTATTGGTAGCGCTGCTCGCCCCTCAGTTGCAGCGGATCGTCCTTGGGCGTCCACAGCTCGTGGTTGCCTGGTGCCCACACCACCTTTGCGAACCGCTGCGTGAGCGTGCGAAGCGCCCACGTGATGTCGGCGGCCCGTTCACCGACATCGCCGGCCACCAGCAGCCAATCCCCGCTTGACGCGGGGCGCAGCCGGTCGGTGATGTCGCGATTCTCCGGGTAACCGACGTGCAGGTCACTGATGGCGAGCAGGTTCGGTGCTGCGGGGCTGGCAGCCGGCATAGCAGCGATCGTTACACATCGCCGCGCCCGCTGGGTATCGCGGCGGCGCTATCTAAGGAAACGAGCCAGGACCGTCGCGGCCCTCACCACGCCGGCCGGCACACCGGCGGCGGCACAGCGCGTCAGGCACTCATCGCCGCAGGCAGCGCCGCGATGTGGTCGCGAAGGCCCTGCACCTTGGTCTCGTCTCCGGATTTGGCCACGGCGGCGCACGCCAGATCCCGTGCCCGGTTCAGCACGATCTCCGCGCGATGGTCGGCCGGCAGGTCCTTGATCGTCTCCTCGCCGATACGCACCGCTTCGTCGACGTCGCCGCGCACGAGCCTGAACATCGCCCTGTCGAACCTGATGAGCGAGCGGTCGAGGCGTTCCGTCGCCGGATACGCGGCGAGGGCGTTGGCCAGCACGCGGTCCGCGCCCGCCGCGCCGAGTTCGGCGAGGGCCTCGCCTTCGTGGAAAAGCAACTGCCGTTCGGTGTACCCGAACGCCGTGTCAGCCCGCTGGTCCTCGGTGAGCTGCCCGAAGACCGCGTGTGCGCGCGTTATCGCGCGCTGCGCCCGATCGGTCCTCGCGGAACGGACCGGGTCAGACTTGGCGAGCGCACGTGCCTCGATCATCGGCGCCATCGCACCGGCCGCGCATGGCGTCCGGCCGGCCAGATCCTGGCTGATGCGGGCGAGCCGAAGCGCCTCGCGTGCGTCGCCGTAGTAGAGCGGCACGAGCCCTTCCCTCGCCACCACCCAGGCGCGCAGCGCCCGGTCACCGGTTTCGTCCGCCGCCGTGCGCGCGGTGCGGAAGAACGATCTGGCGAGCCGTTGGTCACCGACATCGATCATGGTCATTCCGCTGAGCGCGGCGAGCTGGGCCGCCAGCCGGCACAGCCGTTCCTGTGCCTCGATGGACTGCCGTTGCTCGCACATCCTGCGCACGTCGCCGAGGTCGAGCAGGACGTCGCAAAGGAGCCGGAGCGGCGCCACCGTCATGTACTGGCGTCCGTAACTGGCCGCCGCCTCCTCCCACTGGTCAAGCATGGTGGCAGCGACACCGCTGCGCAGCAGTGCGCCATCGAGATGGCGCCGTACACCGTCGGCTGCGCCGATCAGGCGGCTGTCCATACAGACGCCAGCCCCGGCGATCATCTGCAGCAAGGTTCGTCGTAACACGTCCTCATGCTCCTCGCCCGTACCGCCAAAATGATCACGGACGCCGCTAGCGGTTGATGCGGGTGCGGCATTCGCGCCTTCCTTGCCATCAGCGCCACCGGCCGGGCCACGAGCACCACCCGCCGCGCCGCGAGCCGCGCCGCGGGCCGTGCCACGATCTGGGCCGCTGGCCGGGCCATGAGCGCCATCCGCCGTGCCGCCACCGAGGCCGTCCTCGTGTGCGTGCACCCGGTCATCGGCCGGGCGTGCGCAGCGATGATCGCGACCGCAGAAGCACCGGGCAGAGTAGCCCAGATCGGTCGGCTCGGCGCGGTAGACGGAACACAGGTAATGCAGGTATTCAGGACCCGGCCGCTTGTTCCCACTCTCGTACGCGGAGAGCAGGGTCTCACTGAAGCGCGGCGCGCTGCGGCCCTCGTGCTCGTACCAGGCTTTGACCTGCTCGACGATGTCGGCGAGTGCCGTGCCGCACGCCAGCCGGTAAGCCCGGATCCAGGTCGTGCCGAAGATTGGCTCACACTCGTCGTGGATGGCCGCCGCGATCGTGGCGGCCGTGGCGCCTGCCACGAGTCCCTTGGCTCTGATCCTGCGCGCAATGATGGCTTCTTTCTGCACGTCACCGTCGGCCAGGGCGATCCCAGACACGACGGTTTCCGCGGTGTCGCGTGACTGCGCACACGACCTTTCACGTCGAGCGACGACTGGGCCGCGCTGCCCGGACATACCGGCCACCTTCCCCCCTAGCCTCACCCGCCCCCGGCGGGCATTTCTTGCTGACGCAGCGTAATGTGATCGTTGCTCTCCGCCAACCAGAATGACAGGAAATCCACCCGCTCACACGATCCCTGGTGGATCATGGCGGACGATCCTCGTACCGAGGTGAAGCTTCCTGCCTCTCCAGACATGGATCCTGGCCGCGCGCCGGGCGAGGGCGTTTGACCGCTCACTATCCAGATTGCGATTCTCATTTCACATATTGCGCTTTGCGCGGCTCAACGTATAGGGGAGATAGATGTACCTGGCGTGTGGTGACTACATGAAGTGGTCAGGTACGTACGCACAGTGCTAGATCATATTCGTGACGTGAGTCATGAAAAGTCTGATTCGCACCTATCTGTTCCGGCCCTGAGCGGGCGGAACTGGTTACGGTGAGCGCCCGCACCGCGCGACAGGCGCCACCAGGAATGGAGGGGACCGCATGGCAGGGAGCGATGCCGTGTGCGGGCCGGACGGCAGGTCAGATCCGGGCCCGAGTCCCAGGTCAGGCGCGACGGCCTGGCCGGGCGAGTCGACCCGCCTAGCGCACACGGCGAGGCCGGCCGGTGCGCCTGTCACCGACGAGGGCCGGGTGCATCGTCACTACCAGGGAGCGATGCGGTACCTGAAGAACCTGGCGGACGAACTGGACGCTCGCGGGCTGGCGGCGCGGGTGCTCAGAACGCGTTCTGGAGTGGCGTTCGTCCGTGTCGTCAACCCGCTCGCGACGGTTATGCGCGAGAGCGTCACGTGTGCCCCCTCACCTGCCGGTCTGCACGACTGGTACTACTGGTGGTCATGGGGGGAATGCATGCACTGCGTCGACGACCCCGCCGGGGCGGCCTCGAAGGTCGCGCACGTGCTTGACACGGTCGCGGCGCCGACCGGATAGGGCCCGCTCGCCCGGTCCGATGTGCGCGGCACCGCACCATCGGCCAGTATGAAGGTCAGCCCGCAGACGGCTCGTCGGCGGCCGCGAACGCGGCCACGCCGATCAGGCCGCCGCTTCCCCGGCAGGAAAGGGACCGAGGTGACCGCCCTCGCGCTGGTAGTGCCCGCCGCCAACGGCGTACCCCCCAGCCTGACCAGCGCGTGCGGCACGCAGCCCGGCGTCGCGTGCCGCCTCGTATGGGACCTGTCGCACGACGCGAGTGCGGCCAAGCTGACCGCCGCCTACCTCGCAGGCCCGATCAACGTGGTGCTGAGGGTTGCCTTCGTGGTGATCCTCGCGCTCGCCGCCCGGATCGTCAGCCACCGGGTCATCACCCGGGTGACCAACCGGGCCGCCGGGGCGACGCCGTCCCGCCGGCACCGCACGCAGACCAGCGCGACCCAACTGCTTTTGACCGAACGGCGCAGGCAGCGCGCCTACGCGCTCGGCTCGATCCTCCGGAGCATCTCCTCCGCGGTGATACTCGGCATCGCCGTCATCTATATCCTCGGTGACCTTGGCATGAACCTCGCGCCGGTACTCGCGAGCGCGGGCGTCGTCGGTGTCGCCGTCGGCTTCGGCGCGCAAAGTCTGGTCAGGGACTTCCTGTCGGGAATCTTCATGCTGGTCGAGGACCAGTACGGCGTCGGTGACGTCATCGACGCGGGCCCGGCCACCGGAACGGTGGAAACGGTAGGCCTCCGCGTCACCCGCCTGCGCGACATCAACGGCGTCGTGTGGCACGTCCGCAACGGCGCGATCGACCGGATCGGAAACGAGTCACAGGGCTGGTCACGGGCGGTCATCGACCTCCCGGTCGAATACAGCCAGGACATTCCCAGGGTTCGCGAGCTCATGAAGGAGGCCGCGAGCGCGATGTGGGCCGAGCCACGGTGGCAGCCAGTCATCGTCGAAGAACCCGAAGTGTGGGGGGTCCAGGCGCTTTCCGGCGAGGCGGTGGTCATGCGCCTGGTCGCGAAGACGGTGCCGCTCAAGCAGTGGGAAGTGGCCAGGGAGTTGCGCGAGCGGCTGAAGACGCTGCTCGACAGCAACAACGTACGGCTGGCGGCGGCGCTGAACGGCGACGGACGTGACACGACGTTCCTGTCCCGTGACCGCGCATACCCTTACGACCAGCCATGAATGACACCACACAGACCACCTTCTTCGAGGCGGTGGGCGGCGAGGAAACCTTCCGCCGCCTGGTGAGCCGCTTCTACCGGCTCGTCGCCGAGGACCCGCTGCTACGGCCGGTGTACCCAGGTGAAGACCTCGGGCCGGCCGAGGAGCACCTGCGGCTGTTCCTGATCCAGTACTGGGGCGGGCCGCACACCTACGGCGAGCAGCGCGGCCATCCACGGCTGCGCATGCGCCACGCGCCGTTCCGGATCGGCGAGGCCGAGCGGGACGCGTGGCTGCGCCACATGCGGACCTCGCTCGACGAACTGCAACTGCCGCCGCGGCTGGACGAGCAGTTGTGGGACTACCTCGTGTCAGCCGCCTACAGCCTGGTCAACTCGCCCGGGCACGGCGGCGACAGCAGGAAAACGCTCCCGCTTGCCCCGTCGTAGGCCCCTCGCCCGGCCCAGCCTCAGATACGCGCTGCCTTCTCGCGGCGCATCCGCGGCACCCGTTAACTCTCATTAGGATCCGTGTTGGCCCGGGGGGACGACCCACCGGAATCCCCCGCACCAGTGGATGCCGCATCCACGGCAGCCGTTCAGGATCATTTCCGAACGGCAGCCGCGTGCGCGCGTCCGGAGAAGGTGACCCTCTTCGGCTCGGTCAGCCTCGCATCAGCTTGCGGTACGTCACGCGGTGCGGGCGTGCTGCCTCGGCACCCAGCCGCTCGATCTTGTTCTTCTCGTAGGCCTCGAAGTTGCCCTCGAACCAGAACCAGTTCGCGTCGCCTTCCCACGCGAGGATGTGGGTGGCAACCCGGTCGAGGAACCACCGGTCGTGGCTGGTGATCACCGCGCAGCCCGGGAACTCGAGCAGCGCGTTCTCCAGTGAGGACAGCGTCTCCACGTCGAGGTCGTTGGTCGGCTCGTCGAGCAGCAGCAGGTTACCGCCCTGTTTGAGGGTGAGGGCCAGGTTGACCCGGTTGCGCTCCCCGCCGGACAGGACACCCGCGGGCTTTTGCTGGTCCGGCCCCTTGAAGCCGAACGCGGCGACGTACGCGCGGCTCGGGATCTCCACGCCACCCGCCCTGATGTACGACTCATCATCCGAGATGACTTCCCACACGGTCTTGTCCGGGGCGATGCGGCCGCGCGACTGGTCCACGTACGAGATCACGACGGTCTCACCTACCCGGATGGTCCCCGCGTCGGGCTGCTCCTCACCCACGATCATCTTGAACAGGGTGGTCTTGCCGACGCCGTTCGGGCCGATGACCCCGACGATGCCGTTGCGCGGCAGCGAGAAGCTCAAATCCTCGATCAGTACCCGGTCGCCGAAGCCCTTGGTGAGGTGCTCGGACTCGACCACCAGCCCGCCGAGCCGCGGACCCGGCGGTATCTGGATCTCCTCGAAGTCGAGCTTGCGGTGCTTGTCCGCTTCCGCCGCCATCTGCTCGTAGCGATCAAGCCGGGCGCGGCTCTTGGCCTGCCTCGCTCGCGGCGACGCCCGGACCCATTCGATCTCGTCTTCCAGGCGCTTGCGCCGCTTGGCGTCCTTGGCCCCCTCGACCTTGATCCTGGCCGCCTTGTTCTCCAGGTACGTCGAGTAGTTGCCCTCGTACGGATGGGCGCGGCCCCGGTCGAGTTCGAGAATCCACTGCGCGACGTTGTCGAGGAAGTACCTGTCGTGGGTGACGGCCACCACTGTCCCCGGGTATTTCTCCAGGTGCTGCTCCAGCCACTGCACGCTCTCCGCGTCGAGATGGTTCGTCGGCTCGTCGAGCAGCAGCAGGTCCGGCTGTGCGAGCAACAGCTTGCACAGCGCGACGCGGCGCCGTTCGCCGCCGGAAAGGACACGGACGTCGGCGTCGGGCGGTGGGCAGCGCAGCGCGTCCATCGCCTGCTCGAGCTGGCTGTCGAGGTCCCAGGCGTCGCGGTGGTCGAGCTGCTCCTGAAGCTGGCCCATCTCGGTGAGCAGCTCGTCCGAGTAGTCGACCGCCAGCTTCTCGGCGATCTCGTTATAACGGTCAAGCAGCGCCTTGGTCTCCGCGACGCCCTCCTCGACGTTGCCGAGCACGGTCTTGTCCTCGTTGAGCTGTGGCTCCTGCGCCAAGATCCCAACCTTGTAACCAGGCATCAGCCGGGCGTCGCCATTCGATGGCTGCTCGAGCCCCGCCATGATCCTCAGCAGCGTTGACTTGCCGGTACCGTTCGGCCCGACCACGCCGATCTTGGCTCCGGGAAGGAAGGCCAGCGTGACATCGTCGAGAATCACCTTGTCGCCGTGCGCCTTGCGCACGCCGCGCATCTGATAAATGAACTCCGGCATGCCATCAAGGGTATGGGCTCTCAGAAACCAGCTCAGCCACCGGCCGCGCGTGACGGGCGTGGCCTGGCTAGGCCGCGCCGATGCCAGGCTCCGGCTCGTCCTGGCCGCTGAGCCGCGCGGCTTCGGTGTCAACGCGGGTGAACAGGCACACGCGGTCACGGCCGGATTCCTTGGCGCGGTAGAGCGCGAGGTCCGCCGCCGCGAGCAACTCGAAAAGATCGTGGCCGTGGTGGCCGAGCATCGCCATCCCGATCGACACCGTCACCGTCACCGTCGTGTCCTCGACAGGCACCCTCATCTCGCTGATCCTGGCCCGTACCCGCTCCGCGACGAGGCGCGCTTCCGCGATGTTGGCCCGCGGCAGCAGCGCCACGAATTCCTCACCGCCGAACCGCCCGACGATGTCGGTTTCGCGGACAAGCACACGCAGCGCGGCGGACAGCCCGGCAAGTACCTGATCGCCTGCCAGGTGACCGCACGTGTCGTTCACGCGCTTGAAGTGGTCGATGTCGATCAGCAGGAGCGCGAGCGGTTCGCCGCCCCGCACCGCCTTGCCGATCTCCACGCCGGCCTCCCGCTGCCAGGCCGCGATGTTGAGCAGGCCGGTCTTCGCGTCGATGCGCGCGGCCGCCCGCAGTTGCTTGTGCTGCAGGCTGCGCTGCAACACGACCACGGGCGGCAGCGCGACAAGCAGCAGTGCCGGGCTCGCCACGCATGCGATGGTGACAAGCACGCCCAGGCAAAGCTCGGCGAGATCGAGCAGCAGACTCTCCTTGTCCCACAAGAACCCGCGCGCCGGGGCCCGCCGTTCCGCGATGTTCGCGGCCACCGCGACAAGCGCCACGTTCACGATCGTGAAGAACACCGCGCAGGCGACCGCCGCCGCGACCATGGCGGGATAGGTGAGCCAGACCTGCGGGCGCCCGAGCGGGGCCGCCCCGGCGATACGCGCACCCAGAATCCGGAACGCGACGGATGCGCCCGCGCCGGCCAGACCGAGCACGGCGGCGCTGAAGACGCGCCGGAAGGCCGGCGCCCGCCTGACCCTGAGCTGCAGCAGGAAGCTGATCGGCACCGGCGCGAGTAGCGCGTAGAGCGGCGGAAGCAGGAGCGCGACAGGCAGCCACCACGCGGAAAGCAGGTCCCGCGAGACTCCGGCGGGCATGCCGAGGCGCCTGGTCGTCTCGATGCATACCGCGCCGCAGGCGAGCAACCCCGCGAACAGAACTACCTGGCCCGGGTGCGCCGCGGTCCGGGTGAGCTCCCAGCCGGCCAGCGCGATGTCCGCGCCAGTGACGGCAACCAGGTACCAAAGTAGTGACGGCGGCTGGCCAAGGACCGGCCAGCGCGAAAGGCGCGTTTTAGTTAACCGGTCGAGGCCGCGGCGTGCGCCGCGCCGGATCGCCGCATGACGAGCGGGTGACATGCCGTCCATTCCCAGTCCTGTGGCTCCATACCGATCCCGAATCCGTCGTTACATTGAGTAGCACGATAGATGCAAAGCGTGCGCGCGGCAGCGGAAACGAGTATGTTGGGCCGCGCAGAAACCGGGCCGGCCCGTCACGCTGAGGCTGCCGCGGCCCGGTCACGGCAACCCTGGGCACGAGACCCAAGCCCGGGCCGCCACAGGACCATCTTTACGCCGCGTGGTATCCGCAACCTGGCACCACCGGCGACGGCCACCCCTCCCCGCAAGGCACCTGTCGCAAGGCGTGCCTGCCGCAAGGCACCCTGCCACAAGGCACTCTGCCGCAAGCACTTTGTCGCACCGCGAACCCCGCGGCACGGCACCCCGCCGCAAGGCGCGCCCGGCGGCAAGATACCGCGCCGCAAGGCATCCTGCCGCAAGGAGGCAACCGCAGTGACGCGAGGTGTGATCTGGACGTGACGCCCGCCGCGCGCCGGTCGGCCCGACCGCGGGGCGGGTCAGCTCAGGCTGCCTGCCCAACCTCGGGCGCGTCCCCGGCGTCCGTGCTGGAGACGGGATCAGCCGGATCCCCGGCGTAACTGGCGTCGCCCTCCCCGCCGGCGAAGTCGGCCGCCGATGCCTGAACTCCCGCGTCATCGAACAAATCGGCCCCAGAGAACTCGTCCTCGCCAGCGTGCCCCTCGCCCGGCTGCGACTCGTCCAGCGCTCCGGCCGGGTCCTGCTCCTCCCAGCTACCTGGAACGTGCCCGGGCTCAAAGCCGTTCTCGCTGGGCAAGCCGGGATCACCGCCCAGCGCCCGCTGAGCGAGCTGGAGCGCTGGCGCGTCACCCGGTGAACGCTTGGTGCGCAGGAAATGAGCCACGCCGCGGGTGAGGTCGTGGCCCAGCGTGGACGCGTCCACCTCGACCACGACCCGCTGGTTTCCGTCCTTGTCGTCGAACTGACGTACCCGCATCTTCCCCTTGACCACCACGGGGTCGCCCTTGCGCAGGCACGCCGCGACATTGCTGGCGAGAGACCGCCAGCAGGTCACGGTCACGTATGAGGTGTCACCGTCCGACCACTGGCCGGTGTCCTTGTCCTGCCGGCGGGGCGTCACGCCCACCCGCATGTTCGCCACGAAGCGGCCGGCCTTCGTCACGACGAGGCTCGGGGTGCTCGCCACGTAGCCGACCATGGTCACCTGTGCTTCGTTCATCACAGTCCCTTCGGTCCGCCGGCGGCGCGGCGCTGCCGGCTCTTCCATCCACGGTCGGCCAATGCGGCAATCGCCCGCCACGCCGAGCGCGATTCTGTGGACAAGGTGACGCGTCGGGGCGATCTGTGGACAGCGGCGCGCGACCCTCGGCGCCGCCGTGGGAGGATCGGCTCAGGCGCCGACGAGCTCGGCCGGCTCGGTGATCACGTCGACCAGCGCACCGTTGCGCAACGCGGTGATCGCGAACGGGCGCCCGATGGCCTCGGCGAACATCAGCCGCTGCAGCGCCTGTGCGCTGTCCAACGGCTGCCCGGCTGCGTAGAGCAGCAGGTCGCCGGCGCGGAGCCCGGCCCGGTCAGCTGGCCCGCCCGGTACCACTTCGGCCACCCGGACCCCGCGGCCCGACCTGCCGCTTTCGCGGAATTTGGGCGGCAACGGCGCTGGTGTGGTGATCAGCCCAAGGTAGGCGCGGCGGACACGCCCGTCGCGCATCAGCGACGCGATGATCCGCCTGGTCGTCGAGTTCACCGGGATGGCAAGGCCGAGCCCGATCCCGGCCACCGCGGTGTTGATGCCGACGACCCGGGCGTTCGCATCCGCGAGCGCGCCGCCTGAACTGCCCGGGTTCAGCGCCGCGTCCGTCTGGATCACGTCCTCGATCATCCGCGCCGCGACACCCGACCCGGCGGTCGCACCGGTGCGGGTGGGCAGCGACCTGCCGAGGGCGCTGACCACACCCGCGGTCACCGAGCCCGCGAGCCCGAGCGGATTGCCGACCGCGACCACGAGCTGGCCGACGACGAGCGTGTCCGCGTCACCAAGCTCGGCGGGCTCAGGCGTCTGCCCGGCCGAGCGGACCACCGCCAGGTCGGAGAGCGGATCGGCGCCGACAACCGTGCAGGCGGCACTGGAACCATCGGCGAATTCGGCGGTTCCGGCTTGCGCGCGCCCGACGACGTGTGCGTTGGTGAGCAGGAAGCCATCCGACGTGAATACGACAGCGGAGCCCAGGCTCTGGCCGCCCGCGGCGCCTCTGTGCGGTATCCGCAGGCTAGCGACCCTCGGCGTGAGCTGCGCCGCAACGCCGGTCACGATCTGCGAGTACGCGTCAAGCGGAGAAGTCATGCAGCCCTCCGGAAGAACGATTACAACATTACATCTTCCGAACGGCTCCGCAGCGGCGTCACTTCCGCGAACGGGTTACGCCATGAGCGAAGCAACTTCACAAAGGTGACGCGGCCAGGTTCGAGCCGCCCACGGCCGGCCAAACCGGCGCTCGCAGCGGGTCAAACGACGCCCGCGCCGCGCAACTCGTCGCGGTACCTCGCGTACTCGGAGAGTTCTTGCTGAATCGGCACGAGTACCTTGTCCTGCGCGACCCCGGCGATCCGGCCGCGGATGAGCTCCACGATCCGGTCCCGCTGCCGCTCAGCCGCCAAGGTGACGACATTCTGGCACCCGGCCGCGGTGAGCCAGCCGAGAAGCAGGATCGCGGCGACCATGACGCAGACCCATGGAATGAGGGTGGGGTCATCGAGCAACGGTGTCGACTGGCGTGAAGTCCGCAGCACACCGAAAGCGATCAGCGCGCCGAGCCACACCAGCCCGGCGACGGCCACGGCGATCAGGGCCCACTGCCAGGCCCGGACGAGCCGCCACCACCCGGGGATTCTGTTCACCGCCGGGATGGACTCCTTCAGCACGCCGGCGAGTTCCGCCGGAATCTGGTCGGCCTGCGATCTCATCGCCGCGCGGACGGTATGTGACCACGGCTTCGGCAGGGCCGCACAGATATCACCCGCGAGCGCATTGAGCGTGTTGTCGATGTCGGCTTGCTGGGCGCCGACCGGGCCGCCCACCATGCCGCGAAGTTCCTCACGCAGGTCGCCAAGCCGCATCTTGCGCACCGGGTCGCGGCCGGGCAGGCGCTCCGCGAGCCGGGACACCGGCCAGCCGACGTAGTCGATGGCACGCAGCTCATAAGCGCTCTGCAACCCGTCACCAACGGCCGACACTCCCGCCGCCGCGGCGAAGTCGTCCACTAGGCGCGCCGCCCGGCCGGCGTCGACGGCAGCAATGCCGGGTCCTTCGGCGCGGTAGGCGGCGAAACGCGGCAGCAGCGCGTCGACGTCGGCCGCGATCCGCTCACTCGCCGCGTGCCGCGCGGTAACGGCGTCGATGAGCACCTTGCGCAGGTCGTCGAGGCCAACACCTGACCTTGCCGAGGTGACGAGCACACGTGGATCGCGGAAGTCCGCGAAGTCGAGCAGCCGCCGCAGATCGACGACGCATTCCTCGGCCTCCTGGCCGGTCAGCTGATCTACCTGATTCAGCACGACCGCGGCGACGGCGGAATGCCCGGCGAGCGGCGCGAGATAACGCCGGTGCACGGCAGCATCGGCGTATTTCTGCGGATCGAGCACCCAGATCATCAGGTCAGCGAGGCCGACAAGCCGGTCCACCTCCGCCGAGCTGCCCGTCACGACAGAATCGTGATCAGGAAGATCAAGCAGCACGAGGCCGGCCAGCGACTCTTCGCCGCTGTCGAGCGCACTTGCCCGCCCGTACCGGTACCTTCGCGGGACGCCGAGCCAGTCGAGCAACGGCCCGGAACCGTCGGTTCGCCACACGCACGCGTGCGGCGCGATCGTGATCGGCCTGGTCACGCCCACCGGGGACAGGTCCGCGCCGGCCAGCGCATTGAACAGTGAGGACTTGCCGCTGCCGGTCCCCCCGGCCAGCGCCACGACGGTGTGCTCCGCGGAAAGCCGGAGCCGCTCGCCGGCCCGGGCCAGCAGATCTTCCGCCGCTTCGAGGAGGCCGAGGTCGAACCCGTCAGTTCCGGCGCGCGCCGCCCCGATCTGGATCAGCCGGGCCAGCGCGGTCAGCCGTCCAGCCAGGCCGCCTCGCGCCGCGGCCGGGGTCCCGGCTGGCCTGGTGGGCGCCCAGATACTGGATCCGGCCGTGGGGGGCATATCGAGGCTCATCTCGCGTTCTCAAGAGAATTCGTCGCCTGGTAGAGCTGGACCGCGGCGTCGTCGTCTGGCACACCCGCCGCGTCGGCGAGCTGGGCAAACCGGAGCATCTCCTCGGCGAAAAGCAGGCTGAGCCTGTTGCGGAGGTCGGCGCGGACATCGAGGCTCATGGCGCGAAGTGGCCCAGGGCCGAGCAGCGAGCTGAGGAGGCGCTGCGGCACCGTGTCAGCGGTGTCCGCCGCCTCGGTGCCGGTGGAACCGGCCGCCGCCGCGCCGCCGTAGCCGAGCACGTCGATCATGAAAACGACCGCCAGTGACTCGTCGTCGAATGAGACCACCCGCGCGACAGAGCGCTTGGTGACCCCTTCGGCCCGCACCAGGTGCAGCACGTGATCCTGCCAGCCGCTCACGGCACGGGCCGCGCGCCGGGCGAGGTCAGGTGACGACGCGGCCAGCACGGCCGGGTTACCCTGATCACCCGCGGTGCGGCCGCTCATGACGCCGGACGATTCGAGCAGGACCGCGCCCGCCGGATGCTCGCGCCAACGGGTCACCGCATCCTCGGCCGCCCGGTCCCCGACGGAGACGATGAGCGACTCGAGACCGGACCGCAGGGCCGCCTGGAGCGCCCGCAGGCGGACGGAGTTTCGCCGCTTTCTCGGCGGCTGCCCCAGGCCGCGTGAGTGCCGCACCTGGAGGGTGCGCAGCAGTTCTCCGGTGCCCGCGAAGTCCTGCCAGCGGGCGAGCACCTCGCCGCGCATGAGCGACCCGTTCCCCGTCGCCTCGTCGAGTTCCGCGAGTGCGGCGTCGTACGCGCCCTCGACCAGGTCCTGCAGCTCGATGCGGATTGCCACCTGCGCCTCGACCTGCGCAGCCAGTTCGGGAACGCGGATGCGGAAGGTGTCGAGCACGCCCGACATGGTCTGGGTGAGAACCGCGACGCGCCGGTCCTCGCTCACCGCGGCCTCCTCCAGCCAGCTACGCACGGGCGCGAACACCTCGGCCGGTAGCGCGCCGTCGACGACCACGGTCTCCGGGATCACGAATCGGTCGGCTTCGTCGACGCTGTTCGCCTCGAGCATCGCGCAGAAGTGGCCGACAAGCTCGCTGTGCCCGGATTCGGGCACCCGGGACAGCACGATCCCGAGCGCCGCGCCGCGTTCCTTGGCGTATTGCAGCAGCTCCCAGACCGGCGCGTCGGCATACCTGGCCGCCGTTGTCACGAAGAGCCAGAGATCAGAAGCGTCGAGGAACTGGTGCGCGAATTCGTAGTGCGCGCGCACCACGGAGTCGATATCGGGCGTGTCGAGCAGGGCGAGGCCCCGGGGCATCCCGGCAGAGGCGGCGATCACGAGCAGCCCGTCACGTCCTGGCCGGGCCAGGCCCTCCTGGCGGACTCGCGGGAGGGTGGGCAGGAACCGGTTCTCCGCGAACCAGTCGGCGTCGTCGGGGTGGCACGCGAGCACGGGGCTGTTCGTGGTCGGGCGGCGGATGCCCGTCGCACTCACCCGCTCACCCACGATGTTGTTGACGAGCGTGGACTTGCCCGCGCCCGTGGACCCGACGACCGCGACCAGGATGGGCGCGGCCGGGCGGTGCAAGCGGGGAAGCAGGTAGTCGTCGATCTGTACGAGCAGTTTCTGCCTGACCGCCTTGGCCTGGGCCACACCCGGCACGTCGAGCAGCAGCGGCGCGGCGGTGATCCGTTCGCGGAGGGTGAGGAGGGCTTCCTCCAGCTGGCGCGCGTCGACGTGACGGCCCGGGCCGCGGCTTACCCCGTCGTCGGGCGCACCGGCATGAGCCGCGCCGTGACGAGGCGCCGGACCAACGCGCGGTGGGTCGTCAGGCGCGGCGTAGTCGAGGGTGGCTCCCGCACCGGCGGCATGCTCATCGCCAACGTCGTCGCGGGCTGCGTCGTCGCGGGCACCGTCCCCGGCGCCGCCGTCGCTGGCACTGCCGTCGCTGGCACTGCCGTCGCTGGCACCGCCGTCGCTGGCACTGCCGTCGCTGGCACCGTCGTCAGAGCCGCCGTCGCGGTCGGCAGCGTCGCCGGCGCCATGGTCTTCGGCGGTCTCGGCGCGGGCCGCATCGGCGCGGGCGGTCTCCGTGCGGGCCGAATCGGCGCGGGCGGCGGCATCGGCGCGGAGGTTCTCGTAGGGCGGCCGGCCACGGCGGAAGGAATCACCGCGCGTGGCATCGTCATCCGCGGCGTCGTCGCGCGGCGGGTCGCGGCGGGCGGGTTCACGGCGCGCAGCGGCGTCCGCTGTGCTGGCGGGCGGTTGCTGTCCCACTTGTCCCGCCACGGGATCACGCGCTGCTTCCGGGGCAGCTGTCACGCTCTTCCGATCCACCGCTGCCTCCCGGCAGCAATTCTGCTATCTGTGCCGCGATGTTGACGACCTCTCCTACTACCACGACCGACGGCGGCCGGATCCCTGCCGCGGCCGCCTCCTCGGCGACCGTACCCAAAGTCGCGGTGAGTGTGTGTTGCGTGGGAAGGGTACCGTCCTGAATGACCGCAACGGGAGTAGTAGAAACACGACCGTGACGTATTAGTGCGTCCGCGATCGCATCGAGCCTTTCCACCGCCATGAGCAGTACGATCGTCCCACCCGACCGGGCAAGCGCGGACCAATCTATGGTAGACCGCTGGTCGCCCGATGCAATGTGGGCGGAAACCACGTGCAACTCCTGCGCGATCCCTCGGTGGGTGACGGGGACGAACGCGGCGCCGGGAACCGCGACCGCGCTCGTAACACCAGGAACAACGGTAACAGGCACACCCGCCCGCAGGCAGGCGAGCACCTCCTCCGCCCCGCGGCCGAAGACGAACGGGTCGCCGCCCTTCAGCCGCACGACGAACCGGCCGGCCCGCGCGTGCTCGACCAGCGCGGCGTTGATGTGATCCTGCGCCATGGCGCGCCCGTACGGGATCTTCGAGGCGTCAATGATCTCCACGTCCGGCGGGAGTTCGTCGAGCAGTGACCTCGGCGCGAGCCGGTCGGTCACCACGACGTCGGCCTCAGCGAGCAGCTGCCTGCCCCGCACGGTGATGAGACCCGGATCCCCCGGGCCGCCGCCGACGAGCGCTACCCCCCGGATGGCCGCGCCCGAGTCGCCTTCGGCGCGACGGCCACGTCTCGCGCCGATCGTGCCGTCGCGCAACCCCGCGACGACGGCGTCTCTTATCCCCGCGGACCGGCGCGGGTCACCGGTCAGGATCGCGACGTGCGCGTCGCCCGCCTCACCGGAGGCAGGCGTCCACGCCGGCGAAGCAGCGCGATCGTCGGCGCGGACACACCAGATCCGCGCCGCCTCGCAGTCAGCGGCTATCGCGTCATTGACCACGGGATCGTTCGTGCAGGCCTGCACGAGCCACGCGCCCTCGACATCACCCGGCGCGTACGTGCGGCGCTCCCAGCCGACCTGACCCGCCACGGCCAGGCTTTCCAGGCCCGCCGTCACCGATGGTGAGATCACGGTGACGCGTGCACCCGCCCGGGCGAGTCCGGGCACCCGGCGATCGGCAACCCGGCCGCCGCCCGCCACGACCACGCGGCGGCCGGCCAGGCGCAGCCCGAGCAGGTAGGGCGGGCCGGCCGGGTGGGCCAGCGGCCCAGCATGGGCCGGCCCAGGTGGCGCGGGCGGATCGCCGGCGGCAGCCATGGTTACAGCAGCTCTCTTCGCGTCAGCTCGTTTCCCCGTCAGCCATCTCGGTCTTGTCGGTCACACCCGCCGAGTCGAACGTGGCGACCTCGCGCACGGCACGCACCGCACTTTGCACAAGCGGGAGCGCGAGCAGCGCGCCGGTGCCCTCACCGAGCCGCAGGTCGAGGTCGACGAGCGGGCGCAGCCTCAGATGATCCAGGGTAATGCCGTGCCCGGGTTCCATCGACCGGTGACCAGCGATGCACGCACCCCGGGCGTCAGGCGCGAGCGCGCACGCGGCGAGCGCCGCGGCCCCGGCGATGACACCGTCCAGGATCACCGGGACCCGCAGGGCGGCGGCACCCAGGATGAACCCGGTGAGCGCCGCGTGCTCGAAACCACCGAAGGCGGCAAGCACGCCGACCGGATCGGCAGGGTCGGGCCGATGCAGCGCGAGGCCCTCGCGGACGACGCCGACCTTGCGCGCGAGGATGGCGTCGTCCACGCCGGTGCCCCGGCCGGTCGCGTCCGCCGGATCGGCGCCGGTGAACGCACAGACCAGCGCGGCGGAGGCGGTCGTGTTCGCGATACCCATGTCGCCGGTGACCAGGCACCGGTTCCCGGCCGCGACCAGGTCGCGCGCCACGTCCAAACCGGCGCGAAACGCGGCCTCAGCCTGGTCGCGGCTCATGGCCGGCCCGGCGGTGAAGTCCGCGCTGCCGTGGGCCACCTTACGCAGCGAGAGCCCGGCCGCAGGCGGCAGGTCGGCCGCGACCCCCACGTCTACCACGAGCACCTCGGCGCCGACCTGCGCGGCGAAGGCGTTGACCACCGCGCCACCGGCCACGAAGTTCTGTACCATCTGCGCGGTCACCTCCTGCGGCCACGGGGTTACGCCGCGCGCGTGCACGCCGTGGTCCCCCGCGAACACCGCGACCGTGACGGGCTCGGGCAGCGGCGGCGGGCACTCGCCAGCAAGCCCGGCGAGCCGCACCGACAGCTCCTCGAGCGCGCCGAGCGAGCCGGGCGGTTTGGTCATCCGGCCCTGGTGGTCACGCGCCGCGGCCATGGCGGCGGCGTCGAGTGGGCCGATCGCGGCCACGGTCTGGGTGAACAGGTCCATCGATTCCTCCGCCGGCACGCATCGCGCGCCCTCGTGCCCGCTTACCGGGACGTGGATATATGTCCTTAGCAGCTGCCGCGATGCGGCAGCCGTTGCTTCAGGGGACCCTGCCAGCCCGGGGGCGACCCCCCCGGGCCCCCGGCATCGGGGTCGTCTCGTCCGTGGCAGCAGAGCAACACAGCCCTAACGGCTGCCGCGTGACGCGCCGCGGCTTCAGTGCACATGATCGTGGTCGGGAGCACCGGCGGGCTCGGCGGGATGGTAGTGCGGCCGCTGCGGCGCGCCGACCCGGTGCTCGAAGCCCGGCAGCTCGGCACGGTACACACACATGTCGCAGTTCATCCTGATGTCACCCGTCAGCGCCTCGCGGTACCTCTGCGCCACGAGCCCGGCGATCTGGTCGCAGTCGCCGAGGACGCCGGCGCAGCGTACGTCGAGTTCGTCGGCTGCGTCGCCGTAGGCGCGCGCCTGGGTCGCGACCCGGTCTGGCAGCACGCCGGGAAAGAGGAAGTAGCGGGCCACCACGACGCGCCGGGCCCCGAGCCTGCGGCAGCGATCCAGACCCTCCGCAACACCCGGCCGGGCCAGTGACACGAACGCGGTCTCGGCCAGCGCGACGCGCTGCTGTCCGGTCTGGTGCGTCTCCCACAGCAGGCGCGTGGTCTTGTACATCTCCGCGTTCGCGTCCGGGTCCGTCGAGCCGCGGCCGACCACGAGCACGGCGAGGGGGTCGCGCAGGCCGTCGCCCGATGTCGCCGCCTGGGCGCGCCGATGTCCGTGGCGCAGCGCATCGCCGATTCTGTCGCCGAGCACGCTGAGCAGCACGGGGTGCGGGCCGAGAGGCCGGCCGTAGGCGAACGACATACCTGGATGGCGGCCGCGCTGCGCGGCGAGCGCGGCTGGGATATCACCCTTGGTGTGGCCAGCCGCGCCGAGCACGACGGGGACGGCCACCACGCGGCGGTGACCGGCCGCCGCGAGCACGTCGACGGCGGTAGAAAGCGGCGGCTCGGAGAGTTCGATGAAGCCGCCGGCCACGTCGGCGCAGCCCGGCGCGAGCAGCGTCGCCACCCGTTCGCGCAGCGCCGCGAAGGCGGCGGCGCCTGCCGAGTCGGCGCTCCCGTGACCGGCGAGCAGCAACGCGGGCGGAGTCATCGCCCGCCTCCCCAGCCGGGGGCGCTTCCCCTCGGCCCGGACCACTCGCCCGCGTCTGCTGTCGCGGATGTGTCGGGCGGTATCGCGCGCAACAGGGCGTTGAGCGCGGCGGCGGCAACCGCGGAGCCGCCCTTCTCCGACTTGTTCGTCAGGGCGGGAAGACCGCTCGCACGCAACGCGTCCTTCGCCTCCGCCGCGCCCACGAACCCAACGGGCAGCCCGATGACGAGGGCCGGCTGAACGTCGCGGCTCAGCATCTCCGCCACCGCCGTCGGCGCGCACCCCACCACCCACACGGCGCCAGGGCCGGCCGCACCGAATGCCAGCCGGATACCGGCCGCGGCGCGGGTAATCCCGACCGTGCGGGACAGCCGTGCGGTCAGCGAATCGCCGATCTTGCAGATGACCGGGTGGCTGGTGATACCGGCGGCCACCATCGCGACGTCCGCCACCACCGGCGCTCCCGCGGTGAGCGCGGCGAGGCCGGCGGCGAGCGCGGCCTCGTCGCAGACAAGGTCGGTCGCGTAGTCGAAGTCGGCGCTGGCGTGGATGACGCGTTCCGTCACTGCCCGGCTGAGCGGCGGCAGGTGACTCAGATCGATTCGGGAACGCAGGATGCGGTACGACTCTGCCTCGATCGG
>WNFJ01585658.1_pt1 | contig 37557 bp, 43 predicted proteins | sample 5400461 | NCBI WGS metagenome assembly WNFJ01 (sample SAMN13153349, study PRJNA577476) | soil metagenome | isolation source: 115 cm saprolite on Douglas fir-dominated hillslope | place: USA:California | collected 2013-09-17
CCAACTCACGATCCGCGACTACTTGCGGCACAGCAACCTCCACGTCACGAACAAGTACCTGCAGGCGACGTCGAAGACCAAGCGTCTGGCACACGACAAGTTGATCGACGCCTTCTTGCCTGCCGGCTTGTTACCCAAACCGAATCTGGTCCAATAGGTGACGCTAAGCAGCGAATTTGCATTTTGGAATTCGCGTCTTGCGCTTATCGTCCCCTAATATCCCCTGATCCGTTTGGATCAGGGCTTGTCAGTGATTGGAAAATATGGCGGGGACGACGAGACTCGAACTCGCGACCTCTGCCGTGACAGTCCAGAATTGTACGGTAACTGATTGAAACTAGGCGATACGGATGGCTACCAAAATCGCTGAAAAACGCAGAAAGATATCCTCGGGAATCCTTATTGGACCCCAAATGGACCCCAAAGAAAACAGTTTGTTGTTCACGGCTTTTTGAATCAAATTCAGGGCGTAGTAGTGAATGAATAGGTTCCTCGGTGCTTGCCGCGATTGCAATCGCTAGCGATCATTGATTCGACTTGTTTACGATATTCTTCATTTTGGGGATCGTCCTTCGCAGGAAAGAAGACGGCAAATCGTAAGCCACACTTCGGGCATTTTGTCGCAAGGGTACCAGCAAAGAGCACGTTGGCATCCGCTTTAAATATTTCCTCTAAAGCGTTGACGGAGATAGCTTCGTGGAATGCGGTTGCTCGAAGTGGCATTTTCGTCTCCTTAGGCGAGGCTCGTGAACGGCGTCCGGGCGCCGCTCACTTACCTTTCGGGGTTTGATGCCAAGCCCGTCCCTTTCGGGCTCGGGAAAAGCACGTATGCGAGGACCGTGTCGCATCCGATTGCTCGGTGGGGGTTCCTTTTTCGTTCCCCTCGGTGTGAGTCAAACCACGTCCCGGAACGTTATGGCCGGCTCCTCACCGATAGCGATCCTTGACCCTAATGCTGTTGCTAATGGCTGTCAGACTTTGCCCCCCGAAAGCGCTGCTCTGAGGGCCTCTTGACATCGCAGTAGGAGCAAAAGTTTGGTTAACATAAACCTCCTTTGTCCTACATATGAAAATGATAATACAGAACCCATTCCCCGGTCTTGAGGTCCTTCGTCATCTGGCGGTAGAGCTCTTGCTTCGCGCCTAGCCCGGCGTCCATCGACATCTCGTACTTTTCCTCAGTCTCCTTGCGTTTCACTTCGCGACGAAAGTTTTTGTAGCATGCAAGTTTCGTCTTGCCACGACAGGTACCACCCATTCCGCCCATGGAGTGCCTCCCAAAAAATCTTAAGACCGCCTGAACAGGCAACCTCTTAGAGCAAGGGATACTAGGCGCGTTCTGTTATTCGTCCACTTCGAGCTCTTTCCGTATCGCTTTCTGTGCGAGGAGGATTTTCTTGAAGAGTTCCAGGCGTCCAGTGTCATAAGCATCGGGATTCTGTGTCATTTGCGCGGCGAGAGTATTGACGTACGCGCCCAATTCGCTAAACGCTTGGCTAGCTTCTTTACTACATACAATGAGGACGAACGCACGGCTCACATCGAAATCAGACGATGCCTTACTCCATCGCATGAGGCGCTCTTGCTTGCCCTGGCTCCAGGATAACCGCTGTTCTATCGACGGAGTTTCTATTTCCCACTCTCTTTGTTTTACGCAATCTTCCTTCAACACGACTGAATTGCTAAGCATTGCATCGTCGATTTCGGATATTTTTCTGGCCGCTTCGAACAGCACCTCACGCTTCATCTCCCAACGTTTCTGTTTGTTCCAAACTCCGCTCGAGATTTCGGCTTCAATCTTTTTTGTGGCTTCAGTGACGGCCTGTACCTGGTCCACGAGTTTGTCGATGTCCTCATGGGTGGCGAGGTTCTCGCCCTTTTTGGTGGCGTAGCCCGTGAGATAGGGCCTGAAGACAGCGCCGAGGAAGAATGAGAGGATCCCGATGGCCGCGCCGGTTATAAGCTCCATGTACCGGTATTGTAGACCATCCGGCAATCTGCGCTACGTCTCGCGCACTGGCAGGAAGAGGCATCTACAGTCATTGGAGCCAAGATATTAAGGGTCTCCGAGTTTTCGGCCTCGTGGAAGTTAGCCCATGAAAGGCATTGCGGATTATGATTGGTGGCAATTGCGGAAGATTGTTTGCGGCGGGAGTCAACATTGGGTTTCCAGGACTTGGTTGCAACGTAGGGTCAGATAGACTACGGTGGGCTTCAAACCTATGGATAACGGCATCTCGTCTCGTCAAAATCTACCCGAGAATATTCATCTCCTGGCCGCACAGCGGCATTTATACTCGCGGGTAAAAAGGTTAGCTGCAATCCAAGCGTTGCTGGTCGGTTTGACGCCGGTCGTGAGTGCATTTGTAGTTGCAGTGAAGCCGGAGTGGGATATTTGGGCCGCTTTCAGCGGCATTATTGTTGCCCTTTGCGATACAGTTTGGCTCGATCCGAGGCAGAACAGCATTCGAAGTCTTGCTGCCAATGTTCAGGAGAGCTTCGATTGCAGTGTACTTCAGCTACCGTGGAACGGGGCCTTGGCAGGCCGCCATCCGAGCCCAGAGGACGTTCACGAGGCCGCCGAAGCCTACAGTCGAGCAGGCGAGACTCCCTTGGAGGATTGGTATCCGCTCGCGGTGAATTCGTTGCCGTTGTACCAGGGTCGTCTGATATGTCAGCGAACGAATTGTTGGTGGGACTCAAAGCAGAGGAAGCGATACGGTAGCTGGATCGTCAGCGCTCTGTCCGTTTTGAGCGCCGCCGTGTTTTTGCTGGGATTGGTGAAGGGCCTGTCGCTGCAGAAGTTCGTCTTAGCGGTTATGGCCCCATTGCTGCCAGCGGCACTTTGGGCGGCCCGTGAATTTCGGCGCCATATTGAAAGCGCCACGGAATCTGATCGGCTGAAGGAGTACGGCGAATCACTTTGGGAACAGGTCGTTGCGGGTGAAGTTGCTGAAGCAGAGGTCGTAAAACGTTCTCGCGAACTACAGGATGCAATTCTAGTCCGGCGGCGAGAAAGTGCACCTGTCCTAAATTGGGTATATAAGTCGCTGCGGAGCAAACACGAGGACCAGATGAACGTTGGCGCTCAGAAGATGGTGGATCAAATCAACAATCGTCCGGGAAGTCCAATGCTCAATGCGACTGAGTAAATCGTTGCTTATCGGACTCAAGAATGTTGTTAATACTACGGCAATGGCATCCGCCAACCGAAGAGTTTCCTCCATTTGTCGACTGCCGCGCGTTCTTTTCCGTCATTCTCGAGCAAAAGCGCCTCTTCTGCGGTGGCGAGCCACCCGCGCACAGTACTTGCCAGTACTTGCCGGCGTGATGTGGTAATCCCTGCATTGACGGAGGGTCCTAGCCCTGCGGGATCTGGCCAGTCGTCGACTATTCGATCGACCGCAGACGCCAGAAAAAACCGAATCTCGTCTCTATATCGTCCGAAGGGTTCGAGAACGAGCCCAAGTCCCATGACTTCAAGAAGGAATGAGGGCTGGATGGGGTCGTTGGCTTCGCGATTGATAGCCTTCACCATCTTCACGAAAGGGACAAATTTCTCGTCACATTTCTTATTCTTTGACGTAACCAGGCTGGCTTGTTTCGTGGGGTCGGTAGCCATCCAAGTCGTTCCATTGGGCATGAGATAGCCGCCACCTTTTCGTGGAAATACCGGAGCGACCTCGTATGAGGTGACGTCTTCACCAGAATAGTTGATTGTTACGACGTGTTCGTCTGTCTCTAGATCGGTCCAGTTGGTAGACAGTACGTCGCGTAAGGCGGAAACCGCTGCAGTTCCGGTGCCATTCGCAAGCCGCCCCTGTGGCCCCTTCGGATCGACCACGACGAAAATGTCGACATCTTTCAGCTTCTTGGTTTTTGTCTTCCTGTCATAGCTTCCGGTAAGAAAGTGGTCAACCAGCGTCCAAGACGCCTCGATGTGGTCTCGAATTAAGTTATGTCGAGTGACAGCGAGATCCTCCTCAGTTTGCGTAATTTCAAGATTGGACTTCAATTTCTCGAATGCGTCGTCAATGTAGCTCATGGCAGGTCAACTCATTTCGTAAAATAGCGCAGGCCGGCACTCGCGTGCGGTCCAGCGGCAAGAGTCCCGAAACTGTAAGAACGCATCCCCGAGACCGATGCTCTGGCACCGGGGCCCCATCCTGACTGGTCGGAGTGCGAGCCGTTGTAGCTGCAAAAGAGTTTGTACACGGTCCCCTTGGGAACACTTTGGAGTTTGGCAAGATACCGGGCCAGCGCGGCACGGTCTGCGGTAAATTTCCGGTCGCCTTCGCCCGTACCTGCGTACGAGACGGGAAACTCAAAGATCGGCGCGACTGCTCCATTAGGTTGATGACACTCGAGTGTTACGGATGCCAATGACCCTTCCGCGATCCAGGCGGAGATGGCGCGCTGGTCCGTGTCCCAATCGGCGAAGACGCGCGTGGCGTCGACACCAAGGGTGCCAAGGATGTCGGCAATGGATCCGAGAATGACATCCGCTAGGTGCGTGGCCGTGTGAGTGCGGGTGTATGTCGCGACGGAAGTGTAAGTCATGGCTTGTTGCCGAGACTGCGAAGCGCGTTCACATCAATCAAGGACCGACTGGCGCCCGCAGATTTTTCAGCCGGCGCAGATGCCGGCGGCGCATCGGTCGAGAGATGGGTCGAGTTCTTCACGGCCGCTTTCACGGCGTTGTCCAGTGCACCAGCAGAAGGCAAGTAGAGAGTCCATGCGTTCGTGGCACTTGCACCACCGGGGACAGGATTCAGATTTTCTTCGACCTCGAGCGCCGCATCCGCTGTCAGTACGCGGATTGTAAGATGTAAGCCCGTATCAACCAAGACGAGGCCTTTGGATTCGAGGTGCCCACCCGCAATGAGCGCAGGCCCCATCCCTTTCAGGGGCGCAAGCTCCTTGCCAACACTGCCGGTGGGGACCGACGAACTACGTTCCAGCGTATCGGCAAGTAGGGTGGATACGACTCGCCACGCTTCAGAGGCGCTACGAACCGGCGCTGCGGCGATGAATCTAGTTCGTTCCATTTCTGCCTCCGGACTTCGTTTGGGCCGTCTGATCGCTTGCCTGGATGCGGCCTGCCGCCAACATCAGGTCCTCGACGGTCAGGTCGCCGGGTTGGATCACAGTTTCAAGCCGCCCGAGCATGGCCTCACTCACCGTCTTCCGAATGCGGCGACCATCCAAACCAGCAAGAGCTTTGGCGACCTGCTCAAGTTGCGGTCTGCGCGCGAGCTGAGCAAGCGGGGGGAACGCCTTCGCCATGGCTTCAAGGGTGGTCTTGAGGATTGCTAATACGCCGAGCGCATCGGGTGTCGGTACGTGAATTGCAACGTCCGCACGCGAAAGGAATGCTTCGTCGATTGCACCCGTGAAATTGCTCGTCGCTACAAAGATGAGCTGCGGCAAAGTCGAACCATTTAAGTCGATTGCGGTGAGAACCGCGTCAGTAGCCCGATGGACGTCAGCAGGGTTTGCGGACAGCGATGCTTGGCTTCGCGCAACGACCATCGATTCGACTTCATCGAGGAGAACGACCGTCGGAGTGCCATCGTCCACCATCGAGGGGATATGTTCGGTCAGGAGTTCTGTAACCCTTCGCTGGCTCTGACCGTGTTCTGCGCTCATCAAGCCGTGAGGATTGATTTCAATGAATCGAGCTTTTCGTCGTGTCGTGAGTGGTGCCAATTGGTGGGCTAGGCCACGGGCCAGAGTCGTCTTCCCAGTCCCGGGTGGGCCGTAGAGAAAAGCGAGCCCGTGGAGGGCAGTGGCTTCGAAGGGCAGTTCAGCACGCAGGCGGAGGCTAAGTGCCGCCGAGCGCAGCAAACGGTCTTTGATGGAGCGCTCAACGACGATAGAATCCCAGAGGTTCGCGTACCGGGCGTCCGGCATATCGCACGCGGTCTTAATCATCTCGCTGGCGTCCATTTGCAAAGCTCCTTTGCAGTTGTGGTATTCTACTTTGCAGAAGCGCGATATTGCAAGGGGAAATTGTTGGACCGGCTGAGCACGATACGGCAATGGAAAAATCAAAAAGACCTGGAACAATTCGGGAAAAATCAGCGGTTACCCAACAGGCTGCTCGGCGCGACGACGCGCCGGCGGTGGGTCGTGTGCTCCGCCGAGCACGAGAACACCAAGGGCTTGCATTAAGGGAAGTCGGACGACGGATCGGGAGGTCGAGCGCGTATTTGTCACAAGTCGAACACGGGCTCATCCGACAGCCGGATCCTGTGGTCCTATTGGAACTGGCTGAACTTTATAAGCTCGACTTCATGACGCTGGCGAAGTGGGCTGGCTGGACGGGCGAACCGGAGGGATATTCGGACCGCGGCAATTCGGCAACGCTTCTCGTGCGTCGTGTGCTAGAGCTTGACGACACACAGCGAGCGGAGATTCTCAGCTACATTGAGAACCTAGTTCGCGAACGGCGTACCTAGGACTAGGATATGAAGGCGAGCGACTCGCTTTCGGGCTCTCCAGCGCTCGCATCAGGACTTCTGTACAGACTTACTCATGACGATAACACTCGGCGAATAGAATTTTGCGCCCGCTACTGCACTCGTAATTCCAGAGTTTATTTAGGAATTTACTCGGGAGAGGTTGAATGTTGCGTGGGCATCTCGCAATGTTCAAGACGTGCCGAATCCGGCGCACTCCTAGCTCGGAAAATTCCCTCCGAAAACGAGTTTCCATTGACGAAGCGCTTCGGGCGTATTTCGTGCTTCTTCTGCGTCTAGGGCGCGTGCCGAGCGATCCGCGGCGGTCCTAGCCGCCGTCGCAAGGCGGTCGGCGCCACTCCAGCCGCTCGATGCAGGTATGATGCCCGAAATTCCGAATGCATCGCGAATCCCTTGTCCGTTGCGTTGGGCCATGTGCTTGAACAGTTCGTATAGAACGACCGCGTACGATTTCGGCCCAATCGAAATTTCGGTGGAGGCGATAAGTATCTCCGTATGGAAGGAATGTAATTTGAGGTTCGCACGCACCGCGGCCCAGTATTTGGCGAGCATGGCAACTCTCTTTAGCTTGTGGCCGCTGCGTTCGTCCTCTGCGGCTAGGGCCGCCCCATGAACCTGCGGGCTGGTTTCGAGCCACCCACCTATCCTATCGGGAATTGTGAACGTCGGGTAGTTTCTGAATTGCATTGCCGGTCCGTGATAGGGACGCCTGTAGAACGCGGGTACGACGTCCACTGATTGGCGACCTGCGGAAAACGAAAGGACGACAGCGCTACCAGAGTTTCGTATGGCGGTGGAGGCGAATCTCTCAGAGAGTGCATCTTTGACCTTCTTGAGGACCGTCGTGGAGGTGACATTGCCTCGGCCCCACCTGCGTTCGTTCGAACTGAGGATTACCATTAGATCAAGATCACTGACGCCGCGTACAGCCGTTCCCCGGCTGAAACTTCCGATTCGTTCTGTTCGGTTGATTTCGAGCGCCGTTTCTGCAGCGCTTCCCACAGTCTGAAGATGCGTCGAATATGCGGCTACCTCGGTGGCAGTTGGAGTGATTCTTTCGATCAGAGTTGAAAATCTGTCCGCTATCGGCATTTTGCTACTCGGTGCGCAGTGCGTTGATTCTTTTCTGCAATACTTGGAGTCTTGTAAGAATCTCATCGAATGGTAACGGCGTGCTTGGAAACATTTCCTGCATTTCCTCATAATCCTTACGGAGGATTGGCTGGAGAGAGTCGTTCGGCACAATGTGAAGAGTCCCCGGGATCGCGGTGTCGTAGTGAGCCCAATTCGCGGGGAAATAAGTTTTCTTGAAACGAATTACTTGACCCAGAAGCTCACGGGAAAGTTTCTCGTCCCCAAACCGTTCCGCCGTACTCATCACAGCAACGTCGGACCAATGGCGCGACATGCGCGGTTTCAGCTTGCTTGAATCGGGGCGATGGTTCTCGGCATGTAACAGCGTGATTTTCTCCCAAAATGTGCGTTCACAATCGAGGACGACAACGGCAGCGGATTTCTCTCGAAAAATCTCAGGGAACATTTCAGTAACGAAGGGTGTGACTGAGGACTTCTCGCTGGGCTGTTGGTCACCGCGCCCGAATTCAATTTTGATTTGTGGTTGTAGGTACTTGCTGTATTCAAAAGCGTTCGGATAGCCGAATATGAGCGTCATTTCCTCATTCGGTTCGTTTGACGACGCGAGTTCCCATCCGTGTTTGCCGAGAATAGCTTCAAACTGGTCGTGCAGCTTCGGCAGGATGCGGTCGTTGATTTCAGTTGTGATGGCGGATCGCAATTCCTCGTCCAGGACTTTGCGTTTGGTACCTGACAGGCCTGGATTCGCCATGTCGCGTTCCCCGGAAAAACCCAGGGCCGCGCGGTCAATGGAAATATCGATGTCCTCGGAAAAGCGGTCGATCAGGCCGAACACCTTGGAGAGTGAAGTTCCGCCTTTGAACCGAAGTTCAGGGATTGTTTTCAATGTGAAGAGGTGTTTCAGGGTCCAGCAGATCCAAAAGTCCTTTTCGACGGCTGTTGTTGTGGAGTTGCGGCGAGCGGCAGTTTCCTCGAAATAGGGCTGCCGCTCGGCCGGTTTGCCTTTTGCGAAGTCGTCCATGTGTACGCGTCAGGCGCTGATTTGGTTCAAGACCAGCTGCGACCAAGCTGGTGCAGTTGGTGCGAGTCGCTGGACGGCTCTCTTGACGGGAGGCGGGAGCCGCTTTGCCAGGGAATGAACAGGAATTCCATGAACTCCCTCTTTCCCCAGCGAGCGAACAGCCTGAATTACAATCCCAGCCTCCGTTCCTGCGCCGATCATTTTGGAGGGGGCCACGTGTTTGAGAGACACGGTTTGGTTGCCGATCCGAATGCTGCGCGAAGGCCCTTCTGTCCAGAAGACGTTCTGCATAGGCACTTGGGTCGAAAGCCCAAGGAGGTTTGCAGCCTTGGCCCCGGAAACGGTAATTCGGCTTCCGGTTCTCTTTGCCATTGCTTTGGCCACGGCTTCGGGAGAAGGGGAGAGCAAGCCGATCTTGGGGTGTATCTTCGGGAACTCGTAAACCCCACGAGTCAGACGACGAATTTGTCCGCTCCGTTGAAGCCGGGACAGCGCCTGATCCACCGCAGCACGACTCCCGAGCTGCGAAAACTCTCTAGGCGTAAAGACGAAGCCGCGGTGCTTCGCTCGAATTCGGTTTAGGACAGCATTCATTGTGGAGGTTGTCATATGGTCTCCATATGTCAGGAATACTATACTATTTATCTGACACAGTCAAGGCTTTGTTTACGGCATAAGCTTAGTGTCTGTAATAACATATAATGCCACAACCTTACCACGTCGGTATGGCCTGTGTACTATAATTCGGCTAGGAATTTCATTAAGGCCGGATCGTCGCGCCAGCGTCGTTTCTTGGGCCGTTGAGGACTCAATTTAACGAGTTCTTTTCGAAAACGTTGCGGTGTCAGCTTCAGATATCGCTCGGACGAGCCCAATCCGCACTGCCCCATGTACGCGGAAAGCGCAGGGATCAGTCGATTCGTGTCGGCCTTCTGCCTGAGCCAACTGGCGAGGCGATGCACCGCGAACGTCGCTCGCAGGTCTTCCATGCGGGGCTGATAGACCACAGCGTCGTACCGCTCGATTCGCGCGAGACAGCGCAGTTTGCGGAACGCAACCCGCAGTGCATTTTCGTTGAGGGCTTTGCCGTCTTTGCCCACGAAGAAATAAAGAGACTCCTCAGACACGTTAGCGAGACCACGTTGGTGTCGCCGCAATCTGGCTTGGAGGTCAGGCCCGATGGGAATGGTCCGGGGAAGACGGAAACGCCCGCCGCGAATGCGGATGACGCTCCGTTTGAAGTCCACATCTTTCCTCAGGAGATTCAACGCCTCGCCCGTTCGCATCCCCGTCGCGTAAAGAGTCAGGATGAGGACGCGGAACGTATGGGAATCCATCCGGCACATCTTCTTGTTCTGCCACGAAGAGTTCTGCCAGGAAGATGTCGCCCGGAGAAGAAGCCGCACCTCGTTACGGGTATAGACGTAGGGCACAAACGTTTCTGTCACCGGAGGACGTAGGCGCGGTGGCATCGGCGACCCATCGAGCAGGCCGCGCGCAGACCAGTATTCGAAAAAGAATTTGAGGAGACTGAATTTCTTGCCCCAGGTGTTGCTGCATGTGCGCGGACCGTTCAGGAAATCAAGGATCTGTGCGGGCCGGATCGTATCGAGCGGCACATCGCCGACTTTCCTCAGAAACGACCGAAGGTCTTTGACAGCTTTGTCGAACAGGACACCATGGGCTCGCTTTTGCTCGACGTAGGCTTGGATCGCGCCCGCGAGCGTCACAGGCCCTTCAGGCTGAAGCCGGCTACTTTGCCCAACGACCGTATATCGAGTTTTGCATAGATGCCAATCGCCTTTGCGTTCCGGTGACCAAGGAAGTCGGCAATGTCCTTGAGCGCAGTCCCCTTTTTGAGCAGGTGTGTGGCGCAGGCATGGCGAAGGGCATGCGGGCCACGCCCCTTCGACCGAATACCCATAGCATCAAACCGATGATTCACGACGGCCCACATCGCGCAACCCGACACGGGCCGGTACGGCTGCTGGAACGTCACGAACACATTTCGACAGGCGCACCGCGGCCTCACCTTGAGGTAGCGGAGGATCGCTTCTCCGACTTCGTATTGAAGAGGATAGCGCTGATACCCGCCGCGTTTGGCACGCTTGACGCAGAACGTTTCTTCCCGCCAGTCGATATCGACCAACTGTAAACCTGAAACCTCGCTGCTGCGCAGTGCATAGATGGAACACAGCAACAGCATGGCGTAGGCGCGCAGCGATGAAGTTGTCGTTTTCTTGCTGGCATACCGGAGCAGTCGGCGCACATCGGCCCACTCGGGGCCCCTCGAAACGCCGTCGTATTTGGACAAGCGGGGTTTGCGAATTCCCCTTGCGACGCCCGGCGCGCACCAGCCGTGAGCTTCCGCATGCAGAAAGAAGGCCCGCATCGCCTGAGCGTGACTGGCAACTGTCGAGAGACTCCATCCGTGGACGCGTTTGGCCTCGAAGAACTCGTCCACGTCGTTCAGTGTCACGTTCGAAAAAGCACAGCCCTTTGCGGCCAGCCAGGAGAGGAAGAACTTCGCTCGCGTACTGTATCCATGAATTGTTCCGGGCGTTGCCCCATTGGTTCGACGCAGGAACTCACTGAAGTCTGTGACTTCCTTTTCGTACGGGTGCGGGGGAGCAGTGGGCACGGCCAGGCGGCCATGGAAACGAAGCCAATTCTTCGCCACGCGAGGGAAGCGCACCGCGGTGTTACGCATCACCTTCACTCCTCTCCGGTCCGGCCCGCGATAAGCAGCCCAGGCGAGGGCGGCCCGTTCGATTTCTGCCAGCTCGACCATTCGAAGCGTAGTGAGCCGCAGAAATTCGATGATCCGCAAGAGGAAGAACGACACGGTCCGCAGATAGGCGGGGCCAAAACCCCGCCGCATGAGGTGGAGGAGGTATCGCTCGCGTTCCTCCAAGCAAGGTGCCGTCCGGAACCGCTTCCGAGCGCTCAGTTCTTCGAGAATGATATCCTCAATCATGCTTCCGCCAAGAACTTGGGACTGCTTTCTGTACTCCTGCCGTGACGCTCCGTCAACTCATCGGCCAGTCGATACAATTTGCGCAGCTCATACCGGTCGTGTTCCGGCTGGTAGCTCTGAATTTCCAAGACTTCCGACACAAAGCGGCACCCGGGTCGGCGCTCGATCTGAACGATGATATTCAAGGACTCCGCAATGTTCGTCTTGATGGCACGGTAAGGCATTTCAATACCGCTCTGTAATACGCAAGTCGTGAAGCGTGAGATTCCCTGAGCCGCAGAATTGGCATGGACGGTCGAGATGGTACCGCTGTGGCCCGTATTTAGGAGTTGCAGTAGGTCAAACGCCTCGCCGCCGCGAATTTCACCCAAGATAATTCTGTCCGGCCTGTGCCTCAATGTCGCTTTCAAAAGCTCGCGAATGGTGACGGCGGGAAGGCCATTCTGTTCGCGGCGAGCTTCGAATCGCAGGACATTCTCCTTTTGAATCTGTATCTCCGCGGTGTCCTCGATCAAGACAATGCGCTCATGGTTCGGAATGAACTCCGTCAACACATTGGCGAGAGTCGTCTTACCGCTTGAAGTTCCTCCACAGATGAGGATGTTCTTACGCTGGGCAACGTACTCTTCCAACTGTTCTGCGAGACCAGCGGTGACAGTACCTACGGCGATGAGGTCTTTCATCTTGAATTTGTGGGAATTAAATTTTCGGATGGTCAGAGCGACACCGTGAATGCTGCAAGGAGGAATTACGGCGGCAACGCGGCTGCCATCGGGCAGGCGTGAGTCGAGGATTGGCTTTGCTTCCGAAATATCGTCGCCTAATCGCCTGGCAATGTTCTTGACGGCAACGATGAGAGATTCATGGGTGAGCTTCACTCCGGGAACTGGCTGAAGAAACCCGGCTTTTTCGATGAAGATCCGCTCCGGCCCGTTCACCATGATCTCGCTGATGTCCGGGTCCAAAATAAGGTGCTGGATCGGACGGAGGAACGGAAGAATCAGCTCGAATCCGTTCATCACAGTTGTCCGTCAGCGAGCTGGCGAAAGTAAGATTTGTTCACATCGTTGAAATAAGGCTTGAGATAACAAAACATCGGCGGTAGCGGGTCGAGCCCGTCATAGGCCAATGTGACCGATTGTGCGTTCTTCAATTCCGTGAACGTCTTCATATCGAACCTGTAGTCTCTTTGCTGGCTATACGTCTTTGAGGTGCTGATGTGGGCTTTGTCGGCAACGGGCTTGCCAGTCAGATAGCTGACTCGCGAATCGTGACCGCTTTCTGAGATGTTGTAGTTGACCCGCCACTTTTCATCCTGGCCGCATAGTTCACTGGCGATCTTCGCTGAGAAGTCGTCTGACAAGGCCAAGAAGATTTTCGTTCGAAAGGTTTGTAGCAAGGTTCGCCAGGTCTCTCCTGGCAGAGTTGTTTTTAGCGAGCTGATGCTTTGCGTTGCGACAATCGGAATGCATTTCGCCTGCCTAGAGAGCGTAAAGAATTTCTCATCACCACTCGGTTCGTTCTCGCCGACTGTGGCGAAGTGCTGGTATTCGTCGGATATAAAGACGACAGGCCGCCACACCTTATTTGGCTCGGCTGATATCCGGGGGATTCGATTCAAGACAGCCCGCTGGAAATCCATCTTCAGCATGACACCGATGGCGCGAGCTAATCCTGGGTTCATGCTGACGGGAAAATTCAAGGCAACGACCTTGCCTTGCTCTAGCAGGGTTGCTATCGGGGGAAGAGGCTTCCGACCCGAAACCTGGCTTTTGGGTTCTCTATACAGTTCAACAGGTGGACAGAAGGTCCGCTTGACGCGGGGATTGTCATCAAACAGTGAGAGGAAAACGGAGATGCCTTCGACGATGGAGCTTTGCAGCTTCTTGTCGAGGTTTTTCCAGTCGCCGGTGTACCACCGCTTGACGGACTCCAGTTGTTCCTTTTTATCCTCGTCAATGCCGCCTGGACCGGATTCATGTTGGACGGTCGGCTCTATTGCGAGCTTCTGCAAAACCTCCTTTGCTTTGGGGGAATCGAGAGCGCGGTAAAGCTGGCCCGTTTCGTCTGCATCGAAGCCCACATCTGCAAGCTCATGCGCATGTGGCTGAAATGTGTCCCGCGACACTGCAAGAAAGGTCTTGCCTACAATGTTCTCTTCCGCCTGGCGTATCTTTTTTTCGAACACCTCCGGCAAGATGGCTGACTCATAGACATCGAACAGAGTGACGTAGCCAAACCCGACCTGATGAAGAATGATGATGAACTTGATGAGATTGGTGTACGCCTGCTGCCAGAAGGGTTCCTTGCCCTTGCCAAATAAGTTGTTCAGTAAGGAAGCAATTCCGTAGGCCAGCGCGTAGCCGTCCAGGTCGTTATGAAGGGGGTTGTAAGCCCACTCGGAATCGATACTGATTTCGATGTAGTCGTCCGCGCGGCCACGCTGCGTCAGAATCTCTTTTACCTTGTGGCAAAAGTCCCCTTTGACTTCGAGCACGAGTCCGCTCGCCTTTGCTTGAGGATCTGCCGCCTGATAGCCCAGCAATTGGTCGGTGAAAGGATACATTCCGCCAGCCGTCTTTCCACTCCCAACTGCGCCGATGATGATGGTGCCGGTGAACAATCCGCGCTCGGGGATGACTAGCCAGCTCGGTTTCTCCGCGGGAATCGGGAGACGCGGGTTGTGAACCTCGCCTAGAACCAAACTCAACCTGCTCCGCGTCTCGACCGTCGGATACGGCGGCAAAGGGTGCGGCTTTCCTGTTGGCCTGGGCCTCAGCGTGAAGATGTACAAAGCAGACAGCACAAACGAAAAGCCGATGTAGGGGGTCGTGAACAGCATGATTTGATAGGAAGCTTTTAGTGTCGCGTACGTCCACGGGTCTCGAAGGGCAATCAAACGAAGGAAGTATTCGTTCCATGTCTCCGGGACGGCCACGGTGGTCATAGGCCAGGGCATCTTGAAATGCAACATCGTGCCCGTCACCAACGCCAGCAGCACAGCGAGGAAGTTTTTCGAATTGAGCACCCGTTGAATCATACTGCGCTCGGTACGGGCCGTGTGTTGGTTTTCGCATTCGCAGGTACTGAGTTCGTGGCCTCTGTGTTTGCTGGAGAGCCTGCCTCATTCTTTTCGAGCCACTGGTTGAACTCTTTGTCTCGACGAAACAGGCGCTTCAAGGATTCGCCGATGATGTATTCGTGCGTGGCACCGCCAAGGAAAGCTGCATAGCGTTGGAGCATTGTGTGCGCTTCTTCGTCGAGACGGGCGGAGACCACCTTCTTTTCTTGCTTGGGTTCTACTTTGGGAATTAGTGCCATGTGTTGTTCTCCTCTGGCTGGTGTGATTCAGACTTCTTGACTGCTTCTCCTACAACTCTGCCGGCGACGGAGCGAGGAAATCTGCTCGACAAATTTGGGCGGTAGCGACCCCCGGTGCCGAAGGCATTGGGCGGCTGAAAAGCCGTCCAAAGTGGGGTCGCTACCGCCCAACCGTGCGAATTTTGCACGTTCCTTTCCTCGCTCCGTCGCCGGGTAAGTCCTTCTCTATTCCCACGCTTAGGATTCATTGCGGGGAAACCTCCGGTGAAAATGTTCGTGAAAATCCCTCTGACGGGATTTCGGCATCGCTTTCACTGCGACCGTCGCCGGACTTATAAAAGACAGACAGCGAATCACCACACTTCCGCGTCGAGAATCGGCCATCGATTCTGAGTTCTGGCTGCGGCACGAAACAACAAATGTCGGCGTCTTTGATCCTCCCGGCGAGCCACTGGCTGTATTGCGATTCAATCGATTTATCGGTTCGCTCGTTTTTCGCTCCGTTCAAGAGCACAACGTCAACCGCCGCGACACGCTCGCCTGCCTCCCATCTCTTGCGCACCTGAAAATATCGAAGCAGTTGCTCGCTCGAAGGGATGGGGACGCGACCTAAAACAGTCCGCGAAAACTCGGACTCGGCTGCGTTGAAGAAACGATCCGTCGGCGCGACATAAATGAATTCAAATTGAGGCAGGGATCGAAGCAGCCCGCGATATGCCTGCAGGTGCGTTAGGAAGCCCTGAAGTGTCGCGGAAGCCGCGTCTATATAGGTGAAGACGACTACGGGCGAAGCGCCGGAACGATTCTTTACAAACAACGGGAATCGGTCCACGAAGTAGCGGACAGTTTGTTTTGCTGACACCTTGGAGCTGTAAATCCTCGGCGGCAACAGGGTCCGGCTTAGCTTCAGCCTTGATTCGAAGAATGGGACTTTTTCAGCCTCAGTCTCCAGATACTCGCAGTGCAGATTTGAGAGGATAAAATCGAGCGTAACCATACGCGTCTTGACGTAATCGAGCTCGTGTTTGCGCCGCGTGCGAAGGTCGTCCCGTCCAATCGCATTGAAAACCCTTCTTGAGAAGATGTGGTACACCCGCCCGCCGCTTTGATACGTATGAAATGTTGCGTGTTTGTGCGCTAAGAGTTTCGCCAGAAACTTCTGCGAATGCTTGCCTGGCTTCGTTCCCGAGAAGTCGAGAAACTGCCTGTGGCTGAAGTAGCCGGAATGAATCGCCACAATATAGAGGAAGCGCGCTTCCTCGGGCGTGTAGCCCAAGCGAATTAGATTGTCGAGACGTTCCGGCGCAATGTTCATATGCTTAGGATTTGCTCCACGGTGTGCGTATCTTCGAGGGCGCGGCGCACTCGAGTTGTATCGCCGCTTCGCGCGTAGATCGTAAAACCGGACTCCGCCTTGCTTCGAATTCCCTCCGTTCGGTAGTTCTCTGAGATCAGTTCCAAGTTGGTTCGCTCCATTTCGCCGTCGCGCGTGTCGTACTCGAGCTGCACGTCAGGAACATGAATGGTCGTTCCGCTGATCGTTAGCGTGTGCTCTTTTGCGAACGTCTCCAGCCGCTTTACTCTTTCTTCTTCGGAAAGCCCCTTGACGGCATTCTTCTCGCGCTGCACCGCTGCTTTCAACTCGAAGTCCAGCCGGACCTTGACTGGTTTCCCGCCTTGCTTTCGGATCTCTTCCGCCGCCTGTTGGTAGACCTTATATAGGTCGGCGTCGTGGTTGATTTCACGCGGCTTCACATAACCCTGATAAATCGCCTGATCCTTAGGAAGACCACTCGCTTTCCTGAGAATCCGATGCCCCTGTTCAGTCAACGCAACAACTTTGCGAGGCTCTTTGTGTGCCCGAGACAGCGTCTTTTCCTCGACCAACCCTTGCGTGCGAAGGCTTTCCAAGTCGTAATTCGCGCGCGTCTCGCTGCCGCTATAGACGAATCGTGCCAGGTCGCGAACGTCCACCGTGCGGAACATACCGATGTCACCCATTGCCGCGACCTCTGAGCTACGCAGAGAATAGGTCCGGCCTCGATCCCGATGCTGTGTCCTGCGATGTGGCGTACGCGAAATACTGCTTTGTCCCGGCTTATCGGGTCTTTCGGGTGTGTTCGCGGAGGAAGAATCGGTTGGCCCTCGGCCAACGGAAACGCTGGTGTCATTCGACGGTTTCGGACGCTCCTCGCGTGGCGATGCCGCTTCGGATTCACGGACGCGGTCACCATTCAGAATGTCCCAACGAGCCATGCGCTACCGCCTCTCCGCCAGGAACGGCGGAAGACCTTCCGGGGTCCCCGCCTGCATCTGGTTGTCGAAGTGCGATAGCTTCCTGCCGGTATCTTTGAGCAGAATTTTGCGGTTGATTGCCAGCGCCGCTGCAAACAGATTCAGACCCAAGATGCCGATGAAAATTGCCATGCTTGCGCCACAGTGAAGGAAGAGAGCCTTCTTCGATGCCGCCAGGAAATCGAGGCGGCTCATAAGCCCAAACAGCACCAGAATGAGCGCTGTGGCCGAAACGAAGAGAGAGTTGCGAATCACTTGATGAACGCCTCGTCTTCCCGGAAATAGGTGATGGTCAGCCCCAGCGGATTCGTAAGAATGTCTGCGTTCGGAATGTGGTCCCGGAAGGAAAACAAGAAGCTTGCCGTGTACAGCGTCCGCTTCGCTACCGAATGGTCAGCGGGGGAATATTCGATTTGGAAAAAGTCTACCGTCGCTTTGAACGGTGCTTTGTCCATCGGCTCGATCACCACCTGCTGCACGTCAATGTCCCGCTCTGGGGCTAGGCTGTCGGAAAGAAATGTCTTGATGATGTTCTTTTGTTTGAACTGCTGAATGGTGTCACCGGCAAGCTTCCCGTCGAGAAAATAGAGCGCCTGGCTGAAGTCGTCGTTGATAGTCGAGCGATTGCGTCGGTAATAGAGCTGGCAGAAGCGCGTGAGGAAGTATTTCGTTTCTTTGTATTCCGGTTTGTAGACCAGAGTTTCGTAGGGAACGGCTTGCGCGCGGCCGATTTCGTCGATCCGAATGACCATTGGCTTGAAGCTCTCCAGCGTGCGCACAATCTTCAAATTCATCAAAACCAGTCCCAAGACGACAAGCGAGAGCAACGTCACCGCAATCTTCAGATAGCCGCCAGTAACAATCGCGGACGCATACTGTTCAAGGTAAAGCTGCTTCGCCTCGTTGAACGTTGGGTCTTTCATGCCACTGCTCCAAGTGCTCGCGAAACTGTATCGAAAAAGTTGGTTGACGATCCCCCGGAAGTGCCACTGAAGATGTGGCTCGTCAGCATCGGAACTTTGATAATCGCGTAGATTGCTGCCAGGTACATGACCACCAGCACGGGCGATATCTTGATGAGATCGGTTGGTGAGATGAGCCCCGTTATTTGGGCGTGGATGATGCCGAAAGTGAATTGGCTGACGATATAAAGGACGCCTGCGGCGACCACCTGATAGAACGAATATTGAATGAAAGCCTTGAGCCATCCCCAAAACAGCCAGTCGAGTTGGGGAACGATAAAGAATGGAATAAAGACAGGGCCAAGGAGGATGCAAACAGCCGTTGCAATTACTCCGAACGCTACCACAATCAGGGCTAGGCCCTCGGTCACGACTGCTGCCAACCACAGCAACGCATAGAGGAAAGTCGCAATCGGCTGCGTGATTCCCGGGGCTTCGAGATTGCTCAAGACATACTGCGTGTCATCCGCAATACGCTGCGCGTTCGCCTGACCAATTTGATTCGAAAGGTTAGCGGCTTCGTCCGTGATCAAGTGATGGAAGTCGCGGCCAAAGCCCGGGATTGGCGCATCGTAGTAGTTCACCATGGCGAAACCAAAACTGATCATCATGATGAGGGTCACAAAGTTCGCGAAGTGGAAGCCGCCGCGGTGATCGCCGGCGGCCAGTGCCGCTTTGATGCCGTACCAAACCACCAGGATGGTGGCGAAGGCCCGGAACAGGTTTTGGCCCATCCCGTCGAAGATCCCAAGGTTCTGCTGCACCAGCGTATTGACCGCTTGCAGCACTGCGTCAAAGAAGTTCATGGTTTCTCCGAAGTTTTCCGTTCCGGGCCGTGCGCACTACGGGAGTCGATAACTGCTTAAGCTCTGGGTAAGGTTGCTGTTGAATGGAGCTAAGTTTTGCGTGCTTTGTTGCCGCACCTGGATGACGAAGTTGAGGTTCGCTGCGTCTGTGTCTCGTTGTTGTTTCGCCTGGAGAACCTGCTGCTCCAATGCGGCAACTCGCAGATTGTTTGCGTCCTGGAGCGTCCGCAACGTCAGCACATTGCTCGCGTTGATCTTGTTTAAAACGCTGACTTCACTGTTAAGAGCGGCGTCGCCAGACAAAGAGTCTTGTTCGAGGTTGGCGATTTGCTGCTGCACGCTTTGCGCGTTTGCCCGGACGTTTCCGACCGTGGTCAGAGCGGATACGTTTGCACCGTCCGTCAACTGCAAGGAAGCGGTGACCGATCTGAGATGGAGCGCGTCGGCGGGATTAATGGTGCTGAGGACAGCTTGGTTATAGGCCAAGAACGGGACGATGGCCTGCTGGTACGCGGGGCTGATGCTTTGCGGTCCCGCGCCATTGACGGCGGCGACCCAACGAGTCGTGTTTCCGTAGACATCGCCTGATGTGAACGAGCGCCACTGAGAGAATGCGGCCCGGTACCGGGTCGGCATATTGTGGACGTATTGGGCCATCTGCAAAGCCAGGTTCAGATGTGAAGTCACTTTGGCGACGTTCTTCTGCAATTGAACTAGGTGCTGCTGGAGCTGGTAGTACCGAAGCAGCGCGTTGTGGTAGTTGGTTGGGTCGTAGACGATGCCGCCTCCGAGCTGCGCCTCGGAAGCAACGGGAACGAGAAGCAGCGCGACCAAAATAAGAATGGCAGCGCACTTCTTAGTGATGTACTTCATACGGATTTCCTCCTCATTTAGTGTTTGGACTGCTTGGCCTTGCTGGGATCGGGATGGGGGTCCTGCTGGCTCGCCGTGGCCGGGCAGCCTGCGGTGTCGCGGATTACGTTCCAATAGCCGTTTGGAGCCTTAGTCGTTTTGTACTTGCCGCACGGCAGAAATTGTTCGTGGACCCCTTGTGCGACGAGCTTTTGGCGCAACTCTTCTTGATAAGCGTTTTGCCGGTCCGCCATCGGCTGGCACTCCACTTCGGTCTTGCAAAAGCCTGGAGGAATGACCTCCGTTTCTTCCTCCTTCTTGCTGCAAGCCGCTAGCGTCACCACGAGAAGCACAACTGCTGTGAGATGTTTCATTCCACTCCCTCCAATCAGAGATCAGGCTGCACGGTGTGCCGGGCGTAGTCCGGTAACAACAAGTCTCCCGACAGATAAATCTTTACGCGGTTGCCCTCGCGGATCGTCACGGTGGGCAGGATGTTTAGGAAACGGTCGAGGATCTCGGTCGAAGAGTTCGCGAGACTCGATCCAAGACCCGCGCGTGCGCGGTCAAGCGGCGAACTCGTAAGAGCGTTGCCGGTTCCGGCCTCTGAAATACCGCCAAGAATCCCAACGGCCAGTGACACACCGAAGATTTGCAGATAGTGGTTGTTCACCTTGTCGCGAAGAGCTGTTTCACCAATTTGATTGAGCCCCTTGAACTGGTCGAGGCTTACGGAGTAACCATCCGGCATGATCAGCCGGTGAAAGAAAACGGCCAGCCGTTGTTGGCCCAACGCTTCGACTTTCTTGGCTTCCCCAATCACTTTCGTACCAGCAGGGATGAGGACTTGCTGACGGTCGTGAGAGTAGATGTCCGTCGTCACGAGACAATCGACCGGCCCCGCAAAGGTTCCATTCAGCCGGTTGATAAGCAAGGTTTCAAGAACCGTGCCCTCGAAAACCACGTATCGTTTCCCGGTAAACGAGTTGAATGCTCCGGGCCGGGATGCCTCATTGTTTAATCGCTCTGCTTCAGTAGCGGGTGGCTTTTGTTGCTCGTAAGGGGCGGGCGTTACTCCCCTGGCCTCGCGTGCTGCTGTTTGTCCTGCTGCCACAAGCTGCGCTTCTGCCTGGCGGACTTGTCCGTCCAAGTCTGATGTCGCGGGCACTTGCGTGTTCTCGGCCAAAGCACTGCTTACCCCGTGTGATCCCAAGAGCTGCTCGGCTTCCTGCGGCTTTCGATACGTGAAGGCGACATTCGGCGCAAACAGGGAAAGGTATTCCCGCTTCTTCTTGTCTTCTTTAACCGGATCGGGCGGCGGAGGCGATTGCGTTCCCGCTCCGCCGCCAATGATTCCGCCCGGTTGCGGCGTCGTTCCATCGGGAGATAATCCCGCGCCGCCCGGTGGTACGTCACCGGCAAGGCCCAGCGCTTGAAGTCGCGCAAGGTTCGATGGAGAGATTGGCTGCCGCGTCGCGGCCTGTTCCTGCTGGATGGTTTGTTTGAAATCTTCGACAGTTGCGGCGTTCGGAGGCTGCACACGCGCGCCCACGGGCGGAGCCGTGGCGGAGGTCGCTCGGCGTTTCCCGCTCCCCGTCAGCCACATGATCAGCACCATCACCACGGCGACGCCCAGAATCACGAGTTGCTGCGTGTTCTTCGGAAGAAGCCCGGCTGGTTTCGGCGCCTTGTCTTCAACCGTACTGCGCAACGGCGTACTGTTTTGAGCCTGTTCGTCGGTCATCGAACCCTCCCACGCGAAATTCAAGATGCTGCGTTATGTGCGACGCGCTCAAAACTCAACTTCTTTTTGCCGAGAGCCAAATAGCCCTGGTCCACAATCTTTGGAATCACGTACACGCCGTTGGAGAGCTCGAAATTAACGAGGTTCGGCTTGCCATCCTTGACTTCATAAATCGTGGGTTTCTCTTGGGCGGTGCACTTGATGTAAGTGAATTTGTCGTCGTGGTAGATCGCCGTGACCGAAAACGGAGGCCGCGCTGCTTTTGCGCTGTAGGTGTAGTCGAATTGCAGCTTTCCGGCATACTGCTCGCGGTACTGGCTAATCTCTTTTTGTGCTCGTTCTTGAGCTGCTTGCATGGCCTGCGCCGCCTCTGACCGCGCCGCATCCACGGCCGTTTTGTATGCTTGCACCTCGGAAGCCCGCGCTAGCGGTGGCACACCGGAGGCTCCGTTGATCGTCGATTCCTCTTTGCGCTCGACGAAGATCTTCAGATCGGGTTCCACGTTCGGCTCATTGCTGATCTCCGTCAGCAGGAACGAATACACATGGCCCGTCGAGGTGATGAGATTCAAGTTGCTGTGAATTCCTTGCTGCGCCGGATGGAGATAGCAGAGGTTGTGAGCGCCATTGATGATCCAGAATTCCTTGTCTCCTGTGGTCGCGTCCAGAATCTCCTCGTTCACAGGCAGTACGATGAGAGTCGAGAATCGAATCTTGGCGCGAATGGGAATGATGTCGGTCTCGGCGTATTTGACGGTCCTGGCACCCGAGTCCGCGTGGATTGGCCTCACCCACGTCAACAGCTCGGCACAAGCGAACAAGAGAGAGGCAACAAGCACAGAGCGGTGCATTCTAGAGAGCATCGGTTCCTCCTAACGGAAAGCGATTCTTGTTTCTCGAATTGCGTGACGGAGAACATTCATGCCGGTTCTCTCCGTCAGTTCGGAAATCGCAGATGGCGTTTATCAACCCGACCACGCTGGCCGCGCCCATTGCGACGGACAAGAGCACGAATGTTCGGTGCGGAAATACTTGCCGGATAGCATCGGGAAATACGGCATTGCCGATTGCTAGCAGCACTGCTGCCAGAATCAGTCCCGCTATCAATGCCGGGAGGCAGATATCGAAACCACTGGGCCTTTGGCTCATCGTTTCTCTCCCGCCAAAACCTCCAGGCCCTTTTCGAAGCCGTACTTCTCGAAAGCCTCAGCCCGCCTCCGGTTGTCAAACGGATCGTTCGTGTACAGCCAGTAGCTTTTCGGGTCTACTTCGAGGTTCGCGACCTTGGCAATTTCGTGGTTTTTGATGAGGAATTGCCGTTTGGGAATCAGCGAGGCAATCAGGCTGATTTCCGTCTCGTTCAAATGAAACTGGTTTCGGTACAGCTCGCGATCCATGTCCGGGTTGGCCAAGAAAATCTTGGTGGCGCAGGTTTCGATAATCACGTCCACAATGTCGGATTTCCGCAGCTCGTCGAGCGATTGGGTGGACAGAATCATCGCCGCATTCTGTTTGCGCCAGGTCTTGAGCGCTTCAACGATGTAGCCCTTGATGCGCGGATTCCGAAAGAACGTCCATGCTTCATCAATGAAAAACGCTTTGAAGATGTGCGTGATCTCCCGGTTGGTGATGACCTGATTCGCGCGATGGAGGATGTAGAACAGGAGCGGCTCAAGAATTTGCGGGTACTGCTCCATGCCCTGAAAATCGAAACACTGAAAGCGCGAAAAACTTACGGTGTCTTTGGCGTTGTCGAAGAGGAATCCAAACTGTCCGCCGGTCGTCCATTTGTGGAGCTTCAATGACAAGCTGCGCGGGAGCGTATTCGCCAGAACTCCCAGCGTGCGTAGCTCGGGGTCAACGCTGTAGAGATTCTCGATTTGCTGATACAGCTCCTGCTCTTCCTCCAGCGAAAGCCTTTCGCCGCCGTGGTTGTCGGCAAGCACTTGGACGAAGAGCGCGAGAAAATCGAGATTGGATTTTGTTTTGGGAAGGCAGAAGGGATTGATTGTGAACGCGGCGCTGTGCGGGCCGACCTTGACGTACGTGCCTTCAAACAATCGGGTCAGATGTTCAAAGCTGCCGCCAAGATCGAAAATGAACGTGTGCGGATCGTATTTCTGCAAGTTGGTGATGAGGAAATTGAGCGTAAACGACTTACCGGAGCCGGTGCGCCCAAGGATCACGGTATGGGCCGTGTCCTTGCAATGCAGATTCAGGTAGTACGGCGTGCGGTGATTGGTTTCGAGCACCGCCAAGTATTCCTGCTTTAGATGGCTGTTGACCTGGTGCCCGGAGTGCAAGGTAAAAAGCATGGAGTAGTCGGCGTAATTCGTGTTGAGGATGAGCAGGGACCGGAGATTGAAGGCGTAGTTGCCAGGAACAGTGGCCAGATACGCGTTGAACAGGTTGTATTTCTCTTCATAGAGCTGGGCATCGTGGACGTTGAACGCTTTATAAAAATCGGCGCACGCCGATTCCACTTTTGCCAGGTCTTGGTCGTAGACCACGATGGTCAGGGAATAGTTCCCGAAGTAGTTGCCGTTGATTTCCAGTTCCTTGAGCGCGTTGCCCAAATCGTGAATCTGCGCTTCCTTGGACTCGTCCACGAGAACTTCATCGCTGCGCTGCGGCTGGTCCGACGTGGTGGCGTAACTTGCGAGCGACCGTTTTGTATTGTGAAAGTGCCGCCGGCGCGAATGAATGAAGCTCCGGCTCTTGGCCGGGTCTTGCTTTTGCCACTCACTACAAATGAAATAGTTGGCTTCGACTTCCAGAAGCCGCTTGAAGATCAGGGCAAAGCTCTGCGCGGACGGGTCTTTGAGCGACAGGACTTTGACGTAGTAGTCGTCCACGCGAAGAAATCCACGGTGGCACTCGACGTGGGATTCGCAGAGGTAATAGTCGAGGAATGTGTCGCGCCTGAGTCGCGCGTTCTCAATTTTCAGGGGCGAGAAATTCAGGACTTGCTTCAAGACGCGGAAGGCTTCGTCCTTCGACAGAATGCGCGTTCCCACAAAGTCGCCCACCTGTCCGACAAAACTGCGTGCTTTGGCGTGCAGCAGTGACAACGATTGCTGTAGCTCACTCTCAATCAGCACGACTTGTTTGCCGGTGGAAACAACTGCCCGCAGCTCGCGAATCGCGTCTTCCGGCTGAGAAGCGATTTTGGCAAGGCTGTTCAGAATGGACCCGTTGTGGCGGAAGCCTTCGTAGAGAACGACGTAGCAAATCTGAAACGAATAGAGCGATTCGGCCTTGGTCTTGAGATACTCCATTCGATTCCGGATCGCCGCGTTCACAATCGGGTTCTGGTAGGTCTTAAACGGAATGTTTTCCCGATTGCGTTTGAATAGGTACTGGTAGACGCGGCATTTCTCATCGAAAACCCGGAACGCGGCGGTCAGCCGTCGCGTCAGGTTGTCGATAGTGTTGGTGTCCAGGCATTCGTAATCGACACCGTCGATGCTCAGAACGACTCCGACATCCCCGCTCTTGGTGAGGAAGATTTCCTCGTCCACAAAGCCGAACAGATTCACTTGCGAGCAAAGCGCGGCTGCTTCGCGGTATTCCTTAGTGATTCGGTCGAGCTTAAACACGGCGGAGCCTCCGCACTTGCACGGGCTCGAACTTCATCGGGTCGTACTGCGTGCGAATCTTCGTGGAGTTCAGCAAGAACCGCAGGATTTGGGGGTCGGTGCGGGTCGCCCATCGCGCGAAGAGATATAGCGCGAAAAACATTCCCACAGCCCCGGCCAGGCTATTGAGCAGATTGAATACGCATGCACCCATGACTAGTGCGAAGAAGAACAGCTTTCGCTCGGCCCCGAGGATCGTGAGCGGGCGATTTAATGACCGAAAGACGGGGTTAATCTGCATCGTGGTTGCCTCGGAAGAGCTAAACCCCGAACAGCCAGGTGAGGAAGTTGACGGCCAGGACGGCCATCCCTAGACCGAAGACAATGCCTGCGAAGGTTTTCTTTCCTCCGCCCTCGCCGAAGGCGAAGGTCAGACCGCCTACAACGATCGCGACCAGGGCAAGCCCTTTTGCGATGGGGCCAGTGAACGCCGTTTGCAAAACGTTGACGGCGTTTTCCCAAGGGGAGCCGCCCTGCGCGTACGCGGGGGCCGCCAGCGCGAAGCTCACAGCCAGCATGGCGGCGTTTTTTGCATTTCTCAGGAGCCGATTTCGGCGGGGTTTCGAGTTCGATCTCATGACGTTTCACCTCACAGGAAACTCCCCGCAAAGTAAAAGGAACAGTACGGCTCGTCCAATACTTCGTCGGCCCAGGGCCATATCTGGACGGCATTGGAAGAAGGGAATTGGTCCCGCAAAAGAGATCCGAGGACGCTCTTTGGACGCGTTTTGGGTGGGACGATCGATCCTCTTAACGACGTTAAGGGCCACGCAATAGCCAGGGTCCGAACGACTCTGAACGACCAGCCTCGAGCGCTTTATTCCACTTCGTGCGATCCGGAAGGGTTCGCTTCGCATTGCTTTGGCAGCGCGACTAGGCGACGAGTTTCGCCAGCGTAAGCGACGAATTTGGCCGGACAGATGAGCGATGCCTTTCGCGAAGTACGGACATGTTCAGGCAGTGCTATCAATGGCGTAGGCGGCACTGTTCTCCGGTGGGGAAGCGGGGACAGTGACCGGAGTAAACTAGCGAAAATAGGAGGCCCCAAATGAACTCGGACAATGAACGAGTTGCTAGTGATCACGGGCGAGTGTCTAGCGAAGGCAAGGACCCTGAGGTTGAAGAGTGCGTTCCGCTCAGTGTGCGGGAAGCGCGGCGAGCGAGGAAAATGCGAGAAGACCTTTGGCCCTATGTCTGGATGACGTTTGCGTCGATCATCCTTCTGGCTTCCGCGCTTGTGATCCTCAGTTATCGGATGGGGGCGCAGAGCTGTCACTAAGGCAGTGGCTGGTGCTGAGTGGGTAGTGGCGAGTGACAAGTGGGATCGGCGCGACGCTGCGGTTCCTCGCGTCCGCTAGAACGGCAATCGTTAGTGGTTGGCCGCAAGTGGCGAGGGGCGCGTAGCCCCTATAGAGACCAGTCGGCGGGTGGGAACTCGACCGGCCAGAAGTTCGGCGTCGGACTGTCGAATTCGAACGCCAGGAGAAAGCCACTGCTATCTTGAGAACGGCGGATCCCAACTATTTTCGAGGGCTTTTGCGCACCAGAAACCGGATGGATGATCTCAAGCTTTTGGCCGACTCGGAGCGGCAGTCCCAACTCCAGCAACCCTCCATGAGCATTTACGACGAGCGTAAACGAATCGATTCGGACGGGACGGCTTCTTTCGAGTTCCATTTGCAAAATGATGGGCATTTGGAGCAGAACTCTTTGGCTCCTTCGGTGATTACTGGATTCAACGTGCGCGCTCAATGTCGTGTCCCAGAGGGAATCGCCAGTGATGGCCGACCGCCCCCGTACACGTGCTCTATGTGGTGTGACGTGGCTTTCGCTCCTGCTGAAGAGGCGGTTTTCTCCGGTTCGCGACCGCACGCAGAATCGTCGCGCTGCGGCTCAGCATCGACATGTGAAAGCGAATCTTGGCAAGCTCAGCTCGCACCGATTCCCTTGCGAACTCGCTTGGCAGATAGGTTTCCTTCGCCGCTTCACCCAGCAACCGCGATGCTTCTTCGACCCGCTCCCTTGCAGTCTTCAAAGAGTCCACAAATTACCATCCCTTGTTCATCCCCGCCTCCGCGACCTGCCCACGCCCTTCCTGTCATGCATCTGCTTCGTCAAAAACGACGCTCGCCGGGGCATGGTCATCCATACTCCGTACAACCAAGCGCACACGTGCCCGGCGAGCTGCTTCGAGCGCCATTGGCTGGATTAAGTCGCAACCGGTTTCAGCCATCCTCAACGCTCTCTCGTAGGAGAGCTGGGGAACGTGCACCGCGTTTGTATGCGAATGAGGGTCCTCGTCGAAATACCCGGTGACATCCTTGATGAGTTCGCATCGGCTTGCGCCCAAACCTTCAGCGAGCACGACAGCGCTCAAGTCCGATCCTCCGCGCCCGAGCGACCGGATGGCACCGCCGTGATGGGTACCGAAAAAACCCGGCACTACCACGACAGAGTGTTCTGTCAAGGCATGTTCGATTTCCTCGCGCAGGAACCCTACTTCTTCCGTGCCATTGAGTTGCAACCCGGTCTCGTGGACGTTGAGGGCAACGGTCGAGACACCCAGCTCTTCGAGGTGGAGCGCGAGAAGGGCCGCTGAATGAATCTCTCCCGTCGACCAAAGAAGGTCGAGCGTGCGGGGATTCGGGTAAAGGGTCGTGTTGCGGGCGACCTGTTCTAATTCGTCTGTCATTCCCTTCCGAGCCGAAGCTACGACCACGAGACGTTCCTCATTGCGCATGTGGAGCCGCCGAGCGAGGAATCTTGCTGCCTCTTGGTAAGAGGCGTCATCTACCAGAACCGAACCACCGAGCTTCAGGACCACAATTCGCTGTCTCGACATTCTTCTCCTTGCTAGGCCCTCGGGTACCAATTCCCTGGACAGACGCAGGTTGTGCCACGTCACGCCGCAAGGACCGCCAAAGCCCTTAGTTCCGCGAAATAATCTCAACAGACAACACATCGACGACTTTTTCGAGAATCGCCGCCATGCGTTGTGACTGCGCCTGTTGCCCGTTGACGCAGATCGTGATTTTCAGTTCGCTTCCTTGGCCCCGGGCGGGCATACGGATTGCCTCGATATCGACTGCCGCGCGATGGAACAACATCACCACACGCGCCAACACGTCCGACTGGTTCTGCGCGGCGATGAGTAATTTCAGCTTCATTCGCGGAGCTCATCGAACCAGCCGGACCTGTCGAATTCGTAGTACTTTCTGTTTCGATGTGCCGATTTGGCGAGGAACGCTTTCGAGAATGCTCCTCACAAACGCGTGGGCCAGCGGAGACTTTCCGAGTTTTTGCCGGACAACCCACAGCCATCCGTGATCCGGGACTTGGAGCAGTCGGGTTACGAGGAGGCTCTTGCCCAGTGCGTCGCATCTGGGCCGCCCGGAGACCACTGCAACGTCCAGATGCCCGCCAGCGAGTTCGTTCAGCACAGCGCTCAGGCTGTCAGAGAGAAGTTTGAGGTGGACTCCCGGAGAACTTTCCTTGAACGACTTCCAGAGGGTGGGAAACCGATTGAGACTCGCCTCGCCGACGAGACCAACGCGGAGTGTGCCGTCACCGAGACTTTCTTGCTCGCTAACAACGGAGAGAGCTTCGTCGCGCAACCCGAGAATTTTCCGCGCGTATCCGTAGAGCCGTTCCCCGGCTGGGGTCAGCCGTTCAGTCCGGCGCCTCGACCGGTCGAGAAGCGGAACACCAACTCTGTCTTCGAGTTTGCGAATCCCAATACTGACCGCGGGCTGCGTGCGGAACACGCGTTCCGCAGCGCGCAAAAAACTGGGTTCTTCGGCAACCGCAACCAGCATTTCGAGTTGCATGAGTTCCATATCGTGTGCTCCCCCTCGTCCTATATCGCTCCATAAAGAAAGAGGCCGTCATCCCTTTCGGATAACGGCCGCTGGCACTTGATCAATTTCTCTTGCGCTGGTCGTTATCCGGTTTCCACGTTCAGGCTAATTCGCCCAATCGCGACAACGATTACGCCGAGGATTCCGTTAGGCCGGGAGGCCAGTAAAGAGAAACGCCCAAACAGACCCTGAACCGAATAATAGGGCGTGGCGAAGAGAGGTCCGGATTGGCTATTGTTTTCCACCTTGCTCATCAAATACCATGGCACTTCGAAGTCAGTCCAATTAGTAAAATTAATCTCGGCAAACTAATGCTGTTCGAGGCACACGTTAACTCTCCGCAATTACTTCTGGCCTTCAGGATGTTTCCTTTCTCTTTCAGTCCGCGGGTGGCGTAGCTGGATTTTTTGCCTTCCTCTCGTTCTCTTCCTGCACCTCGCGCAGCTCCCGCCAGCGCTTGTACTGCGCGGCCTTCGCAGGATTGGGATCTTCATAGCCTTGGAGCCAAAACCGCATCCAGTCCACCGTCCCCCCCTGCGAAACCATGCGTGCGGCGGGGTTGGTCAAAACGTGGGTGCCTTCCGTTAGTACGATCAAGTCCGCGGGCTTATTCAGATAGCGAAGCGCGGCGTACGGCTCCCACATTCCGAGCAGCCCGGGATGGCCTGATGCAACCACCTGTAGTGGTGTTGCTACTTTGTCTAGATTGAACTCGGGTGAATGTTTTAGCCATTTCTCTAACCCTTTTCCGAACGGAGGCGCGCCGATCACCGCATCCGACTCATGCGCGACGATATTGCTGGATGCATCGAGGCTTGACATATATTGAAGATAACCGTAATGCGCACCGTCTGTGATGGAGGCGGCCTCGAATCGGAGCGTACTCGTTGTCAGCGCTTCCATGACGTAGTAACAGGTTCTGCTGAAGCCCACGATGCCGACCCTGTTTGCGTCCACCAGTTCGTCTGCAACCAGTTGCTGGACCGCAGATTCATACCCTGCGACGTTGCAGGCACCCTCGTCGGCAGTAATTGTATAGGGACAATCTTGGACTTGGAGCACTACCATTCCGGCGGCGGCTAGTTCACGCGCGGCAAAGGCAGTGGGGAAAATGCCGTCCGGACGAAAAATGAATTCATAGAAACCATGAGTCTGGATGACCAAGGGATACCGTCGACCTTGGACATTGTCGGGGGGTTTGTACAGACCGCCGATCCAGTCACGACCATTCTTATCTCTCCACTTATAAACAGAGGCGTTACCGAGCTCAATGTCCTTCAGTTGGGGATTGGGATCCAGGATCATGCGCGAGGCTTTAGTCACTCTGTCGGTCGCAATTAGAACGGGCGCCTCGTTCATATTTTCCTTGACAGACACTTCCAGTGGACCGTCCTGAGTGTGTTCGTGAGTCGCTTTGCTGTCCAACGTCCAAGAATCATCGTCCTTCTGGATGTAGCTCTCGCGCCCCTTAGAGCCATCGGATGCATAATACTCAGCCAATACGCACCGGCTGCTGCCGGGGGTGAAGCGGACCCTTTCAAAAGAACGGAATCCTTCTTCAAAGCCACTTTTGGTTTTGGCCTTTCCCTTTAGCCGTTCCAGACAGATCGAATGGTTAGCCGCGACGTCAACGACTGCGATACAAGGCCGATTCAGCTCTTCACCAGACCCTCGTGCGTTCGGGAAAAGGAAGGTATTTGAGAGCACGAGCGATGTGCCATTTGAGGACCACTCTGCACTCAGAACACCCGACCACCATCCTCCAGATTCACCGATCGGAGCGTTAGTCAGTGGCTTCACCCTTCCAGTGGCTAGGTCAATTGACACATATTCGCTTATATATCTTTGCCCATCGAACGCCTCGAGGTCCTGTGGGCCAGCCCTGATCCGGTTAGGATCGGACGGTAACGACGGCGGATATAGTGATTCCCATTCTGGAGGAATGGAACGCACCGGCAGCACTGTCACTACCGAATGTCCGTCGGGCGACAGAGTGAGTGTCCGTTGCCCCTTAAGGTATACAGCCAAAGGGTGGCCGGTTGACTTGTCTTCTATGCGATATCCCTCGCCGTTCGCGACCACCCATAGTTCGCTGAGGTCATGCCACCTTGACGTGATCGGGTACAAACTTTCCGGAAATGAGAGTGTGTAGAGGTCTCGCCCAGTTCCTACAATACTGGTCGCTTGGGCTTCTGCAGCAGCTTTCTTCAAGATCGTCGGGCTCTGCACTGTGTACACAAAGTGCTCCCGATCATGGAAGTCGAAGGCCGTAACGTGCTCATTCTCTAGTGTCAATGCGTGGAGTGTCTTTGTCAGGAGATCCGCTAGAAACAGTTGATCATTACCCGTATCTGTCTTCAATAGAAACGCCAAGCCGCTGGCATCGGAAAGCCAGCGAATTTTGGTGATGATCGGGCCATCCTTATAAGTAGACTTTGTAATTATCCAGATGGGCGGAGGCTCACGGATGGTTTCAGGGTGCAAAAGGAATTGCCGAATATCCTCCGTACGGAAGACACGGAGAATAGATTCGGGACGATTTTGTTCGAGGAGGCCGCGCTCTGTATCCACCACGAAGTAACGACCGTCGGGCGAGAACGTTATCGGAGCGACCTGCAGAGAGTATGGATCTCCAAAATGAGCCAGTCCGATATCGTCGGCCACCGTGAAACGTCGTTTTGCTGCCTCGCAGTGGAGATTTGGTCGGACGATCCCCATCGCCAACATCAGAAAGATGCACGCGCCACATCCTGCTTCGACGGGGAGCGATCCTGTCATCCGTCTGCTCCATCGTTCTTCAGAGTTTCTTGTCAACACAGCGGTTAAAAGGTAAGTCTCAGGGAAAGTTGGAGTGATCGGGGACCACCTTCTTGAAACAGCGGATTCAATCCTCCGAGTCCCTGGTTTAACATTTGAGACGAGGTCATACCAAAGAATGGAAAGAACTGGACGGAGCCAAACGGGTTGGCGAAGTTTGGGTGATTAAAAACATTAAAGGCATCCGTTCGAAACTGGAGCTTTAGACGCTCCGTGATGGAAAATTTCCGGCTAACCGAAAGGTCAGCCTGTACCAATCCAAGACCGGGAATATCATTCCGTCCTTCCGTACCCTGACGAACAGTCGACGGGACCGCAAATGCTGCCGGGTTCAGGCCTTTTCCACCGGGGCATCCTGTCCCAACAATGGAAGCACATTGCGATGCACTCAGATAAAGGGGCTTCCCGGGCACGCGATCAGGCCGAGAATATGTGAGCCCTTCCGGAGAGAGTCCGAGGACCACTCCACTGAAGGGGAATCCACTTCTGGCGACAATGACCGTGTCGAGAAACCAGTCTCGTGTTAGCCAGGACACAGGCCCGGACTTGGCTGCCGCGGGAACGGAGTATGTAACAGCACCTGAAAAACTCTGTCGAACATCAAAATTGGAGGAGCCATAATCCCGCGCTGCCGAGAGGACAGTATGCGAGACCGCCTCGATTTGGTCGTCAGAGGCATTATCGAGGGAGTGCGACCAAGTGTAATTCAGAAGGGCTTGGAGGCGCGACGACAGCGGTCTGCGGTACTGCAACTGCAACGCATTGTAATTCGAGCGTGCTGTGTTCTGAGTCAACTGAAAGGCACTTGAAAAGTTGGCGTTCGGTTGAAAGAGGACTTCCTGCCTTAGAAGATCTCTTCCGGCTTGGCCGACATACGTGGCTGAAATCACTTGCTTACCCCCGATAGATTTCTCTAGGGCAACATTCCATTGATACGAACGAGGAACCTTAAGATTCGGATCGTATGCAATTACGAAACCGAAAGGAGGCTGAAGGGAGACGGAGGGCACGAAGGGCGTCAAGTCGCTTACAGGCAACGACTGATTACCTGCCAGGGTGAATGCGGAATGAGGGAACTGGGTTGCGAGTGCGCCGGATGACTGACCGGCGCCGACGTCATAAAAGAGCCCCCACCCTGCTCGAACGACAAAATCTCCCTTTTGGGTCAGGCTATAGGCTAAACCGATGCGCGGGGCGAAATTCCCGTAGGTCGTGTTCCATACCGGCGTTCCTTGAGGCGCGAGGGCGACCTGCGAGGGATTATTAACGTTCTCCCAAGCCGCCAATCTCGCATTGTCGCGAGCAGAGGGGGAGGGAGCCAATTCCCATCGGAGGCCATAAGTCAGCGTCAATCTTGATGTAACTTTCCAGGTATCCTGGCCGTAAAGTGAGAATGATTGAGCGAGAACCTGCGCCGGAACATTAATACCCACGCTCACAAAAGCCATTCCTGTGGAGATGAAAGATTGAACGCTGGACGCAGCAAAAGAAGGTGTAAACCGGGCTTCATTTGGGTCGAAGAAGATAGCCCGGTAATCTCCGCCAACTTTCAATTGGTGCGTGCCCGTGGTGATGGCCAGGTCATCCACGAAATTAAGCTGCGTGGTGTGGAGTCGTGACGCTTGTCCAATCTGGTAGAGGCCCGCGTCGGATGTTTGGAAGGATGCCAAAGTATTCGCAGCCGGAAGCGATCCAAGCAGCAGCGTTGGGTTGATCGGAACGGCACCGCCGAAGGACGTCAGACCGAAGGAATTGCCGGTACTTTGCGTCGAATAGTTCCCACGGAGCGTATTTGACGCCCGCCCACTCAACCGTCCGCGTATTTATTGTGACATCGTTAGCAACGGCAACCGGCCGATTCGTAATTCCGGACGGTGCATCGTTGTAACGACCGAAGATCGAGAAGCGGTCGTTGAAATTATGGTCAATCCGGATGCTCGTGGCATTCAGAGTCGCACTGTTCGAAAAAGTGTCTGTTAATCGACTTGTGAAAACGCCCGGCGTTATTGTGCGATCGTCTGGCAGAGGATACGCGTCCAGGTAAGGGGCCACTGCTGGTGGTGCGTTCGTTCTGGCAAACACAGAGGGAACGGCGGTGAGCAAAGTTTGCGGGAGGTCCAACCGAGCTCCCTCGTAGGAGAAGAAGAAGAAAGTCTTGTCCCTCCAGATCGGTCCGCCGAGGAAGCCCCCAAAATCATTGTGGTGTTCTGGAGCGCGCGGCTGCTTAGCCTGATTTGCGAACCAGTCGTTCGCGTCCATAGCGGTATTACGAAAATAATCGAAGACACCGCCGTGAAACGCGTTCGTACCTGAGCGCGTCGTCAGGATAACCTGTCCGCCTGGCGATCGGCCAAATTCGGGCGCAAACGATGAAGTCTCCACGCGAAACTCCTGCAGCGCATCCACGGAAACCAAGCTGTTCGTGCCTCCCAAGACACTGAAAGCCTGCCCGGAGCCGGTGCCCGAATTCCCGACATTAGGCGAAATGCCGAAGTTCGCCGACACCCCATCCACTGAAAAACTGTTTGCGTTTGTTCTCTGGCCAGCGACGCTGAACTGACCAGATGAGGCATTGCCACTTACGCTGGCACTCTGGAATGATTGCTGAGCAATGACGACTCCCGGCGTCAATTGGAGAAGAGTATTAAACGTGCGCCCGTTCAGTGGTAGATTCTCGACAAACTGTCGATCAATCACCGTGCTAACCGAAGCATCCGTGGTGTTGATGTGGAGATCGCTTGCATTGACTGTAATCGACACTGCGGCGGAGCCTACCTGCAGAGCAAAATTTCGAGAGAGGGAATCCTGCACGTGGAGCGTGATGCCAGTAACTGAAACTGTTTGAAACTGTTCTTTCCGAACACTCATCACGTAATTTCCGGGTTTCAGCGAAGGAAAGCTGTAAATACCCTCGCCATTCGTCTTGGTAATCTCCGTAGAATTGGTGTCCACGTTTCGGATTTCGACCTCGACATTCGGAATCACAGCGTTTTGTTGGTCTGTTACCCGGCCGGACACAGAGGCCGATTCTGACTGGCCAACCATGCAAGAGGGCGTAAGCGCTGCTAGTAGTAACAACGCGGCGCATGGATTCCAGAGACGCATACGACGCAGACGGAGAGTCAAAGTTGTGGGCACAGGAAAATTCCTCCTCATTGTGCGAGTATTCCCGCCGCAACAGCCATTTGTCTCAGATGGCCAACAGAAATTCGTGATGACACACTCTGATATTTGTATTCGGGGTTTGTAAGTACAAACCCCGAACCCCGGTGTGCATATAGATCGTGCTTCCACAAAAGCCCGACCTTGCACACGGGCTGGGCACTCATCATGAAGGACTCGCAGCTGTTTTGTTTACGGATGATTCGGCTGGCCGCGAAGGTAGGCGTACATCAGATTCTGGCCCTTGGGATGCTTCGGATCGCTGTCCGCGGGCTCCAAAGTCACAAAGACCGAATCAATTTCGCGCAGTATCTTGGGATCGTTGCACTGAAATTTCCACCGCCGTTGTTCTTTGCTGTCCGAATAGAAAATCCCCAGACTCCGGACTTGCTTGTCGCCGCCTTCTTGTTTGGCCCACACGTGGTACTGGTAGTTCGCCTTTTGCAGTTTCCCTTCGTTCAGATCGTATGCATAAAATTCCAATACTTTGTTCTCGGCAAAGAAAACCCGGCCGAATGCAGGACGCGTTTTTCCACGCGGATCTGTATCCACGACATCGACTACGTGCAGGTTACGCTCAGCCATGAGGTTCGTCACGTCGCGGTTGAGTGCCAAGAGCTGACGTTCCTTATCGAGTAGCGCGGACCTTTCGGCTAGTTCGTCCGTCAAATTGCTAATCTTGACGTTGCTTGCCACAAGCGTTGCCTGGAGGTCGTTCGTGCGCGCGTCACGCCTTGCCGCGTCTTGTTGGACGCTCACAAGCAGCGTTTCCGACTGGGCTAGTTGTTGTTGGGCGGCTTGCAGCTGCCCTTCGAGGGCAACGCGATCCGATTCAAGTTTTTCGCGGTCTGTCGCCGTGGAACGCAGGTTTGTCTGCGTTGCTTTGAGACCGTCGCCGGCCTTTGCCAATTCCACTTTCAGACGGCCGATTTCTGCTTCGAGTTTCGCGTTTGCGGCCGTCAGTTCGGTGATGTGTCCATCGATGGCGATTGCCGGAGTTGCGACTCGTACAATCTTCGTTTCGAGTGCCCGTTGCTCGGAACGTTTGCCGTAGAAGTAGCCCCCGGAAAGGCCAACGCCCAAGAGAAGGGAAGCGGCGACGGCTCCTACCGGAACTCGCCAAACGTTGCGTCGCGGCATTGGTCGCGGTGGCGTCAGGTGCTCGACTTCCTCGCCAACAGCCTTTGAAAACTGGATTCCTTCGCGTTCCGCACGTTCCAAAAACCGTCGTGTAAAGAGCTCGGAATTCAACGATTCCTGCGCCCGTTCGGAAGTCAAAACAGGCTTCTGGTTCGCTTCGGCGTACTGTGCGCCGGCGACGTTTAGGTAGTCGAAATAGGCTTGCTGGCAGGGCTCGCACTCCGCCGCATGCTGTTCCAGTTCAAAGAGCTCCTCAGGCGTGGCTTGCCCGATGCTCGCGGCCGCGCAAATCTCCCGATAGTGTTCGTGGACCGTCACTTCACGCTTCTCCCATTGGAACAATCGTTGGCCCTACCGGCCGCGGACCGCTTTGTAAGTAAGAACGCAGACATTCGAGGCCTCGATAGTAGTGGTTGCGAACGTTCGGATAGTTTTCGTTTCTTCGCTTTGCGATCTCTCGAAGCGTCAAACCTTCGAAGAAGAACATTTCGATGGTCCTTCGCTGCGGCTCCGGCAATACGGCGAGCGCCTCCCCCGTGAGGCGTGTTGCTTCCTGCGGTTGCAACCGGGACGGCGACCAGTGGCTCGCTCTTGCATCGGCTTCGCCTAGCTCCACCTGCTTATGGAACTGCCGCACAAACAGGTAGTTTCGCCGGTGCATGCTCCGCGAATAGGCGAACTGCAGCAGCCACACTTTCAGTGTCCCCCTGGCCGGATCGAATTGTCTCAGGTGCCGGTAAATTTCAAGGAACACGGTCTGCGTCATGTCTTCTGCTTCGCCTGCGTCGCGCACGATGTTGAGCGCCGTGACATGGACGAGGCGGTGATAGCGCTTGAAGATCACGGCAAACGCGTCCGCATTGCCGCCGTGAATCTCTTCAACCAGTGTTTCGTCGGGACAGTCTTGCAGCTCCGCATAGGGAATGCGGTCGGGAGAGTGACCGGAAAATACTTCGCTTCTAGACACAGTTCCTTCGGGGATTGAGGAATCTATAGCATGTTCGGGCGCAGAATGTGACAGGTATATTTTATTTTCTAGGTGAGACAAATCGCCTGTCTCACGGGTATGCTCATGATGCAGAGAATCCTCCAAACTCTTCAGCCATACTTCCTTCGCTTACTGTAAAACTTCCTTAACAATTCTCGCGTCTATGTGTTGTCATGTGTGGGACTTGCCGCTAGCGATATTCTTTATCTTCGCCGTTGGCGATGCGCGCTTGGTCTGGATTCATTCTTCTGACGGTCTGACCAACCGCCAGACAGGGACTCTGGCGGGCTCGGGGTCGTGTTGGAGTCCCCATGTTCCCGGGTGTCGAACTCAGGCTGTACCGCTATGTTGCCGCGATCGCCGAAGAGCTGAATTTTACTCGCGCTTCGGCGAAACTCCA
>WNFJ01481652.1_pt1 | contig 37468 bp, 37 predicted proteins | sample 5400461 | NCBI WGS metagenome assembly WNFJ01 (sample SAMN13153349, study PRJNA577476) | soil metagenome | isolation source: 115 cm saprolite on Douglas fir-dominated hillslope | place: USA:California | collected 2013-09-17
ACCCCCCACACCCCGATCCGGGCCGGGTCGATGCCGGGCATCGCGCTGACGGCGTCCAGGATGGCCGCGCCGGGCGCCTCCCAGTCCGGCCGGATCGCCAGGTCGTACTCGGCCTCGCCCTGCCCGGGACCGTCGACGGAGATGGTGGCCAGGCCGCGGTCCAGGAACAGCCGCTCGGTGGCGCGGAATTCCTCCTTGGCCGAGTCCAGCCCGGGGATCAGCACCACGACCGGGTGCGGGCCCGCCCCGGCCGGAAGGCGCCGGATTCCGGCGAGGGTCGCGCCGCCGAACGGAATCTCCACCCGCTCGCCGGGCGGGCTGAGATGCGGCAGCGCGTCGTTCAGGCATCGCACCGCGGCCGCGTGCGCCTCCCGCAGCTGGCCAGGGTCCTGAACGAACAGGAACTTCGCGAAGTGGTAGTAGACGGCCGCCTGGGCGAGGTGGCTGCCTCCGGACAGGGCGCGCCCGTCGCCGAGCGCCCGCCGGCCGAGTTCCTCATGCTCCGCGGCGGCGCGGCACCACGCGGAGCACCACTCGTCCCAGCTGTCGATGGCGGAGGTCACCCGCGTGAAGTCGGCCGCGTCCACCCCGTTGGCGGTAAAGCGGGCCGCCCAGTGCTCGATGGCCATCGCGACGCGCCGGTCCGCCATGCCACCAGTGTTGCATCCGATTGCGCGGCCGGTGCGGCGGCCGCGCCTTCGCTGCTGTGCTTTCCCGCTCGGACTCCGATCAGGTAACAGCTGGCCGGCGGCCGTTGACAAGCGGGCGACTCGTGGTCCAATGTCAAGCGCAAACGATGGGCGCAAACGATTGTAACGAGGGTCGGGCGGGTGACGACATGGCAGATCAGCGCGGTGACCATCGGCTCGGCTGGCTGGGAACCGGGCGGATGGGCGCGGAGCTTGTCGGACGGCTGCTGGCGGCCGGCTGTGACGTCGCGGTCTATAACCGGACGCGGGCCAAGGCCCAGCCGCTGGCCGCGCTAGGGGCGAAGGTCGTCGACTCCGCGGCGGACCTGGCCGGCTGCCATATCGTCTTCGCCACCGTCGGCACACCCCAGGACCTCCTCGACGCCGTGCTCGGCGAGGGCGGGCTGATGTCGGAGGCCGCGGTACCGTCCATCCTCGTGGACTGCTCCACCATCTCGGCCGACGCGTCCGCGCACGTCCGCCAGCAGGTGGCCGCCCGCGGCGCCGAGCTCCTCGCGGCCCCGGTCATGGGCAACCCTCGGGTGGCCAGGGCGGGCAGGCTGACCCTGGCTGTCTCCGGCCCGCGTGCCGCGTTCGAGGCCGCGGAGCCCTACCTGAACCTGCTCGGCGCGGGGGCGACGTACGTCGGGGAGGGCGAACTGGCCCGGATCGTGAAACTCTGCCATAACCTCTTCCTGGGAACCGTTGCCCAGTCCATGGCGGAGATCACCATCCTGGCTCAGAAGAGCGGGGTCGACAGGGAGGCGTTCCTCGCCTGCATCAACTCCAGCGTGATGGGCTCGCTCTTCACGCGGTACAAGACACCGGCGTTCGTCAACCTGGACTTCACGCCGACGTTCACCAGCACGCTGCTGCGCAAGGACTTCGATCTCGGTCTGGCGGCCGCGAGGGAGCGCGAGGTCCCGCTGCCCGTGGCCTCGCTGGTGCACCAGATCGTGCAGAGCCTGGTTGGCCGGGGATACGGCGAGCTGGACTTCACGGCACTGCTTGAGCTCCAGGCGCAGTCGGCCGGCCTGGACCTGATCAGCGAGGACTCGGATGTCTCCGACGGCCTGGAGCCGGCCGCCGGCACCGGGGGAGACGACACCGGGGGAGACGACACCGGGGGAGAGGACACCGGGGGAGACGACACCGGGGGAGAGGACACCGGGGGAGAGGACATCCCGCGGCCCGCCGCCGGGCGGCCGCTCCCGTTACCCGCCAGAGCCGCGCGGCCTGAGCGCCGCGCAGCGGTCGGTACTAATTTGGCCATTCATCAATCGGAAGGAGGACCGGGGATGAGATCTCACCACGCCCGGTTCTTGTCTCTGGGCGCCGCAACCTGCGTGGCGGCGGCCCTGGCTGCGGGCTGCAGCAGTAGCAGTAGCAGCGGCAGCAGCTCGTCAACTCCCACGACCACCAAGGCGCCCATCCTCATCGGCGCGTCACTGTCGCTGACCGGCGACTTCTCCGCCGACGGCGTGGCATTCCAGAAGGGCTACCAGCTCTGGGCGCACGACGTGAATGCCGCCGGCGGCCTGCTCGGCCGGCAGGTGAGGCTGAAGATCCTCAACGACGCCAGCAGCCCCACGCAGGTGGTCACCAACTACAGCCAGCTGATCTCTACCGACCACGTGAACCTGACCTTCGGCCCGTTCTCCTCGCTGCTGACCACGCCCGCCACGATGGTGGCCGCCCGGAACGGCTACGCGTTCATCGAGGGCGCCGGCGGTGCGCCCAGCGTCTTCACGACCCCCGCCAACCAGCAGGCCCACAACGTGTTCGACGTCAGCCTGCCGATCGAGGACGAGCTGGTGCCGTTCGCGGACTGGCTCAAGTCACTGCCGGCCAGCCAGCGGCCGAAGACCGCGGCCTACCCGATGGCGCAGGACCCGTTCGCTGACCCGCCGGTCCAGCTGACCCAGACCGCGCTGCAGCAGGCCGGCGTCCGCACCGTCTACTCCAAGATCTTCCCGGCCGAGGTCCCGGACTACACCCCGGCGGCCGACAACGTCGCCAGCAGCGGGGCGCAGGTGGTGGTGCTCGGCTCCACCGACGTGCCCACGGTGGGCGCCTTCATGAAGGCCTTCGAGCAGCAGCATTACACCCCCAAGATCTTCATTGCCGCGGCCGGCCCGGACCAGGGCTCCGCGTTCACCAGCGCGGTCGGCACGGGCAACGCCAGCGGGATGATGGTCCCGAACGCCTGGTACCCCGGCTCGCCCAACCCGCAGAGCCAGAAGATGGTCTCCGAGTACGTGGCCAAGTACGGCGGCAGCGCCTCCGGCGTGAACGCGGACGTGGCCGAGGCCTACTCGGTCGGCCAGGTCGCGGCGCAGGCGGTCACGGCCACCGGCGGCACCGATAACGCAAAGATCATCAGCTACCTGCACAGCGGGGTCACGCTGAACAGCGTCCAGGGGCCGGTCAAGTTCGACTCGCTCGGCCGCAACGGCGAGGCGACGACGTACATCTTCCAGTGGCAGAACGGCAACTTCGTGCAGGTGCTGCCCGCGGCCGCGGCGGGCTCGGTGAAGATCCTCAACCCGAAGCCGGCCTGGACAAGCTGACTAGCGGGCTGGACGCAGTGTCTGGAGGCACGGGACGGCGCGTCGCGGAGGCGGATGATGACGACTAAGCTCCTGCACGCCGTGGTCAACGGCGTGCTCGGCGGCGGCGTGTATGCGCTGATGGCCGTGGGGCTGACGCTGATCTTCGGCGTACTCGACATCATCAACATCGCCCAGGGCATCATGGTGGTCCTGGGCGCCTACCTCAGCTACGCGCTCTCCGTGCACCTGCACCTCGACCTGTTCGCCGGCCTGCTGCTCACGGTGCCCGCGATGTTCGTCATCGGGGTCGCGATCCAGTGGGCGTTCATACGCCCGCTGCGCGGCCGCGAGCGGACCTCCATGTCGCTGCTGGCCTGCTACGCGGTCGCGATCATCATCGAGGGCGTCCTGTACTGGGCGTTCGGACCCAACTACATCACGCTGAATGCCTCATACGTGACCTCGAGCCTGCACGTCCTGGGCTTCTACCTGCCCTATATCTACCTGTACGGGTTCGCCCTGGCGGTGGCGCTGGTGGTCGCGCTCTACGGGCTGCTCTACCGGACCAAGTTCGGCCGCAGCGTCCGGGCCACGATGCAGGACCAGACGGCGGCGCGGCTGATCGGGATCAACGTGAACCGGGTGGCCGCGGTGACGTTCGGGATCGGCGTCGCCGTCACCGCGGCGGGCGGCATGGTGTACGGCGCGACCAGCGGCGGGATCAACCCGAACAGTGGCTACGACCTGATCTCCCGGCTGCTGGCGGTCATCATCCTCGGCGGTCTCGGCAGCATCGGGGGCGCGCTCGTTGCCGCGGTGTTCATGCTGACGGCCGAGGCCATCGTGGACATCTGGTATCCGACCTGGGCGGTGGCCGTGTTCTACGCGGCACTCGTGCTGGTGCTCACGCTCCGGCCCAGGGGCCTGTTCGGCCGCCAGGAGGCGAGGGCCCAATGAGCGGTGCTGGCGCGGGGCTGTGGCGCGTCGGCCTGGCGGCCATCCTCCTGCTGGCCGCGTGCGGCTTCCCGCTGGTATTCACGAATCAGCAGGTCGCAACCATCGGCGTCGACACCATGATCTTCCTGGCGGCGGCGGTGGCCTGGAACATCTTCTCCGGCTACTCGGGCTACATCTCGCTCGGGCATGCGGTGTTCTTCGGCAGCGGCGCCTACGCCGCAGGCATAGCGGCCAGGGACTGGCAGGTCACCGGCCCGGCCGAGTTCGCCCTGCTGCCGCTGGCCGCCGCCGTGGCGGCGGTCATCGCGGTGCCGTTCGGCCTGATCGCACTGCGGGTCCGGCGGCATACCTTCGTCGTGATCACCATCGCGATCTTCTTCATTTTCCAGCTGATGGCGTTCAACCTGTCCTTCACCGGCGGCACCATCGGGCTGAACGCCCCCTTCCTGCTGTGGAGCCCGGTCACCTTCGACCAGCGCTTCTACTACATCGCGCTGGTCATCGCGGTCGCCACGATGGCTCTCTCGTGGCTGATCCGGCGGTCCAGGTTCGGCCTGCAGCTGCGGGCCATCCGCGATGACGAGGACCGGGCCAGCGGCCTGGGGGTACGGGCGATGCCGGTGAAGCTGGCCGCGTTCGTGATCTCTGCCGTGATCACCGGGCTGGTTGGCGGGCTCTGGTTCTTCTTCATCGGCCAGGTCCTGCCGCAATCCGGCTTCGACCCCATCTTCGATCTGACCGTCGCGCTGATGGCCTTCCTCGGCGGCCTGGGCACGGTGGCGGGCCCGGTGCTGGGCGCACTGCTCCTGGAGCCCGGCCAGCAGTACCTCACGCAGCAGGTGCACAACGATTACCTGAGCCAGATCCTGCTCGGCTCGGTGTTCCTGGTGATCATCCTGCTGCTGCCGCGCGGCCTGATCCCGACCGCGGGCGAGAAGATCACGTCATGGCGGGCCAGGCGCCGCCAGGCGGCCGCCAGCCCCGCGTCCGGCGGGGCCCGGCCCGGCCCCGGACTCGGCGCGCCGGGCCCGCTCGCTGCCGATGAGCGGCCCAGGGGAGGAGTCCGTTGACGACATCGCGGGGGGTTCCCGGCGATGGGCCCCGGGCTGTCCCCGGGAAGGCAGAGTTTCCCCCCGGGCCGGTGCTGCTGCGCGCCGAGGGTGTCGCCAAGGCGTTCGGCGGCGTGCAGGCGCTCGGCGGCTGCACCGTGGACGTGGCGCGCGGCAGCATCACCGGGCTGATCGGGCCGAACGGCTCCGGCAAGACGACCCTGTTCAACGTGATCACCGGGTACGAGCGGCTGGACGCCGGCGAGGTGTACCTCGACGGCAGGAGAATTACCAACGCCCGGCCGCACCGGGTGTTCGCCGACGGCATCGGCCGGACCTTCCAGCTGACCCGGATCTTCCCCCGGCTGACGGTGATGGAGAACATGCTCGTGGCGGCGCAGCATACCGGCCGCCGCGCCCGCAACCCCCTGGCCCGGGCGGGCGGGCAGGCCGACCGGCGCCGGGCCCTGGAGCTGCTCGAGTTCACCGGGATAGCCAGTCACGCCGGCGCGCTGGCGGAGACCCTGTCCTACGGGCAGCGCAAGCTGCTCGAGCTCTCCTACGTGCTCGTCGCCGACCCGGCGATCATGCTGCTGGACGAGCCGGCCGGCGGGGTCAACCCGTCGCTGATCCAGCACATCGCCGCCCGGATCCGGGAACTGAACGCGGCCGGGAAGACCTTCCTCATCGTGGAGCACAACATGGACTTCGTGATGGGCCTGTGCGGGCACATCGCGGTCCTGGACTACGGCACCGTCGTGGCGACCGGGCCCCCTGAGATCATCAGGGAGGACCCGCGGGTGCTCGATGCCTATCTCGGTATGGCGGAGGGGGACGATGACGCTTCCGCCCGGTGAGCCGGCGCTCATCGTCGAGGGGCTGGTCTCCGGCTACGGCGGCGGCGATGTCCTGCATGACGTCTCCCTGACCGTGGCAGGGGGCGGGATCACCTGCGTGGTGGGGCCGAACGGGGCCGGCAAGTCGACCCTGCTCGCGACGATCAGCGGGCTGCTGCGGCCAAGGCGGGGCAGCATCACGTTCCGCGGCGAGCCGCTGGTCGGCAAGAGCCCGCGCCAGATCCTGGACCTGGGAGTGGTGCACGTCCCACAGAACCACAGCCTGTTCCGGGACATGACCGTCAGGGAGAACATCGAGCTCGGCGGCTATATCGTCAGGGACCGCTCGGTCCTCGCCGGCAGGCTCGCCGACATCCAGCAGGCCTTCCCGCAGGTCAGGGCGTGGGCCGGGAAGAAGGCGGGAAGCCTGTCCGGCGGGGAGCAGCGGCTGGTGGAATTCGCCCGCTGCCTGATGCTGGATCCTGGCCTGGTGATCCTGGATGAGCCGTCGATGGGCCTGTCACCGAAGGTGCTCAAGTCCGTCTTGGACGCGGTCCGGATGATGAACGCCAGCGGCAAGACGATCCTGCTCGTGGAGCAGAACGCCCGGGCCGGCCTGCGGCTGTCCACGCACGGCGTGGTCATGGAGAACGGGCGGGTGCGCCTGGCCGGAACCGGCCGTGAGGTCCTCGAGCATCCCGAGATCGGCGCGCTCTACCTCGGCGGCGCCGTCACCGCACCAGGAAGTCCAGCACCGGGATCCGGTACCTGAGCCGGAACCTGTCGGCCGCGATGACGATCTCCCCGGCCTCGACTATCTGGCCGCAGGCCAGGTGAGCGCGCTCGATGAGCAGCGCGGGCGCCCCGGCCGGCATGCCGAGCGCGGCCGACTCGGCCCGCAGCGACGGCCGGACCGACACCTCCTCGATGACCTCGTCCACGACGATGCCGATCGAGGCCATCCGCTCGATCACCCCGCGGCCGGCGAGCGGGCCCTGCTCCGGCACTGCGATCTGGGTCCCCGCGGTCATCCGGTCCGGCTCGTAGCTGGTCGCCAGCTGGACCGGCTCGGAGTCGGCTGTCAGCAGGTACCTGGTGCTCATCACCCAGTCGATGCCGGGCTCCAGGCCCAGCCGCAGCGCGATGTGCGGGGGCGGGAGCAGGCGGGAGGTCTGGTGCTCCCAGGACAGCCGGCGCGCCGAGCCCGGCACGCCGGCCGGTGTCGCCGCCCGGCCGGCCGGCGTCCTGCCGGTCGACGCACCGTCGCCCGTCTGGTCCTGCGCCGCCTCATCGAGGCCGAAGGGCGAGCCCGGAAACTGCAGCCGGTCGTGCTCCAGGTAGCACGCGGCCGGCACCTTCCGCACGTAGGACCCGGACCCGGTCCTCGCCTCGATCAGGCCCTCGGTCGCCAGCACCTGCAGGGCATGTTTGGCGGCCGTCTCCCCGACGCCGTACTTGGCGATGATCGCGTTCCGGGACGGAACCCGCGCCCCGGGGGGCAGCAGGCCGCCGCGGATCCGCTCGCGGAGATCCTCGAGCACCCGGAGATAGACCGGGTCGGTTGCGGCGGCCATCGGCGACCAGCACTCCTCACGCAGACCTGAGGGCCAGGACGCCATTGTGGCCGAAGCCCGCGGCAAGCTGTGACCCAAGTGGGATCTTTGACCAGACCTTTTCCTGGCGCCGCGCCTTCCCGGCACCCCCGGCCCGGGGCGCTCAGTCGGCTGTGCTGCCTGGGCAGTGCCCAGCGGGCGAAGGGGGAGGAGGCGGGACGTCAAGCGCGGGGTTGCGGTCGAAGAAGCCGGTTGGCTTCAGCGTGAATCCGCACCGGGCCACTGGCATCACCGGCCAGTCCTCCGGCCGCGGGAAATGCGTCGGCCCGAATGTGTGCCACAGCACGATGTCCGCGCCGTCTATGTCCCGGTCGCCAGCGACGAATGCCGGCAGCCCCGCCCCGCCCGGGTGCTGGTTGACGAAGTCGCCGGCCGGATACCGCTGCGACGGGTCGTACCGGGTCACCCACAGGTGGAACGCGGCAAAGCCGGCCCTCGCGCGCACCGACGACGCCGGTCCGGCCAGCAACACCGGCGTGGCCTCCGGGTACAGCGTGTAGCCGACCGGCCGGCCGAACCGGTTGACCCGCTCGGTGCTGACCACCCGCCAGGTCCGACCGTGCGAGGCGTCGCACTGGCGCGCCGCCTCAGTCTCGGTCCGCAGCCGGGTTACCGTCTGGGCCATCGCGTTGCCGAACGGATTGTCCGGCCCGGCCGGGAGGCCGGCGATGTCCACCTCCTCGACCGCGTTGGCCAGACCGTCCACCATCATGTCCAGCCTCGCGCTGAACAGGTGCTGGTGCACCGGCCCGCCCAGGCCGGGAGCTACCTCGGCCGAGTGCGGGTTGTCGCCGCCTGGGTGCGCGGCGGTGAACAGCGCGCCGGTCAGCTTGATCTCGTGCTCGATCGTGCCGTCCAGGTAGAAGTACCAGTAGAAGCCGTAGTCGTAGTTGCCTACTGTGCTCCAGAACGAGACGACCAGGCGGCGCTGGCGGCGCGTCTGGGCCGAGCCGTTGAAGATGTCGGTGTGCTTCCATCCGATCCCGAAGTCCTCTTCGTGGACGCAGATCGCGTTGCGGATCACCTGCGGCGCGCCGAGATCGTCGGTCACCGTCGCGTCCAGGTACGCGATCTCGCCGAGGCAGTCGCAGCCGCGCTCGAGAGAGTTGGCCCACTTCCCGACCAGGTACTCGCCGCAGTCGAAGTACGCCTGCCAGTACCGGAACCGCGGGTCGCCGTACGGCACGACCATCTCCGGTACGGACGCCCGGTAGATGACCGGCCGGGTCCGCCCGGCGCCGTCGAGGCTGATCTGGTGCAGGACCAGCCCTTCGCGCGCGTCGAACCCGATCCGCATCGACCAGCCCTGCCAGCGCAGCAGGTGACCGTCCAGCGTGAAGCTCGGCCCCTCCGGCTGCGTGATCACAATCGGCCGCAGGCCCTCGCGCAGCGGCCCGCGTACCGCCGGGTCATCGTAGTCGCCCGACTCGTAAGGCACCGGCACCTCGAACTCGTCGACGATCTTGAAGACCTTGCGCTCGATCAGGTCGACGTAGGCGGCGATCCCGTCCACCGGGTGCGCCCACACGTAGTCGTGCTCCCGCTCCTGGCGGAAGGCCAGAACGCGGACCATCCGGCGCCCGTCCTCATCGGCCACCCCGAACGACCCGGCGGTCAGCGGGCAGGCCCGGAGCTTGGTGACATCGGTCAGGCCGCGCCGGGCCATCGCGGCCCGCCAGCCCGGGTCGGCGCGGACCACCTCCTCGGCCACGGCGAAGTCCTCGCTGATGATCGGCACTCGGCCGTCGGACCGCGGGTCGAGCACCCGGTGCGACACCACCCGGTCCTCGCCCAGCGACACGACGACGTCCGCCGACTGGCCGGTGGCCACGTCGATCAGGAATGCCCGCAGCCGCCGGTCGGGCCGCTGGTCAGGCGGCCCGGCCAGCACCTGGTCCTTCGGCGGCTCCTCCAGCCCGTAGTAGGCGAACCGGGCCGTGTCGCCGAGCAGGCCCGCGCCGGCCAGGACCTGCCGCCCGGCCAGGTACTCTGCCGCGCTGGCCGGGTCGAACGGGTGCGGCTGCTCGCGCCCGGTCACCTCGGCCGGGCGGACGGCGGTGTCGGTCATGGCAAATTCCCAAGATCCATAACGAAACGACGTCGCCGCATCGGGAAGGCCGGCGGGACGGTGGCCTACTCGTCGGCCACGATCGAGCCGGCTCGCTCGCCGAGCGTCGGGTCACGCCGGTTCAGCACGTAGGCATAAACGACGGAGACCACCAGAACGGCCAGCGCGGCGTACGGGAACCAGTTGTACGGCTGGGACTGTCCCGGCTTGGTGAGGTAGTAAACCGGGACGCCGATCGCGATCAGCCCCAGCACCGGCAGCACGACGTGCTTGATCGCGTTGAACTCCGCCGGGCGGTACTTCCGGTAGTAGAACGGCAGCGCCAGGTTCGCCAGGAAGTAGACGACGAGCACGAGGATCGTCCCCATCGTCGAGGACTCGAAGAAGAAGTTCAGCGGGTTCATGCCGCCGCTCTGGCCCTTGCCGCCGATCAGGTGGCCGATGCACCAGACCACGATGATCGCCCCGGCGATCGCGACGAAGGCGTAGATGGCGTTCATCGGCGTCCGCCGGGTCTGGTGCACCCGACCGATCCAGGACGGCAGCAGGCCCTCGCGGCCCGCGTTGAAGATCAGCCGGGCCTGGGAGTTCACCGCGGAGATGAGCACCCCGACCGTCGAGGTCAGTCCCGCGATGTAGGCGATGAACGCCACGGCGGCCGCGACGTCGTGCGCGACCGAGATGAACGGTATCGGCGCCGCGGCGAGATTCTTACCGTTGTAGCCGAAGCCGCTGACGGTGGCGTAGGCGAACAGGACGTAACCCACCAGCATCATCGCGATGGACAGGAAGACCGCGCGCGGGACGTTGCGCCGGGGGTTGCCGGTCTCCTCGGCCAGCGCGGCGGAGTTCTCCCAGCCGATGAACAGGTACACCGCGAGCGGGAAGCCCGCCGCCAGGCCCCGGAACCCGTTCGTGATGTGGCTGGGGTAGAACGGCACCCCGCTAAGGTGCCCTCCGTTCTTGATCAGCGCCGCGACCGATACCACGATGAGCACGAGCATCTCGAAGGCGAAGAAGAACCCGGCCAGCTTGGTCGAGACGGCCACCCCGCGGATCGTCATGACCACGGCGCCCCCGGTCAGCAGCACCGAGAAGATGATCCACGGGACATTCCAGCTCAGGTAGTAGTTCAGCATCATGGACAAGAAGCCGCCGGAGATCGCCAGGACCGACGAGATCGCGATGATGTACCCGGCGCCGCACAGCAGCGCCGTGGTCACCGCGCTGGTCCCGCCGAAGGTCTTGCCCACGAACGAGATGAACCCGCCCGTGGACGGCTGGGCGCGGGAGAACTCGGACAGCGTGTTGCCGAGCAGTGCGACCGCCACCCCGGCCGCGATGATCGTCAGCGGCGACGCGACGCCAGCCGTGAACACCAGGAAGCCGAACCCGAAGTAGAAGCTGTAGGCCGGGCCGATGTTCGCCATCGTCGATGCCGAGATGTCGATCAGCCTCAGTGCACCGCGGTGCAGCCGTTCCGGAGCTTCAGGCGCCTTGGTCTCCGAGAACGGAACTGAAGCCGCTTCGCTCATGTCCACTCCTCGTCTCGGCCGCCTAGTCAGCGGCGCTGCCTGAAATTGTGGGACGAAGCGCAGCCCATGGGAAGGGCCGCGACACACCCGTTATCCGCCGGATAGCGGGCCCGCTCCTACCGACCGTTGGCAAGCGCTTTCCAGTTTGCGCGAGCGTTCCCGGCTGCGCAAGAGGTGCGCCGACGATGATGTGGCGCTCGCTCGGTGCGGGCGCCTGGCCGACGGCCGGCCCGCCCGACCCGTCCGGCCCGCGCCGTCCGCCGGGTCACCCGCGCGCCGGGCGCGGTACCGTGCTGTCCCGCATGATCACCTCGCCCGGCACCGGGACGACGCGCGGCCGACCCGGGTCGCTGTCGGCGAGGACCAGGCTCGCCGCCATCTCGCCCATCCGCTTGAGCGGCAGCCGGACGGTGGTCAGCGGCGGCGTGACGTCGCGCAGCGTCAGGATGTCGTCGAAGCCGGCCAGCGCGATGTCGGCCGGCACCGAGATCCCGGCGGCGCGCAGGCGCGCGAGCGCGCCGACCGCCATCACGTCGTTGACCGCGAAAACGCAGTCCGGCAGCGGCCCGCCGGCCGCGAGGACCGAGCTCATCGCCTCGTACCCCCCGTCCCGGGTGAAGGCCCCGGGCACGATGCTCGCCGGATCCAGGTCGAGGGACCAGCCCGCGAGCCCGGCCCGGAAGCCCTCGATCCGGTCGCGGGTGGTCAGCAGCCCGCGCGGCCCGGCGAGGACGGCGAACCGGCGGTGACCCAGCGCGACCAGCGCCCGGGCCAGGGCTTCAGCGCCCGCAGCGTTCTCCGGCATGACCGTATCCACGCCGAGCAAGGGCTGGCCGACACAGACGGCCCGGCCGCCCTGGCGGCCGAACGCGGCGACCTCCTCGCTCAGCGCGGCGCGCGCCGCGGCATCGTCGGTCCTGCTGCCGATCAGGATCACCGCGCGGGCCCGCTGGGCGCGCATCAGCGACACGTACTCCCGCTCGGCAGCCTCGTTCGCTGGCGTGCTGGACATGCAGACCAGCAGCTGGCGGGGGTCGGCGATATCGATCAGGCCGGCCGCGATCGAGGAGAAGTACGGGTCGGCGATGTCGTGCACGACGACGCCGACCATGCTGCTGCGTCCGGTGGCGACCGCCCTGGCCTGCAGGTTAGTGGTGTAGCCGAGCTCGGCGACGGCCTGGTGGACCCGCTGCGCGAGCTGCGCGCCGACCCGGCGTGATCCGTCGTTCACCACCCGGGACGCCGTAGTGATCGAGACGCCCGCGCGGTCGGCGACGTCCTGCAGCGTCACCCCTGATCCAGGCCGGCCGTCGCGCGCGACGCCGGAAATGATCTCCGACACGGCCTCTCCTCACCGATGGACCTGACCAGCATGATCTTGGACTCAAACGCATTGAAATACGCGGGGTTTCAGCCCAAGATCATCGAACTCAGCAGCGACGTTGCTGCCGGGCATCATCGTCGTGAGACATGAGCCGGCCCGCAACGGGTTGACCTAGCTTTCCCGCCCAGCCTAACCTTGGAAAGTGCTTTCCCATATTGGGCGCGCAGGCCGCCGCGCCGCGGGCGATGGGTGACCGATGGCCCGCAAGGTCCTGCACGTGGCCCTGAACGGCGTCACCGGGCGGATGGGCTACCGGCAGCATCTGGTCCGGTCCCTGCTCAGCATCCGCGAGCAGGGCGGCGTGCCGCTCGCCGGCGGCGCGACGGTCTACCCCGAGCCGATCCTGGTCGGGCGCAGCGAGGCGCGGCTGCGCGAGATCGCGGAGCGGCACGGCCTGCAGCGCTGGTCGACCAGCCTGGATGAGGTGCTGGCCGACCCTGAGGTCGAGGTGTACTTCGACGCGCAGGTCACCAGCGCGCGCGAGGCGAGCCTGGGCCAGGCCATCTCCGCCGGGAAGCACGTCTACACCGAGAAGCCGGTGGCAGACTCGCTGGACGGCGCGCTGCGGCTGGCCCGCGCGGCGCATGAGGCCGGCCTCACGAATGGCGTCGTGCAGGACAAGCTGTTCCTGCCCGGCGTGATCAAGCTGCGGCGGCTGATCAGGGAGGGCTTCTTCGGCCGGGTGCTGTCGGCGCGGCTGGAGTTTGGTTACTGGGTATTCGAGGGGGACGAGATCCCCGCGCAGCGGCCGTCGTGGAACTACCGGCAGGAGGATGGCGGCGGGATCGTGCTCGACATGTTCCCGCACTGGCAGTACCTGCTGGAAGACCTGTTCGGCCCGATCACGGCGCTGTACGCGCGGCAGGCGACGTACGTTCCGCGGCGCTGGGACGAGTCGGGAGCGCCGTACGACGTCACCGCCGACGACGCGGCCTACGCGCTGCTGGAGTTCTCCGGCGGGGTGATGGCCTCGGTCAACTCGTCCTGGGCGGTCCGGGTGAACCGGCGCGAGCTCGTCGAGCTGCACGTGGACGGGACCAACGGGAGCGCGGTCGCCGGGCTGCGCCGGTGCGCGGTGCAGCACCGGGTGTCCACGCCGCTGGCGGTCTGGAACCCGGACCTGCCCGATCCGACCGATTACCTGGCGCAATGGACCGACATCCCGGACCGCGGGCCCTTCGACAACGGGTTCAAGGTCCAGTGGGAGCACTTCCTGCGCGCCGCCGCCGAGGGCACGCCGTTCCCCTGGGACCTCGCCGAGGGCGCCAAGGGCGTGCAGCTGGCCGGGCTGGCGCGGCGGTCCTCGGCCGAGGGCCGCCGGATCGACGTCCCGGCCCTGGATATCTGAGTGGGCGCGGCGATCCGGCTGCCCGGGCGCCGGAAGCCGCTGCTCATCGCCGATCCCGGCTGGGCGCGCCGCTATCCGCCGCCCGTTTCGCGCAGCGTGTATGCGGCGGCGCATGTCGCCGCGCGGCCCGGTGGCGCCATCGACTGGGAGTCCGTGATGGGCTTCCGGGACTTCCTCTGGGATTACGGCTTCGGGGTCGCCGAGGCCATGGACACCGCGCAGCGCGGCATGGGGCTGTCCTGGGCGCAGGGACGGGAGCTGATCGCCCGGTCGGCCGCGCGCGCCGCCGAGCGCGGCACGGCGATTGCCTGCGGGGCTGGCACCGACCAGCTGCCGCCCGGCCGGCACTCGCTGTCGGCGATCATCACGGCCTACCAGGCGCAGCTGGAACTGGTGCAGTCCGCCGGGGCCAGCGTGATCCTGATGGCGAGCCGGGCCCTGGCGGCGAGCGCGCGGTCGGGTCAGGACTACCTGGATATCTACCTGCATCTGCTGCGGCAGGCCGACCAGCCGGTGATCCTGCACTGGCTGGGGACCGCGTTCGACCCGGGGCTGGCCGGCTACTGGGGCGCCGCGGACTTCGAGGCGGCCGCTGACCTTGTCGTCCGGCTGGTCGAGCGGGCCGACGGGAAAGTCGGCGGTATCAAGCTGTCGGTCCTGGACGCCAGGCGGGAGGTCCGGCTACGGCGGCGGCTGCCACCGGGCGTTCGGCTGTACACCGGCGATGACGTCCGCTACGACGAGCTGATCCGTGGTGACGCGGACCCGGACGCCGCGGGGCCGGGACACAGCGGAACGCGGCACAGCGACGCACTGCTGGGCGCGTTTGCCGCCGTCACCGCGCCGGCGGCCGCGGCTCTGCAGGCCCTGGACGCCGGCGACCTGGCCGGCTACGACGCGGCCATCGGCCCGACCATGCCCCTGAGCCGGACGATCTTCGAGCCGCCCACGTTCCATTACAAGGTCGGCGTTGCGTTCCTGGCGTGGCTTAATGGCCTGCAGCCGCATTTCGTGATGCTCGCCAACCTGCAGGAGCAGCGCACGCCGGAGCATCTCATCCGGGTCTTCGAGCTCGCGGCCGCCGCCGGCGCGCTGCTGGAGCCCGACCTGGCCGTGGCGCGGATGGCTCAGTACCTCGCGGCGGTGCACCGGTGAGCGGAGGGCGGCCAGGGCTGTCGCTCAATCAGGCTACGGTCAAGAACCTGAACCTGGGTCAGGCCGTCGACCTGTGCCTGCGGCACGAGATCCCGGCGATAGGCCTGTGGCGTGACCGGGTGGCCGAGATGGGCCTGGCGAAGTCGGCCGCTGCCGTCCGCGCCGCCAGGCTGCACGTATCCAGCCTGTGCCGGGGCGGGTTCTTCACGCACGCTGACCCAGACGCCCGGGCGGCCGCGCTGGCCGACAACCGCGCGGCGGTCGCCGAGGCGGCCGAGCTCGAGGCAGATGTCCTGGTCCTGGTCTGCGGCGGGCTTGTGCCCGGCAGCCGGGATCTTGGGCTGGCCCGCCGGATGGTGACCGACGCGGTGGGCGAGCTGGTCCCGGTCGCCGAGCGGATGGGAGTCCGGCTCGGCGTGGAGGCCCTGCATCCGATGTTCTGCGCGGACCGGTGCGTGCTGTCTCGGCTCGGCGACGCGGTCGACCTGGCGCTGCTGTTCCCGGTGGAGGCCGTCGGCGTCGTGGTCGATACCTACCACGTGTGGTGGGACTCGCAGCTGGCCGCGGAGATCGCCCGCGCCCGCGGCCGGATCGCCGGCTTCCAGCTCGCCGACTGGGTCCTCCCGCTCCAGGCCGATTCCCTGCTCGGCCGCGGCCACCTAGGTGACGGGGACATCGACCTGGCGCAGATTACGGCTCAGGTCCTGGCGGCGGGCTACCGCGGCTTCGCCGAAGTCGAGATCTTCAGCCAGGAGGTATGGGACGCGCCGGCCGATGACACCGCGGCCACTGTCCGACGGCGGTTCGACGCGCTGCTCAGCGACTGGGCCATGAATTCACCGCCATTTCGCGATAATTAGCCGCGAAGAGGGCGCAGCACATCCGCGGAAGCGGCGCGGCGGGCCGCCCCCTTATCCGCTGCCCTCTTCGAGCAGCAGGTGATAGCCGTTCGGGGTGCGGGCATGCAGCACGCGGTACTTCCAGTCCGCCGCCGGTGCCATCAGTTCTTCCCGGAACGGAACGCCGGCCTCGGTCAGCCGCTTGCGGGCCAGGTCGATGTCAGAGACACCGAATTGCCAGGTCAGGACGTGATCTGGAGCGCCGATGCGGAACCCGTCCCGGCGCTCGATACCGAACTCGACGGATCCGTGGCCGAGCGAGGCAAAGTCCGGGTACTCGGGGCCCTCGTAGGTAACGTGGAAGCCCAGCCGGATGTAGAAGTCACGTTCGGCCGCCAGATCGCTGACGAACAGGATCGGGATGATCCGGCTGAACAAGGCGGTCATAGCGGGCATCGTAGCGAGCCGGTCAAGCGAGGGTGGCCTGGTGGGATCACGGGACGGCAACCATTCGGTCGGTGTCGCCGCCTGCCCGCTCGCGCTCGTGACTCCCGGGACGGACCACAACCGCCGTAGCAGCGCGGGCGGCGGCCGCGCGGCCGCCGCCGACGCGCAGATCCTGGCGCTATGACCGCCCCGCGGGCAGCGAGTGCCCCGCTTCGGGTTTACCCTCGGTCCATGGCGCTGCATATCCCCAGCCCCCCGGTGAACGGCTTCCACCTCGGCTCGCTGTTCGTCCACTTCTACGGGCTGATGTACGTGGTGGGGATCGCGCTGGCGATAGTGATTACCCGGCGGCGGTGGCGGAACGCGGGCGGCGACCCGGCGCTGGTGGCCGAGGTGGCCACCTGGGCGGTGCCCGCGGGGATCATCGGCGGGCGGATCTACTTTGACATCACCACGCCGTTCGACATTCCGCATGTCTGGTACGGGGTCTTCGCGGTGTGGACCGGCGGGCTGGGGATCTGGGGCGGCATCGCGGGCGGGGCGGCCGCCGGCATCTGGCGGGTGCGCCGGCATGGCGCCAGCGCCGGCGCGTTCGCCAACGCGGTGGCCCCGGCGCTCCTGGTCGCCCAGGCGGTCGGGCGGATCGGGAACTACTTCAACCAGGAATTGTTCGGCAAGCCGACCAGCCTGCCCTGGGGCCTGGAGATCGCCCCGCAGTTCCGGCCGGCCCACTTCACGCAGTACTCGACCTTCCAGCCGACGTTCCTGTACGAGCTGATCTTCGACCTTGCGCTGGCGGCGGCGCTGGTGTGGCTGGGCCACCACCGCAAGATCCGCCCCTGGGGCCTGTTCGCGCTGTACGTGGCCGGGTACTCAGCGTTCCGGATCTTCGAGGAGTCGGTGCGGATCGACTCGTCCGCGCATTTCCTCGGGCTGCGGCTGAACTTCTTCATCGCCGCCTTCGGCACCCTGGCCGGGCTTGTCTGGTTCGTCCTCGCCCAGCGCGGGAAGGACAAGCCGGAGCCGGCGCAGCAGGCCGAGTCCGTGCCGAGCGGCGCCAGCGGCGCCCCGCCGGCCTGAGCAGGGCTGCGCGCCGCGTGGCGGATGGAGGGTCAATCGTATCGCCGCAGGACAAGGCGGAACAGGCCGTCGCGGCCGCGATCACAGCATGATCGCAGCAGGCCCGAAGAGGGTTGACATCCCCGCGATCAACGGTAAGTTGCTGGGCAGTCCAGCACCGGGCCAGCCGGCCGGGGCGGTCAGCCGCCCCGACTGTGTTGTGCCAGAAGAGGGGTTCACGGAGGTCCCTCTTGAGCCGGGCGCAGCGTGGAAGGGGGCTGCTCCTCAGGCCCCGGCTGGGCGGGGGGTTGGACCCGGGAGGGGCCCGGGCACCCAGTAGACAACGGAGGGCGAGCCCGTTGCCGACGGGACGAACTCCGGTCCGAAGGGATGCCCGGGCCTTCTTCCTCGCCCTCCCCCTTGCTGCCCGTGACGGCGGTGCCCGTTGTGGCCTCGGCTCTCCCGGTCCGCGGCGACGGCGTGGCCGCCGGCGGCGTGAGCTCCGCTGCTAATGCCGGCGCCGCTCAGCGTCGGCCCGGGCCGCCCGAGCCGATGCCGGCCCGGGCACCGGGATCGAATATCCTTTTTCGACTCGCGGGCTCGCCCGCACCCGCAGCGCAGCAGCTCAGCTGAGGCAGGAACATTGACCGAGACTGACCCGCCCCGGGGCCCGCTGGGCCACGTGGTCGTCATCATTCCCACATACAACGAGCACGAGAACCTGGATTCGATCGTGGCCCGGGTGCGCGGCTCGGTTCCCGAAGCCGACGTGCTGGTCGTGGACGATAACAGCCCCGACGGGACCGGCGAGCTCGCGGACAAGCTAGCCGCGGGCGACCAGCAGATCTTCGTCCTGCACCGGCCGGGGAAGGCCGGCCTCGGAGCCGCCTACATCGCCGGCTTCGGCTGGGCGCTAGAGCGGGGCTACGCCGCGATGGTCGAGATGGACGCTGACGGCTCGCATCAGCCCCAGGACCTGCCCCGGCTGCTGAACGCCCTGGAGGGCGCCGACGCGGTCATCGGCTCGCGCTGGGTTCCGGGCGGCACCGTGCTCAACTGGCCGAAGTCCCGGGAGTTCCTCTCCCGCGGCGCCAACACCTACGCCAGGCTCATGCTCCGCGTGCCGATCCGCGACACCACCGCCGGCTACCGGGCCTACCGGGCGGAGACGTTGCGCGCGATCGACCTGGATACCGTGAAGTCGCAGGGATACTGCTTTCAGATCGATCTCACGCTGCGCGCGGTCAACGCGGGCCTGAACGTTATCGAGGTACCGATCACCTTTATCGACCGGACCCGCGGCGCGTCGAAGATGAGCCGGGCGGTCATGGCCGAGGCGTTCTGGCGGGTCGCCCAGTGGGGGGTGGCCGACCGGCTGCGCCGCCGACCATGAGGCTAGCCGACCACGGGCCTAGCCGACCACGGGCCTAGGCGACCGCGGGCCGAAGCCGCCGGGTCTTCCCGTGCTTCCCGCGCGGGCTAGGCGCTCTTGCGGTGCCGCGGGGCATGCGCGCCGGGCTGCTCGTGCTCGGCCGCCCCGCGCTGGCCCCTGATGACCGCCAGGCGCTCGGCCAGGACCTCTTCCAGGTCGGCGACGCTGCGGCGCTCCATCAGCATGTCCCAGTGACTGCGCGGCGGCTTCGCCTTCTTCGGCGCGGGCAGGTCACCAGTGGCCGTGACCGCGGTCGCTCCGCAGATCCGGCACTCCCAGTTCACCGGAATCTCTGCCTCGGCAGCGAACGGCACGGTGAAGCGATGGCCCTTCGGGCAATCAAAGGCCACCTCCTGACGCGGGGCCAGATCGGTGTTACGGTCGTTCTCGTAGCTCGTGGCTCCGAGCCGGGTGCCGCGTAGTGCGCGTTCGGCCATGGTCTGCTGCCTCCCAGCCGCTCAGCCGTCCACAGTGACAACGGTGAGTACCCGGACAAGATTCCCGCCAGCCAGGATTCCAACCCGCGTGGGCTGTGCCGATTGCAGAAACTGCCCGCGGAGCTTGGCCAGCTCGGCTATCCGGCGGGCCTCGGATGCCACTGGCCGCGAGCGATCAGCACGTCCCGGAGCATCGCCGTCTCATCGGTCATGATGCCGTCGACCCCGAGATCAAGCAGGCCGGTCATGATCTCCCGGTCGTTGACGGTCCACACGTGCACCTGGAGGCCCGCCGCATGCGCCCGGTGCAGAAACGGCTCGCTGGCCACTCTGATAGGGATCTGGGCGCAGCGGACCGACATCCGGCGCAGCTGCGGCGCGAGGACCCGGCCCGGCGCGCCCAGCTGCAGTGCCCCGACCCCGATCGGGGAGGTGGCCATGCACACCGGCCGGGGCAGCTGCCGCCGGACGGCCCCCAGCCGCCGCGCCGAGAACGAGGTGATGCAGACCCGGTCCCACGCCGCGGTCCGCCTCAGCACCTCGACGAGCGGCCGCACCGCGGGCCCGTCCTTCACGTCGATGTTGAACCGTGCCTCGGGCCATGCGCCGAGCAGGTCCTCGAGCAGCGGGATCGGATCGGTCCCGCCAATGCGAGCGGCAGTGACCTCGCGTTGCGGCAGCCCGGAGATCCGCCCGGCCCGGTCGGTGACCCGGTCCAGCGTCCGGTCGTGGAACGCCACGAGGACGCCGTCCGCGGTCGCCTGCACGTCGGTCTCCAGGTAGGAGTAACCCAGGGACACCGCGTGCTCGAAGGCCCGCCAGGAATTCTCTGGATGATGCGCGGCGCCCCCGCGGTGAGCGAACGCGAGGGGGCGCGGCAGATCGAGGAAGTCACGCACAGCCTTCAGTATGCAGAAACGCCACGGCGGCCAGTCAGCCGCGCTGCCACTCTCTGCGGCGTGTCTCGGCCAGCGCGATCGCGGCGGCCGCGGCGACGTTCAGCGACCCGACCCGGCCCAGCTGCGGTATGTAGGCGATCACGTCGGCCGCAGCGAGCAGCGCGGCTGAGCAGCCGCGGTCCTCGTGGCCCAGCGCCAGGCATACGTCACCCCCCAGCGGGGCCTCGTGCAGCGGTATCGCGTCCTGGGCCAACTCGATCGCGATGACCTTCAGCCCGGCGGACGCGGCGGCGGACGCGGCTGGGCCGGCGCCGGGCTCGCGCTCGAACGTGACGAAGCGACCGGTCCCCAGGGCGGTCTTGCGTGCCTGGGGATGCTCCGGTGGTGCGGTGTCGCCGCACAGCCAGATCCGCTCGACCCCGAACGCGGCGGCCGTCCTGACGATCGAGCCGACGTTGAACGGCTGGCTGACCGAGTCGAGCAGCAGCCCGACCCTGGCCTGGGTCAGCTGGCGCCAGGACCTGTTCAGGCGCTTGACGTCCGTGGGGCCCAGCGACCTGGGTACTCGGGGCCGGGGCCCGGCGGTCATCCGCCCACCCCGCTTGCCCGGCCCGCCCCGGCGACCCTCAGCACGCGGTACCCGGCCCGCGCGGCGATGCGCTCCGCGGGCCAGCCCGAATCCCCCAGCCACCGCTGCAGCGAGTCGGAGCCCAGATAGCGCTGGACCACAAGGTACGCGGCCCCGGCCGGCCCCAGGCGAGCCAGCCATTTCGTGAGCAGCGCGTGCAGCGCGGGCTTGCCGATCCGGATCGGGGGGTTGGACCAGATCAGGCGGAACTCATCGGGAACGGCCGGATCGTCAGGCCTGGCACAGCGGACATTCGTCAGGCCCGCGCGCTCGGCGTTCCTGGCGCAGAGCTCCAGGGCCCGGCGGTTCACGTCGACGCCCCAGACCTGGGCGCCGGGGGAACGGACCGCCAGCACCAGCGCCAGGGGGCCGTAGCCGCAGCCGAGATCGAGCAGGTTCCCCGCGGCGGGCGGCTGCGGCGCTGCCTCCAGCAGCAGCCGGGTGCCGGGGTCCAGCCTCGAGGGCGAGAACATGCCGGAGTCGGTCTCCAGCTCGAGGTGCAGGTCGGGCAGGACGACATGCACCGAGCCCGGGCGCCGGCCAGCGGCCGGGTGCTCGGCGAAGTACTGCTGGCCCACCGGCAGACTCTAGCTCGGCCGCTGCGGCGCGCGGCCTGGCGGAGGGGGCGGCGCCGGGGCCGGACGCGGGGCGGGACCTGCAGCAGCCGCTCCCGGCGCCGCAGCCGCCCGAGCGGCCCCAGACGCCCCAGCCGCGCCCAGCGCACTCTCCGCGGCCAGGGCGGGGTTGATGTACCGGCGGGTGACCCAGCGCTCGACCACGAACGTCAGGACCGGGATCGTGCCGGCGAGCAGCACGAGCACCGTCTGCGGGCTGGCCAGCTTCATGCCCACCTGGCGGGTCATCAGGTACGCGGCGCCGAGGTAGATGAGGTAGAGGATCCCGTGCGCAGTGCCCACGTAGTTCACCACGACGACGTTGTGCGCGAAAACCTGCAGCGGGATCCCGACGAAACACAAGATCACCAGCACCACGCCAGTCACGTAGGCCATGACCCGATAGCGCCGCACCGCCGCGGCGAGCGCTTCCGCACGCACCGTCCTGCCTCCTCAGATATCGTCACGCGAGCAGCGCTAGCCCCAGGGAACGCCCGCCCTTCGCCCCGCGGAGCAAGCTCCGCGGCGGAGAGCCGCCCGGCTTACCCCGCGGGCTAACGCAGCCCGTGCCACCTGCCGTGTCCCTTCACCTGCTGGTTCAGCCGGGCCAGGTAGGCGTTGTAGGCCGCGAGCTCGGGATCATCCTCCTCCGCGGCATGGGGGCCGTCCCGGGCGCCGGGGCGGCCGCCTGGTCCTGTTCCCGCAGCCGCGCCGGGCGGGAGGTCCACGTCCTCCGCCTCGCCGGGGTCGGCGGGCGGCTTGAACTCATCCCGGATGGTCTTCGCCCAGAAGATCACCCCGAGTACCGCGAAGACCGGCCACTCAAACGTATAGGCCCAGCTCAGCGCGTTGCCCGACTCAGCCCGATGGAACTGCCAGTCGCCGAGCCACAGCATCCCGAACACGCCTAGGACCGTGAACGCATGCCAGCCGAGCCACCTCGGGGTGAGCAGGAAGTGCCACCGCGGCCTGGCCGGAACACTGGACATGCCAAAAGCCTAGCGCTGCGCTGCCGCCAGCCCGAGCAGCGGATATCACGTCGTCCAGGCCCTCACCGCGTCGGCGCCGCGCCACGCTGGGGCCAGACTCGCCGGGGGTTCGCCCGGGCCCGCGCCCGGTGAGCTCTGCGTAACCAGGCACTGCCCGCGAGTCACTGCCTCGCTGGCCGGGCTGGTCAGCCATAATCGGAGCCATGTCTCTTGCGGAACTTCTCTCCGGGCGTGGCGGGCACGCTGGGCGGCTTCCCCAGCGGCTGGAGGACCTGCGCGGGCCGGCCCGGGGAGTGATCGTGCTGCCCAGGCACCTGTCCTGGCCGGGCATGCGAGAGTTCGACGTATCCGACGACAGTACCCGCCGCAGCATGTACGGCATCGTGCTGAGCCAGGGGCGGCGCAACGACGTGGCGCGCTTCCTCAACCCGCGGCTGCTGCGCGAGGACTGGCCGGTCATCCGCGCCTCACTCGATCCCAAGCTGCGCCGCTGGTGCGAGCGCAGGTTCTCGCTGCACGGCCCGGGAGATGCCGGCCAGACGCTTGGGTAACCGCACGCCGAGCCGTGTGCCAGGCTGGCGGCATGCGCAAATACGTCATCATGGGCGTGCAGGGCAGCGGCAAGGGCACGCAGAGCGCCATGCTCGCCGCCGACCTGGATCTGGTGCACATCAGCGTCGGCGATATCCTCCGCTGGAATGTGCAGCACCACACCAAGCTCGGCGCCCAGGTCAGGCGCACCATGGCCGGGGGCGAGCTGGTTGGCGATGACCTGGTCGAGGGCATCGTGCGGGACCGGCTGACCCAGCACGACTGGAACTACGGGTTCATCATCGACGGCTTTCCGCGCAACGAGCGGCAGGCGGAGTTCTTCCTGGAGAGCTACGACATCGACGGCGTGATCCACCTCGACCTGCCCGACAGCGAGGTCAGGCGTCGGGTCATGGCCCGCCGGCTGTGCTCGGGCTGCGGCCTGGACTACAACCTGCTCGCCAGCAGCCCCCAGGACCCCGGGAAGTGCGACGCCTGCGGCGGCGAGCTCGTGACGAGGGAAGACGATACCGAGGAAGCGCTCGCGGTCAGGCTTCGCGACTATCACCAGAAGACCAACCCGGTGCTCGACATCTTCCGGCGAAAGGAATACGTGGTGACCGTCGACGCCCGGCCTGATCCAGAGCAGATCCAGCAGACCATCCGGACCCGCCTGGGCCTGCCGCCCTATCACCCGGCGCAGCGGGCGGCCGGCTGACCCGCGTGCGGATCGTCGTCGCGCCCGACTCGTTCAAGGGCACCATCGGCGCCGCCGGGGCGGCCGCGGCGCTGGCCGAGGGCTGGCGCAGCGTGCGTCCGGGCGACGAGTTGGCGTGCGTCCCGCTCGCCGACGGCGGCGAGGGGACGCTGGAGGTGCTGGCCGCTGCCGCCGCGGCGCCCCGCTGGCACCGGGTCCAGGTCACCGGGCCGGCCGGGGAAACGGTGGCCAGCTGCTGGCTCGACCTTCATGACGCAACGGGGTACATCGAGCTCGCCCGCGGCAGCGGGCTGCCGCTGATGGCGGCTCTCGACCCGCTCGGCGCACAGACGGCCGGAACCGGGGAGCTGATCGCCAGCGCGCTGGACGGCGGCGCCCGGCGCATCGTCATCGCCCTGGGCGGATCGGCGTCCACCGACGGCGGCACCGGGGCCCTGGCTGCCCTCGGCGCCCGTTTTCTCGACGCCGCCGGGCAGGAGCTTCCGGCGGGCGGGGGAGCGCTCGGCGCTCTCGCCTCGGCCGACCTGACCGGCCTCCGCCCTCCGCCGCCCGGCGGGGTGGTCTGCCTGACCGACGTGCGGGCCACGCTGCTCGGGCCGCGCGGCGCGGCCGCCGTGTTCGGCCCGCAGAAGGGCGCCGATGCCGCGCAGGTCGCGGTCCTGGAGGCGGGTCTCGCCCGCCTGGCGCGCGTCCTGGGCGGCGACCCCTGGGCGCCGGGAGCCGGGGCCGCGGGCGGAACCGGCTACGGCTTCGCCGCGGCGTGGAGCGCGGAAATCACGCCCGGGGCCGCGGAGCTGTGCCGCGTCGTCGGCCTGGACCGCGAGCTCGCCGGCGCCCAGCTGGTCATCACCGGCGAGGGAAGCTACGACGCCACGTCCGGCGACGGCAAGGTCACCGGCACCGTGCTGGCCGCGGCGGTGCGGGCTGGCGTTCCCGCGGCGCTCGTCGCCGGAGTGATCGCCGCCGACCCGCCGCCCGGCGTTGCGGCATCGGTGGCGCTGGCCGTGCTGGCCGGCGGCGCCAGCCGGGCGATGCAACGCCCCGATCGGTGGCTCCGGCAGGCCGGCCAGGCGCTGGCGAGCGATCTTGCATCCGGCCTGGCCCATCCCGATCAGGCGCTGCCCGATCAGGCCGGCGGGTGAAGCCTTAGCCTGGCCCTGTGCGGGAAATCGCGGTCTTCAGCGGCAGTGCCCATCTGGACCTGGCCGAGGAGATATGCGCGCAGCTCGGGGTGGTGCTGCAGCCGGTCCGGCTGCGCCGGTTCGCCAACGACTGCCTCGAGGTTCAGCTGCAGTCCAACTGCCGGGAGCGGGACGTGTTCCTGATCCAGCCGCTGAGCGCGCCGGTCCAGGAGCACCTGGTTGAGCTGCTGCTCATGCTCGATGCCGCAAGGGGAGCCTCCGCGGCCCGGGTCACGGCGGTGATCCCGCACTATGCCTACGCCCGGTCGGACAAGAAGGCCATGCCCCGGGTGTCGATCGGCGGCCGGCTGGTCGCCGACCTGCTCGTTACCGCGGGCGCAAGCCGGATACTCACGATGACGCTGCACGCCCCCCAGGTCCACGGGTTCTTCTCGGTTCCCGTCGACCACCTGCACGCGCTCCGCGAGATCGCGGGCCACTTCAGCGAGCGGGATGTCGCCGGGGCGGTCGTGGTCTCCCCGGACCTGGGAAACGCCAAGCAGGCCGCCATGCTCGCCCGGATGCTGGGCCTGCCGGTCGCGGCGGGCGCCAAGGAGCGGCACAGTGACACGAGCGTGACGATCAGCTCGATCATCGGCGACGTGGCCGGCCGCGACGTTATCGTCCTCGACGACGAGATCGCCCGCGGTACCACCGTCATGGAGCTGCTCGCGCAGCTGCGCGAGCACGGTGCGGGCTCGGTGCGGATCGCGTGCACCCATGGGCTGTTCGCCGAGGGCGCGCTGAAACGGATCGCCAGCCGGCCAGAGGTGATCGAGGTCATCTGCACCAACACCGTGCCGATGCCCGAGACCGAGCGCGACCCCAAGCTGCACGTGATCTCGCTCGCCCCCGCGCTCGCCGAGGCCATCCGCCGCATCCACGAGGGGGAATCAGTCAGCGCGCTGTTCGGCGCGAGCGCCTGACCCTACTCGCAGAGCTTGCTCCGCGAGTAGGGCTGAAGGGGGGTGGTCCCGCCCCCGAGGGCCTAGCACTGCGTCTGAGGGCCGCTGCGGTCATCCGCCCGCACCGCCCAGGCGGCGACCTGGGCTCTCGAGCTGAGGCCTAGCTTCAGCAGGATGTTGGCGACGTGCCGCGCCGCGGTGGCCGGGCTGATGACGAGTTCCTCGGCGATGGCTTTATTGCTGCAGCCCTCGGCGATCAGAGCGACGATCTGACGCTCACGCGGGGTCAGCCCGCCGGGGGCAGCCACCTTCGCGCCCGGCCGAGACGCGGTGCCGGTGGCGTCACCGGTTGTCGCGGGGTGCGGGGGCGCCAGGGCCAGCTCGGCCGCGGCGGCTGCGTCCAGGCCGGAGCCCTGCGCCCAGAGATGCCCGATCGCCTCCTGCCCCAGGCTTCGGGCCGCGGCGAGCAGGCGTTCGCTGTGCGCGCCGGACTGCGACGGCAGGCGCGCTGCGTCGCGCAGGGCAGCCGCCGCGGCGGCCAGCTGCACGCCTCGGTCCGGTCGCTCCTCGGCCGGGGCGAGGGCGGCGAAGGCCTCAAGGCCGCGGATCATGCCGATGCGGCTGCCCATGGAGCGGCTCAGTTCAGTGCTTTCCGCCAGATGCCTGCGGGCGAGCGCGATTTCCCCCTGGTCCATCGCGATCCGGCCGAGGCCCGCCAGGCATCGCGCGATCTCCGGCCGGGCACTGACCTCGCGCAGGATGGTCAGCGCGTCGGCGTAGCGCCGCTGCGCGCCAACGGCGTCGCCGGTCAGCCTGGCCAGCTCCGCCAGGCCGAGCAGGGTTCGGGCGGCGCCCCACTGCTGATCGATATCGCGCATGACCGCCAGCGCGGCTTCCGCGAGCCGCTGCGCCTCCCGCAGGTCGCCGCGCTGGCCGGCGGCGGCCGCCATGGTTCCGAGGGCATATCCCTCGTCCCACTTGTCGCCAGCCTTCCGGGCGATCGCGAGCGCCTGGTCCGCGCGGGCCGCTGCCTCGTCGGCCCGCCCGGCGTGCAGCGAGACCTCGGCGAGCAGGTTGAGGGCCGCCGACATCCAGGATTCCTCGCCCGCCTCCCGGCAGAGCTGCAGCCCCTCCGCGGCCCGCGCCCCTGCGCCGGCCGGGTCGCTGGCCAGGGCCAGCTGAGCCCGCCCGACCAGGGCAGGACCCCGCACCCCGGCCGGCACCGCCGGCGCGTCGAGGCCCAGGAACGAGTCGAGCCACTCCGCGCCCTCGGCGAAGGAGCCCCGCACGATCCAGACGGGCCGCGCTGCGGTGCAGATCCGCAGCCCCGTCTCGGCGTCTCCCTCGGCCAGGCAGTAGCTGAGCACCTGCCGCAGGTTGCCGGCCTCGGCGTCAAACCGCCGGAACACGTCCACCCGGGCCGAACACGAGGCCGGGATCAGTGCCATCCCCACCCGGTGGAGGTGCTCCACCTCGCGCAGCGAGTAATCGCGCAGCCGCCGCTGCATCATCGTCGCCTCGCCCGCGTCGGCCAGCCGCGACGCGGCGTATTCGCGGATAGTGTCGAGCATCCGGTATCTGGTCTGGCCGCGCGCCTCGGTGTCGGCCACGACCAGCGACTTGCCGGCCAGCGTGGCCAGCAGGTCCAGGACGTCTGCCGTAGGCAGGTCATCGCCGGAGCAGATCTGCTCGGCCATCTCCAGCGACCAGCCGGCGAAAACCGACAGCCGGCGCAGCAGGACCTGCTCCCGGTCGGCCAGCAGGTCGTGACTCCAGTCGATCGCCGCGCGCAGCGTGCGCTGGCGGGGCGGCGCGGTCCGGTCACCGCTGGTGAGCAGCCGGAAGCGGTCATCCAGGCGGGCCACGATCTGCTCCACGGACAGCACCCGGACCCAGGCGGCAGCGAGCTCGATCGCGAGCGGGACGCCGTCCAGCGACCGGCAGAGGGCCGCGACCGCCGGAAGGTTAGCCGGCCGGAGGGCAAAGCCCGGAAGGGACGCCGCGGCACGGTCACGGAACAGCTGGATCGCCTCGTAGCGGCGCAGCTCCTCAGGGGCCTCAGCCCTGCCCGGCTGTGGCAGTGACAGTGGCGGAACCTGCCACACGGTCTCCGCGGCCACCCGCAGCGGCTCGCGGCTTGTCGCCAGCACCCGGAGCCCTGGCGAGCTGGCCAGCAGCCGGTGGCACATCCGCGCGCATGATTCGATCAGGTGCTCGCAGTTGTCGAGCGCCAGCAGCAGCCGGCGCGGGCGGAGCGCGTCGGCCAGCGTATCGAGCAGCGGGCGCCCGGGTTCCTCCTCGACGCCGATGACCGACGCCACCCGCGAGACGACGAGGTCGGGCTGCCGCAGGTCGCCGAGCTCGATGAACCACACCCCGTCGGGGAAGTCCTCGGTCAGCCCGGCCAGGACCTGCAGGGCCAGCCGAGTCTTCCCGATCCCGCCTGACCCGCAGAGGGTCAAGGCACGCATCGACCGCGCGAAGTGGCGCAGCTCGTTGAGCTCGCGCTCACGGCCGACAAAGCTGTTCGGCTCCTCGAAGCTACTGTGAACCTGATCTATGACCATTTTGGAATCAGACTCAAGTTCTTCCTTCCTGGGTTGAGGAGCTCCGGTGCCGCGCGCTAACCACGGCGGCCGGCCTGCTGGTTCCGGGCGGTGATCAGTCGCGTGCTCGTTCTCCCTGGTTGACTGACGCCCACCGCGCCGCCGCCGTTCACAGGCTGGCGGTGAGATGCCCGTCACTCGCCCCGGCTGTGGAGCGGCTGCGGTAGGCGATGACGGTGAGGCCCACGCGGACCCCGTCCGGCCCGCTGCGCCCGGCGATTCCGCCTGATGCTGACATCGGCGGGGGAGCCGGCGGCGGCCGGCCCGGGAGCGGGGCCCGGGCCGGCCGCCGGCGGGACTAGCCGGGGAGGTGGTCGAAGTCGCCGTCCCGGGCGCCAGCCAGGAAGGTGGCGAAATCGGCCCGCGAGCAGATCAGCGCGGGTCCGGCGGGGTGGCGGGAGTTGCGGATCGCGATGGTGCCGCCGGCCAGGGCGGCGATCTCGACGCAGTTCCCGCTGGGGTTGCTGTGGCGGCTCTTGCGCCAGGCTGCCTGGTCCAGGCCGGGGTCCTGGGAGCGGGGGGGAGCCAGGTTCACGCTGGTGTCCTTTCTGCGGGCTCGGGGGTCTCGCCGTGCTCCGCCCGGCTGTGGCGGGCGGCGCCTGGGCACTGATGCTCGATGCAAGTGCATCAGTACTTGCATATGCACATCCGCTTGCATCGTAGCGGACATGCGTCCGCCCGATCGGCACAGCCCCGCGTATGACCGTGGCAGCCGCTCAGACGAGCGTCTGCCCGCTGACCCGCCGCTCGTGAGCGAGCAGGTAATGCTTGCGCTCGATCCCGCCGCCATAGCCGGTGAGGCTGCCGTCGGCGCCCACCACCCGGTGGCAGGGGACGATGATGCCGATCGGGTTCTTCCCGTTGGCCAGGCCAACGGCGCGCGACGCCGACGGCTGCCCGATCTGGCCTGCCAGCTGGCCATAGGAGATTGTCTGGCCGTAGGGGATACCGCGCAGGGCCGACCAGACGCGGCGCTGGAACGCGGTGCCGTCCAGGGTAAGCCGGAGGTCGAACTCGGTCCGCTCGCCGTCGAAGTACTGTTCCAGCTGGCTGGCCGCCTCGGCAAACAGCTCGCCGTCCTGGCCGATGTCTGGTTTGCCGAAAATCTCGGGCGCCGGAAGGTGTCGCTGCTGGGTCATGTAGAGGCCAGCCAGGGCGCCATCGGCGGCGACCAGGGTGAGCGGGCCGACGGGGCTGTTCACCATGGTGTGCGTCCTGGGCCCGGCCGGATTGCTCGACGTCATGCTGCATCCTTCCGCCGCTGCCTGGTACTGCGCGCCCGGCCGACCGCCCGGCGCGGCGGCGCCGGGTCCCGGCCGGGAATCCGGTTGATGGCGTGGTCGCCGGTCGCCCACAGGTACTGCACCGCGTAGGCGCGCCAGGGCCGCCAGGGCGAGGCGCGTCTGGCCAGCGCGGCGGGTGTGGCCGGCAGGCCCAGCTGCCGGGCCGCGATCCGGATGCCGAGATCGCCGGCGGCGAAGGCATCGGGGTCTCCCAGGCCGCGCATGGCGATCGTCTCGATGCTCCACGGGCCGAGCCCCGGCAGTGCGGCGAGCCGCGCGCGGGCCTGCTGCCAGTCGCTGCCGACGCCGAGGTCGATCGTGCCGCTGGCCAGCGCCCCTGTCAGGGCGCTGAACGTCACGCGGCGCGCCTGCGGGAGCGCCAGCGTGGCCGGGTCCAGCGCGGCCAACGCGGCCATGTCGGGGAAGAGATGGGTGAGGCCGCCCGCCGGGTCGTCCATCTTCTCGCCGTGGGCGGCCACCAGGCGGCCGGCATGGGTGCGGGCCGCGGCGGTCGAGACCTGCTGTCCCAGCACCACTCGGACCGCGAATTCCGCGGCGTCGACCGTGCGCGGCACCCGGCGGCCCGGGGCCTTGCCCACGAGCGGCGCGAGTACCGCGTCCTCGCTCAGCAGGTCGGCCGCGGCCACCGGGTCGGCGTCCAGGTCGAGCAGCCTGCGGCACCGGCTGACCGCGATGGCCAGGTCGCGCAGATCGGTGAGGAACAGCTGGCAGGCGATGTGCTCCGGCCCGGGCCGGAGCGCCACGACGCCCCGGCCGTGCGGCAGGCGCAGGGTGCGCCGGTAAGCCCCGTCGCGCCACTCCTCGGCACCGGGCACAGCCGTCGCGGCCAGGTGGCCGAACAGGTTGTCCGGGACCAGCGGTGACCGGAACGGGAGCCGCAGGGTCAGTACCCCGGGCACGGCGGGTGCGTGCCCGCGGGTCGCACGCCGCCGCAGCTCGGTGGGGGAGAGGGCGAAGACTTCGCGCACGGTGTCGTTGAACGCCCGGATGCTGGCGAAGCCCGCCGCGAAGGCGACCTCTCCCATCGGCAGCGAGCTGGTCTCGATTAGCAGCCGGGCGGTCTGCGCCCGCTGCGCCCGGGCCAGGGCGAGCGGGCCGGCCCCCAGCTCGGCGAGCAGCTGGCGCTCGACCTGGCGGACGCTGTAGCCGAGCCGGGATGCGAGCCCCGGGACGCCGTCGCGATCGACGAGCCCGTCGGCGATCAGCCGCATCGCCCTGGCGACCAGGTCAGCGCGCTCGTTCCACTGCGGCGATCCCGGGCTGGCGTCCGGCCGGCATCGCTTGCAGGCACGGAACCCGGCCTGCTGGGCCGCTGCGGCACTGGGAAAGAACCGCATGTGCTGCGGCTTGGGCGGCACCACCGGGCAGCTTGGCCTGCAGTAGATCCCCGTGGTGACTACCGCGCAGAAGAACCAGCCGTCGAAGCGGGCGTCCTTCGCCTGGACGGCCCGCAGGCAGCGCTCCCTGTCTTCGTACACCCGTCAAGGATCGGTTCGGGGAGCGCGTGAGTCTAGCGAAAATCCGACGTGGACGAGGAGACGCAGACGGCCGAGCTTTAATGCCGCGCTCGGCCGTCGTCCTGCCGACGGTGCTAAGGAGGCAGCAGAGCGATTCGCCTCGGCGCTGTCCGGCTCAAAGGGCCGTCCCTCGAGGGCGGCGAAGACGCGGAGCGGATCGAGGTAGTCGCGCCACCAGGCGACCTTGCGGTCCTTGATGCCCATCACGGAGATATACCTGTTGCCGTATGGGTACCCGGTCCCGACGACCCTGCCCGCAGAGGAGTATTCGAGCACGGCCGAGGAGGTTGCTTCCGAGTAGTGCACGCGCAGGTCGTAGCAGCGGTCGAGGGCGAACGTGGCGCCGTAGCCCCGGTACAGCTCGATGATGCTGCCGCGGCCGACCACGTGGCGGGGGTAGTCGGGCACGGTGATCACGAAGTCGAAGACGACGTCTTCGGCGAGCAGGTCGAAGAAGTGATCACCGTCCACGTATTCGCGCAGGCCTTCCTCGATGATGCGGAAGAACGGATCCAAGGCCCGGAAGTCCTCGATGTTCTCTACCACTGGACTCGCTCCCTGAGGTTTGATGGCCGAGCGGGGGCGTTAGGCCGACTTGTCACGACTGCCCCTGTCAGTGTCGGGCAGAGCGTCGGACGAAATCGGCGAAGCTGGTCGGCGGCGCGCCCGTGACGCTCTCGACATCGCCGGTTGGCCTGGCACCGCGGCCGGAGGCGATGGTCTCGGTGAGCAGCCGGAGCATGTCGGCGTAGTCGGCGGGAACACCCGCGCTGACGCTAGCCTGGATCCAGGTTTCGCGGTCGATGTCGTTGTGCTTGACCGACTGGCCGGTCACGGCGGTGATCACCTCGGCTGCGTCGCTGACGGTCATCGCCTCGGCTCCGGTGAGCGCGTACTGCACGCCCGCATGCGCGTCCGGGTCGGCCAGCGTGGCAGCGGCGACTGCGGCAACGTCGCCTGCATCGACAAAGGACTCGGTGCCGTTGCCTGTCGGCACGGTGATGAGTCCGCCGACGGGCATTAGGTGCCCCTCGCTGAAGTTCTGCATGAACCAGGCCGGGCGCAGGATGGAATGAGTGAAGTCGCCTCGGCCCATGAGGTCCAGTTCGACGGCCCTCAGGGCGACCTGCGGCGGGGCCTGGTCCATGCCGTATGCGCTGAGGAAGGTCACGTGGCTCGTGCCGTTGGCGGCCGCGAGGTCGAGGAAGCTCCTGACGCGATCGGTGAACCCCGTGTCCCCGAGGAAGGGCGTCACCAGGTAGACACGGCCGATGCCGCTCAGGGCGGGCCCATAGGTGGCAGGGTCTTGCCAGTCGAATCGTACGTCGGCGCCGCGCCGTGCTGCGGTGTGGACGGCCAATCCGTGTCCGGTCAGCTTGGCGGTGAGGCGCGAGCCGGTCTTGCCGGTCCCGGCGAGGACGAGCACGCGTGATGTCGAGGTGGTCATGAGAAGATCCTCGGCCCTCCTGTTGAGCCAGGCAATGTGTTCCAAGCGCAAGTCTTTACGTGAGACACTCATGACCGTGGATGTCTTCCAAGATCATCTGGTCCGGGCGCGTGCGTCTGGCGGCGTCTTCGCGCGGTCGGTCGCCTGTCCGCCCTGGGGATTGCGGCTCGCTGGCACCATCCAGCTGGCGGTGCACGCCGTGATGCAGGGGAGTGGGTGGCTGTGGGCCGGCGATCCGCGGTCCCCGGTCGAGCTCGCCCCTGGAGATATCGCACTGGTCCGCGGCGGCCCTGATCACCACATCGCCCACGCACCCGGGGCGACATGCCAGGAGCACCATGAGTTCCGGGTGCGTCACGAGGACGACGACCACGGCGACCCTGCCGCGTCGGTGTTCCTGTGCGGCGCTTACCAGTTCTCCGGCGACGTGGGCCGAGGGCTGCTCGACGCCCTTCCCCCGGTTCTCTCCCTTTCCACGTCACCCGGGGATTCGCTGCGGGACCTGATCGCTGTCCTCTCCCGCGAGCTGGCCGCTACCGCACCGGGCCACCAGACCGTGCTCGACCGGCTCCTGGATGCCGTGCTCGTGCTTGCGATCCGGGCCGGCCTGCAGCGGAGCGACACAGCACCCCGCTGGTACCAGGCACTTGCCGATCCCCGGCTGAGCCCTGCCCTGCAGGCCATCCACCAGGATCCTGCCCGGCCCTGGACGGTGCCGGAGCTGGCCGCGGTAAGCGGGCTGTCACGGGCGACCCTCGCCCGGCTCTTCCCGCGGGTACTAGGACAGTCGCCGATGCAGTACCTCACCGACTGGCGCATGACACTCGCTCGCGACCTGCTGCGCACCGATGGCAATGCAACCCTCGCCCAGGTCGCCAGGCACACGGGCTACGCCTCGCCCTTCGCCTTCGCCGCCGCCTTCCGCCGGCATCACGGCCAGCCGCCCGGACAATGGCGGCGACACCAGGCCCCGATGCCAGCATCGCGCACCGGCTATGCCGAGCCGCATCCTGTCTGACGCGTCCCGAAGGCTCGCAGGGATCGTCTCTCGGATCTGTCAGCTTCACCGGGACAGCGGGTCTTGCGAGTGTCTGAATCCGGCTACGCCGACAAGGGCAGATGAGGTGTTCTATGAATGTAGCGATAACCGGAGTAATTAGGGTTGAGGCGGATGAGCCGGGCGGGTTCGGGCTTTCCGCCGGGCGGGCTCAGGATGCCGCCGGTGGTGGTGACATACAGCATGGCGGGGTCGCGGGGGTCGAAGGCGACGGACGTGGAGCCGGCGATGCCCTGGGCGTGTCCGGCGATGTCCTCCCGGTGTCCGTCTGGGTCCAGGCGGAGCACGCTGTTGTAGATGTGAGTGGCCAGGTAGATCCGCCCGTCCGGGCTTAGGTCGAGATCGTCGGCGAAGAGGCGCTCCGCCACTACCTCCAGGTCGGTGGCCGGGTGGGTGCTGTTTAGCGGGCAGCGGAGCAGCAGTGCCGTTCGCTGCTGGTCAGGTACACCCAGCCGTTGCGGGTAGCGATGCCGTTGACCCCGGCCAGCGGGGAGTCCGGGTCGCTCTTGGTGAGCAGTTGATGCGCGAGCCATACCGACGAGGTGCCGCTGGCTGGATTGGCGGCCAGGACATGCCCGTGCAGGGAATCGGCGATGAGCAGGTGATCACCGGCCCAGGTCATGCCGTTGCCGAAGATGAGGTCCGGCAGGTCGCATACCGTCTCGGCGCCGGCCGGGACGCCGAGACGGACGAGCCGCCATCCCTGACTCCCCATAGGGCCGGTCACGACCAGTGCGCTGGTGCCGTCGCTGACGATGGGGGTCGGGTTCGTGAGCTCGGCCAGCACCTCCTGTGCGCCGTGGCGGTGCACGTGGTCGACGCGGTTGCGCGAAGGGATCGTGCCCCAGCCATCCGCTGGTATCCCCCGTGGCTGGGGCGAGGTTTTCGATGAAGGTCCCGGCCGGCCATTCGGCGACAGGGCTGGCGGGTACCGGGCGCAGCGGCACCGGGTCGTGGGGTGGGTTCAGGGCGTCGGTGCGAGCGTAAGCGCTTCGCAAACACCAGTACCAGGCGACGGCGGCAGTGCACGCGGCGGCCACAACCGCCACTCCCAGCCCCCAGCCACCGGTATGCGCTCGATGGTAGCGACACGACGGCCCCAGCTACAGCGGTCTCTCGGTTGCCGATCGGCTGGTGGGAACGCGCCTCCCATTGGTCTGAAGAGACCAGCGATGAGTTGCTCGGCTCAATCGGGTCATAGCTAGTACGGCAGCCGCCATTCGGGTTGTGACCTGCGGCGGAGCGCTCTCATCCGGTTTGTTGGTGTGGCATGGCGCACTTGCGCTCGCTTATGTACCTTGACAGTTACGTAACTAATTTGGTACATCCATGTTGTGGAAGCTGCTCTGCGGGCACTGGCGGACGAGAGCCGGCGGACCATGCTGGAATCCTTGACCGGCGGTCCGGCAACCGCGGGTGAGCTGGCGGCACTGCTGCCGATTGCCCGCCCGGGGGTATCGCGGCACCTGCGGGTGCTGCGGGAGGCGGGGCTCGTCGAGGTCCGCCAGGAGGCGCAGCGGCGGGTCTACAGCCTCCGCCCCCAGCCGCTCGCCGAGATCGATGAATGGCTGGGCCGGTACCGGGCCCTGTGGGAACAGCGGCTGGACGCCCTGCACACCGAGATAGCCCGGGGGAAACGCGAACGAAGGAGCACCAGATGACCGGCAACGCACGTCCGGCTACCCGCATCCTGGGCAGCCTGCGATCGGCAGACGGCAAGGGCGTCGTGCGCATGCAGGACCGCTTCGACACCGATATCGGCGACCTGTGGTCGGCACTCACCGACCCCGGCCGCCTGGCCCGCTGGCACGCACAGGTTGAAGGCGACCTGCGCCCCGGCGGACAGTTCCGCAGCTACGCCGAAGCCGATGACATCGAAAGCACCGGGCGCATCGTAGCGTGCGAGCCCCCGCGCCGGCTGGTGGTGACGACCAGGGAGACCGACGAGTCCTGGCGCAAGGGCAACGGCGTGCCGCCGTTCGACGAGACCCTCGAGGCCACGCTGACCGCCGACGGCGACCAGACCGTCCTGGTCATCGAGGTCCGGGGCATGCCCCTGGACAAGATCGCCTTCTACGGGGCCGGGTGGCAGATCCACGCCGAGAATCTCGCCGCCTACCTGGGCGGGCGTGAGCGCGGCGACACCGAGGCGCGGTGGGACGAGCTCGTCCCTCCCTATCAGGACCTGGCGGCCAACATCGGCTAGCTAGCCTGCGCTGTCTTTCTCGATAGGCGCCGAACCCGTGCGAGCGGACACCAGGTCTAGGTTCGGCGAAGCCGATCGCGCAGCGACGCCCGCAGGGCGACCTAGACGCGGTGGACGCGAGCGGGACGATGGAGCGCCGAGGAAGACGGCAGCGCCCAGCACCGGATGCGCGCGGGGTGAGCCAGGCTGATCAGTGGTGACTGAGCGGTGGGGTCGGCGCGCGCCGGCCGGGCCTTCCAAGGCTGAGGCCGGGCGCTGGCGCCGATCCCCGGGCGCGCGCAGCGCGCCGCCTTGATCTACAGAACGGCCCAATTCGGCAACGGCGGCCACCATTGCCAGGAGGCAGTGCTCTCCGCCTGCGCTGGGCACCTGCTTCGCGACGAGAAGCACGTCTAGCCGACCCGAGTCCTCCCTGTCAGTGGTCGCAATGAGTCGAAGATGGATCGGTAACACGCCGCGCCCAACTCCGCTCGGCGAGCCTGGCCATCGCCCGCAGCCGTTCCCGGTGCCCGGCAACGCTGACGGACATCTGGGGGGGCGTATGGGGGGCGGAAGGCGTCAGATCGCGGCGTTTCCTGTCGCATCGTGGCAGCGGATGACAATCCGCGAGGTTAGCCGTTCGGGCTGGTCAGGTCACTGTTTCCGCTGGTCATCGGGTGGCGTCCCAGCAGGATTCGAACCTGCGCACACGGCTCCGGAGGCGGTAGGCGCCCAGTGCCGGTAGCTGGGCAGATGATGAGCTAAGAGGGTGCCTGGTCCACGTCTGGTCCGCATAGCCGGGTGGCGGCCTGTTGCTGTATTCGTCTCGGAGCCCAGATGGCGAGGAGGGCGCCGAATGTCACGAACCAGGCCCCTTCGGGGATCAGAACGATGTACTTGTCCACGTGGTGGCTAGTGATAACAGTAGTGACGCCCCAGCCGATGAACGCGGCGCCCATCATCATGTGCGCCCCACCCACCACGCGTGCCAGCCACACGCGTCCAAGCTTCCCGCTGGCCAGCTTGGTGGCAAGATCATGAGCTGCCCGTGCCAGTGTTGGGTCGTCGAGCTGGCCGCCCCGAAACACCGCCCTCCGGACCCGTTCGCGGTCCAGAGACGAGAGCCGGTGCTGGTTGAGGAGCCATTTGTCGATCTGGTCATACCCGATCCCAAGCCTGTCGGGTGATGGAGCAGGTCGTAGACGGGTGAGCCACCAAGCGCCGATCGGCACGCCGACGCCGAGCAGCAGGATCGCGGCCAGGGCCCAAACCATGACAAGTCGTTCCTACCCTCGGGCGTATGAGATATCCCCGTGGGAGGTCGGCAGTAGCATGATTGCCGGTTGCCGCTGCTTGCTCATGCATCACCAGCTTGGAAGGCTGCGGTCGGCGGCCGTTATCACTGGATGCCGCTGAGCAGCACGTTTGGGCCCGGGCGGCTCGTTGCCCGGGCGCGGATCGGGCGCAAGATGGAGAACGCGTCTGCG